>Ga0316197_10004123_pt1 | contig 10328 bp, 10 predicted proteins | sample OudBiesiAoxic_MG_FD_204939 | JGI IMG/M metagenome (GOLD analysis project Ga0316197, IMG submission 204939) | Coastal sediment microbial communities from Oude Bieten Haven, Netherlands - site A oxic | ecosystem: Environmental > Aquatic > Marine > Coastal > Sediment | place: Netherlands... | reverse complement strand
CCTGATGGCTGCAGCGAAGAAGGCTCCTGCGAAGAAGAAGGCTCCGGCCAAGAAGAAGGCCGCGGCGAAGAAGGCTCCGGCCAAGAAGAAGGCTGCAGCGAAGAAGGCTCCGGCCAAGAAGAAGGCCGCGGCGAAGAAGGCTCCGGCCAAGAAGAAGGCCGCGGCGAAGAAGGCTCCGGCCAAGAAGAAGGCCGCGGCGAAGAAGGCTCCGGCCAAGAAGAAGGCTGCGGCGAAGAAGGCTCCGGCCAAGAAGAAGGCCGCGGCGAAGAAGGCTCCGGCCAAGAAGAAGGCTGCGGCGAAGAAGCGCTGACGCATCGGGTCGAATCGACTCGATGATCACACGATGCCGGGCGGCAGCTTTCGAGCTGCCGCCCGTTTCGCGTCTCCGCTGAGTACGGCTAGAGGCGGTCGATCAACTTGAACACCTCGGCGGCAGCCATGTCGTGAGGAGCCCCGAGTTCGGCGAGGCGGGCGCGAATTCGTTGGCGGAATCCCTCGAGCTCGCTGTCGTCGACCGCCTTCATGGTCGACTCGAACTGGCTGACGTGGGCCTCCAGCGCGTCGAGCTTGACGTCGGCCGTGTCGTTCACGTCTTCCGCGTGGTCGGGTTCGTCGGCCTCCCACAGCAGGAGGGCGTCGGGCCGATGGTGTGGCACCGGGTGCTCTTTGAAGAAGTGCGGATCGCGAGCTGCGACGATCCCTTCGCAGGCGAGGAGTCCGGCGTGGCGGTGGTCGGGATGCAGGCGATATCGCTTCCACGGGTCATGTCCGAGCACCACACTCGGTCGGAGTTCCCGAATGGCGAGGGCGACGCGGCCCCGCGCGTCGAGACCGCTGTCGAGTTCGCCGTCGACGTAGTCGAGGAACCGAACTTCGCCAGCGCGGTCGCCGGCGAGTCGACGGGCGGCCTCACGCTGTTCGATCTGGCGTCGAGCAGCCAGGGCAGCGACATCGACATCGGCGTCCCATGTCCCTTTTGACCCGTCGGTACACACGAGATGGTGGACGACACATCCGTCGGCCGCCCACTTGGCAAGGAGCCCGCCACACCCGAACTCGACGTCATCGGGATGAGCCCCGATCGCGAGGGCCGAGGTCGGTGTCGGCAAGTTGCGTGACCACTCGGTCACGGATGTTGATGGGTGAAGTGGTTGGCCGGGATCGTTGGCAGCCATGAGGGCAGCACCTCTCGGAGCAGTGGGTGGGTGAGGTCGGAGGGGTGGTCGAGATCGATCGAGAGATGGTGATCGAACCGGACCTCCGTCGTCGGTGTGTGTGCCGATGCGCGGTGTCGGCGGAAGGAGCCGGGGCCGTACTGGGCCGAAATCGGCGATGCCGTCGGGAACGACATCACGTTGGTGCCGTCGCAGCGGCGGTCAGGGACGAACGTCGAGGTCGCCGGTCTCGCGATCTCGACGATCCCGTGCGGGAGCGGGAGGTCCGCATGGGTCACCACGACGTGATCGAACCCGGCCGCAGCTACGGCTGCCACACCGTCGTCGACGGCGCCGTTGAGTCCGAGCTGTGCGGTCCAGAGCACGGTCGCGCCGGCATCGTCGGCCCACTGTCGAACATCCGGATCGTCACAGACGACGAAGACGGGGGTGGCGCCGAGCGACTCGACCACTCCGTCGGCGAGCCAGCGGGCGAGACGGATCCGATCGGTCGGGGAGAGCACGGTGGCGAGACGCTGCTTCGCTTCGGTGAATGCCTTCACGGGCACGAGCACGGCGACGTCCACCCGGTGAGTGTAGGAAGTGCGCGGTGGGTGACTCGCACTACGGTGGACCGCAGCCCATGCCGACCTGTCGACGCGTGGCGGATGGGGGACTGAGATGGAAACGAGCACGACAGCAGGGAGCACGCCGTCGATGACCGTCGGCGTGATCGGAGCAGGTTCGTGGGGAACGACAGTTGCCGCACTGACGAGTGCGAACACGACGACCCAGCTCTGGGCGCGGCGCGGTGATCTCGCCGCCGAGATCAATGAGTTCCACACCAACAGTCGCTACCTGCCGGACTTCACACTTCCAGCCGGACTGGTCGCCACCAGTTCGCTCGAGGCGATCGTCAGTACGTCCGATGTGATCGTGATGGCCGTCCCGTCGCACGGCTACCGTGAGGTTGCCCGTGAGGTTGCGTCCTACCTTCGCCCGTGGGTCCCGATCGTGACCCTCTCGAAGGGGCTCGAGCGCGAGTCGCATCAGCGGATGAGCGAGGTCACCGAGGAGGAGATGCCCGGCCATCCCGTTGCCGTTTTGACCGGCCCGAACCTCGCGAAGGAGATCATGGCGGGCCAACCAGCGGCCAGCGTGGTGGCGATCGATGACCCGCGGATCGCCGGCGAGTTGCAGCGGCTGTTCTCGACGCCGTCATTGCGGGTCTACACGAATCCGGACGTTGTCGGGTGCGAGGTCGCAGGGGTGGTCAAGAACGTCATTGCGATTGCATCGGGGATGGCGCAGGGGATGGGTTTCGGCGACAACACTCGCGCCACCCTGATCACCCGCGGGCTCGCCGAGATGACACGGCTCGGTCTCGAGCTCGGCGGTGATCCGGGTACCTTCGCAGGTTTGGCCGGAATGGGTGACCTGATCGCGACCTGCTCGTCGACGCAGAGCCGGAACAACACCGTGGGGCGCCGGCTCGGAGCGGGTGAGACGATCGGGGAGATCGTCGAGAGCATGAACATGGTCGCCGAAGGCGTCAAGTCGTGCCCGAGCGTGCTCGACCTCGCCGGCGAAGCGGGTGTTGAGATGCCCATCACCGAACAGGTCGTGGCGGTGTGCCATGAGGGTCGTTCCGCCCGCGATGCGCTCGCCGCCCTGATGGACCGGGACGTGAAGAGCGAGCTGCGATGACTCGCGACGCTGCGGTCGTCCGCATTTTCGCTGCTTGACTGCACGCATGACGACTGCGTCGCTCGCCGATCTCGACACCGGGATCACCCTCGGTTCCACCGGCCAGTCGGCGCGATGGACACTCAGTCCCTGGGGAGCCGTGACACCGTGGGGACACGACCATCCGGTCACGCTCGACTGGTACGTCGCTGCTGACGATCGCTGGCACGTGCCGGCCCACGAGCCGACGGTTCGCCAGGAGCGGCTGGAGGGCACACCGGTCGTCGAGACGCGGATCCGGGTTCCCGATGGCGACGCCGTGCAGCGAATGTGGGCTGTTTCCGACGTCGGCGGCACCGTGATCGTGGAGTTCGAGAACGAGTCGCCGATGCCGTTCGCTATCGCGCTCAGCGGGGCGCACGTGGTCACCGAACGGCCGCCGGCCGAGGTTCCGATCCAGGGGATCGAACTTCCTGATGATGCGATCGTTCTTCCCGTCGGCCACCGCTCCACTGTGCGGGTCGCCTTGGCGTCGGCAGGTGGTGTCGCGTTTCCACCGGCGGGGCTCGCCAACGTGCCACCCGCGCTCGCGGTGGTGCGTGGTTGGACACGAGTCGTGGAGCAGGCGAGCCGTCTGGTCCTCCCCGATGAGCGGCTCGTCCACGCCGTCGTCGCGGCTCGTTGCGACCTGCTGCTGGAGGGTCCCGTCGATGCCGCCGGCGACCCGGTCGGGTTCCTGCTCGACGTGGCTGAAATCGTCCGGTGCGGGGATGCGGCCGACGCTTGGCTGATGGAGATCGTCGAGCCCGCCGAACGCGTGGCGAAGCTTGCCGCGAAGCGCTCGGCTGACTCCGACATCGTGGCAGCAGCGCTTCAGGCGCTCGCTGCCGCGCATGTGGTCGCCGAGCGGGCCGGCGACAGTCGCGCCGCCAGCGACATCGACCGGATGATCGAACGCGTCGCGCAAAGGCGCTCCGACGTCGACCTGTCCAGCGGGATCATCGAATCGTTCGCCGACCTTCGGCGAGCTACCTCGGTGGGTCGATTCGTCCGATCGGTGGAGCGGCGGATCGTCGACGAGGGGCGGTTCCTCGCCGGGGGCATGCCGACGTCGTGGCTCGGCAACAACTTCGAGGTCCACGGACTGCCGACCTCGCCCACGACCACGGCGTCGTTCGCTGTTCGTTGGCACGGCGAGCGACCCGCTGTCCTGTGGGAGCAGCATGGCGAAACCTCCATCGAGCTGTCATCACCCGACCTCGATCCGGACTGGGTGACCAGGGAGCGATCGGGCGAGACGCTCTGGCCGGCTCCGGTCGACAAGCGCCCACGGCGTACCGGACTTCAGGTCACGATCGATCCCGACGAGGGTGCGAGCTTCGTCTGACGGCGTTGGTCGTTGTCGAGTACGGATCGAGCGGAGACCGTGGTATCGAAGAAACGGGCACCGACCCGCGAGATCGAGAAGTCACTGTGGGCGCAGGGTCACGACGTCATCGTCGGCATCGACGAGGTCGGCCGCGGAGCATGGGCCGGGCCGTTGATGGTCGGCGCCGCAATTCTGCCGCGCGACACTCGGGTCAACGGGGTGCGCGATTCGAAGTTGCTCACCGAGGCGAAACGTGAGTTCCTGTTCGATCGGATTGCGGACTGGTGTGTCACGTGGGCGGTCGGCGCGGCGAGCCAGGCCGAGTGCGATCAGCTGGGAATGTCCGCGGCCCAGAAGCTCGCAGCGGCTCGGGCGATCGCCGGGCTCGATATCGCACCCGACGCCGCGGTCACGGACGGGACGTGGGACTTCGTCTCGCCGTCGGTCCCGAAGGTCGAGCTCGCCGTCAAGGCCGATCTGCGGTGCCTGAGCGTTGCCACTGCGAGCATCCTTGCCAAGGTGGTTCGAGACCGCGAGATGCGAGTGTCGGCGGAGCACTACCCGCATTGGTCGTTCGACACGAACAAGGGGTATCCGTGTCCGGTTCACAAGGCAGCTCTCCTCGGCTACGGACCGTCGGCCATCCACCGACGCAGCTGGGTGTTCATGGAGAACTACAACCCGTGGACAGCGATCAGGCGCACACCGCCGGCGGGGCAAGCGCAACTGTTCTGAGGCGACCTGAACCGCCCGGAGTCAGGCCTGCGAGGTTGCAGCCACCAGCTCGCCGATCATCAACCGGACGGCGTGGGGATCGGCCAGGCGTCGGGCAGCAATCGTGTCGCCGGGACCGACCTTGACCGACAGATCGCCGTCGCCGAGGCGGGCGAACGCCTCCTCGTCGGGAACGTCGTCACCGACGTAGACACAGGAAGTGGGCTGCGCTTCGGACCGGAGCGCGTCGAGAGCGGTTCCCTTGTCCGCATCGCGGGTCATCAGTTCGAGCACATTGCTGCCCTCGTGACACGTGTGCCCTTCGAGTTCGCGCTGGCGCCGATGGGCCCAATCGATGGCCTCACGACCGCGCTGGGGCTCCGCCTTGCGCACGTGGAGCACGACGCTCGTCGGCTTGCGTTCGATCCACGCGCCCTGGCCGGCGCGTTCGGCGGCTTCGGTCAGCAACGCATCGAGTGAACCGAGGCGCCGGCTCTCGTCATCGGTGAGCTCGACGTGACCGAACCCGCGTCGCTCGGCGCCGTAGCTCCCCCAGACCTCGAGCGCTTCGTCGAATTCGAACTGGCTCAGTCCGGCGAGAGAACGCCCGGAGAGAACTGCCACGGTCAGGTCCGAGTGGCGGGCCAGTGCGGTGAGGTCGGCGCCAACCCCCGGCGTCAGTTTCGAGTTGTCCGCGTGATCGGTGAGCGGCGCAAGCACGCCATCGCAATCGAAGACCACGAGTGCCGGACGTACGAGTGCGGCGATCGATGCAGCGAGTTCGTGCGGATCGTCGAAGTCCGCACCGCTCATTCGGACCCGCCTGCCTCGGCGAGCGCGCCGAGAAATCGATCGGCCCATCCCTGGAGGTCGCTCTTGCGAATCTGGTCGCGGAGGCCCGCCATTCGTTCGCGCCGCTCGTGGCGGTGCATCTCGACGGCCTCGACGATCGCATCCTGTAACGCGCGATCGTCGTGGGGATTGACGAGCACGGCGTCGGTGAGTTCGTCGGCAGCGCCGGCGAACTCCGACAGCACGAGCACGCCGTCGCCGTCGATGTGCGCTGCGGCGTACTCCTTGGCCACGAGGTTCATGCCGTCGCGGAACGGCGTGACGAGCATGACGTCGCCCGCTCGGTACAGCGCGACCAGGTCGTCGTACGGAAGGGTCTGATACAGATAGTGGACCACGGGCAGCCCGATGGAGCTGAAGCGCCCGTTGATCTCGCCGACCAGGCGTTCGATCTCGGCCCGCTCGTCCTTGTAGTGCTCGACCGCTTCGCGGGTGGGCGTGGCGACCTGCACCATGACATGGCGGGCGGGGTCGAGTCGACCGTCCTCGAGTAGTTGGGCAAACGCCTTGAGTCGAAGCCCGATGCCCTTGGTGTAGTCGAGTCGGTCGACGCCCAGCATGATCACCTCGGGATCGCCCAAACGAGCGCGGATACGGCTGGCGCTCTGGCGTGTTGCACGGCCGGCTGCCATCTCCTCCACTTCGGCGATGTCGATCGAGATGGGGAAGACGCCGGCACGCACCCGTCGGCCTTCGTGGAGCACGACGTCGCCGTCGCTCTCGGTCTCGAGCAGCTGATGAGCTGCGGCGATGAAGTTCGCCGCCCCGGTCGGACGTTGGAAGCCGACGAGGTCGCAGCCGAGGAGGCCGCGGACGATCTCTTCGCGCCATGGCAGCCGGGTGAACAGCTCGACGGGTGGAAACGGGATGTGGAGGAAGAAGCCGATGATCAGATCCGGCCGCTTTTCACGGAGGATCCCGGGGACCAGCTGCAGCTGGTAGTCGTGGATCCACACGACCGATGCCTCAGGGGCGACGTTGGCGAGGTTGATCGCGAAGCGTTCATTGACTGCTTGATAGGCGTCCCACTGTTCGATGCTGTAGGTCGACTCACGCAAGGCGTCGTGATAGAGCGGCCAGAGCGCGTCGTTCGAGAAGCCCTCGTAGTACAGCTCGATCTCGTCGGCGCTGATCGGGACCGGATGGAGTTCGACGCCTTCGACCGTGAACGGGTCGGCGGCGTCGTCGGGGTCACCCGTCCAGCCGACCCATGTGCCGCCGCTTTCGCGGAGCATCGGAAACAAGGCTCGCACGAGCCCGCCGGGCGACGGCGTCCAGCCGCCGTCGTCGGTGCGCATCACCGGGAGCCTGTTGGCAGCGATGACGATGGGCCGGTCGATCGGGGGGCCGGCGGGAAGCGGATCGTCCATGTGTCGAGGATGCCACGAACCGCACGGTTTCAACCACCATCGATCGTTGCCCGACGCTGAAACCAGCGCCATGGCGCGTTCCGCGGCCGGACAGGGGGTCGCTCAGATCGTGTCGAGCGCGGCTGCGAGGTCGTCGACGAGGTCGGCGGCATCCTCGATGCCGACCGAGAGACGAACGAGGTTGTCGGGAACCTCGAGTGGTGAGCCTGCGGCCGACATGTGAGTCATCGCACCGGGATGCTCGATGAGGCTCTCGACGGCGCCGAGCGACTCCGCGAGCGTGAAGATCGACGTAGCGTCGGCCACCCGCATTGCAGCGTCGCGACCGGCCTTGACCTGGAACGACACCATCCCACCGAAGTCGCTCATCTGTTTGGCGGCAGCCGCATGGCCGGGGTGATCCGGGAGCTGCGGGTACAGCACTCGCTCGACGGCTTCGTGTCCGACAAGCAGGTCGACGATCGCCCGTGCGTTCTGGCAGTGCCGATCCATTCGGACCGCGAGCGTCTTCACGCCGCGGAGCACCAGATAGCAGTCGAACGGTGCCGGCACTGCGCCGGCCGCGTTCTGTGTGAACGCGATGCGCTCCGCGAGCTCGTCGTCGCTGGTGGCGACGAAACCGCCGACCACATCACTGTGCCCGCCGAGGTACTTGGTCGCGGAGTGCACGACGACGTCGGCCCCGAGCGTGATCGGCTGTTGGAGGTACGGAGTGGCAAACGTGTTGTCGACCACGACGAGTGCGCCGCGCTCGTGGGCGATCGCTGCGATCGCCTCGATGTCGAAGCACGTGAGCAGCGGGTTGGTCGGCGTCTCGAGCCAGATCATACCGGTGTCGTCGGGCCAGTCGTTGCGGAGTGCGTCGAGGTCGGTGAGGTCGACCGCGGTCCACGGGAACCCCATCGGACTCCACACCTTCGAGATCAGGCGGAACGTCCCGCCGTATGCATCGTTGCCGAGGAGCACCCGCTTGCCGCCGCGATGGGGTGGCGTGAGCAGACGCAGAATGTTGTCCTCCGCTGCGAGGCCGCTTGCGAACGACATCCCGTACCGAGCCTGTTCGAGGGATGCGATCTGCGTCTCCATGGCGGACCGGGTCGGGTTGCCCGACCTGGAGTACTCGAACCCTTTGTGGTTGCCGACCCCGTCCTGTGCGAACGTCGTCGAGAGCGAGATCGGTGTGACGACAGCTCCGGTGGTCGGGTCCGGGTCTTGGCCGGCGTGGATGGCGCGGGTCGAGAACCCAGCGGACATGTCGGCTTGCTTGTGGTCGTCTGGCGGGGTCTGATCAGTCACGTCCGACGGCATCCTCTGCGATTGCGGTGAAGTACGACAGGAGGTCGGTCCGGGTGAGCACACTCAATGGTCGACCTCCCGAGAGCACCAGAAGTGCCGGTGCGGTTTCGAGCATCTGAACGGCGAGTTCGACCGGTTGACCGACGCCGATCGTCGGGAGCTTGGCCCCCATGACCTTCTCGACTTCGGTACTCATGGCGCCCGGGTCGCGATGGATGACCTCCATCAGTTCGAGTTCGTCGACCGATCCGGACACCTCTGCGTTCGCGAACGGCGGTGTGTTCTTGCACACCGGCAGCTGGCTGACACCATTGGAACGCATGACCTCGATCGCCTCGCTGACCGGTGCCGACGGGTTGACGTACAGCAGATTCTCGATCGAAGCGTTGCGGGCATCGAGCACGGCGCCGACGCACTGGTCGCACTCCTTGAGGAACCCGAAGTTCATCATCCAGCTCTCGTTGAACACCGTCGACAGGTACCCGCGTCCCGAGTCGGGGTTGAACACCACGATGACCGCATCGTCGTCAGCGGCCTTGGCCACTTTCATCGCCGCTGCCGCGGCGGTGCCGCCGGACCCGCCGATCAGGATGCCCTCGGTCTCGCTGACGTAGCGGGCGGTGAGGAAACTCTCCTCGTCACTGATCGGGATCACCTCGTCCCACAGGTCACCGTCGTAGGCCGCCGGGAAGAAGTCTTCTCCGACGCCCTCGACGAGATAGGGCCGTCCGGACCCGCCCGAGAAAACCGAGGCCTCCGGGTCAGCAGCGATGATCTTGATGTCGGGGTTCATCGACTTGAGGTAGCGGCCCGTCCCGGTAATCGAGCCGCACGTGCCTGCTCCCGCGATGAAGTGGGTGATCCGGCCGTTGGTCTGCCGCCAGATCTCGGGGCCCGTCGTCTTCTCGTGGGCGATCGGGTTGTGTGGGTTCTGGTACTGGTTCGGGCGGAACGCGCCGCGTTCCTGAGTGAGCCGCTCTGCGACGGAGTAGTAGCTGTTGGGGTCGTCGGGAGCGACCGCTACGTCGCAGACGACCACTTCGGCGCCGTACGCCCGAAGCAGGTCGACCTTCTCCTTGCCGACCTTGGTCGTGACGACGAATACGCACTTGTAGCCGCGCTGCGCGGCGACGATCGCCAGGCCGATGCCCGTGTTGCCCGACGTCGGTTCGACGATCGTGCCGCCGGGTTGCAGCTCGCCGCTCGCTTCGGCGGCGAGGATCATCTCGAGCGCAGGCCGGTCCTTGGACGAACCGCCCGGATTGGTCACCTCGTGCTTCATTGCGAGTACGCACGTGATGCCCTGATCCTCGCTGACCCGCTTCATGCGGACCATCGGGGTTTCTCCGATGAGGTCGAGGACGGAGTCGCGGATTTCGGTTCCCTCCAACGAGGGATGGCGCATCGCGGGATCGGTCATGTCAGGAAACTACGCGTCGCGCGGCGGTTCACGCGCACGCGGCCAGCGGTCATCGGAAGATCTTGCCGAGCGCCCGTTCGACGGGGCCCGGCTGCGGCGCCTCGAAGCCCTCTGGGAGCAGGTGCGGCGCGTGGGCTGCGAGATGGGCCGCCACGACTCGCGCCGGTGGATTGACCAGGCCGACACCTCCAACAACCACGGTGGGAACGGTCTCGTTGCCGTTGGCATGTTGCCGCACGACCTCGGCCTTCGAGGGGTCGTCCCAAATGTTGTGTTCGACCCGCTCGATGCCGAGCTTGTCGAGCTGACCACGGAGTGATGAGCAGAAGCCACAGCCGGGTCGCCAGTAGAGGTCGATCTGCATCGTGGTCGGGGACTCGTCTGCCATGAACCCAACGCTACCGATGGCGTTACGGCCGCAACCGGGCCGCCGCAGTGTTTCGGGTCCGTTTCAGAACTCGGATCCG
>Ga0316197_10004121_pt1 | contig 10331 bp, 6 predicted proteins | sample OudBiesiAoxic_MG_FD_204939 | JGI IMG/M metagenome (GOLD analysis project Ga0316197, IMG submission 204939) | Coastal sediment microbial communities from Oude Bieten Haven, Netherlands - site A oxic | ecosystem: Environmental > Aquatic > Marine > Coastal > Sediment | place: Netherlands... | reverse complement strand
CCAAGGCATGGCCTGAAGGCGATTCCGACGATGCTTTTGAGCGCCATATGGATGAGGTCTGCAAAGATATCCTCGCTGGTAACTCATCCGGTTTGACGGAAGAGGAGGTTGCGAGTAAGCGAACACAGGCTCGCGCACTATGTATCGCACTTGAATTCCTTGCAGGCCTGCCATCACCTGATGAGGACCGTGACCAGCGTATGAAATACCAGGTTGACCGTCTGGCACAGTCGATGTCCGGCGAAAGCGCCAGGATACCTGCCGGCGAGGAAGCACTCGAAGCAGAGAAGACATGGCTTGGTTTGTATGCATTGCCCGAGGATGACTTCGGTGCTTTTGGCAAACGCATCAAACGAGCGTTATCCGATATCTTGGAGACTGCTTAATGCTAGATAACAATAAGATAAATAATATAGTTTATGTAATTTCTCTTTTACTTTTTAGCACCATCGCCGTCGCCGAAGACACCGCACCACAAGCAGCTGGCAGCTGGATAGCGATCATTCCGCCGCTGTTGACCATTACCGTGGCACTGATCATCAAGCGCGTCATTCCCGCCCTTTTCCTGGGTATCTGGGTAGGTGCGTGGGTCATCAATGACTTTGGACTTGTCGGTATCTGGACCGGTTTGCTCGATACTTTCCAGGTCTTTGTGGCAAACGCGCTCTCCAACCCCGACCATGCTGCGATCGTCCTGTTTTCGATGATGGTGGGGGGCATGGTAAGTATCATTACACGTAATGGTGGCATGCAGGGTATCGTCAATCACATCGTTGCCTGGGCAGATTCAGCCCGTCATGCCTGTCTCGCCACGGCGTCACTGGGTGTGGCTATATTTTTTGATGATTACGCCAATACACTGGTAGTGGGCAACACCATGCGCCCGGTGACCGACTCAATGCGTGTCTCACGTGAAAAGCTGGCATATATCGTCGATTCAACGGCCGCTCCCGTAGCCTGTATAGCCGTCGTAACAACCTGGATCGGTTATGAGATTGGTCTGATCGGGGATTCTCTCAGTAAAATGGAAGGGTTGGATACTGAAGCCTACCTGCTATTTCTCAATACCCTGCCCTATAGTTTTTACCCTGTTATGGCAATTGCTTTTGTTTTTATGGTATCCGGCAGTGGCCGGGATTTTGGACCGATGCTTGTAGCGGAACAGCGGGCGCAGGAATTTGGATCAGAGCATGCGGAGGCCAAAGTCACGAGCACCGAGGAAGTAGAAAGTCTGGGTCCCATCGAAGGAAAACCGCAAAGGGCATTTAATGCCTATATTCCGGTATTGGTAATGGTACTGGGCGTGGTGGTCGGGTTGTATGTTACAGGGATGGAGGCGTCCTCTGAAATTGCAGAACCAACACTAAAAGACATTATCGGTAACGCCAATTCCTATACCGCACTGATGTGGGCCTCCCTGGTTTCAATGATGACGGCTGCTGTACTGTCTCTGAGCCAGAGAATCCTGAACCTTGAAGAGGTGGTCAACGCCTGGGTTCACGGTGTGGGCGCGATGCTGATGGCAATGATCATTCTCATTCTCGCCTGGTCACTCGGCGAGGTTACCGACATATTGAAGACAGCGGATTTTCTGACCGGTGTACTGGGTGATACCTTGCCGGTGTTCCTGCTACCTACCATCGTATTCATACTGGCAGCCATCGCCGCCTTTGCAACGGGCTCCAGTTGGGGTGCCATGGGTATTCTGTTTCCGCTGGTCATGCCGCTGACCTGGGCGGTGATGACTGCCCAGGGTCAGGCAGGCCCGGAGCACATGCACATCCTGTACTCTTCCATTTCAGCCATTCTGGCCGGTGCGGTCTGGGGTGATCACTGTTCACCCATTTCAGATACCACCATACTGTCTTCACTGGCATCCGGTTGTGACCATATTGAGCATGTACGAACACAGCTACCATATGCAATCACGGTAGGTGGTTCGGCCATCCTGTTCGGTAGTCTTATGACCGCAATGGGCTCACCCTGGTGGCTGGGTATGACACTTGGGTTAACCGTACTCTGGCTGATCCTCAGGTTCTACGGTAAACCGTCACAAGTACCACTAGCGACTGAATGAGTACAGACGGGCCCAACAGCCCCCGGGGTGCACGTTTTTCCGGCGGCTCTTCAGACTGGACCGGACTACATGGCAGCAGCACTGCTTTAGCACTTTTGTCGGCCGCAGAAGCCTTTGATGGCATTGTGCTGGTGGTTACCCGTTCAAGCCACCAATCGCATGTGCTTGAACAGGACCTAAACCTGTTCAGCGACAACTCCGTACCGATATTGCATTTTCCGGATCACGAAACATTGCCTTACGATCCGTTTTCCCCGCATCCGGACATCATCGCCGAACGGCTTTCGACCCTGTCGTCATTACCCGAAATGAAGAACGGCTTGCTACTGGTGCCCATGGGCACTTTGATGCAGCGCCTGCCACCGAGAAGTCACGCCCTGGGGCGCAATATCCAACTGAAAACCGGTCAGTCCCTCGTGATCAGTGAATTCCGGGAACGCCTGCAGCAGGCAGGCTATGAACACAGCGACCCGGTATACCAGGCAGGTCAGTTCGCGGTCCGGGGTTCTATCATCGACCTGTTCCCAAGTGGCAGAAAATCGCCACTGCGCATTGATCTTTTTGACGAAGAAATCGACTCACTCAAAGAGTTTGACCCGGAGACCCAGCGCTCGAACGCGAGCCTGGATGATTTCAATATGTTGCCTGCGCGTGAGTACCCCTGCGACATGGCATCATTTGAAGATTTTCGAAAAGCATTTCGTTACCGGTTTGTCGTTGATACACGCAACGTTTCACTTTACCAGGACCTGCGCCAGGGTTTGCACCCGCAGGGACTGGAACAATACCTACCGCTATTTTTTGAGCAGACTGAAAGCCTGCTTGACTACCTGCCGGCAAACCCCCTGGTGGTTATCCAGCAAGGGGTTGAAGAGGCTGGCGCCGGCTTCTGGTCATCGATGACCGAACGCTGGGAGCAACGCCGGCATGATGTTGAACGACCCGTGCTTGATCCGGTAGAGCTTTATTTTGAAGCCAGCACAATGAGCGAACAGCTCAGGCAATTCAGCACGGTTAAAATGCTCGACACAGCCGAACGACAGGCGGGTGCCTTGTGTTTCGAGACCGGCGAGGCACCGGATTTACACATCCATGACCGTGGGCAGGAACCTGCTTCCGCCCTGCTTGGTTTCATCCGGGAATTTCCCGGACGCATCATGATTGCCGCCGATACCACGGGACGCCGGGAAGTGCTTTCAGAAACCCTCTGGGCATTTGGCATCCGTCCCGTGCGTTTTGAGTCATGGAGTGAATTCCAGGCATCCGATGAACGCCTGGGTCTTTCGGTTCTACCCGTGGAACAGGGGTTTGTCAGCAAAGACGAATTGGCGATACTGACCGAAAGTCAATTGTTTGGTGGCCGGGTCAGGATCAAGAGCACGCGTAAACGCTCCGAACGTGACCCCGAGTCGATCATCCGTAGCCTTTCGGACCTCGAACTTGGCGATCCGGTGGTGCATGAGGATCATGGCGTAGGGCGCTACCGTGGTCTGCAATCGCTGGAAATTGATGAGCGTGAAGCAGAGTTCCTGATGCTGGAGTATGCCGGCGAAGACAAGCTGTACGTTCCGGTTTCATCCATGCACCTGATCAGTCGTTACACCGGAGGTGCTGCCGAGACGGCTCCCCTGCACCGTCTCGGCAGCGAACAATGGGCCAAAGCCCGGAAACGCGCAGCCCAGAAAGTGCGTGATGTGGCGGCCGAATTGCTGGATTTATATGCACGCAGGCAGGCCCGGAAAGGATATGGTTTTGCTTTCGACAAACCCATGTACGCTGACTTCAGTTCCGGTTTCCCCTACGAGGAAACTACCGACCAGCAGACTGCCATCGACGCAGTGCTTGAAGACATGGTGTCCAACCAGCCAATGGATCGCGTCGTTTGTGGTGATGTTGGTTTTGGCAAAACAGAGGTCGCATTACGCGCCGCCTTTGTCGCAGTACAGGGCCAGAAACAGGTTGCCATCCTGGTACCGACCACCCTGCTCGCCCAGCAACATTTCTCAAACTTCAGTGACCGCTTTGCCGACTGGCCGATACGTATCGAACTGTTGTCGCGTTTTCGAACCGGCAAGCAATCTGACGCGACACTCAAAGACCTCGCATCAGGCAAGGTTGATATCGTCGTTGGCACACACAAATTGCTGCAGCGTGATATACGTTTCAAGCGCCTTGGACTGGTCATCGTTGATGAAGAACAGCGTTTCGGCGTGCGCCAGAAGGAACGCCTGAAGCAATTGCGGGCAGAGGTTGACCTGCTGACCCTGACCGCGACACCGATTCCACGTACGTTGAATATGGCCATGTCCGGCATCCGCGACCTGTCTATCATCGCTACCCCGCCCGCGCGTCGCATGGCAGTCAAAACACTGGTTTCCAAGTGGGACAGCTCCCTGTTGCGAGAAGCCCTGCAAAGGGAAATTCAGCGAGGGGGCCAGGCGTTCTTCCTGCACAACGAAGTACGCAATATCGAACAGATCGCACGTGAGGTGGGGGAACTGGTGCCCGCAGCACGCGTCCGCGTGGCGCACGGGCAAATGCCCCGTGGTGAGTTGGAAAAGGTCATGCTGGATTTTTATCGTCAGCGAATCAACGTGCTGGTATGTACCACCATCATTGAAAATGGCATCGACGTACCTACAGCCAACACGATCATTGTCAACCGCGCCGATAAGTTTGGACTCGCCCAGCTACACCAACTCAGGGGCCGTGTGGGCCGTTCGCACCACCGTGCCTATGCCTACCTGATTACACCTGATGAACGCAGCATGACAAAGGATGCACGCAAACGCCTGGAAGCGATTGCATCGCTGGAAGAACTGGGTGCCGGCTTTACACTCGCCACCCACGACCTGGAAATTCGTGGCGCCGGCGAACTGCTTGGGGATGAGCAAAGCGGAGAGATACAATCGGTTGGATTCAGCCTTTACAGTGAACTATTGGCCCGTGCGGTTTCCGCATTACGCGCCGGCACAGAGGTTGATCTTGAAGGCAGCCTGCACCAGGAAACCGAGATAGAGCTACACATTTCCGCATTGATCCCGGATGACTGGATGGGTGATATACACACACGACTCACCCTCTACAAACGTATCGCCAGCGCGCCCGACCCGGGTGCCCTGAGAGAACTTCAGGTTGAAATGATCGACCGGTTCGGTCTGCTGCCGCAACAGACAAAACACCTGTTCCAGGTTGCAGAACTGCGTCAAAAGGCACGCGCCATCGGTGTCAGACGGGTTGATTTTGGCGAGACCGGCGGGCGAATTGAGTTCAATGAAGATACCAGCGCCAATCCGGTTGCGTTATTGGAAATGATTCAACGCCACCCCTTCGACTACAAACTGCAGGGCCCCCATAAGCTGCGGCTGATGTTCGACGAGGAGTCGGTTGAGGAACGTATGCGAATTGTTCATGAAATCCTCGATAAACTCAGCACGTGAGAACCGAAGTCAAATCATCTAAACTAGCACCAATGAAACGCCTGTCCCCCTTACTCTTTTTGCTGTTCAGCTCTGCCATTCTGGCCGAGTCAGGGGCATACAGGGTTGAGGTAATTGTATTCCGTAACCTGTCCGCCGCTGTCGAATTGAACGAGATTCTGGAGCTTCGCAGTTTTTCAGAATTTCCGGATCCCGGGGATAGCGGGCAAGTTGAAACATTGCCCGGGAGCGTGACCGATGAAGCACCCAGCGGGGTGTTACGGGGCAACCTGCCCGATGATCTGAGCATCGTTACACAGAAAAGTGACATGATGGACAATGCCTGGAGACGTCTGCGCTCCAGCCAGGGCTATCGGCCCCTGGTATATACCGCATGGGACCAGAACCGTATTGATTACTACCCACCCATCCGCATTCATAATGAGCAGGTTATTGACACACAGTTACGGCCGCCAACCCCAATCATGGTTGTGGACCTGACATCAGAGGACCCACTGGCTGCCTATCGCAGCACTTTTTTCCAGATCGATGGCAGTCTGCAACTCAGACGAAGCCGCTTTCTGCATGTGTTCCTTGACCTTGAGTTACGTGAGAAAAATGTAAATAGCGTTGTCGAAGCTGATTTTTTGAGTGTTGCTGACATACAGCCCGAAACAGGTCGGGACATGGGTGAAACCGGTGTATACAGTGTCTATGCCTTAAGGCAAAACCGCCAGGTCACTACTGGCAAGATGCAATACTTTGATACACCCTATTTCGGTGCACTTGTTTACGTCAGCAGCATCACGCCAGATTAGTTTCCAACAATCGGATTCTTACCCGGCGGGAAGTCACGACTAGTAATGAAAACCTCTTCAACAAAAAGGGAGAATACGCAAAGTGAATTTTGAAAAAGTAATGTTTGCCTTTTTTATCGTTCTGGCGCTCACACTGAATTTCGGTTTCTTCATTGGTGAAATCGATGACCCTAACCATCACGATGTACTGGAACTCGCCGGTGCGCTGATCGTCAGCCTGATCGCGACGATCATGAAATTTGGCGACCGTTCACAGATGGGTGCCGTCCTGCTTGCCACCAGCCTGGTTGCTGATCTGCAATTGCTGATTGCTGCCGGAGTGTGGTTATACGCGATCAATGTTTCCGATGCCGGTACCACGGCGCACGTTATTTCGCGCATTGTTTCACTGTCCGGCGGAGCCTTGCTGGCCAACCTGGTCTCGGTAACGCTATTGATAGCAGAAACCATCAGTATTCGCCGCTGACAGAGCACCACAGAGGACAACGTTTTGTCACGCAAATCCCCAATGAATGACATTGTCTGGATTACCATGCGGCGTATGCGCACGCCGCTCATTGTTCTGATACTGGTCTATTACTTCTCCATTATGGCGATGATGGCCGTACCTGGAATGGATGCTGAAGGCAATCCATACCAGATGGGTTTCCTGGACGCCGCCTATTTCATGGCGATACTTCAGACCACCATTGGATTTGGCGAAATACCCTATAGCTTTACCGGTGCGCAACGCATGCTGGTGTTCTGGCTGTTGCTTCCAAATGTAGTGGCATGGCTGTATTCAATCGGTACGCTGTTGGGCTTGATACTGGATAAACAATTCCAGGCCGCTTTCCAGCGCAATCGTTTCAGCCGGCAGGTCAGGGCTATAAAGGAGCCCTATTATATTGTTTGCGGGCTTGGCAACACCGGTTACATGACCGTCTCGGGTTTGCTGGCTCGCGGTATCCATGCCGTTGTCATCGAATATGAAGAAACCACTGTTCGTCACATGATGCTGAACGATAAGTTCGCCCATGTGCCTGCGCTGGTGGGACGTGCCGGTGAACGCTCCAACCTGGAACTGGCCGGTTTACGTCGCAAGAACTGCAGCGGGGTGATCGCCACCACCAACAATGACCAGGTTAACCTGACCGTGGCGGTTACGGTCAAGTTGTTACGCCCGGAAATAGCCGTGCTGGCACGCAGTGAAATTCAAAGGGTCTGCGACAACATGGCTTCTTTCAATACCGATCTCATTGTTAATCCCTATCGAATTTTTGCAGAGCGTATATCGCTGGCTTTGAGTTCGCCCATGAAATACCTTGTTCAGGATTGGCTGATCAGCGTGCCGGGCACCACACTGCGTGAAGTCACTAAACCACCAACCGGTCGCTGGATTGTATGCGGTGCCGGGCGCTTCGGTGCAAGAATGATTGAGCAACTGGAGAAAAACGAACTACCTGTAACCGTGGTTGATGTACACCCGGATCGATTACCCACCTATCAGAACGCAGTACTCGGACGGGGAACCGAGGCACATACCCTCGAAGAAGCCGGTATTGCTGATGCTGAGGGAATTGTTGCAGCCACCGGTGATGATATCGACAACCTCTCCATCCTGATGACGGCACGTCATTTGAACCCCCGCCTGTTTTTTATCGCCAGACAGGAAAGGCGTGAGCACCATGAGCTTTTCAAGAGCTCCGGAGCAGACCTGGTGGCACGGCGCAGTCGCATCGTCGCCCGTCATATTTTATCCTTTGTCACCACACCATTGCTGCAGTCATTCCTGCAGCACTTGATCAGGACCGATGACAGCTTTGCTGACCGTACTGCTGCCAGGCTCGAAGACGTACTGGATAACCGGGCACCGAATATTTGGGTTTTCGAGCTGAAAGGAGAAATCGCCAGAAATCTGCGTTTTGTTCGGGCGCAGACCAGCAAAGTTACGCTGGATCACATCAACCGGAACAGCCGCAGCGAAGAGAACGAACTCCTCCCCTGTGTCTGTCTGTCACTGGAACGCGGTGCGCAGAGAATCTTTCTGCCGGACGGCAACACCGAACTGCAAATACACGATCGCCTGTTGTTCGCCGGTCGTGAGCGTGCCCGCCGGCAAATGCTGTGGACCCTGATGGATAGCCATTCACTGCTGGTTAATACCAGTGGCAAGCACTTGCCACGTGGTGCCTTGTGGCGGTGGATGTCTAATAGATAGCTCACCATCGTACATGGTAAGACCGGAAGGATTTCAATCAAGACGGAAGCCGTCTGCATCCCGTTGAAACGGTAACTGATTCCGAATGTCGGCCAATGCTTCTTTCTGAATATGGGTGCTGCTGCCAGCCTCAGCTGTGCCTAAATCTAATATTGTCTGGCCCAGAGGATCATAGACAGCACTACCACCGGCATACTCAAGACCGCGCGGGTCTGTGCCGCTGCGGTTAACGCCGATCACGTAACATTGGTTCTCAATTGCCCGCGCCTTTAGCAAAGCGGTCCATGCAGCGGTGCGTGGTTCCGGCCAGTTGGCTACAAACAACAGGACATCATAGTCATTGCGATTCCGACACCAGACCGGAAACCTCAGGTCATAGCAAACCTGGGGACAAATACGCCAACCGCGGTAATGAAATACCTTGCGCTCATGACCTGCCAGGTAACGCTTGTCTTCTCCACCAAATGAAAACAGGTGTCTTTTGTCGTAAAACTCGAGGTTTCCATCAGGCGGCACCCATAGAAAACGATTGACCCTGCCCTTGTCGGTCGAAATGGCCACACTGCCGCACAACACACAATCAAGCTCAGCGGCCAGTGATTTCATCCAGGCTACCGTGGCGCCATCCATGGTTTCCGGCGCAGCTTCAGCATCGCCCAAAAACCCACTGGTAAATGTTTCCGGAAACACTACCAGGTCACAATCAGATCCCTGGCTACGTGTAATCGCTTCCAACTGTCGTCGGTTCGCTTCAGCATCTGCCCAGAAAAGTTGCGTCTGCACCAGCAGGCATTGGAGACTATTTAGCTTTTTCATGACCACAATTCTATCAGGCGATAAACAGGTAATCCCGTCCGGGTATTTTATTCTGTTTGTACATATAGTCGGCGATCTCCTCACGGGCACCCACTGCACCGACGGCAACCAGTATCATGGCGTTACCCGGGGCTTTTACCTTGTCGACTGACCAGACAGGCAGTCCGCGCTTAAGACCACCAATACGACGCGGATGCACTTCTATAAACCCCTCTACCTGACCGCCTTCAGTAATGATCAGGTCAAACATCTTACGCCCGGTTGGGCCTGCCCCCCAGATAATGACCGAACGGCCCCGCAGTCGATGATGCACGAGGAAGTGTGACTTGGCCCGCATGAAATTATGCCGGTCATAGAGAGAGTCAGTGTGGGTCAAACGGGTTTCGTGCTCACGCCAGCGAAGCAGAATGGGCTCCGGTTTACCCATTTGTATTCGTGCGGCATCAGCCCGCAACAACAAATCATAATCTTCAGGCCATTGATTATTCCGGTATCCACCGAGTTGCTGTAAAACCCCTCGCCGGAACATCAAACCGGGATTCGGTAGCGGACTTTCGATAAAAATCTGCTGATGCACCTGTTCGGGTTCACGTACTGAATTCAGCCAGCGCTGATAACGCTCAAGACCGCCCCGGATACCAGCGTCTGAAAAAATCTCCACGCAACAACCGCTGATATCTACCGTGGGATGTTCATCAAGGTATTCCAGTTGGCTCTGTATACGCCCGGGCAATGAAACGTCATCGGCGTCCATTCGCACGATATATTCACCGCGACCAAGCTCAAAACCTGAATTAAAGGCATCGACCACTCCATTGCCCTTGCTGTTGAATACCTTCAAACGGGGGTCACTTTTATCAAGCGAAGAAATCGCATGATCGGTGCTATGGTCATTGATCAGAAGCAATTCCAGGTTTTCATAGGTCTGGCACAAGATACTATCGACTGCCTGCCACAGATATTCACCTCCGTTACGAACCGGCAATACAACGGAAACCAAC
>Ga0316197_10004120_pt1 | contig 10334 bp, 4 predicted proteins | sample OudBiesiAoxic_MG_FD_204939 | JGI IMG/M metagenome (GOLD analysis project Ga0316197, IMG submission 204939) | Coastal sediment microbial communities from Oude Bieten Haven, Netherlands - site A oxic | ecosystem: Environmental > Aquatic > Marine > Coastal > Sediment | place: Netherlands... | reverse complement strand
CTTTGTGAGGTACCCTATTTATCAGAAATCGTGATTGGCTTAGACAGAGCAAATGAAGAGCAATACAGACACGCATTAAAATTCTTTAAAAAACTACCACAACATCACCGCGTATTATGGAATGAAGGCCCAAGATTAAAAGCCTTAGACGCTAAATTACAAAAACTGGGTGTCGCGCCCAAAGAGTTAGGTAAAGGCCGCAATGTTTGGTACTGCATGGGTTACACCCTCGCATCCGGTAAAACTGAATCAGTTGCACTGCATGACTGTGACATTGTTACCTACGAGCGAGATTTACTGGCGCGTTTAATCTACCCCGTTGCCAATCCGATGTTTAACTATGAGTTTTGTAAAGGTTATTACGCACGTGTCGCAGATGGAAAAATTAACGGTCGCGTTTCACGCCTGTTAGTCACACCACTGGTTAAAGCATTGAAAAAAACAGTAGGTCATAACGATTATTTAGAGTTTATCGATAGCTTCCTCTACCCACTAGCGGGTGAATTCTCATTCAGAAAAGATGTATTAAATGATCTACGCATACCCAGTGATTGGGGGTTAGAGATTGGTGTTCTCTCGGAAATGCATCGTAATTACGCTAGCAATCGTACCTGCCAAGTCGATATTGCGACGACTTATGATCATAAGCATCAGGATCTCTCTTTAGACAGTGTTGATGGTGGTTTATCTAAAATGTCGATTGATATCACCAAAGCCTTTATGCGCAAGTTAGCCACACAGGGTGAAACCTTCAGCACTGAAAGTATCCGCACTTTAAAAGCAACTTACTACCGTATTGCCCTCGACTACGTTGAGATGTATCGCGGCGACGCAATGATGAATGGTTTAGAGCTAGACATTCATAACGAGGAGAAAGCGGTGGAGATGTTTGCTGAAAACGTAATGACTGCGGGACAAATATTTTTAGATAAGCCGATGGATACCCCTTTTATTCCTTCATGGAACCGTGTGGTCAGTGCGATGCCAGATGCCTTGGAGCAACTAAAAGAAGCCGTTGAATTAGATTACCAAGAATTTAGTGAATAGATGATGAATGAGTAAGAAGGGGATGGTATGAGCGATCAGAAAGCAACGGCTGACGAACAGCAAGCATTAAAAACCAAATTAACACAACAGCTTAATTTTATTTATGAAGAGATTAAACTCGCTCAAAGCATTGAGTTATTAAGTAATGAGTTAATTAACATCATGGGGCTTGATAAAAATTGTTATCAGCCCGTTGTGTACCAAAACCATTGGTCACAACAGGATGTTATTATGATCACCTATGGTGATAGTGTTGTAGACAAAGAGCGGAAGCCTTTAGTGAGCTTGCAGCATTTTATGGATCATTACCTAGGTAAAAGCATCAATAGCGTACATATACTCCCTTTCTTCCCTTACAGTTCCGATGACGGTTTCTCTGTTATTGATTACTCAAGCGTTAATGAGGCCTTGGGTGAGTGGAATGATATAAAGGAGATTGCTAAACATCGCAGACTAATGTCAGACTTAGTCATTAACCATTGCTCTAGTCGTAGCGCTTGGTTTGAAAATTTTATTAAGGGTGAAGGCATTGGTCATGATTACTTTTATACCGCACCACCAGATATGGATAGCACCGAGGTGGTGCGTCCCAGAACATCAGATCTATTAAGAGAAACGCAAACAGGTAAAGGCATACAACATGTTTGGTGTACCTTCAGCCATGACCAAGTTGACTTTGACTTTAGAAATCCAGAAGTATTAAAAAGCTTTGTGTCTATTATCCGTTTATACCTTGATATGGGCGTCAAAATATTTCGCTTTGATGCGGTGGCTTTTTTATGGAAAAAACTGGGAAGTAGCTGTATTAACTTACCAGAAACCCACGAAGTGATCCGCTTATTAAGAACTTTAATCGAACATTCTCACCCCGATGCGGTAATTATTACTGAAACGAATATCCCGAACACACAAAACCTCACCTATTTTGGTAATGCCAATGAAGCACATGCTATCTATAATTTTTCATTACCACCTTTATTAATCAACACCCTCGTAACAGGAAGTTGTTTATACCTAAAACGCTGGTTAATGAGTATGCCTCCGGCGCAAAATGGCACCACCTATTTTAATTTTATCGCCTCGCATGATGGTATCGGTTTACGCCCAGCAGAAGGGTTATTAAATGATGAAGAGATCAACAGTTTAGTTGAAACGATGCAGGAATTTGGGGGAAAGGTATCTTGGCGTAGTACCGAATCTGGACAGCCCAAACCCTATGAGATTAATATCGCTTTATATGACGCACTGCAAGGCACTACCGAGGGTAAAGATCAGTTTGGTTTACAACGTTTTATCTGCGCGCACGCAATTATGTTTGCTCTCGAAGGTATTCCCGGCATTTATATTCATAGCCTACTCGGCACACAAAACGATTATGAAAAATTTGAGAACACCCAGCAAAATCGAGCGATAAACCGCCATCGCTGGGACTATCAAGCGCTACAAGAAAAATTAGCTGATACCGATAACCATCACCATATCGTTTTAGCAGCACTTAAAGGCCTGCTTGATATTCGTATTAAACAAACGGCATTTCACCCCAATGCCACGCAATTTACACTGCATTTAGGTTTGCAACTGTTTGGCTTTTGGCGACAAAGCTTGGATAGAAAACAGAGTATATTTTGCATCAGCAATATAAGTAATGAGGAGATTTTTTTCGCGATTAATAGCTTAAACCTAATTATGAGTGAAGACTGGATTGATCTATTAACAGGTGCGACCATTGATATGGAATTAGAAACATTGACACTCGCCCCTTATCAAACCATGTGGATCAGTAATTGCGATATGGGCAAATAAACATTTTTCTTAACTTAGTAAAAATGTAGCAAACCTTACTAATTATAACCCCAACAGAAACTCAAAGGCATTATCTAAAAAAATAATGCCTTTTTATTAATTAAATTTCGAAGTTCTTAACCGCCTGTATTTCCACCAACACCTCCTGTTCCGCCCGTTCCACCTGTTGGCGGAGTGACAACTTCACAAGTTTGATCAAAGTAGAAATCAACCTCATTTCCTCCTTCTTCAATGGTGGCTGTTTGTGAAAGTTGCTCCCATGTTGTTCGAGAGTAAGTTCGAATATTATAACTTTTACCCACAGTCATGCGATTAATTGTCCCCGTTCCCATTGCATCAGTAATGGTATAAAGGTATTCACCAGATTGATAAGAATAAACAAAAGCACTTGGAATTGGCGTCACTAAAGCAACGTCATTTTCACAGCGATCATAAACATTAACCGCCACATCAGCATAAGTAATAGGTGGCTTTTCACTCAACAAAGAGGAGTCAATTGTAAAGGTCACACCACCTTCCTGACAAAGGTTTGTGTAATCGATAGAGTTCAGTTTATTGGCTTCCGATTTAGTATTCAGGTATGCCGTATAACGCATCGGAAAGTTCGAAGGAGCATTATTAATCTGCGTAGTTTCACTTGCTGGTGCGCTTGTATTCGCATCTAACCAAGCATCATGTGTATATCCGCCATTAATCGCTTCGGCTACAAAGTAAATTTTATTCCCCTGTGCACCGACAACGCTAAGGCTTGTACTACGACATTGGGCTGCCGTTGCACCTGGTACATTTCGATAGTATGCAAACCAATCTAGATTAAAATAAGACAGATGGTTAGTCGGAAAAGCAACAATCCAGTTACCATCACCATCTACCGCGGCAGGCGTATCAACAACACCGTCACCGATACTATCACCAACTATTCCGGTGATTATTGTACCGTCTTCATTCTTATGCGCGGTCCACTCACCGCTGTCGGTATCATAGCTCCACAACGGAACTGATGCGCCAGCTTCAATAGGATTACCCGTTGTTGGATCATTTAAATTTTTAGGCACCGTCATCGTGATCGTGATTGGCGTGTCAAAGTTACGTACCTCATTGCCTTCATCATCAACAATTTCAACAGAAGTAAAACCACCTGAAATGAACGTTGCTGACGGTTCACTCGCAGCAAAAGTAGTTCCATTAGGCTCTTCACGTACACTCAAGCCTCCTGGAAACGTATTTAGTGAACTTGCATCAATTGGATTGTGGTAGGTAACTGTGGCGATTAATGCCCCCACGACGGGGGTATTGTCTTTTGTTAAAAGCTTAGTACCTTGTGCAATAGCAACCGTTGTAGAACCTGAACCCTCAGAGACTGCTCCAGATGAATCGGTCGTTTTTGTCGCGATAGAGGTTGTCGTGATTGTCACTGCCTCTGATGTGCCTGCTGTTGCATTAGCAGTCACCGGTGCAGACTGAATATCAATGCCGACCTCTTCATTGAGCGTTGCTTTTTGTGCATCAGTAAGCGCTGTCGCAGTCATATTAATTGCAATCTGCTGCAAAACAGTATCACTAGAGCTAGGAGCTAAAAGCTGCATAGTTTGGCTGTTAGTAACAAAGCCTGAACTCTTAACAACAACTTGAAAGTTAAGTGGGTAATCAGCAGCATCAGCGCGGATATAAAAAGTTAATATATCCTGAACACCCGTGAAGGTCGTTGTTGCAGCATCACTACCATTAAAAATTTTATCATCGTCCGCGCCGCTAATGGTTACCTCAAACAAAGCACCCGGGGTAGTATCAGTTACTAAGTCACCGGTCAAGGTATCAAAAATAGCTAAGCTAACCGCGGAACTTTCGACTGTTTTCGCAGGTGGAGCAATAACATCTGGTTCAGTATCCACTGTATCATTTTTCTTACTGCAGCCACCGAGCAATAGCGCCCCCGATACCATAGAAGTAATACATAACACTTTAATAATATTAACTATTTTCATACTGTCTTCTCCATGACATTAGATTAATAAATACAAATCGATATGCTTGTAAGTTATTAGTTCAATCAAATATAGAGCAACAAAAAGCAAACTTTCGTTGCCATCGTAGCCAAGCCCAAAATGGCTATCCTTTTCAGGAACATTTAACACTAACAAGTAAAAGTTAACAGAATGTTAATATAAACACCAATTAAAAATAAAATAATAATCAACACGGGTAATTTGAATAAGGTATTGGGAAATAGTCAAACTCATGGTTTATCTCCAGGTGAGGGCCATTGTGCTATGAGGAAATAAATTAGCTTTGTTGAAGCCAGTTATAGCCATTGGGTATATAAAAATGGCTTTAGTTAATTCAACTATTTTTGAATCATTGATCGCAGGTCGAAATTAATACCAGTGCATGAAAAGGGTGATAATTGTTAATGACATTATCACCCTTTAATTTATGAAATCACTTTCACGGCTACCTGCGAATAATCACTTTTGCTTCCATGATAACTTCACGCTGTAATTTTGCTTCAATTTCAGCCTTAATGTGGTCTAATTTTTTATTTGTTAAGGCCGAAGGCGTTACTAATTCAATAGAGAGCTCTACTGGCGTTATCGCTCTTGCTTGCACTTGTCTCAGTGTGACTTCGCCAATTTTTTTACCTTCGAGTTGTTGTACTATCGATGATTCGTCAGATAAACGCATAAAACTAAACCCTAAAGGAATACTGACCAGCAATACGCCAATAAAAGCGATAATCAACCCTTTTTTAGCACGAGTGAAGGGCGCAAACCCCAATGCTAAGAAGGTCAATGCCGCAGCTAAAACAATGCCTGCCAGATTCGTTAAAAACAGTAATAATGCTCCCCAAGCAACATGAAAATCTAACCAACCAAGTCCTATTCCAGTAACGGCAAGGGGGGGGACTAATGCCACCGCAATAGCAACACCCGCCATACTTTTTGCAGCTTCAATACGTGCATGCGCATAAGCACCTGCAATACCTGAGATTACAGCCACTGCCAAATCTAACAAACTAGGGCTTAGACGTGCAGCGATTTCAGGAGTAACCGTTTCCATTGGCATAATAAAGCTAGCTACTGCGGCAAAACTTAATGACAGGCACAAACCAACTAACAATGTTTTCATGCTACTAAGTAACAAACTAGAGTCTTGCCGTACTAACCCCATCGATAAAGAGATAATAGGGGCCATTAATGGTGCCAAAATCATGGCACCAATAATGACTGGTGCAGAACTAGCAAATAAGCCAACACTCGCTAATAATGTCGATAATACCATTAAGGTTAAAAAAGCAGGAGAAGTCGCAGCATTCTCACGTAATAGTTGATATAGGCCTTTAAACTCTTCTGTCGCAGCGTGCGCGATGAAAGGTAGCTCTTTGCTAACCATGGCTGATATTGCCTCACCCACGGGTAAGCGGCTTATTTTACGCTGCTCTTTATGACTTTCGGAGACAGCATTGATAGGTAGAGCATCACTCACTAAAAGGTTTAATACTCGCGATTCGGTAGCAACGCGTAATTGTTCTGCTTGATAGCTGACGCCATCAATTTGATAAGTTAGAGAGTGACCATTAGAGACCATAAACGATTTTGTTTTTAATAAACCTAAAAAATTAGGAAGATTAGGTGTGCGTCGAAAGGGCGCCATAATAAAAAACCGCACCATCTCCATCACACTTCGTGGGGCAATAATCATTGAATGCGACATACCATCATTAATATGGGTTTCTGGTAAAATATTTCGAGATAAAGAAGAACCATGGGCATGTTCAACAATCACTAAACCGATCGCAGCAGTACTAAAAGAAAGTTCACTCTCTGTTGTAAATGTCATTTTTTGAGGCCGAATAGCGCGCACTTTAAGCATGTTATGTAAGGCAAACTTTAAGCGTTCAGGCCAATTAAGAGTTTTAGCCGTCGGTAATAAATTAAAACATTCACCGAGCACAATTGAGCTTAATACTAATTGCCCATTACAACGCAGGACATCAACTTTTTGGGGTTCAGCAATTTGCACCGCTTGAATGACTTTCTTCAGGTTATTATCGATACAAAATCCACGCCGAGCATAGCGTAAATTAGAGTGGGGCAAAATAGCTAAAAACCAGCCACCTTTAATAGCGGCTTCAATCACCTTCGAAGCATGTTCATCACTCACACAGGCATAAACGCGACTTTCAGGGCTAAACGTCGCTGGCGCTTCATTATCCCAAGCTTTGGGTAACACCTTATCGGTAAAAAAAGGCAAGACACACTCACCTATTTGGGCTTTCGTTTGATCATCAAAAAGCAAAAAACTATCTGACATATCCCTGTCTCTAATTTATAAACATAGTTACATTATGTTCCTACATTTTTATTATCGCAATATCGAAACCAGAAGATCCGCTATTCAATTTTATCAGTAAAATTAACGCACCTCGCTATCGCTCTTAGTTTCAAGTTTAAAGTGCGACAAAATATTATACCTGACGACTCATTTGATACATATAGAGTGTAAAACCAGACACACCACGCAACAAAACAAAACAATGTTTTACTTTAATTGACTGGCAGGTTCACATTTGCAATATTAAAGAGTGGAAATATAAATACAAGAAATCATTATCAACTCAACTTCCGTTCAGATAAGAGGGATATACGTGAAATATTTAAATTCTAAGCAAAGTATCGCTAGCGCTCTCGCAGCAGCCTTAGCGATGACAAGTAGTTTATCAATGGCTGAAGCCGGCTATAAAGATGGCCAGAAACTACCACTCCAGTACAACCGAACAATTCTGGCCGCACAGCATGGCGTAGTGGCAAATGATGGTTTAGATGATGCACCAGCTATTCAAGCAATTATTGATAGTATCGATATAAATAATAACCCAGATAACCTCATTAGAATTAAATTACCCGCGGGTGAAATTACCATCGGTAACGAAGTGCACGTAGATCGCTCTGGTATTATCATTGAAGGTCAAGGTCTTGATGCAAAAACTGGCACGCACATTGTCGTCAACTCTTGGAAGCCCTACTCTGGTATCGCAGAAGATGGATCTCCTAAATTTGAAAAAAAATACTGGCCAGGTTTTGCAGCCTTTCGCGCAGAATCACGTATTAAACACCCTAAAGAGCAAAAATTTGAAGGTAGTATTAATTATCATTGGAAACACTCTATCGAGTTTTCTGCACCGATATTAGAGGGGGCTACCGTATTACCCCTAAAACCAGGCAGAGCTAAGCGATTCGAAGTGGGTGACCTTATTTATATCGGTGCAACGAATGACACTGCATTTTTAGATGCAGCTCAAGTACCAGAAAGTAAACGTAGCAATGGCAATATTAAGTCTGGTCATATGCGCCACCAAATTGCGCATGTAACGGCAGTCGATACAGCAGGCAACACGGTTACCATAGACAAGCCATTAGAATTTAATATCGAACTTAAAAATTACAATAAATACAAAAGCCGGGCAATGCCAATTACAGCGGTACAAAATGTCGGTTTCCGTGATTTTACAATGACGATGAATCAAGCTTCAACAGCTTGTGCAACTTATAATGTCGATGAATATGATAAAGATAAAAATCCAAAGGGAGTTGGCCATCGCTATGAGAATGTTTGTCCAGAAGATGCTATTCATGGCATTATTTTAAAATGGGCCGATGATAGTTTTGTTGATAACCTTAAAATTGAAATGATCGGTTCACACCCAATTGTTACTGAGTTTTCAAAAAATTTGACCCTACAAAATATCCACATTGATGGTTCTTGGAACAAAGGTGCGGGAGGTCATGGTTATTTCCGTGCCTCTAAATTGCATGATAGCCTGATCAAAGATAATGACATTCAAAATGTTCGCCACTTGGCAATACAATGGTCCTCTTCAGGTAACGTTATTGAAGGCAATACCATTAATGCTGATTTAAACCTGCACGGCGGTTGGGAGCGAAACAATATTATTCGTAACAATACCATCTCAGTTCCATTTGCTCACCGCAGCTGGGCTGACGGAGCACCAAGTGAAGGTAGTTGGCAACCAATATGGTTTTCATCAGGTGTTCATGGCTCAGATTGGGCTGGTCCGACGGGTCCTAACAACCTATTTATTAACAATACATTGGAAAAAGCAAATACTGTAGATGCACCGATAACACGCTGGGGATTATTTGATGCTCCCAATGTTGCTTATATCTTTGGCTGGGATGGTAGTAAATTTAAACACCCTAATATCGATGGCAAAATAGTGCCAACCTGGGACGCAGCAATAGCGAAAGGTGTCTATCAGAAAATGCCAGCTTCCGGAGTCATTGCACAACCGCAAAAATAAGCCATAGTAGGATTTAACTTGTTATCACATAAACGCCATTCAACTGACTGGCGTTTATTTTTTAGCCCTTAATTAAACGCCATAAAACCAACGCAGCTCAAACAATAATTTACAGATAACTTAATCGCCAGGAAAAGCGCAGTTGCGCCCCTTCTGAAAGGGTTTTTAAAGACTCCTTTAGAGAAAATGTGGCGACATGATTAATTGCACCAACAGGTGTATGATAATTCCTGTTATCTTCTACTTGTTCAATGCTACATATATCAAATCCAGTAACATCAATACACCTGATGTTACCCTGCTCATAATGAATGTTATTATTTTTTAATATGAGGGAGCTAGAAAATGAGCCAAACTGCATCACCACGTGATCTAATTCACTCATTTTTATTTCATTAAAAGAGAGTATTAATTCAAAATCTATTTGCCCAGCAGAAAATTGATAGCTAGCCTTACCGGAAATACCTTTTAGCTCAGAGGGCGTATCGTCAGCGATTATCGCCATAGCGCTTAAGTCGTAGTTAACTTTATGTGTAGATGCATCGATATCTTCGAGGTTATCACTGATATTTTGCAAATAAACGATAGGCATTGCTACCAGTCCATCTTTAAAAATAAGCCGAGGTGTTAAGAAAGGGTAACTACTATTCGTCGGAGAAGATAAAACAGCAAACTCGTTAGGAATAGGCAGATATGCAGTTTCTTTATAATATTTATCACCCCCATTAATTAACGGAAGCATAAATACATGGGACTTTTCTCTTATGCTATATAAGCTTCTTGAATAATGGCCTTCAGAAAATTTGAATTTTGAAAATGCAGGTAGCGTGAGCAATCTCCCCTGAAAGTTGGTTAAGATTTCTCTCTTTTCAAACCCCGCTGCTTTCCAATTTTCATAAGCACCAACAATTTGCATCGCTAAGCTTAAATTTTCGCCTAATATTCTATTTATATTTCTATAATCATCGGTTTTTCTGCCTTTGGCCCACATATTGAGGGATTTGGTTTCTGGGTCTATCCAGAAATCGATAAATCGTTTAACCCCCATGGTATTATAGGTATAAGCTATCTCTAACTCATCATCGGTTAAAATACCTAACTTAGCCGCAATAGAAAAAACTTCTAATGCTGCAGTATCACCATAAGCACCAATACTCCTTCCATA
>Ga0316197_10004119_pt1 | contig 10337 bp, 7 predicted proteins | sample OudBiesiAoxic_MG_FD_204939 | JGI IMG/M metagenome (GOLD analysis project Ga0316197, IMG submission 204939) | Coastal sediment microbial communities from Oude Bieten Haven, Netherlands - site A oxic | ecosystem: Environmental > Aquatic > Marine > Coastal > Sediment | place: Netherlands... | reverse complement strand
ATAGTGTGACAGCGCCAGTTATTATTTTTAAAGGTTTTTTAGTAGCAAGGTATCGATACAAAGTGGCACGAAATGACAGGTATCACACTACGTTTTAATGTTTTAATAAGCTGGCTTCTACATTCTATTCATGGATAAATGTGAAAAATTTTCCAGAAGTAATAACTGTTATTTAATAGTTTTCAGGTAGGAGCATCCGCACACGGCAAACCTGATAACACGGGTTGAGTTTGATGATCAATCCTTCCGGATAAAATGATGTATATACCAAGGTCAAACAGTTCGATAAAGCATAAGACTAAGTTCAACGTCTGCTTTAGGCTGGTGCTAATCGCTATTAAAAAGTTAATCACTTTTATCGGGAAAGACAGGACTGTTTACCCTGAACGTAGCGTCAGGCTTGGCCTTAGCCGTTTATTTATCGCATTGTTGTTATTTTTAAGCGCAGGCACGGCAACGGCGAGACATCCTCTTGAACCGTTGGATACATCGAGTCCACGATCAACGTTAGAAAGTTTTTATACGTTAACAAATATAACTTCGGCGCTTTATTTCGATTTTCGCGATTCGCCGAGTCCAGCCACACAGGCAGCATTATGGCAAGCCACTGATCAGGCGGGGCGTCTTTTCGATCTGAGCAAGGTGCCGCCTGCGGTGCAGGAAAAAGTAGCCGACGAGAGCTTTTACCTGCTTTGGGAAATCATCGCTCGCCTGGAGATGCCGGATCTGGACAGTATCCCGGATGCGAAGACTTACGCAATGTCTGACGGAGAAGCGGATAAAGTGATTCGCTGGGTTATACCAGGCACTGAAATCAGCATCGTCAGAATAGAGCAGGGGGCCAATGCCGGCAAGTTTCTTTTCAGCCAGGATACGGTATCCCGGGTAAGGGATTTCTACCAGAGAAGTCGAGATCTGCCTTACCTGCGTGCGATGCCGATTTCGAACGTGTACCGGATTAACCAGTCAGTGACCGGCTGGATGATTCCGCTGACCTGGGTCGAGGCACTGCCGGAGTGGGCCAATTTTGAGCTTGCCGGCCAGCTGTTATGGAAATGGATGGCGCTGCTGGTTTTGACTGGCCTGGCGCTTGCACTGGTGTTGGCTGTTTTTCTCTGGCAGCGGCGTTGCGCCAGGTCGACTTTTACCCTGTCTTACCTGTGCAGTCTCAGTACACCTCTGGCTTTACTGTTGCTTGCCAATGTTCTCTGGTTTTTCGTGTTACACCAGTTAAATGTCACCGGCGGCGCTGCCGTATTGCCCGGTTACCTGCAAAAGATGACGCATGCTATCGCTGCTGTGTGGATTATATTACTTACCATGCACTGGCTTGTTGAGTCGATTATCGCCTCACCGCAGATCACTACTCATGGTCTGAACGCCAGTCTCATCCGTCTTGGCATTCGATTTATCGGCTTCATCGTGGTCCTGGTGTATTTATTCCATATATTGCATGAGCTAGGTGTTCCGGTGTATGGCCTGGTTGCCGGTGCCGGTATCGGCGGCCTTGCTTTCGCGCTGGCCGCACGCAGCACGCTGGAAAACTTCATGGGGACGCTCAATTTATTTGCGGATCGCCCGGTTCGGGTCGGTGATTTATGTCGCTATGGTAAGGACATTGCGCCTGGCGTACCGAGTCTCGGCAACGTGGAGGAAATCGGCCTGCGATCTACCCGCATCCGCGGCAAAGATCGAACCATAACGACCATCCCCAACGCCGCGTTCGCTGACATGCACATCATCAACCTGTCGAAGCGCGATAAGATGCTGTTCAGAACGAAAATTCCTCTGCGTTATGAAACCACGCCTGACCAGTTGCGCCTGGTACTGCTGCAGCTGCGCGAGATGCTGATCGCGCATCCGAGAATTGCTGAGGATCCGGCACGGGTAAGGGCGATCGGTTTTGGCGATTTTTCTCTCGATCTGGAGATATTTGCTTACGTCATGACTGCGGACTGGAACGATTTTCTTGCGGTTCAGGAGGACCTGGTTTTACGCATTATGGATATTGTCCGTAAGGCTGGCACGGCTTTCGCGATTCCGTCACAAACGGTTTACCATAACCGCGATGCCGGCCTCGACATGGAGCAGCAGCAGGCCGCCGAGAAACAGATACGGGAACTGGCTTCTGCACACGCATTGTCGTTCCCGGATTTTACTGAAGATTATCGGCGGAAGATTAAGGATACGCTTGATTACCCGCCCGCAGGTTCCCCCGATGCTGATAGAGGATAGTATGCAAGTTAATATTACATGCTTGAAGACAGCTTCCGCCTGGCTTCGTTTGCTTGTTGCACTTTCGCTGATGATTATGAGCTACAGTGTAGCAGCGGAAAATGCCCTTGTTGTAATGGAAACGACAAGTCCACGCGCGACGATGCAAAGTTTTATAACACTGACCGAAGAAGCTGCCGATCGTTATGCCGAATTTCGAGACGCACCGAATGCTGCCACGCAGCAGGCGCTCGGCCAGATATCGATAAAAGCTAAACGGCTGTTAGATCTCAGCGAGGTTGCCCCTGCTAATCGGAGCAAGGTGGCAGATGAAACTTTTTATCTGCTCTGGGACAGTATTGCCCGCTTAGCGTTACCGGATAGCGAGCAGATACCTGATGCTTCGCTTGCATTTATCGGCGAGGAAAAAACCGAACCGATGAAACGCTGGCGTATCCCGCACACGGAGATCACCATCACACGAGTCGAGCAGGGTGCTTTTGCTGGTGAGTATCTATTTAGTCCGGGTACGGTAAAAAATGCACGGGACCTCTATGAGACGGTGAGTGATCTGCCTTACCTGCGTCCGATGGGTATCGACAACGTGTATCGGATGAATGAGTTAATAACTGGCTGGATGATTCCAATGGTGTGGGTTGAGGCGCTGCCGGCGTGGGCTAACTACGCGGTCTTTGGTCAGGTAGCGTGGAAATGGCTAGCAGTCATACTGCTTGTTGGCATTGGCTTTGGCGCCGTCATTGTGGTTAATCGCTGGGCACGCAGCAAGGTTCGAGATAGTTCTTTTAGTTCTTACTTGCGCTACATGAGTACACCGCTGGCGCTGTTGATCGTTTTACCGCTGTGGCGTTATTTCGCTCGGGAACAGATTAATGTGACCGGGGCAGGGGCAGAGTTGTCGCATTCTTTTATGTTTGTTTTTTACGGTATTACGCTGGTCTGGGTCGTGTGGTCATCTGCCAACCAGATTGCCGAAGCGATTATTGCCTCGCCCAGAATCAAGATTGAGAGTCTGGATGCATCGCTGTTAAGGCTGGTCTCACGCACCATCGGTGTGATCGCGGTCATGGTGCTTTTTATCAGGATGCTGAACGAGCTGGGTGTACCGGTTTATGGCCTGGTGACTGGTGCCGGTGTCGGCGGTATCGCGATTGCCCTGGCCTCTAAAAACACGCTGGAGAATTTCATGGGGGCGCTTAATCTGTTCGCCGATCGCCCGGTGCGGGTGGGCGACCTCTGCCGTTTTGACGAGGCATCCACCCAGGGCTGGCGACCGGTCGGCAGAGTCGAATCGATCGGGCTTCGTTCCACCAAAATACGCCGTACCGATGATTTTCTGATTACCATTCCAAATGCTGAACTGGCGCAGCGAAACATTGTTAACCTGAGTTCAAACGACAGGTTTCTGTTATCGACCGTACTTGGATTGCGTTATGAGACGAGCGACGATCAGCTGCGTTTTTTGCTGGTCGAGCTGCGTGAACTTATGCATGCACATCCGAAAACGGTGCATACGATGAAAGACCCGATACGTGTTCGCTTTGTCGGTTTTGGCGCGTATTCCTTAAACATCAAGCTGTACGTTTACATCGCAACAAAAAGTAATAGCGAATTTCTTGCGATACAGGAAGATATCCTGCTGCGTGTCATGCGCATTGTTAAGCAGGCAGGCACCGGCTTCGCTTTCCCTTCAAGCACAACGTATTTCGCACGAGATGACGGGCTTGACGGTGAGCGCCAACAGGCTGCTGAGAAGCAGGTCCGCGAATGGGCATCGGAACAGAGTTTACCGTTTCCGGATTTTACCGAGGACTACCGTAAAGGCATTACTGGCACCCTCGACTATCCGCCGTATGGTTCGCCCGACGCCGACAGAGGTTAGCATATTGCATAAAGGCAATACACAGTGATTAATCTTTTATGAAAAAGGCATTTCTTCACAAGCAGTGAATAAATATGAAAAATCTTTCCGAAAAAAATAATTTCATTTACCTGACGGTTTCACTTGTGGTGCTGCTGTTTGTTGCATCAGTTGTTGAGCAGTTCCCTGTTAAGTACGGGCAACACCTGGTGATGGCGTTTACTGTTATCACGCTTATATCCGGCACCTATGACTTTCGAAACTCAAAAATGTTTTTAGGTGTAGGCTCGGGTCTGGTTGTTATCGTTTCTGTGCTGCTAGTGTTAACGATATCGCTTGAGGCATCAGGCATGCACTATTTGCCGCCGGTTTTATTATTCGGTTTTTACCTGTGGGCCACCTGGCTGTCGGCTAAATACGTATTATCCGGCGGCAAGGTTGACTGGAATAAGATTGTTGGTGCAATTTGTCTTTACCTGTTAATCGGTCTTATCTGGGCTTTGCTCTATCTCCTTATAGCACAGGCTGTGCCCGGTGCTTTTAATGGCATAGAGCAGGCACTGTGGTACGAGAATTTTTCTGCTCTATCCTATTACAGCTATGTCACCCTGACCACCCTCGGTTACGGTGATATTAGCCCGGTTGCTCCTGTTGCACGTTTTCTTGTCTACATGGAGGCTATTGTTGGTGTTTTTTATATGGCAATATTGGTTGCTAGTTTGATTAGCATAGGCCTGGCAGATAGACAGTCAGGTAAACAATAAAAAAGCATTTAGTAATCAATGAGGATTAACCATGAGTGATTCACCACCAGCTGACAGTTCACAGGCAACAATAACCACCATTGAAGTAATCATTCGTCTCGGTCTGTTAATGTTACTTGCCGTCTGGTGTTTCATGATTATCTCTCCTTTTATTCTGCCGGTAATGTGGGGGATGATAATTGCGGTAGCTGTATATCCGCTGTTCTCAAAACTTAAGTCTGCATTGGGCGGAAAAAATAAAACTGCGACAGTTGTCTATGCCTTAATCGCGCTGGCTATATTGATTGTACCCACGGTGATGATCTCCGGTTCGCTGATTGATACGGCGCAACTGCTGATTGATAAATATGAGCAGGGTACCCTGACGGTAGCGCCACCAGATGAATCGGTAAAAGACTGGCCAGTCATTGGCGAAAAGTTGAGTAATGTATGGACACAGGCATCGCAAAATCTTGATGCAACGCTTGAAAAGTACAAGCCACAATTAAAGACAATCAGTGAGAAAGGTCTTGCTACCGCAGCAAGTGCTGGCAGTACTGTGGTGGTTTTCTTTATATCGATTATTATTTCGGCGGTGTTTATGGCCAATGCTTCTGGCGCTTATAACTTTACGGTAAAGCTTTTCTCGCGCCTGATGAGTCCTCAGAATGGCGAGGCATATACCAATCTTTCTCGCGATACTATTCGCAGTATTGCCCAGGGCGTGCTGGGTATCGCAGTGATACAGGCGACGATGGGCGGAATCGGCATGTATGTAATGGATGTGCCGGCCTGGGGTTTATGGACATTATTGATACTCGGTCTGGCGATATGCCAGCTGCCGCCACTGCTGGTGCTGGGTTTCGTTATCGTCTATGTGTTTTCTGTCGCGGAGACAACACCTGCCATCATATTCGCAATCTACGCGTTATTTGTAAGTGTTAGCGATACTTTTCTTAAACCACTGCTGCTTGGACGTGGTGTGTCTACACCGATGCCAGTGATACTGATCGGTGCTATCGGCGGAATGATACTCGATGGTGTGATCGGCTTATTTGTTGGTGCAGTTGTACTGGCCCTGGGCTATGAGCTGTTCATGGCCTGGCTGGCTGTTGGTGAGGTAAAAGCTGACGAGGCTTAAGAACTATGGGCAAGCCGTTTTGCCAGTACAGGCTTATTCATCTGCAGGCGAAAGTTGCAGTTACCACTATTGCGATAGTGGCTACATTAACTAGCTGCACAAATGTGGGTCCGGATTTTGTTGATCTTGAACCTGATGCATTGCCTGAGTGGTCCCAGCCTGTTCAAGAGGGTCTGCAGACAACGCCCAACGAGCTGGTACAGTGGTGGCGTGTATTTAATGACCCGGTGCTGAACGAACTGGTCGAGCTTGCACGAAAAAATAACAATAGCCTGGAAATCGCTGGTCTGCGTGTACTGGAAGCACAGGCCCAGTTAGGTATCGCAACTGGTTTGCAATACCCCCAGACCCAGGCGGCGACCGGTGCCGCAACCCGGGTTTCACCGGCGGAAAATACCGGCGCGACTTCAGATATCTGGCAGTACGGCCTGGGCGCAACCGTCTCCTGGGAAATTGATTTCTGGGGCCGCTTCCGTCGCGGTATCGAGTCGGCTGATGCGACTTACATGGCATCGATGGCTGCCTATGACCAGGCGCTGGTACTGCTGACCGCTGCAGTGGCAGACAGCTACGCAGTGATACGCATTACCGAGGAGCAACTGCGTATCGGGCATGAGAATCTCAAGATCCAGAAACGCAGCTATGACATTGCCTCTGTGCTGTTTCGCAATGGCGCCGCTTCGGAGCTGGATATGCAACAGGCAGAAACATTATTGCTGGCGACCCAGGCGACGATTCCCGATCTTGAAGCTAGTCTCAAACAGGCACGCAATGCGCTTTCTATCCTGCTGGCCCAGCAGCCCGGTCAGCTCGAAGGTATGCTCAAAGGTAGCGAGGGCATAGTGCCGCTGCCTGATGATGTCGCTGTTGGTTTTCCCGCTGATACACTGCGACGCCGGCCCGATGTCCGCCAGGCTGAGTTGCAGGCCATGGCGCAGAACGCGCGCATCGGTCTTGCCAGGGCGGACCTCTTTCCGAGCTTCAGCCTGACCGGATCGATCGGTCTTTCCAGCAGTGGCAGTGATGCAGATTTTGGCGACCTGTTCAGCTCCGATGCACTGACGTTTTCCGTCGGCCCATCTTTCGTCTGGCCGTTTCTAAATTATGGCCGTATCAAGAATAATATCCGCGTGCAGGACGTGCGTTTTCAACAGTCACTGGTCAATTACCGGGAAACCGTGTTACTGGCTGCCCGCGAAGTCGAGGATGCCATGGCTGCATACATTGGTTCGCGTCAGCAGTCCGTCATTATGGAAAAAACCGTGACTTCCGCCAAACGTTCGAATGATCTTTCAACGCTGCGATATAGAGAGGGTTTTGCAGACTACCAGCGGGTGTTGAACGCTCAGCAATCACTGTTCACCCAGCAGCAGCGTTATGCAACAGTTCTGGGCGGTGGTTTCCGTAACCTGGTGTCCTTGTATAAAGCACTGGGTGGTGGCTGGGAGAGCCGTGAGGGTTTAGCTTACATCGATGCTGAAACGGCTCGGCAGATGCAGGAGCGCACCGACTGGGGTGACATGATCGAGAATATGGGGGCAGAAAAACCTGACTCGAAAATTGAAAATGAAGATGAGCAGGCTGAAGTCGAGTGACCAGGCAAAAAATATCGAAACATTATGAAATAGCAACAGATGTACAGCAGACAGCACATCAAACAATACAGCCAATAATACAGGGTGAAAAACTGATATGAACCAGGCCAATACACAACCCTCCATGGATCCGGTACGCCGCTGGACTTTTATTGTTCTCGCTATTTGCCTGGTATTGCTGACCTGGTATCTGCGCGCCGATCGCGTTACACCGTATACCTCGCAAGCACGGGTTAATGCGCTAGTGGTGCCAGTCGCCTCTGAAGTTTCCGGCACCCTGACCGAGGTGTTCGTCGATAACAACCAGCTGGTGAAGGCGGGCCAGGAACTGTTTCAGGTCGACATCAAGAATTACCAGTTAGCCGTGCAGACCGCCGAGGCCAATCTCGCCTCGGCGCGCCAGTCTGTCGGCGCAGCGAAGGCTAACGTGGCATCCGCCGAAGCTTCGATAAATGCGGCAAAAGCGGCTGTGGTGAGAGCCAGGCAGGATGCCGAACGTATGCGCACTATTCGCAAAGAAGACCCGGGTGCGATCTCCGAACGTCGCCTTGAAACGTCTGAAGCATCACTTGCTACCGCGATAAGTAAGTTAAATGCAGCTAAAGCGAGCCGCGATAAAGCCATTGAAGACCTGGGTGCTGAAGGCGAAAAAAACTCACGTATCCTGCAGGCGCAGGCGGCACTCGACCAGGCCCTGCTTAACCTGGAGCGGGCAACAGTGCGTGCGCCCGAAGCTGGTGTGGTTACCGGTGTGCGTCTCGACAAGGGAAATTATGCCGCTGCCGGCGCACCGCAGTTAACTTTTGTCGCGACCCATAATGTCTGGGTGCAGGCGGATTTTACCGAGAATAACCTGGGTAATATCGATGCCGGTGATGAAGTCGAGATCGTTTTTGATGCGCTGCCGGGCCAGGTAATACAGGGAAGTGTGCGCGAGGTGAGTTTCGGCGTGGCTGTGGATAGTGCGCCACTAGGCAGCCTGCCGACCATCAACAATGATGCGGACTGGCTGCGGGCGTCGCAGCGCTTTACTGTATTGGTTGATTTTAAATTGGCGCCCGGGCAGGGTGATGAACTGCTCAAGGTTGGTTCACAGGCATCGGTGATGGTCTATACCGGTGAACACTGGATAAGTAATACTCTGGCAGCGTTGCTTATCCGTCTTGTTTCTATTCTGACCTATGCCTACTGAGGCAACAACGCTTTCCACGCCAGAGCTTATGCATCCGCAGGCTGCCCGGCGTATCCTGCGCCTGGCACTGGGTACTGCATTAGCGCTCTGTTTTTCACAGCTGGTCAACTGGCCGCTATCCTTCGTTACGCCGGTGCTAGCCCTGGTTATCCTGGGGCTGCCGTTACCGGTGATGAATTTCAAGAAGGGCCTGGTTTTTATCCTGGCATTGCTGGTTCCGATGATTCTCGCCATGATGCTTTTACCGTTGTTGCAGCATGCACGCTGGGCGGGCATTCTGCTGGTGGCTTTAGCTCTTTATTACACCTTCTACTTCACTGCCAGAGGTGGTTCGCCAGCGCTGGGTACGTTCATGACGATAGGCGTGACACTCACTGTTACCATCGGTACGGTTAGTCCTGAGGGCTTGATTGTGCTCGTCGAATCTCTGGCCAAGAGCGCCACGTTCGCGATTGCTTTTGTCTGGCTGGCCCATGCACTGCTGCCAGACCTGCCGACTGACCCGGCAGCGCAGGCCGGGTCGCCACCGGCAAAAGAAAAACCTGACCTGGCCGAAGCGCGGCGTAATGCGCTGCGCTCGCTGCTGGTTGTTTTTCCGCTGGCGCTGATTTTTATGTTTATCAGCGGCAGCCCGTCTTATACTGTGGTAATGATCAAGGTGGCATCGATGGGGCAGCAGGCCAGTGCAGATCACAGTCGAAAGATGGGGTCTTCACTTTTAGAGTCGACAGTCTGGGGTGGTGTCGGTGCATTTATCGGCTGGTTGCTGCTGAGTGCATGGCCATCATTGATTTTTTATACCTTGCTGATCGGACTGGCTGGACTTATTTACGGCCGGGGAATTTTTTCGGGGCCAGCCGTGCATCCGAAATTTTCCATGTGGTCCTATGCATTTACTACCATGATCGTTATCCTGGCGCCCGCCGTACTCGACAGCCCGGATGGCTCTGGCGCAGCGATCTGGTCACGCATAGGCTTATTCATCCTGATCGCACTTTATGGTACGACAGCTGTCGCTGTGTTTGATGCGTTCTGGCCATCAGCAAAACCAGGTCATCAAAGCAGATCCTGAAGGTGTCAACGACCCTGCGGGTAAAGAAAAGATTAAATCTCTGCAATGCTGGTGTATCCCACAGGCTGAGATTTAGAATAGATTATCCTCCTGACGATTTATCGGAGGCCGATCTGGGTTAGTTTTTCAATTAAATCATTCAGGTTATTAACAGCTTATGAAAATTTGATGTGAATCAAGCGCTTGTGCTTTAACTATGGTATAAATCAACAATGGCGCGAAATGACAGGTGCGAATTTGCGCTTAATGTTTCAATACTCTTACATAAGATGTAATTGTTATTTGCAATTTAGAGGATTAAGAAAAATGAAAACCAGGTATATTATTGCTCTATCCGCCACTAGCCTTTTGATGGCAGGCTTAACGCCTGCGACATGGGCTGCTTCACCGAAAATGATCACGCAACAGCCTGTTATGAAAATGACGACACCGCTTCCGGAGAACATCACCACGCCGGCAAAGGTTGAATCGGCCATAGGTCCTCTGGAATTCTTTGATGGG
>Ga0316197_10004117_pt1 | contig 10339 bp, 9 predicted proteins | sample OudBiesiAoxic_MG_FD_204939 | JGI IMG/M metagenome (GOLD analysis project Ga0316197, IMG submission 204939) | Coastal sediment microbial communities from Oude Bieten Haven, Netherlands - site A oxic | ecosystem: Environmental > Aquatic > Marine > Coastal > Sediment | place: Netherlands... | reverse complement strand
GCTATTGCAGCATCCGTGAAAGCGCCGGTCATCGGCCTTCAACCTGCGCATATCCAGGCGATCATCGCCTTTCTGGACAGCCTGACCGACCCTGTCGCCGTGCAAGGGCGCCTCGGCGTTCCTGACAGCGTGCCCAGTGGATTGCCGGTCCCTTAAGGTTTCGTGATCAGATAGGTTTGCCCGGCATCCAGCTGGGCGCTTGATTGTGTGCCATCCGGCCATTCCACCGTGACCGTGGCGCGGTTGGCCATGCCCAAACCAAAATGACGCGGCAGCAATTGACCGCCCGCATGGCCGCCGCCGATTACCTGCTGGATCGACTGTAAACCGTTCTCTGTCTCAACGGTGATCCGGGCGCCGATAGCGTTTGTGTTGCCGCCGTGCTGCTTCAGGTCCACGCGCAACCAGTTGCCCGTACCTTCGGTCACGTTCCGATAAAGCTCCATCGGAGCACGGCGGTTCACGACCACGACATCAAGCCGCCCGTCCCCGTCGAAATCCGCCAGCGATGCGCCCCTTGAGCGTTCCATCGTGGCGAGACCCGCCGCGTCGGCGACTTCGCCGAAGCTGCCATCGGACATCTGCATCAACAGATTATTGGGATCACGCGTTGCCATCCCTGGCATCTGGTCGACGTTTCCTTTGGTGATGAAGAGATCGGCCAGACCGTCGTTGTCGATATCTCCGAACTCGGCGTGCCATCCGGTCGAGGGGCGCCCATCCCCACCCGTATGGGGCCGTTGGGCATAGGTCCCGATTTCATAGGGCGCGGCGGTGTAGCTGCCGTCGGATTGGGCGATTTGGAGCACCTGATCCCCCATTGAGGTCAGCATCACCTCGTCGCGTCCATCCCCCGTCAGATCCCGGCTGGCAATGCCCATCCCCCAAAGCGCGACCGTCAGCCAACCGTCGTCTTCTGTCAGAAAGCGGCGTTCTGCGATGTCCCACATCTGTTCGTAGCCACCTTCAACGTAGTAGTGCCGGTCGTTGGACAGACGCAGGGCGTTTCGACGCCGCGCATCTTCGGCCGCAAGAATTGACAAGGGGCAGAAGCCCGGCGTCAAAGGCGCGGCCGCATAGCCTGTGCCGATTGGGCGCAGGATGGCATTGTCGTCACAGGCCTCAAACGGGCCGTCGGGATCATTGCGGTCGACGTAGTTGCCGATGGCAAATGTTGGCCTGTCATCGCCTTGTTCCCACCATGCGGCGAATGCGGTGCTCCATGCGTCGTCTTTTGGCAGCCCCCAGAGGCCGGTTGCGTCCTCGAAGGTGCAGTCCGGCCCGCCTTTGAGGATTTTGTTCGCCCCGACGCGCAGCACGAACAGATCCATATGGCCGTCCGCGTCCACATCAATCGGATAGGCTCCGGTAACGCCTGTCATCGCAGGTAGAGGGGCGAGACGGAAGGTGAAGCTGCCGCCGTTGACCATCAGGCTGGCGGGATTGCTCCCCCCGGCGGCAAAGACGTCTGGAAGGCCATCCGCGTTGCAGTCGAACACCGCAACGCCACCGCCAACGAAATGCTCCCAGTCGCCGCCGTAGATATGCGTAGGCAGCGCCGCTGAACGATCCTCGAACAGGGGCGCTGCCAGCGCCCCCTGCCCCACGACCAAAAGCGTGCATATCAGACGTCTCACGCTGCCCGCGCCTCGCCTCCGATCAGGCTGGCGGTCATGGCCGACAATGCCAGCGCCGCCGCGCCCCTTGCCCAGACCAGATCATCCCATGCATTGATCGCGACCCTGCAAGGTCTGCGCCCTTCGTTCAGGGTCAGCTTGCGCATCGCATCCAGCACCTCATCGGCGTAGAACTGGGCGTATTGCAGCCGCTCTCCCGACAAGATGATCAGCGCCGGATCAAAAAGCTGCACGACATTCGACAACCCCAGCGACAAAAACCGGCCCGCCCGGCGAAATATGGTATCCGCTGCCGCATGGCCTGATTTAGCTTTTTCAAAGAGGGTCGCGAGGACTTCTTGAGGGCTTTCTCCGCGGTCAAAGCTGTGTCCCAATGCGGTCGATGCTTCCCGCGTCAGGGCGTAATCGGCAAGGTAGGCTTCAAGACAGCCGCGCTGGCCGCATTGGCACAGGGCACCGTCCAACTGAACCTTGGTGTGCCCCAGTTCCAGCCCCATGCCATGGGCCCCGCGATAAAGCTGGTTTCCCATAACCAGGCCCATACCAACGCCGCTTTCGACAGTGACGACCGCAAAATCTGACATCGCACGTCCCTCTCCGAACCAAAGTTCGGCAAGGGTCAGCATATTTGCATCGTTGTCCAGTGAGACGGGAATGTGAAACCGGTCAATAAAGGCCGCTCTGAGGTTTTCATCACGGGTTTCCAGCATGGAGGACCAAACGACTTTGCCAGTGCTATGGTCAATGATCCCCGGCATCCCGATCCCGACGGATTGGATGTCTTGCATGTCTTTGCCGCTATTTTTCAGCAGCTTATCGATCAACGTTTGTGTCTCATCCAAAAGCTGCACCATAGGTCGGCGCACGTCTGAGGATGGCATCGCAGCATCTGCGATGACGTTTCCCGCAAAATCGGCAAGCACCGCCGTATGGCGCTTGAACGCAAGCTTAATACCAATCACATGCGCCGCTTCGGGCACGACTTCGAGCGCGACCTTGGGTCTGCCCCGCCCGGTCCCGCGTGGTTGGCGTTCGAACTCTCGCAGGAACCCTGCCGCGATCAGATCGGCGGTAAGCGTGGTTGTGGAACCTGCGCTAATTCCCAAGGCATGCGTGATGTCGGCGCGGGCCGCATGCCCTTGCGCGCGGACGAATTCGAACACTTGCTGCTTCAAAGGACGCGGCGTATCCTGAGGCGCTCGTAGCAGCGGACCGCAGCCATCGGCTTGGGTCAATGCGCCCGCTTCTTGTATTAATTTCACTTCCAAAGCTAAATCCTTGGTAAATGCCCCAAAGTGAGCGGATATTTGGTCACCCTAGGCACCAATTCCTATGTTTGCGAGCAAAAATTCACAAATTCAGAGTTTTTTATTTTGACAGCTAAAATAAATTGCGAAAGATTAACGTGACGGGTCACACGACTCGCGTCGCCACGCAGAAATGGGCGATACCTTCAGGGAGAGAGAAATGAAAAAACTGTTTATGGCTGCCGCACTGTCGGCCACGTCACTTGGCACCACTGTATCCGCAGATGGCCACGGCATGACTGTTGGTGTCAGCTGGTCCAACTTTCAGGAAGAACGCTGGAAAACCGATGAAGCGGCGATCAAGTCCGCTCTGGACGCTGCCGGCGCAAAGTATATTTCAGCGGATGCACAGTCGTCCTCTGCCAAGCAGTTGTCAGACGTCGAAAGCCTGATTGCGCAGGGTGTTGATGCGCTGATCATCCTTGCACAGGACAGCGCGGCGATTGGGCCTGCTGTGGATGCGGCCGCTGCCGAAGGTATTCCTGTCGTGGGTTATGACCGCCTGATCGAAGATGGTCGGGCGTTCTATCTGACCTTTGACAACATCGAAGTCGGCCGGATGCAGGCACGCGCCGTGCTCGAAGCCCAGCCCGAAGGCAATTACGTGATGATCAAGGGCTCGCCCACCGATCCAAACGCAGATTTCCTGCGCGGTGGTCAGCAGGAAGTGCTGCAAGAAGCGATTGACGCGGGCAAGATCACCATCGTTGATGAAGCCTACACCGATGGTTGGCTGCCTGCGAATGCGCAGCGCAACATGGAGCAGATCCTGACGGCCAATGACAACAATGTTGATGCGGTCGTGGCGTCGAATGATGGCACGGCGGGCGGTGTTGTTGCCGCGCTGACCGCACAGGGCATGGAAGGCATCCCGGTTTCCGGACAGGACGGCGATCACGCCGCGCTGAACCGCGTGGCCAAGGGTACGCAGACAGTCTCCGTCTGGAAGGACGCACGCGAACTGGGCAAGGCCGCCGGTGAGATCGCCGTGCAGCTGGCCAAGAGCGACGGTGACATGAAAGCCGTGGGCGATGCGGTTGAATGGGAAACGCCGGGCGGCACCAAAATGGTCGCGCGCTTCCTGGCACCCGTGCCGATCACCAAGGACAACCTGACCACCGTGGTAGACGCGGGCTGGATCACTCAAGAGGCTCTGTGTCAGGGCGTATCGGGCGGCCCTGCCCCTTGTAACTAATCTCCCTGCTCTGGTCCGTCGCGCGTGACGGGCCAGAGACCTTCGCAATCTTTCGCAATTTAGGTATCGTTGACCGGGCTGGTATCGTCGCTGGCACGAGAGGAGCACGATCATGTCTGTAGAATCTGCCAATACACCGACGCCCCGACGCAAGCGCAGTCTGTTCGAAGAACTGGAACTGGACACGCGGTTACTGGGTATGATCGGTGCCTTCATTCTTGTGGCGCTCGTGTTCAATGTTCTGACAGACGGCCGTTTCCTGACACCGCGCAATATCTTCAACCTGACAATCCAGACCGTCAGCGTTGCCATCATGGCGACGGGAATGGTGTTTGTGATCGTGACACGGCACATCGACCTTTCAGTCGGCGCGGTGCTAGCGGCCTGCTCTGCCCTGATGGCCATGACGCAGGTGCGCATCCTGCCCGGCATGGGGTTTGAGATCGGCCATTGGGCCATTCCTTGGGTCGCCATCGCCGCTGGTATTCTCCTTGGTGCGCTGATCGGGGCCTTCAACGGTTGGTTGATTGGATATCAGGGTATTCCGGCCTTTATCGTCACCCTTGGTGGATTCCTGATCTGGCGCAACGTGGGCTGGTACCAGACCAACGGCCAGACCATCGGTCCGCTTGACCAGACCTTTATGATGTTTGGCGGGATCAATGGCACCCTGGGCGGAACAGTAAGCTGGATCATCGGGGTGATCGCGATTGTGTTGGCCATCTTTGGCATCTTCAACGCGCGGCGGGTCAAGCTGGCGCATAACTTCCCGGTCAAGCCGATGTGGGCCGAGGTTTCACTTGCAGTGATCGCAACAGCCGCGATTGCGGGGTTCATCGGCATTCTGACCAGTTACGAAGTCCCTGCCCGCGTCATGGCACGGGATCCTGCCAAATACGGCTGCGAAGTTGCCGAGGGCTGCGCCGCTGTCTACGGACTTCCGATCTCGGTTCTGCTGCTGATCGCCATTGCCGCGATCATGACAGTGGTCGCCCGCAAGACACGGTTCGGGCGCTACATTTTCGCCACCGGGGGCAACCCGGACGCGGCCGAGCTTTCGGGCATCAACACCCGGATGCTGACCGTCAAGATATTCATGCTGATGGGGGTCCTCTGCGCACTTGCGGCGGTTGTTGCATCCTCACGCCTTGCCAACCATTCGAACGATCTGGGCACGCTGGACGAATTGAGAGTGATCGCCGCAGCAGTGATCGGCGGCACCGCGCTCTCGGGCGGAATTGGGACGATCTACGGCGCGATCCTTGGCGCGTTGATCATGCAGTCACTGCAATCGGGCATGGCCATGGTCGGCGTCGATGCGCCCTTGCAGAACATCGTCGTGGGCGCGGTTCTGGTTGTCGCCGTCTTTATCGACATTCAGTATCGCAAGCGCATGGGGGCAAAGTGATGACACCTTTGGTTGAAATGAAGAATGTCTCCATCGCCTTTGGCGGGGTGCAGGCGGTCGATAACGTCAGCATCGATCTCTACCCCGGTGAGGTCGTTGGCCTTCTGGGGCATAACGGTGCCGGCAAATCCACCCTGATCAAGATGCTGTCGGGGGCCTACAAGATGGACAGCGGCGAGATATGGATCAACGGTCACAAGGCCCAGATCCATTCGCCCCGCGACGCACGTCACTACAACATCGAGACGATCTACCAGACGCTGGCGCTGGCCGATAACCTTGATGCCGCCTCGAACCTGTTTTTGGGGCGCGAACTGACGACTGGTCTTGGCTTTGTCGATGACGACCGGATGGAGGCCGAAACCCGCAAAATCATGGCGCGGCTGAACCCGAATTTCAAGAAGCTGAAAGAACCTGTCTCCGCCCTTTCCGGTGGCCAGCGGCAGTCCGTCGCCATCGCGCGCGCGGTCTACTTCAACGCGAAGATCCTGATCATGGATGAGCCGACCGCCGCACTTGGCGTGCACGAGACAGCCATGGTCGCGGAACTGATTCAGGAGCTGAAAAAGCAGGGCCTTGGCATCTTTCTCATTTCACATGACACGCGCGAGATGATGGAGCTTTGCGATCGCGTCGCCGTGATGAAGAATGGTCAGATGGTCGGAACGGAGCGTGTCGAGGACGTGACCGAAGACGACATCCTGTCGATGATCATTCTTGGCAAGAACCCCAAGGCTGCCGCTTGATGTACATCGGCCTTGATCTGGGCACCTCTTCACTGAAGGCAATCCTGATAGACGACGCGCAAGACGTCTTGGCCGAACATAGCGTTCCGCTCAGCGTGCAGCGTCCTTTCGACGGCTGGTCCGAACAGGATCCCAAAACTTGGTGTGATGCAGCAACTGTGGCGCTTAAGGCGTTGAGCCAAAAGGCAGATTGTAGTTCTGTGTCGGGAATTGGCCTATCAGGGCATATGCATGGCGCGACGCTTCTGGGGTCAGATGATACCCCACTTCGACCCTGCATGTTGTGGAATGACACCCGCAGCCATGTCGAAGCAGCCGAGATGGACGCAGACCCGATTTTCCGGGCGGTCACGGGTAATATTGTCTTTCCCGGCTTCACCGCACCCAAGGTGGAATGGATGCGCCGAAATGAAAGCGATACATTTAAAGAAACCCGTAAAATATTGCTTCCAAAAGATTTTCTTCGACTTTTCCTGACTGGAGAGCATGCCTCGGAGATGTCTGACGCTGCTGGCACTGCGTGGTTCGACACCGGCGCGCGGGATTGGTCGGATGATCTGTTGGCGGCCTGTTCTTTGTCTCGTGACCATATGCCCCGGCTGGTGGAGGGCAGTGCCCCCTCCGGAACGCTGCGCCCATCCTTCGCATCAGAGGTCGGCCTGTCCCGCTGCGTCGTCGCGGGCGGTGCGGGCGACAATGCGGCCGCCGCAATCGGCGCTGGTGTAGTGGAGGCTGGTAGCGCATTCCTATCCTTGGGTACCTCCGGTGTGCTGTTTGCTGCAAACTCCAGCTACCGGCCCGATCCTGCGTCAGCCGTTCACACATTTTGTCACGCCGTTCCTGCAACCTGGCATCAGATGGGTGTCATCCTCGCCGCGACGGATGCGCTGGAATGGTTGTCACGGCTCACCGGACAATCTGCGGCTGAACTGACCCGCAACCTTGGCGACTTGACCGCGCCGGGCAAAACCCTGTTCCTTCCCTATCTTGGGGGTGAGCGCACGCCGCATAATGATGCCGCAGTCCGAGGTCAGTTCCTGCACCTCGATCACGCAACCGATGCAAAGGAAGCCGCCCGGGCGGTCCTCCAAGGCGTTAGTTTCGCCTTTGCCGACTGCATGGAAGCCTTGGCGCAGACCGGAACGTCTCTCACCCGTGCGCTGGCCTTGGGCGGTGGGGCAAAATCCGAACATTGGTTGCATATGCTGGCAACCACGCTTGATATGACTTTGGACGTGCCGAAGGCTGGCGATTTTGGCGCCGCCCTTGGCGCCGCACGTCTTGGGATGATGGCCAGCACCGGCGCAGGGGCCGAGATCGCGACCCAGCCGCCGCTATCGAGCTCAATCGACCCGGACCCGTCCCTTGCTGCCGCGATGGCCGAGGGACATGACCGCTATAAACGCGCCTATCAAGTACTAAAGGACCTCTGAGATGACCGACTTTTTCAAGGGAATTCCCCAGATCATCTATGAGGGTCCCCAGACCGACAATGAATTTGCGTTTCGTCACTATAATCCTGACGAACTGGTGATGGGAAAATCGATGAAGGATCATTTGCGATTTGCCTGCGCCTACTGGCATTCCCTTGCATGGCCCGGCGGCGATCCGTTCGGCGGCCAGACGTTTGAGCGTCCGTGGTTTGGCGACACGATGGAGTTGGCGCGGCTCAAGGCCGATACAGCGTTCGAGATGTTCCAGATCCTCGATGTGCCCTTCTTTTGTTTCCATGACGCCGACGTGCGGCCTGAAGGTGCGAATTACGCTGAGAACACCCGCAATCTCGAAGAGATCTTGGAGTACTTTGGTGAAAAGATGGAAGCGACCGGGCTGCAATTGCTCTGGGGCACGGCGAACCTTTTCTCGCACCGTCGTTTCATGGCCGGTGCGGCAACGAACCCCGATCCGGAAGTGTTCGCCTTTTCCGCCGCAACGATCAAAAGCTGCATGGATGCGACGCACAAGCTGGGTGGTCAGAATTATGTGCTTTGGGGAGGGCGCGAGGGCTATGAAACCCTGCTTAACACCGACATGGGCCGCGAGCGGGCCCAAGCCGGGGCAATGCTGCAGATGGTTGTCGATTACAAACACAAGATCGGTTTTGACGGCACGATCCTGATCGAACCAAAGCCGCAGGAACCCACCAAGCATCAGTATGATTATGACGTTGCCACAGTCTACGGTTTCCTCAAGGATTTCGGGCTTGAGGGTGAGGTAAAGGTGAACATCGAACAGGGCCACGCGATCCTTGCGGGCCACAGCTTTGAACACGAACTGGCACTGGCGCGAGAGTTGGGCATTCTGGGGTCCATCGACATGAACCGAAATGACTACCAGTCTGGCTGGGACACAGACCAGTTTCCCAACAACGTGCCGGAAATGGCGCTGGCCTTTTACGAGATCCTGCGCGCGGGCGGTTTCACCACCGGCGGGACGAATTTTGACGCCAAGCTGCGCCGTCAGTCGCTGGACCCCGAAGACCTGATCCTTGCCCATGTGGGCGGAATGGATGCCTGCGCGGCGGGCCTCAAGGCGGCTGCGGCCATGTTGGAGGACGGCAAACTGGAAGCGTTACGTGCGGAGCGATATGCCGGATGGGACAGTGAGGCGGGCAAGGCGCTGCTGAGCTCTGATCTGGCCAGCATCGAAAAGCAGGTCCGGGAAAAGGATATCAATCCCCTACCCCGCTCCGGCCGCCAAGAGCGGCTGGAAAATCTGGTGAACCGTTACCTTTAATGAACCGCAGATGTGCGGACCTGCCTGTCCGCTCGCTCAAGACCTTCTCCCAAAAGCGTGATTGGTACTGATGCGGTGCCCGGTGTTTAATCAGGTTGAACGCCCTTCGTCTCTGACTTGCGCCAAATACGTAGATCAGCCGCAGGGTTTGTAACTTCACCTACGGAGGACGCCATGAGACTGAGATATATTGCTTTATTCGCCGCAATCGTATCGGCAAGTACGACGTCACTTGCCGCCCAGACATTCAAAGCTGAAAATCGGGTAATCGTCACCCCGCAATCCAATGGTCTTTTTTCGGTTTCCGCCGGGAACTACTGGGGCGCACGTGGCGCGTGGTGTGCGGCGGCGGATTACGCGATGGACGTGCTGGGGGCATCGGGAACGACGCGGCTTTATGTTCAGGTGCCAACCACCACGCCCAGCGGTCCCGTCACTTTTGGACTGACACCCGGTAATACCACCCCTGTTGGCGTCGTCAGCGTTTCGGCATCCTTGCGAACGGCAGGGTCAAACCTTTCGATCGATCACGCGTTTCAGTTTTGCTACGACGCCCGGTTACAGAGCATTCCTTGATGCCCGGTACCTGTCGTGACGCCTTGGCGCGGGTTTCGTTGGCTGCACGACATACAAAAAAGGCAGGTGCGGGTCGTCCCACACCTGCCTTCGTCATTCTAAGTCTTACTGATTACTCAGCAGGCATTTCTGATTGTGTGGGTTGACCTGACAGGCTGTCAGGCAGGACCAGCGCCACGATGACAAAGATGGCCCCCAGCACGATGCCCAGAATGTCACCCGATACCGCAAATATGCCGTCGAACTTTGAGCCGGGAACTGTCCCAAGCGTGACTTTGCCACCGGCGATATTGTTCAGCAGGCCAGATGCCTTCCAAGCTGGATAGGTCACCATGTAAGCGGCTGCGCCCAAAAGCCCGCCCGCGATGAAAAACAGCGCGTCCTTGCGGCCCGATGCTGCGGCACAAACGCCCGTGCCCGGACAGAAACCCGACGCGGCCCAACCTGCGCCAAGCATCAATCCACCGATGAACACACCGATGTAGGCAGCTTTGACGCTCATATGAGCCACATCAACGAGGCCGATCATCTGGCCAGCAAACATCAGGATAGACCCGGTTCCGATGGCCAACAGTATCGCCTTCATCAGGTTCAGTTGACGCAAATTCAGCATGCGGGTGATGGTATTGGGGTTTGTCGCCCCGATCCGGTCAAGCACCGCACCAAAGGCGGCACCAATAACAATTGCGAGTATGATCTCCATGGCTCAGCCCCTTTTGTACATCATCATTGCG
>Ga0316197_10004115_pt1 | contig 10339 bp, 6 predicted proteins | sample OudBiesiAoxic_MG_FD_204939 | JGI IMG/M metagenome (GOLD analysis project Ga0316197, IMG submission 204939) | Coastal sediment microbial communities from Oude Bieten Haven, Netherlands - site A oxic | ecosystem: Environmental > Aquatic > Marine > Coastal > Sediment | place: Netherlands... | reverse complement strand
ATTCCGTGTGATGCATCCTACCGGCTTCCGTTAGGAACCCGCCAAGCGCTTCTCGCTTCGGCGAGCATGGTGCCACCCTTCACATTGTTTGAATTCGTCGCCTCCAAATTCAGCATCGTCTTGAGGGGCAAACGATGTGAAGAGTGGCGCCGGTGTCGTCGACGCCACTCAGCGCTCTCAATGGGTGTTGCAGAAGCCCCAGGGTGCGTCTCATCGGGGCCCTCTCTTAGGCTCTACGCGACTATTCCCCGCCAAAGGCTCTCCGGAGCCGCTCGAAGAATCCGCGATCAACCTCCGGCTCGAGACCTCCTCCGAGCTCGGCGACCTCTTCGATGAGCTTGCGCTGCTCGGAGGTCAGCTTGGCTGGTACGACCACCCGCAGGTGAATGTACAGGTCACCCCTGCGGCGACCGTTGACGTGGGGCATACCGGAGCCGCTCAATCTCACTACCTCACCTGGCTGCACACCGGGATTCACCGCGATCTCGGCGTCTTCGCCAAGAATGGTCGTGATCGGCACCTCTGCGCCAAGCATCGCCTGGAAGACCGAGATCGGAAGTTCGAGGTGGAGATCCGCACCGTCGCGCTGGAACAGGTCGTGCTCCTCTATCGCCATCACAACGAAGAGATCACCGGCCGGACCGCCAATCGAACCAGCCTCACCTTCACCAGTGAGCCGCAACCGCATGCCGGTGTCGACACCGGCCGGCACCGTGACCTTGAGCGACACTTCTTTTTCCGTCCGTCCCCTACCTTCACATTCGCCACATGGATCGCGGTTCACCCGACCCGCTCCACCACACGTCGGACAGGTCTGGGCGACAGAAAGAAAACCTCGCCTGAACGCTACCTGGCCAGCACCCTGGCACGTATTGCAACTCTCTGGAGTTGTGCCAGGTTCCGATCCAGAGCCGGAGCAACGCTCGCAGGATTCGGACCGCGGCACCCTTATCGACCGTTCGATTCCAGTTGCCGCCTCTTCGAGGGAGAGCCTCAGCGTGTACTGAAGATCGTGCCCCCGGCGCGACCGCTGGCCACCACCCCGGCGCCGACCGCCGAAAATGTCTCCGAATCCAAATAGGTCACCGAGAATGTCGGCAAAATCACCGAAAGCGTTGGGGTCGAAACCGGTGAATCCTTCACCTCCGAGACCCTGGTGACCGAAGCGGTCATAGCGCGCCCGCTTGTCGGTATCCGACAGCACGGCGTAGGCCTCTGAGGCCTCTTTGAATTTCTCCTCGGCGTCTGGGTCGTCGGGGTTTCGGTCGGGGTGATATTGCACTGCCAGACGGCGATAGGCCGCCTTGATATCGCTCGCTGACACATCTCGACTGACACCGAGAATATCGTAGTAATCTCGCCGGGTTCCGGTGGTCATCTATTCCTGGGACTCGCTTTCGCTCTCTTCATCGGGGACGTCGCCGCCGGGCGCATCTGGGTTCATTTTGAGCACTCCTCCGAGCGCCGCCACCGGGTCCAGCATGATGACATTCGTCAGGATCTGTGCGGCATCCTGGACCGCATAAATTGCTTCCTCGAGTACCGATCGCTCCTCGCTGGTCAGGGCTTTCCTCGCTCGATTGAGAGTCGCCCTCACTTCTTCGCGATCGTCGGTGCTCAGGCCTGCTCCAAACTCCCGAACCACTCGCTCGTTGGTGTAGAGCAGGCCCTCGAGGCGGTTCTGCAGCTCGCGGATCTCACGATGTTCCTGGTCGTCTTTTCGGTATTTGTCCGCTTCCGCAATGAGCCCATCGATCTCGGCCTTGGAAAGTCCACCCGCAGGGTTGACTTCGATACTCTGCTCCTTGCCGGTAGCGAGATCGCGGGCGCCGACATTGACGATTCCGTTTGAGTCGATCGAGAACGTCACTTCGATCTGAGGCACTCCGCGCGGAGCCGGAGGAATTCCGACCAGATCGAAGCGGCCGAGCGACCGGTTCTCGCTGGATATGCCGCGTTCGCCCTGGAGAACGTGCACGTTGACTGTGGTCTGGTTATCGCCAACGGTCGTGAAGATCATTGACTTCTTGGTCGGCACAGTGGAATTTCGGTCGATGATCTTGGTGAATAGACCACCGTGGGTCTCGATCCCCAGTGACAGAGGCGTGACGTCAAGGAGAATAAGGTCCTTGACCTCGCCCTGGAGAATGCCCGCCTGAATGGCCGCGCCGATCCCCACAACCTCGTCGGGGTTGATCTCCTGATTCGGCGGACGTTTGAAGAACTCTGTGACAGTCCTCTGGACAAGCGGCATGCGCGTCTGACCACCGACCAGGATGATCTCTTCAATCTGCTCAGGTTCGAGCCGTGCCGCCTCGAGGGCATTTCTGCACGGTTCGAGGGTCCGCTCAACGAGATCGGCCACCAACCCCTCGAGCTGGCTCTGAGTGACCCGCACCTGGAGATGTTTCGGTCCCGTGTGATCGGCGGCGATGAACGGTAGAGAGATATCGGTCTCATCTTGGCTGGAGAGCTCGCACTTGGCCGCCTCCGCGGCCTCCTTGATGCGCTGCATCGCCATCATGTCATCTGAAAGATCGAGGCCCGTCTCGGTTTTGAATTCCTGGAGCAGGTGCTCCATGACCCGCGAGTCGAAATCCTCACCGCCGAGAAACGTGTCGCCCGCCGTCGATTTGACTTCGTAGATTCCGTCTCCGATATCGAGGACCGAGATATCAAAGGTCCCGCCGCCGAGGTCGTAGACCGCGATGGTCTCGTTCTTGTCCTTGCCAAAACCATAGGCCAGCGAAGCCGCTGTTGGCTCGTTGATGATCCGCAGCACCTCGAGCCCGGCAATGGTGCCCGCATCCTTGGTAGCCTGGCGCTGACTATCGTCGAAGTAGGCGGGCACGGTAATGATCGCCTGGGTGATCTCCTCACCGAGGAATTCTTCGGCAAACTCCTTGATCTCGCGGAGGATGAACGACGAGATCTCGGGAGTGCTGTAGGCACGGCTGAGGATCTCCACGCAGACATCCCCGTTCTCGGCCTCAACGATCAAGTAGGGGACCAGGGTCCTCGCCCACCGCACCTCTTCAGAGTCATACCGTCGCCCGATGAGTCGCTTGACGGCATAGGCCGTGTTCTGCGGATTGGTCATCGATTGACGCCGTGCGATCTGCCCAACCAGACGTTCTCCTGCGGCCGTGAAAGCGACCACCGATGGAGTCGTTCGGGCGCCTTCCCGATTCGGAATCACTACCGGCTTGGTCACGTCAACCACCGCGGCACAGCAGTTCGTGGTGCCGAGATCAATGCCGATGATCTTGCTCAAGGACTGCCTCCCTCGCCATTTGAGTCGCCGTTCGGTTCGACAGCGACTCCGACCATCGCCGGCCGAATGAGGCGGTCACCCATGGTGTAGCCCTTGAGCATGACCCATGCAACCATTCCAGGTGGGTGTTGGCCGTCTTCCACTCTCTGCACAGCTTCGTGCAGCTCCGGATCGAATGGCTTCCCGACGGGATTCACCTCCTGGACGCCTCGACGTTCGAGGGAGTCCCAAAGCTGCCTGGCGATCATTTCGACACCCTGCCGGAATGCACCGCTGTCATCCTCTGCGTGTTGCAGCGCACGTTCGAAGTTGTCGAGAACCGGCAGAAGCTCCCTCACAATCTCTTCGACTCCTGCGAGCCGAATATCCTCGCGTTCCCGTTCGACCCGCTTGCGGAAATTATCGAACTCCGCCAGTTTTCGGAGGTATATGTCTCGAACATGATCGAGTTCCGCCTTGAGCTGTTCCGCCTCTTCTTCGACACCCGTTCCAGGTACCGCCTCGAGGCCCTCGGGCTTCACCTCTGCCTCCTGGCTCTCGATTTCCTCGTCGAGGAACTCGATTTCAATTTCGTCATCGGGTTCAATAGGATCCATCGAGATATCTTTGTCCTCAGGCATCGCTCGCTCCAGGTGTCTCCAGCATCTGCGTCAACGTGTTGCCAACATACTCGACAACTGGAACGATCCGCTGATAGTCCATTCTCCGCGGACCGACAACGCCCACCGCTCCCGCTCTTCGGCTATCCCTGAAGTACAGAGTTGCCACCATCCCCAGACTTCCGGATGCAGTTGCTTCTGATTCCTCACCGATCAAAATCTGCGTTCGGCCGCGGGCAAAGGCTTTTCGAAACTCCTTGGCGATTCGCGGACGATCCTGAAGGGTGGTCAACAGCGAACGGACCCGCTCGATATCAACGAAGTCCGATGTGGCGAGCAGATTGTCGGTACCCGCAACCCACATTTCCACGTCCCGATCATCGATCGAAAAGAGCTGGCGTGCGATCTCCTGCGCTTCTACTTGAACATCTCCAGGACCTGAGGCGCCTTCTCCAGGGCACAGTGTGTCAATGCACGACTCGACTTCCCGAATAGACAGCCCAGCGAAGTAACTGGTCAGGTAATTCGAAAGGGTTTGGAGACGCTCTCGGGTCCGGTCGCCTTCGAGCTCGAGTACGCGTCTTTCAACCGCGCCATCGTCGGTAACGATGACACCCAGAATCCGGTTGTTATCGAGCAAGACAAGCGAGATCGCTTCGAGCACCGGCCCATCGCCCATCGGTCTCACAGCGACGCCAGCTTCCCTGGTTGCTTCAGCAATCAGGCGGGCGACCCATTCGACGTCCTCGAACAGCTCCCGGCGCATCTCTGCCATTCGTTCCTCGATCTCACGCCTCATTGTAGGTGTTGGGCCACTGCTTCGCGGCAGAGCGTCGACGTAGTGACGAAACCCTCTGTCCGATGGAACGCGGCCGGCGGAGCTATGGGCACGGCATAAGTAGCCGCCTTCCTCCAATTCGGCCATCACGTTGCGCATGGTCGCTGGAGACAGACCGAGCCCGGAGTGACAAGCTACCTGCTTCGAGGCGACAGGGTCGCCCGAGCGGATATGAAGCTCCACTACCGCACAGAGAACAGAGAGCGCTCTCCTGCTCAAATTCATCTCGAACTCCAGATCGATCTTCGACCAATCAGCCCAGTTGTCAATTGCCGGAATAGATGCTGAATGCGCACCGGAGACGCTCGGACTGACCCGCTCAATTGTACCATCGCCAATCATCGATGGATCCCGAATCCAGGGCCGCTTCAGCGGCTCTTGAAAAACACGACGAATCGCAACCGACTGTGATGATTGACCGTTGCGGGGCATTGTGTTAGCTTGGAATTTGCGGACAAGGTCGCAAAAACGGCAATGGTTTTCTTCAACTGGGCAACAATGCAGATGGCCGCCAAGATCGTGTACTACGGTCCTGGGTTGTGTGGGAAAACGTCAAATCTCAGCTATATCTATGCCAAAACTTCACCGGATTCACGAGGCGAAATGGTATCTCTCGAGACAGAGTCCGACAGGACCCTGTTTTTCGATCTCTTGCCGATCGAGGTAGGAACCATCGGCGGCTTCAAAACCCGGCTTCAGCTTTATACCGTGCCAGGTCAGGTGTTTTACAACACGACACGGAAACTGGTGCTCAAGGGAGTTGATGGGCTGGTCTTCGTAGCCGATTCGCAGCGCCCGATGCGCGACGCAAACATCGAGAGCTTTCAAAGCCTGGTTGAGAACCTCGAGGAGTTTGGGCTCGGTGTTTCAGATGTACCGATCGTCCTCCAGTACAACAAACGAGATCTCAGCAACATTTTGGCGATCGAAGAGCTGAACGCAGATCTCAATCCAGATGGGGCTTTCAAATACCAGGAGGCCTCGGCGGTCAACGGTGACGGAGTCATCACGACTCTCAAGGAGATTACGAAGCTCACGCTGAAAAAGCTCAAGGTGCGAATGACTGCGCCCGAGGGAACCACGGCTACCACAAAAATCGCCGCGCCTACGGTACGGCCGGTCAGACCGCCACAACCGGCAGCACCGATCTCCGCCCAGTCCCTGGCTCGAGCCGCCGAAGAAGGGGTCGGTGAACAGGCTGAGGTTGGCAGCGATGGGGCCGCGGCCGAGGCAGCGCCGGTAGTGACCGAAGCCGCCGAGGCCCAGATTGCTGCAGAACCGGATGTTTCCGACGAGGGCCAGGTTGCCTCCCCTGATCTCGAAGAGGCCCCGATCGCAGCGGATGGAGTGACGGATCAGGAATCGACTCCTTCGACTGACGACGAGATTGGTCAACCGTTTCCAGATGCAGAGGTCACCAAGGTCAGCGAGGATGCTGCCGAAGAGACTCCGGGAATTGTTGATGAACCAGAGGTCATCGAAGTCGAGTTTGACGCCGAAACGAGTTCCGAGCCGGCCGCGCCGCCAGAGGTCAAGCGGGTCCAGGTCTCAAACCAGATGGACATCCTCGCGGAGCTCGACGGACTCAGAAAACAAGCGACGATGGGCATCAGCGGTCGCCAGCCCAAGACCAGCGCGTCCGACCTCGATCTCGATTCATTGATATCCGGCAGCGCAGGCCAGTCGAGGGAATTGCGTCGGAAAATCGAAAAGGCCGTGAACTCGGATATCTTCAAAACCATGCGGGGAATGCAGATCGCAATTCGAATCCAGGACGAGGGCGGCGACACCATCCACTCCCTCGACCCCGTGTCCGTTGATATTGAGGACGCGACTGCGCTCAAGAAACTTTGCCTACGGTTCTCTTTGGATTTGGAGAACCTTCGTTGATCCGCAGTGCTCGCAGACCCAGCTGGCGATCGCTGATCGTAGCGACGCCGGTATTGTTGCTGATTTCTTGCACCTCGGCCCAGGAACCGTCGCGCAAAACCAGCCCCACAGCAGACATTTCCGCCAAAGACTACCAATTGTGGGAGGAGTCGACCCGAGATTTTGCCGATGATCTTATGGAAGATGCCCAGCAGTTGCAACGGGAGGGCCGCGGCGACGAAGCGATCGCCCTGGCGGACGAAGCGCTCTGCGCTGTGCTTGACTCTCCCGCCGGTTACTCGCCTGAGGGAAGGTATCTCGACTACCTTGCCGAGCTGATCGACGAGGCCATTGAGATCGAAGAGGCCCTGCAGCCGATCGGCGATGAAGTTGAGGATGCCGAAGAGTTCGCCCTGCTGCCCCCGATCGACCTTCTCCCAGACGACATTGTGATCGACGAGGCCCTGATCGATAGCCTTCTGCCACCAAGTGATTTCCCGCTGATTCTCAATTCGACGGTCGAGCAATTCCTCGATGCAATGGTTTCTTCCGGCGAGTTTCACCGGCGCATTGAAACCGGACTCGCGCGCGCCGGCACCTATTTGCCGATGATCCGACCCCGCTTCGCGACGGCCGGATTGCCCCAGGACCTTTCGTACCTGCCGTTGATTGAGTCGGCGTTCTCGGTCAAGGCCTACTCTCGCGCCCGCGCCCTCGGAATGTGGCAATTTATGTCATCGACCGGCCGCCACTACGGTCTCGATGTCGGTTCGTTGGTCGACGAGCGACGCGATCCCGAGCTCTCGACAGACGCCGCAGTCGCCTACCTCTCTGATCTCTATCGCCAGTTCAACGATTGGTACCTGGCCTTAGCCGCCTACAACTCCGGGGCCGGCAATGTCCGGAGGGCAATTCGGCGTTCGGGCAGCAGGGATTTCTGGACACTTCGTAAATTCCTGCCGCGAGAAACACGAAACTATGTGCCCGCATTCATCGCCTCAGTGATCGTCGCAAAGCAACCTGAGAAGTACGGCTTCACACCCACGATCGACAAACCGTGGACCTTCGAAACTATTGAAGTCCCCGACGCTCTCGACCTCCAATTCCTCGCCAAGGAATCGGGGATCGCACTCGACGAACTTCGCGAACTCAATCCCGCCATTCGTCGAGACCTGACGCCGGCCCGGAGCACGACAACTCTTCGCCTACCTCCCGGCACAACCGCATCCGCGGAAGCGGCCCTGATCTCGACGCCACGCGATCAATGGGCGCCACGGATGATCCACACCGTCCGTAGCGGAGACAGCCTCTACTCAATCGCCCGCAAGTATGGATCGAGCGTCAGCGCCATCCGCCAGGCCAACGCGCTTCGCGGCAGCCTGATCAGACCCGGCCAGAATCTCATCGTGCCGCGATTCGGAACTGAGATGAGGGCCGGATCCAACCAACCCCAGCGGAGCGCAGACGGCGGCGTTTACATCGTGCAACGAAACGACACCCTGTGGGACATCGCAAACGGGTTTTCGGTTTCGGTGAATAGCCTGTGCACCGCCAACGGGCTTTCGCAGCGCGACGTTATCAAACCGGGCCAGCGCCTGAATATCCCGATCGGTGCATCAACTTCCGTCACGTCGGCTCGCCAGCGATCGGCGAATGTTGGTGGTACGAGCCATACCGTTCGAGCGGGAGACACGCTGTCCGACATCGCGGACACTTACAACGTCTCGGTCAGCTCCTTGAAGCGCGCCAACGGGCTCCGGAGCTCCCGCATTTACCCCGGCAAGGAACTTCGTATCCCCGCTCCTGTGGAGAAGCCCACTGAAAAACAGACGGCCCTTGGACCCGGAACTTACAAGGTGCGGAAAGGCGACACGTTGTACGACATCGCTCGCCGTTTCGGTGTCTCGATTTCGGACCTGCGCCGTGCAAACGGTCTCCGGACCTCCCGCATCTATCCAGGAGATGTGTTGCGCATCCCATCCTCTCAGGCAAAAAGCTGATTCCCAACGCAGAACTCAAGCGAGTCAAGGGTTAAGAGTAAAGGGTAAAGAATATCGACACAGCGCGAGCGCTTCCCGGAAATCTCAACCTCCACACCCTGACCCTTCACTCTTTACCCTTCACTGCGATGCGAAATCGCTGCTACAATCTGCAGCCCGACGAGGAAGAGGGAGCGCGTGCATGGCAGAGAGCATCGAGATCAGACCTGAGTTTTCCGAGGCCCTCGAGGCCGAAGCCTGGGACCGCGTCGAGGAACTGTGGTTGGAAGCCCTGGAAGCGAAACCGATATCTACGGCAGAGCTTTTCGAGGTCCGTCGCCTGACGTGGAAAGCCGGGAGGAAGAACCTCGCTCGAACCCTTCTCGAGCTGCTCGCGGATGCACTCGAGGAGGGCTCGAATCCGGCCGAGGCCCTCGCTGCTCTCAGAGAATTGGTTCGCCTCGCCAGTCCGCATCCGCCATCCGAATTGACCGAGAGGATGATCAATGCCTTTTCGAGAGAGCGATCAGGAAGCCCTTCCCTCGAGCGCGTGCTCGAAAAATACCCCATGGTGAAAACGCGTCGGCCGTACGAAGAGCTCGAGGCTGCAGAGTGTTGGCTCGATCACGACGTGGGATCAGTCGTCGAGGTCGTTGGGCAGGGGGTCGGACGAGTCGTCGGCCTCAACCTCCAGCTCGAAAATATCAAGATCGATCTCGGCGGTTCACGCCCCGTGTCCATACCTTTCGGCGCGGCGAGACGCCATCTCCGACCGCTTCCAGAAGGCGACTTCAGGCGCCGCAAGGTCGAGATCCCGGAAGAACTCGCAGACTTCGTCGAAAACGAACCTGGAGCCGCCCTGGCCGAGGTCCTCGAAAGCCTTGGCGAGCCATCGGGTGTGAGCGCCATCAAGGTTGCCCTCGAAGGCCTTCTGCCAACAGCAAAATGGAATTCCTGGTGGACCAAAGCCAGAAAAAACCCTCGAGTCCTTTCTTCGGGTTCAGGCTCTCGTCTCCGTTATACGGTCAGCCACAGCGCCGAGAGCGCCGACGAGGCTCTGCTCGCAGAGCTTCAGACCGCTCCGCCCTCCGACCGACTGGCGATCGCACGACGACTCGCTGATCGAGGTCGAGAAACAGCCGCAGCAGCGGCGACGATCCTCGAAAATTCTCTTGCCCGTCTCGAGGCTTCTGAGCCCGGGCTCGCCTGGCAAACAGCCGGAATTCTCGCGGCCCTTCCCGGCGGAAGTGACGCCGCCCATTCAAGCCGCCAGAGGCTGATCGAGACGGATTCTCCCCTTGCTCTATTGTCAGGCATCGCGGATCGAAGCGCGCGGTTGGAGGCGCTCATCGCCATCGTCGAGAGCAGTCCCGACGGCTGGCCCGAAGTCTGGGCAGAATGGCTCCTGCACGAAGAGGGAACCGCCTTGTTGGAAGAGATCACGGCCAAACTCGAGGTCAACGGACATGCCGAGCTTGTCGACCAGGCCATGGAGGCCGTGTTCCGAAACCACGCCAACCACGCCGCGCAGTTCGTTTGGGCTTGCGAAAAGATGTCTGAAGACGACTGCCCACAGGCAATTCGATCACGAATGACACCATCGGTTCTCGAGAAAATCCCCGATGCGATCACGCGCAAGGAGTTTTCATCGATTAGAGGTCGTGCCAAGGGCCTCCTGGATGGCGGCAAGGTGGCGATTCGCCTTCTGATGGAGTCGGCAAGCCCGCAGCAAGCGGCCCGTTTTAGCCAGAGGATCGCGCGCCTTGATGCTGTCGAGCCA
>Ga0316197_10004113_pt1 | contig 10341 bp, 10 predicted proteins | sample OudBiesiAoxic_MG_FD_204939 | JGI IMG/M metagenome (GOLD analysis project Ga0316197, IMG submission 204939) | Coastal sediment microbial communities from Oude Bieten Haven, Netherlands - site A oxic | ecosystem: Environmental > Aquatic > Marine > Coastal > Sediment | place: Netherlands... | reverse complement strand
ATGAAAAACCGCTAAAATGCGCCAAACGTCGCAAAACCGCCGCAAACACACCCAATTGGAGAGCAGAAATGTCAAATGAACTCGAGTTATCGCTGTCTGCCAATGGCATTTTGACCATCACCATGAACCGCCCGGAGGTACATAACGCCTTCGACGACGTCCAGATAGCCCGTTTGACCTCTGCCCTGGACAACGCGTCGGCCGATCCTGCCGTGCGAGTGGTCATCATTGGCAGCACCGGCAAAAACTTTTCCGCCGGCGGTGACATCAACTACATGCGCCGCATGGGTGGCAATACCTATGAAGAAAACCTGGCCGATGGCGGGCAACTGGCCCGCCTGATGAAAACCCTGAACTTCCTGCCCAAACCCACCATCGCGCGAGTACAGGGCGCTGCCATGGGCGGCGGCGTCGGGCTGGTGAGCTGCTGCGATTTTGCGATCGGCACCGCGAGTACCAAACTGGCGCTGACCGAGGTCAAGCTGGGCATGGTGCCAGCCACGATAAGCCCCTACGTCGTGATGACTATTGGCGAAAAAGCCGCGCGCAGGCTGTTTATGACTGGCCAGCCCGTAAAGGGAGAAGATGCGCTTACGCTGGGTTTTCTCAGCCAGGTCGTGGCTGAAGAGCAGCTGGACAGTGCAGTTGAGACGCTGGCAGAGAACCTGTTGAAAAACGCGCCTGCAGCTGTGACGCTTGCCAAGCAACTGGCTATCGACGTGGCGGCCGGCGATATCAACGACGCGCTCATCGCCAGCACAATCAAGGTCATTGCCGACGTGCGCGATTCCGACGAGGGTCGCGAAGGACTCAGTGCCTTCCTGGAAAAGCGGGCGCCAGCGTGGCTGGCCAGTTCAGACTGATTGCGACTCTCAGTGTGGCGCCATGATTAGCTGGCCCCGTCAAACCAGTCAGCGAATCCCAGGGTCGTTGAGGGCCCTATGTGTAGTTGCTCCAGCACGCCGTGGCCAACACGGTCGCCACAGGTCGCCTTGACGATCTGCTGGATATGAATATTTTCCAGCGCCAGCGGATCCAGCTCGCTGTCAGTCCAGCTTTCACCGGCGATCGCCAGCTCCCCCTGCCACTTGCCGTGTCCCCAGACCGGGTGCTGGTACCCCAGCCCTTTCATCCGGTGTACCAAAACCGGCTCAAGTGTCACCTCCATGACCTCGCCTGAACGGTCCTGCATGGTTATGACCGCGGATGATGCGCGTCGCGTCCCTGGTATCATGGTAATTGCGTGTTTCACCTTGCCCTGCCACAGGTAACTGCCGGGGTCATTTGTGCCGGGTATGTCCTCCATTGCCGAGTATCGCGGCAGGAAACCCTGGTCAGTATGCCACTGGTTACCGGTCCCATCCTCGAACCAGCCCGCAAGGCTGCATTCATCCTCCCAATGGATCGGCATCCAGTTGAAGTGAATGGCCTGGAATTCAGCCAGTGGTGCGCCACCGCCATAGGAATCACCCACCGGACGCACACCCCATGAACGGTCTTTGAGACCGAAGGTGCTTCGACCATCAACTTCAAGGCGCTTGCCATCATATGCAATCCAGCCCTCCCAGAAACCGAACTGGTCTAGCCTGGTAACGTCCATGATCATGTGCCGTTGGTTTCGCAGGGTCTGGCGGCCCTCTTCGATACAGGCGGTATAGGGAGTAAAGAGCAGGTCGCACTCGATGCCGGTGTCATTGCTTTCTATACGCACCCGGTGCCGACCCATAGGCTCAAGGATCTCCAGCGCAAAGGGACCCACGGTGGTGTCGGTAGGCTCCAGCGGGGCGCGGCGAGAGCCATGGAATGCGTACTGCCGGCCATCGATAGCCAGGCTGAGGCTGCAATCGAGAATGCCCAGGTTGGGGTAGCGGCACAGGCCCACGCCGAAATAAAAACTGCCGTCGCGGGCATGGGCGTTATACCAGAAGCGATCGTATGTATTGTGGTCGCTGGTGGCCGTATGAAATACGGGCTCGGCTGTCTGGTGAACCGGGTAGTCATCAAATTTGGAAAGCACTGTGTATTGTCTCCTTTATGTAGCAGTCCAGTAGCATGGACCACCTGCAGCGGCGCAACAAGACGCGCCGCTTACTGAAGCGGCCCCTGTACAGCAAATCAAACCCCCGCCATTGCAGACAACAGCGGCGGGCTGATGACGAGACATAACAGCCCATCAGCTGCGAGTGAAGTTGCCGGGCCTGCGTTCCATCACAGCCTTGACTCCCTCGGCATGATCCCGGGTCGGAGCCAGGCGCAGCTGCTCAGCAAACTCTCGCTCCAACTGGTTTTCAACCGCCTCCGCCAGGCCCTGACGCAGGGTCATGCGAGTGGATTCAACCGCCAGCGGCGCCGCCGCCGCGATGTCTGCCGCCAGTTCGATCGCCCCTTCCCGCAGGTGGTCAGCACGGGTCAGAACATCGGCAAGGCCCATTGCGAGCGCTTCGTCCGGACCCACCCTGCGACCGGTATACAGCATGAGGCTTGCCTTTTGCTGGCCAATCACTCGCGGCAAGGTGTAGCTGATACCAAAGCCGCAGTGCAACCCAAGCTGCACAAAATTCGCCGAGAAGCGGGTGTGTTCACAAGCCACACGGAAGTCGGCAACCAGCGCAAGGCCCAGCCCCCCTCCGACCGCCGGCCCTTGAACCGCAGCGACCACCGGTTTGCGCGTTCGAAAAAGTCTCACCGCGTGCTGATACAAGTCCCTTGCACTGCGATCAGAATCACCATCGAACAGGGCCTGGCCCGAGTCCGACTGGAAATTCGCCCCCGCGGAAAATGCCTTGCCTTGCGCCGCGAGTACAACCGCCCGGCAATCCGTGACTTCATCGAGGTATTCAAAGGCATCGGCAATGTCACCGATCAGTCCGGCATCAAAGAAATTGTAGGGTGCACGCTGGATCTCGACGACCGTCACATTACCCGAATGTATTAACTCTACATCGCCAGTTCGCTTCATTGCCCTTTCCTACAGTCACTAACCAGGAGTCGGCATTATAGCGGCAGGCCGCTGACACGACAGCAGAATTGGGCATGGCACTGGTGCTCATAGTGAAGGATAATGCCTCGCATTCCAGAACAGTAGCGCAAACCCAAATGAGCGGCAGAGACCCTGTACAAGACAAACGATGGCCGGCAGGGAACCACACCCTCCGTGGCGCAGTGGCCGTGCCCGATTGTCTGTCCGCAAACTGCGGCGGGCTGTATTCAGGGTTAACGTCAGGTGATTGAAATAGCCGCACTGTCGATGGCAACTTTCTTTGCCACCATAGGTCCGCTGGATGTGGCTGCTATATTTGCCGCGCTAACGGCCCATTCGACGCGCCAGCACCGTCGCACAATGGCGCTGCGAGGCACGCTGATCGCCACCTCAATTCTGGTGCTCTTCGCGCTGGCAGGAGAAATGGTATTGGGTAGCCTGGGGATATCCCTGGCTGCACTGCGCACGGCCGGAGGTATTTTATTGCTGCTTATTGCGATAGAGATGGTGTTTGCGCGCACCACGGGGGGGACCTCAACTACGGACGAGGAAGAGCAGGAGGCCCTGTCAAAGCAGGACATCTCGGTATTCCCGATCGCCACACCACTGATTGCCGGTCCGGGGGCCATGGGTGCCGCTATCCTGCTGATGGCAGATGCCGAGGGTGACCTGACGCATCAGCTGGTGGTGCTGGGTTCCTTACTGGCAATTCTCCTGTTCACTCTGGTCGGCATGCTACTGGCAGGTCGCCTCCAGCAAGTGCTCGGCATTATCGGGATGCACGTTATCACCCGCATAATGGGCGTGCTGCTGGCAGCTCTGGCGGTGCAATTTATCTTCGACGGTATCGCCCAGAGCGGCATCATTTGACTACTGCATAAATTAGCGACAAGGACGAAAACGTGTCGAAACTACCTCTTTTTGCTGTCTTGCTGGCCCTCAGCCTGCCCTCCCTGGCAACCGATATCACCCTGCTCACCGGCTACCAATTCAACTCGGACTTTGAAATCGTCTCGGCCAACCAGCTGCCGCCCGATGTTGAACCCGGTACCGGCGAACCCGGGGACGACATCGAGCTGGATGACAGTGCCGCATTCAGCCTCGCCGTTGACTTCGTCTTCGAACAACAGCAAACCAAGCGCATCGGTTTTTACCTGTCCTATGCACAAACCCAGTTCGACGCCAATGCGGGCCTTGAAGATAAGGACATGGACGTCACCCACCTGCACTTTACCGCCATGAGCTATTACCCCAGCGGTCGCATGGAACCCTTTGTCATGGCCGGCGTGGGAGCAGGATTTTTTTCACCCAAGGACTCCACCCTGGATGATGAGACCAAATTCTCAGCGCAGGTGGGTGCGGGCACCAACTACCGGTTCAGCGACGGCCTGTTACTCAGACTCGACGTGCGCTGGCTGGCAACTTTTTTTGACAGCGACGGCGCCGCTTTCTGCAGCGGTGGATGCGTTATCGCCGTGAGCTCCGATACCTACAGTCAGGTACAGGCAAATATCGGGCTGATGTACCGGTTTTGAGTTGTCGATGAAAAAGCCCATGGTGACAAACGTAACCAAAGCCGCACCCGGCAAAGCCTCCAGCTTGGAGCCAGGTCATAACTATGCGCAGACTAACCTTCAGCTCTACGAGCAGATGCGACGCCTGGGGTACAACGCGCAAGACATTGCCAGGGTCCGGCAAGCGTATGACCTGGCCATAAGGCTTTTCAGTTCTCAGTACAGAGCGAACGGAAAGCCCTTCATCAATCACCTGGTGGGAACGGCCAGCATCGTATTATCCAGGTCTCTACCCACCTCACTGGCCATTACCGGATTGATGCACGCCAGTTACACTCATGGAAGGGCAGCTTTCCCGCGACCAAATTTTAGAGCAATAAAGCGTCGAGAGTTGCAAAGAATTCTTGGTCAAGAGATAGAGAGTCTCGTCAGTACCTATACGCATTTTCGCCTTACGCCTGCAGTGCTGCGCGAGATGGCTCAGAATCCGGGTACTTTGAACGATGTACAACGCAATGTCCTTATAGTGCGACTGGCCAACGACCTGGAGGATCACCTGGATAATGGGCTGCTCTACTGCGTGAAAAAGAAGTCCATATACAACGATGAGGGCTCGGTAAAAGATCTCGCAAAAGTAGCCGGGTTCCTGGAACAGTCCGAGATATATGACGAAATACAGGGAATTCGACGGGCAAATCACACCACCGTCATACCCATTTCCCTGCGCAATCCGCAAAGCGACAGTTTTGAGGTGCCGCCCAATCCCACCCGGTGGTTGAGGCGCAGGCTAAAGTCGCTGTTGGGGCGCAATGAGTAGAGGACATACTGCTGCCAAAGGCGCTCTTTGGTCCGCGTCGGGCGGGATAATATCCCAGGCACTATCCTTCACGGTTTTTGTCTTGCTTGCCAGGATGATGGACCCCGCTGCGTACGGGCTCATCGCCCTGTCAATGGCCGTGATCCTGGCCGTGTCGGCACTGTCTGGCCTTGGTTTACAAAAGCTTCTTGTCCAATTGGAAACGGCCGGCAAAATTGAAACCGATACAGCTTTCGCGCTATCGAGCCTGGCAGGCCTGATACTCGCGCTCTTACTGTGGTGGTTAGCCCCGCTGATGGCTGAATTGTCCGGTACGCCGCAGCTGGCCACAGTAATGAAGGCGCTGGTTCCATTGGTCATATTGAAAGCCCTCACGATAGTTCCCCTGGGATTACTGATTCGCGATTTCCGCTTCAAGGCGGTCGCCCTGCGCTCCATCCTGGCTCAGCTCGTCGGGGGTGCTGCTGGTATCGCTTTAGCTCTCAACGGCTTTGGTGTCTGGGCTCTTGTTGCCCAGGAACTGGTCAGGGCAACCACAGCGCTGGTCACGCTCTGGCTGGCGAGTGATTGGCGACCCGGTTTATCCGCATCGCCAGCGGTTGGGCGGGTAATGCTGGGTTCCAGCCTCAATATCCTTGGTTCCGAAATCACCCGTATAGCACACCATCACCTGGACCGTTTTCTTATAGGCAGTTTTCTGGGCGTAATCAGTCTGGGGGTCTACACCATCGCCTCAAAAGTAAACCGGGTCGCCGTAACTGTTCTTCACGACTCATTGAGCCGGGTGGGGCTCCCAACCTTCTCCCGGGCACGCGCTGAACCTACTGAGCTTCGGAGTATTTACTATCGGAGCCAGGCGCTTGGATCTGCGGTTACTCTTCCTATTTTCGTGTTACTGATGCTGACCGCAGACCTGGTTGTACCGCTACTACTTGGACAGCAGTGGCAGTCCAGCGTAACTGTTCTCAAAGCCCTGTGTATTGCCAGCTGTGCTGCCTCGATTGGTGTTTTTAACAGTCCCCTATTGCTGGCGGTTGGTCGCGGGGACATCGTTTTTCGATTCAGCCTGTTCAAGCTTGCCTGTGGCGTTGCAGCGTTCCTGGTCAGTGTCCACTGGGGCGTTCTGGGCGTAAGCCTCGCATTCGCGCTACGCGAATGGTTAGTGCTTCCATTGGAGCTAAAGCTCTGCCAGCGATATAGCCCGATAGAGGTCGCACCGGTCTGGCGAGGCACCCTTGGCCTTCTATTAACGCTGATGCCCATGGCTTTGGTAGTCGTTGGAATACAGCATTGGGGTTCTCAAACCCAATCCTGGCTGATGCTCTTCAACACCTTACTTTCGGGCGCCGCCTGTTATCTTGTAACACTGCTGGTGGTGAAACGTGAGCTGGCAATGCAGTTGTTCAGCGTGGCCAGCATTCTGCGGACAGCCAGGTCATGATGCGTGAGTTTATATGCTGAACGGGAACTCCCAAGTTGGACCCATTTTTATAGTGGGGCTTTCTCGCAGCGGGACCAAGCTATTACGTGACATTCTTAATGGACATCCCGACATCCGTATTCCCAGCAGGGAAAGCTATTTTATGCCCCATACACTGACTCATATTGGCAACCGGGACACACGCCCGGATCGTGAATCCCGGGCGAAGTTTTCCCGCTACCTGCAAGGCAGTGTTTTTTATCGCAACATGAATGAGCAAGCGAGCCCACTCTCACCCGCAAAGTTGGATGACCTGGTAAATTCCGGTGAGACCTGGCCAGAAATAATCGAATCTGTCTTTCGCCATTACACCGGCACCGGCGGTACATCAATCATCTGGGGCGATAAAACCCCGAAATACCTGAAGCACATGTTGCTGTTAAGCCACAATTTCCCCGGTGCCCGCTTCCTCCATATATATCGGGACCCGCGCGATCGAGTGCTTTCCGCAAATAAGGCATGGGGAGCCAACATCTACATAAGTGCACAACAATGGCAGGATTCGATGCAGGAAGGATTCAGACAGGCGGAAACAATCGGATCCGCCTGCAAATCAGTCCGCTATGAGTCACTGGTTTCGCAACCGGCGGAGGTAATAGCCAGTGTTTGTGACTTCCTGGAGCTGAGCTTTGACCCACAAATGCTGCAGTTGGACTCGCCCGTTGAGCGCCGCGGTGATATGTCACACGCTACACGTCAACGCACTGAAATCATTGCCTCCAACCAGCAAAAATATCTCAAGGAGATGACGCCAGGGCAATTGGCAAGAGTAGAGCAGATTGTATTTCCATGGGCCGCCCAGCTGGGGTACGTGCCTCACAACCCGACCTTGAGGCATCGCGGGCTCAGTATACTGGAGAAGTTGTTTTTCACGATCCCGCACACTTACGGCAGCCTGAGAGTATTAACAAAACGCTGGGGAATTAGGCGCGGCGTTAGATATGCGCTGGCGAGATGGCGCCTGTAGCAGCAAGACCAGTTAAACGGGTCGCGCAGCTGCAAAATGGTAAACGTCCCGGCAGCGTCTACACCCTCATCCCCAGCAGCCAATTGGCTACTGCATGCAGCCCTGAACGCTTCAGCCCAACCAGGATAATGAGTTTTTCAACTTAAACGGCCTGCTTCAAAAGCCTGCGCGTGAGTCAGCGACCAGTTCCAGATAGAGACGCGTATAGTTTTCCGCAACTCGCTCAAAAGAAAACGCCTCGGCAACTCGCCTGCCCTCGGTGGCCATTTTTTCCCAACTCACCTTCACTGAAAAAGCCGCGTGCAATGTTGATTCGATGGCCTCCTTGCTCGTATCGGCAATCAGCCAGCCGCAACGGCCGTCCGCGAGCACACGCGGTGCTATGCCGCAGGCGGTGGAGGCTACCGGTACGCCACTTGCAAGCGCCTCTATGACGACATTACCAAAACTTTCGCAACGAGAGGGGAGTACCAGTATATCCGCCATTCGAATGTACTCGCTGGAGTCGGCCACAGGTCCAAAGTAGACAACGCTCCCTCGACTCCTGGCGCAGGTCCGCTCCACTTCCTCCCGCAGTGGACCGTCGCCACAGATCGCAAGCACCGCGTTATGCGCATGTGCAAATTCCGTGTTCCAGGCAGCCAGTAATTCCTCCACCCCCTTACGACTGGTTAGCTGCCCGCAGAAAAGCAGAACATTTGCCTCCCCGGAAAGTTTAAATTTTAAACGCAAATCGGCTTTGGATGCTGCCGTGGCGGGGTAATACGCTTGCAGGTCTATGCCATTATCAACCCGGCGCATGCGCTGTGCTGGTATGCCGACTGACGCCAGATCCTGCTCCACCAGGTCATCCAGGACTGCGAACATCTCAATTTTGTGCAACGCTTTTCGAAAAATGGGGAAGGCAGGGCTGTCACATATGCGTTGAATTTCGCCTTCTGAATGCTGGCCACCGATACTGGGTTTGACCAGGAACGGGGCACTATCCTCATCCTTTGCCAGGGCTGCCCCCAATATCATTGGTGACAGCGCATGGCCGTGTACGACGTCCCAGCGTGACGCGGGAAACGACAGTCTGGCCCCGCGAGCGAAACGGGCCATCGCAGCCAGACCGGGCAGCTCCGGGTAGGACAAGTGTTGTACGGGAATGTCGTCGCCGGGTGGGGCAGCAGCAGATATGCCGAATGGAAGCGTTGTGGTAACCTCAACTTCCAGCCCGAGGCCCGCCAGCGCCCTGCTCAAGCGCCAGGCCTGTAGTGGCGCACCGGTACAACTGGCTGGAGGAATGCGTTGGCTAAGCATCATTATACTCAACGGGTCCCTGAGCATGTTATTCAGCACTTTTTAATTGAGTTGGGATGATCCATTGAATGATTCCGTGAAAGACTCCGAAGACCCCTCAGTCACGATCGTGATCGTACCACGAGAGCGCTTCAGCCTGGCACCACAATCTCTGCGCGATGTGCTCAGCCAGACGCCAGCGCAGATTCCCATCGTGGTAGTCGAGGGCAACCCACCAAAGAAGGTGAAGACACAATTACACCAGGTCGGTGGAGGTCGAGTGGAGTTTATCGCCACTGATAACTACCTGCCGCCAAACAATGCCCGCAATCTCGGCTTTAAGGGAGTAGCGACAAAATACGTGGTCTTTCTCGACAATGATGTCTGGGTTGAGCCTGGCTGGCTCGAGGCACTGGTAGATTGTGCTGAGACCAGCGAGGCTGAGGTGGTAGGGCCTTTATACCGGCAAGGGCGACGCGAAGACAGGGAAGTTCACATGGCCGGCGGCCTCGCACATATCACCGTGCGCAACGGGCGGCGCCGGGTGCGCTCTTCTCATGATTTTCAGGGCAAGCCACTGGATGAGGTCTTGCCAAAAGTTTCACGCTGCGAAACCGAATTGGCTGAATTTCATGGCATCCTGATCAGGTCGAACACAATTCGCGACATCGGCGGCTTCGATGAAGGTTTATTGAGCACCCGGGAGCATATCGATTTCTGTATGACAGTCAGGAATCTGGGCGGCAAGGTCATGCTGGAACCCGCCAGCCAGATTACCTACACCAGGCCACCACCTTTCGCTTGGGGCGACTTGCGATATTTCAGCCTGCGCTGGTCAGAGGACTGGTCCCAGCGGACCATGGATCATTTTTTCACCAAGTGGGACCTGGACCGCGAGCAGATTCCTCATATGATGACCTGGTGCAAAAAGCAGCGCTACCGTTTTCTGGATCCCTGGTATTCTCGCACCACGCGGTTCCTGGCCAGGCACGTGGGACAGGAAAGAATGGTTCGGATACTGCGGTACACGCTCTACCCCATTGAAGGTGGCCTGAATCGCTTGTTCACCGGCAGTTTCCGGTCAAAGCGAAATAGCTGACGCTAGCCACGTGTCCCAGCCGAAGAGACAGGCCACGCTGTGAAGCTAATCATACAAATTCCTTGCTTGAATGAAGAACATACGCTTCCGGCCACCCTGGCGGAATTGCCACGAAGTATTAACGGCATTGATTCCATCGAAGTCCTGGTCATCGACGATGGGAGCGACGATCGCACCGCTGAAATCGCACAGCTCCTGGGTGT
>Ga0316197_10004112_pt1 | contig 10341 bp, 10 predicted proteins | sample OudBiesiAoxic_MG_FD_204939 | JGI IMG/M metagenome (GOLD analysis project Ga0316197, IMG submission 204939) | Coastal sediment microbial communities from Oude Bieten Haven, Netherlands - site A oxic | ecosystem: Environmental > Aquatic > Marine > Coastal > Sediment | place: Netherlands... | reverse complement strand
TCTCCATGTGGAATAATGAGTATCTCATCATCTTCGTCATTGTAAACGGCCCCAAACTTTACCAAAAGTTTCAAAGAAGCTTTTATTTTTTGATCATAGGGTTCATTTGTAAGATCGCAATAGAGATTTACTGTTCCCTTAGTCTTCATTTCAAGCTCAAGAACTGTTGACATCCTGTCTAATACAATGTGAAGTTTAATCTCCGCATCATTAAATTCATGGTAATCAAAAGATTCAAAGAACGTATTGTCTATTTGATATTCAAACTTGTGTTTCCCTTGTTTTAATCCTGCAAAAGGAATACAGTATTCCTTATTCTTCATCTCTTTATACACTAGTTTAAGGCGTGCAAAGATACTTTTTTTTTCTAAAACCCCAATTAAAAAGAAAATATATTTCTTAGGAATTATGTTTAAACTAATGACGTTATATTAATATCATGCTCGTTTCATATTCTGTTTTTGCAATGGATTTTTCATGAGTTTTTGAAACTCTTTCCTTTTCCTGAAAATATTTATTGCCATAAAAACTGCTTCCTTAAATGAACCCGGATCTGCTTCTCCTTTACCTGCTATTTCGTATGCCGTACCATGATCAGGAGATGTACGTATTTTTGAAAGACCAGCAGTAAAATTGACCCCCTTCCCAAAAGAGAGGGTTTTAAATGGGATTAAACCCTGATCGTGATACGCTGCCAGAATTGCATCAAAGTTCTTATATCCTTCAGATCCGAAAAAACTGTCCGCTGCATAAGGGCCATATACCAAGTGTCCCTCATCTGATAATTCGCGAATAACCGGCTTTAATACTTCATCCTCCTCTTTGCCGATGACCCCGTTATCTCCGCTATGAGGATTAATCCCCAAAAGAGCAATTTTTGGTTTTCGTATCCCAAAATCCATTCTTAAGGTCTCTTCCATGATCCGGATTTTATTGCGTATAACTTTAGGTGTAATGGCCTCAGGTACATCTTTTACAGCCAGATGATCTGTTAACAATCCTATCCTTAAGGTATCAGTGACCATAAACATTAAACTTTCTCCTTCCAGTTCACTCGCCAGATAATCTGTATGTCCAGGGAAGTTAAAATCCTTGGTTTGTATATTGTTTTTGTTAATAGGAGCCGTTACAAGTAAATCTATTTCATTCTTTTTTAAGGCATCAACGGCAGCCCGAAGTGACTTTAAAGCATAGGCGCCACTTTCTTCCGTAGCTTTCCCATATTGTATATTTGGCATCTCGTTCCAAACATTTATTACATTAACTTTTCCCGCTATGGCCCTTGAAACTTCCTTAATGCCATTGTAGTTAATATGGATTCCGAGGTCGTTCTTCTGTTTAGATATGGTCTTGTTTGACGCAAAAATAATTGGGGTGCAAAAATCCGTCATCCTGGAATCCTCAAATGTTTTAAGTACAACTTCACATCCTATACCATTCAAATCCCCAATGGATATCCCCAACCTTATTTTTGCCTTTTCCTCCATGTTATCAAACTCTTTATTTCTACTTTTACAGAGCAAAACTACTTATTTTAAATGATACATGTTTACAGGAATAATTGAAACTTTAGGTAAAATACACAGATTGCGAAAAGAGGGAAGCAATCTTCACATAACGGTTAGATCCCTTATTACCGATGAATTAAAAATAGACCAAAGTATTTCCCACAATGGGGTATGCCTGACAGTGGTCCAAAAAGAAGCGCCCTATTATACAGTTACAGCGATTGATGAAACCCTGCAAAAGTCAAACCTTTCAGAGCTAAGGGAAGGGCAGCCAGTTAACCTGGAACGAGCTATGGTCATGGGGTCAAGACTAGACGGGCACCTGGTTCAGGGCCATGTGGACCAAACGGCAGTTTGTAAAAAAATAACCAGGAATGATGGTAGTTGGATGTTCACTTTTGAGTACGATCCGAAGCTTAATAATATTACTATTGAAAAGGGATCCATTACAGTAGACGGGGTTAGCTTAACAGTTGTTAATTCTGAAAAAAATGCCTTTAGTGTAGCAATTATTCCATACACTTATGAGCATACACGATTTAAAGAATACGAAATTGGCACTTTGGTGAACCTGGAGTTTGATGTAATTGGTAAGTACGTGGCCCGGTATCTGGAATTACAATCGTGATTATTAACTGTTTGTAATATCTTCTACATATTTAGGTTTTTCCGGAAACTTTAAACCTTAATAAATATTTTACGCCTGTACATTACATAAGCTAAGAGTAAGTAAAACGAAACAACTGTTAATCCGTACAGCAACGAAGATAACTCAGTCGACATGAAATCATGAAGATATATATTCTTAAACAGCCACTGATGAAGTGTGGTTTGCTCATCCATTTTTATCGAATAAAATATTTTGGTTACAAAGCTTGATAAAAAATAAACCGTAATCGCATTTGAGCCAGCGTAGCGGAAAACACTTCCAAATTTAAGCCCCTTAATATCGGTTAAATAGTATATTAAGGCCAGAAATATATTGGCCCACCCAGCGGTTACTAAAACAAAACTACTACTCCATAGAGCCTTGTTAATTGGAAATATAAGATCCCAAAGGTGTCCTGCTACAACAAGAGTGGCTCCCAGAAGAAATAATAATATTTCCTTTTTTGCACGTTTAGACAAAAGTATCAACCCGGTAAATATGCCCATCAATGAAGTGGCTATAGAAGGTAGTGTACTCAATAATCCTTCGGGATCATAGTCTTCCTTGTACATATGGGTTCCTAATACATTAAAGTCAACATAATTAGCCCAGTTATTGGCTGCCCTGTCAAAAGTTGGCTCTATACCATTAACAGGAATAAAACCCATCCAGATCCAATACCCAATTAATATGGTTATGCAAATTCCAAGAAGTACTCTCCAGTTAAAATTTATAAATAAAATTGCCGCAAAAAAGAATACTACCCCTATGCGTTGTAAAACACCCGGAAACCGGATACTTTCAAAATCCTTAATAAAAGGAAAATGTATTGTAAATGCTCCCAGAAAAAGGCCTAAACCTATTAGTTTTAAAGCTCTTACTGTAATCTTCCTGTAGGTAGCCTTCGTAGCCTTTTTGTTGTTGTAAGAAAAAGCTATTGAAGTTCCTACTATAAACAGGAAAAATGGAAATACAAGATCCGTCGGTGTATATCCGTGCCAATTGGCATGCAAAAAAGGCGCATAAACATTGGACCATGTTCCTGGCGTGTTTACCAAAATCATTAATACTATGGTAAGGCCCCGAAAAATATCAACAGATATAATTCTTTCTTTCATAGTACTATAATATATCTTCTTTCATCCGGTTCCAGACTTTTGCTAATAAAATTCCCGAAACAATTGCAATTACCGTTAATATGATGGCTAGTTTTGTCTCCCCATAAATCCAATATCCTGTGGCAAACATGCAGGTATAAATTAGTACACAACCCAAAACCATTGCCGAAATTCCCTGCGGGACACTCCACTTCTCATTAGGATCGGAAATTACAACGCCATCAGATTTTGCATCTTTGATAACTTTCTCCCAGCCCGGGCCTCCGGGTTGAATTTTTATATAGAAATCCCTTAGTACCTTTTTTGATTCAGGCTGAGTCATAAACGTAGCGGCCAGCCAAATAATAGTAGTTGCCAAAACAACAAAAATATATTCAGACCAGTCCGGGAAAACGCCCGTATCTGCTGCAAATAAAAATGGTCCGACAGCAGTAAGTTTAAGAACTATAGATATGATTCCTGAGGCAAACATAGCGGTAATCTCACTCCAGGCATTAATACGCCACCAAAACCATCTTAAAATAAATATTAAACCAGTACCAGCGCCAAAAACGAGTAAAACTTCAAATAATTGAAGAGCATTTTGAAGCAGCAATGCAAGTAGAGCACTAAGCACCATAAGACCAACAGTAGACAAACGCCCAACCGCAACTAATCTCTTTTCTGAAGCCTTGGGATTAATCTGCTGCTTGTAAAAATCATAAACGATATAAGATGACCCCCAGTTTAGCTGGGTAGAAATTGTACTCATGTAGGCCGCAATCAAAGAAGCTAAAACCAGACCAAGAAGCCCGCTGGGTAATTTAGTCAGCATGGCGGAATACGCCAGGTCATGTCCTAATTTATCATCTGCCACGTTTGGAAATGCCTCGTGAATACTGGCTATATCCGGATATATCACCAAAGAAGCCAGGGCTACCAATATCCATGGCCACGGCCTTAAAGCATAATGCATAATATTAAAGAAAAAGGTAGCTCCAATAGCATGATTTTCGTTCTTTGCCGCAAGCATTCTTTGCGCAATATAACCTCCACCACCAGGTTCCGCTCCCGGGTACCATGAGCTCCACCATTGTACTGCAAGGGGTATAATAAAAAGTGTGATCAAAGCCTGCTTGTTGCTGAAATCTGGCAGAATAGAGAGTTTGTCCGCCACATTTTCATTGGCCATAAGAGCTTGTATTCCTCCAACTTCTGGTAAATTTACCAAATAATATGCTGCACCAATTGCACCTCCCATTGCTACAAAAAACAATAAGAAATCTGTATATACGACACCTTTAAAACCGCCTAATGCACTAAAAGTTACTGTAATTAATCCGGCACTTATTACAGTTTGCCAGGGTTCCAACCCAAGCATTATTCCCCCAATTTTAATGGCTGCCAGGGTAACCGCAGACATGGTAATTACATTGAAAATAACACCAAGGTAAACCGCGCGAAACTTTCTTAAAAATCTTGCCGGAGCACCGCCATAACGTAATTCATAAAATTCGAGATCCGTATTTACATTAGATTTTCTCCATAGTTTGGCATACACAAATACGGTTAACAGGCCGGTAATAAGAAAGGCCCACCAGACCCAGTTTCCTGAAACGCCGTTGGTTCTAACAATATCAGTTACCAGGTTTGGCGTATCTGTAGAAAATGTAGTTGCTACCATAGAGAGTCCCAGTAACCACCAGGGCATAGTCCTTCCCGATAAGAAAAATTCTGTGGTATTCTTCCCTGATTTTTTAGAAACCAGAATCCCAATAAGCAGAACAATTGAGAAAAATACAATTATAAACGAGTAGTCTAAGGTACTTAATTCCATAGTTTGGTTTTGGTCAAGGCATAAAGATATTATTTTTTAGGATACATTTGTTTTTTGTTCTTTAAACCTATTAATCGCTTTAACATCCTATATTGGAAATTACCACCACCTCCTGGATATTGGCTTTTTTTGCCTCCGTAATTCTGGGGATTTCTAAAGCAGGCCTAAAAGGTATCGCTATTATTATTGTTACCCTTATGGCACTCGCCTTTGGAGCCAGAGAATCTACCGGTCTTATTGTGCCATTGCTTTTAGTTGGTGATATTTTTGCGGTAATTTATTACAACAGGCACGCACAATGGAAATATATTCTGCGTTTTCTACCATGGATGATATCAGGGTTATTGATAGGGGTCCTGATTGGAAAAAACCTTCCCGAAAAGACGTTTAAAATTGGAATGTCGGGCATTATTCTGGCAAGTGTATTGCTTATGTACTGGTGGGATTTACGCAAATCAAAATCTGTCCCTTCACATTGGGCTTTTGGAGGTTTTATGGGGGTAATGGCGGGAATTACCACTATGATTGGGAATTTGGCCGGGGCCTTTTCAAATATTTATTTTTTGGCTATGCGACTTCCTAAAAATGTATTTATAGGCACTGCAGCATGGCTTTTTCTGATTGTAAATGCAATAAAACTGCCTTTTCACATTTTTGTATGGAAAACTATTAGTTGGGAAACATTGGTGATAGATTTAAAACTACTCCCCGGAATCATATTAGGGTTATTTATTGGTGTACGGCTGGTTAAAATTATTCGTGAAAGTTTTTATAGGAAGTTGATCCTGATTTTAACTGCAATAGGGGCTATTCTCATTCTGTTTCGATAATAGATAACTTAGCGAGTACGGGGAAATGATCTGAAGGATATCTGAAGTCTTCCGAATCACTCAAAATGGCATATTTAAGAAGCTGAAATCCTGTTTTGGAAAGGAAAATATAATCTATTCTTCGTGTTATGGGTTCTGAAAAATTAAACCCATTAAATGTTCCTTCAGGGCCAAAACCCTTATCCCCGGCAAGCAAATGGGTGTCCTGCATGGCACTGGAGAGCAATAAAATACTCGGGTGATCCGGTTCCAGATTAAGATCCCCTGTTAATATTACAGGGAAGTTTTTAGTGTTTAATTCTTGTATTCTTTCAATGATCTGGAATACACTTTCCTTTCTGGCCTCCTCTCCAATATGGTCAAAATGCGTATTGAATACCCAAAAGTTTTGCCCCCCCCTTTTGGTTTTAAATAATCCATAGGTGCAAACCCGTTTAATGGCTGCATCCCATCCTTTTGAAGGTATTTCAGGCGTTTCCGATAGCCAGAAGGTGTTTTCTTCCATTAACTCCAACTTCTCCGGATTATAAAAAATCGCCGAAAACTCTCCATTTTTGAGTCCGTCTTCCCTTCCCTTCCCAATATAATTATAACCGGGCATTCCTTTCTTAATTTCTTCCAACTGATGCAGTAAGCCTTCCTGAATTCCAAAAACCTCGGGTTCATGAAAGTTCAGTTGACCAATTAAAAAGTCCTTTCTATTATCCCAAGCATTCAGGCTATCAGAAGCCACATCCAAGCGAATATTATATGAGAGCACGGTAATATCCTGAGCATTTAAATTTAGTGCTATCAACAAAAAAAACATTTGGCATATAAGCATTATTTGTTTCATATTTCAAATCGTTTTTTTAACCTCTCCTTAGAATTCGGCATCTGTAATAAGTATCTCCTCCTCCTCCTCCTCTGATCTATTAACCATATCTTCTATAGCCCTTGATTGTTAACATTTGAGGAAATATTTATACCTTAAGGTCTCATGTCTAAGGATCTGCAGCATATTTATTCTGCTATATTTAGACGAACTATTATTAGATAAGTTACAAAACCTTTTTTAATTATGATTCCTATCGGAAAGCCGTTAAAAAGGATGCAAGAATGACTTTTTTTAATTACCTTGTATATTGTAATTTATATAACGGAGAATCATCATATCAATTCTAGAAAAAGAAATAATGAATTTTAATTTAGCTGAAAAATTAGCCATAGTAAAAGCCATTGATGAGGTTATTCTGGTAGATGGAAAAGTTGATAAACGTGAAATTGACTTCCTTACTCAATTGATGGATATTTTAAAATTTGACCGCGTTCTCATTGAAGAAGCCAGGAAAATTACCGCTATGGAATGTATGCAAGTCCTGAAGGCTATGCCACACAATAAAAAAACCGCACTAGGAGTGATGTTGAGTGAGATGGCCAACGCAGATGGAGAGTTTAGTGAGGATGAATACCGCCTTATTTTTAATCTTTTATTGGAAGCCGGTATTGATATTGAATCTGCACTTTAACATGTAGCCTGCTTAGCACTTTTAACAAAACGAATACTAAAATTTAAAAATCCGACTTTTCGAAAAAAGTCGGATTTTCCATTAGAAAACTCTCCATGGTACATAATGACCATGGAATATGAGATGCCTTCCTAAAATTCTTTAGTCAGATCTGCGGTGTCATACCATTCTGCCTGATGCGTAATTTTCCCTGCTTCATTAAAAAAGTAGACGGCATAATATTTTAATCTAGAGTCTTTTCCTGTTTCAGCATTGATCGACTTCCAAAGTCCGTAAACTCGGACATCCCCATTGGGTTTTTGATCTTCTCCCAAGCCCGCAAAATATTGAGCATCGCTTAGTTTTTTGTTATTGTACCCTTTCATAAAACCTTTCATAGCCTCTTCCCAGGTAGCTCTGGGTAAGGAGTCGCTGCCCACACTGGGCGGTGACCAGATAAAATCGTCCGTAACATACTGGCCAAAGTTAAGGGAGTCATTGTTAGAAAATGCCTCCAAAAAAGCCTTTGTGGTTTCAACATTCTTATGGAATTTTTCCATGTTCGGATCCGGCATTGGTGCCTTTGGTTCTTGTACCTTTTCCTGGCAACTGGTCATAAGTACGATAGTTGTAAATAAAAGAATTGTTTTTTTCATGTGTTTCATTAATTGGTTAATCGTTATAAATAACTGCTCCTCTGAGGGAATACACCACAAGAATATAACTTTTAAATGTGTCATGATGGATAAGATGGACGAATACCAATTTTTATTGTCCGAACGCTGTACTTTTTTTACCATAGTAAAATATTCCGCTATAATATTTCATTATTTCTGATCTTGTTAGATCGGTCAATAAATTGAAACCATCCAACAAAACTTTGGTTCCCCAAAATACTTTAGTAATTTCATAAAGATTCGCATTCTTTGAATCAGTTTAAATATTTAAATACATATGAAATTATTTAGAGGTTTCAGACAACAATTAATTCACGATAACAACCTAAAAAAATACCTTTTATATGCCATCGGTGAAATTTTATTGGTAATGATTGGGATTTTACTAGCCTTTCAAGTCGATAACTGGAATGAAGAAAGGGAGAAAAAAATTACAGAAATAAAAATTTATAAAAATATCAGAGACCAAATTATTGGAGATAAAGAACTTATTCAGAGTCAGATAGATTATAACAATCACTACATGGTACAGTTTGAATTTGCCAAAGAGCTTATTTTGACCAATGACCGCACCAAAATGGATACCCTGGGGATTATAGTTTCAAAACTTACCAATTATTCCGATTTTGACAGAGAAGGCAATATTTATGAGACTTTAGTAAATGGCGGCCAAATACAGTTGCTTCGAAACCAAAGGATCATTAACAGAGTTAGATGGTTGGAAGAACGCTATAATTATGTAAACAGAATGGAGAATATTCATTACGATGTGATGATGAAATTCGCTGCCCCCAATTTAACTTCAGCCGTAAATTTTGTTTCCGCCAAAGTCATTGACCCGGACCTTGTTTTTTCCAACGAATTTCAAAACCTTGTATTTTTATTGTTGGAGATTATGCAAGAAAAAGAACAGACCTATAATGCCGCTATTAAGGAAATTGACGAAATTTTGGTATTAATTGATGAGGAGCTTAAGCCTAATTAAAAACGCAAAAGAAATGATAAAATAGACATTTCTCAGTATCCTGCTATTTGGATATTTACTAAGAAATGCACACAATAAAATTGTGACTCATACATAAAATTGGACTGATTATTATTTAACCCTAGTACGGTTAATTATATTTCTATTGAATTTTTTATCGTCTTCAATGATTTCAAAAAAACTCTCCACAAATTCTTTTGCCGTCCGAAATTGAACAGGATCTCGGAAATATGTTTGCAAACCATCAATGGTGGCAAAAAGTTGTTCTTTATGATCTAGGTAAGTTTGCCTTACTTCTTGAAATATGGCTTCATCACGTTCATAGCCTTTATAGGCACGTTCGGTTACACTTTCTATTTTGGTAGGTATATTCTGGATATTAGACACCGTTGAGTAATGTGTGTTTACCAGGCCTGACATATCAAAATCATAGGGTACTGCAATAATTTTATCCTCCAAAAACAAAAGCCGTTGATTGTGTTGAACCCTTGAAGAATAGTCTGTATTTCCTATCATGTATTCAAAAAATGCATTTTCTACTGCAAAAACAGCGTCATGCTGTAAGGGATGGATAACTCTTTTTATCTGCTTTCCATTTACACGCTCGGCAACATTATCAATATCCTCAATAAGAAACCCCTGGATCTGGTGTTGCTTTATTCGATGTCCTTTCTCTTCAAGAAATTCTATCTCCAACAATCTGGTTTTGAAATGATAGGGCGAAATAACTTCATATAACTTGTACGCTAAATATTCTTTTAGAACATAGTCGTTGCCATTTCTCCCTTCAAGACAGGGCAGTACAATCTTAAGTTTTTTGTTCCCCTGAAAGAGGGTTCCTTTTGTGACAGATTTTTTTAGTTTGATTCGTAATGGAACGTAATAACAGTTGTCCCGTCTAAAATTACCCCGGGCTCTGAGTTGAATATCTATGGAATCCCATACGGTATTTGCATCGTTATACCATAGCATTGATTTTACATAAGTGCTATCGTTAGTATTCTCTCTTAGGTTTTTAGCGGAAAATTTTAGTTTTAAAGGCAGTTGTTCCTGATTTATAAATAACTCCGTAGTTTCTTTAAAGCTTCCGTCATAAGCCTGCTGGGAATAAATAATCTGGGCCAATGACATATAAAGAATGAGAAAGATAAATGCAACCTGGCTTTTCATAATTCCATTTTCGGCCTTCTTAAATATAATCATTTAAATTTCAATAAAAATGATTTTGAAGTTCCTTGCCTCTTTGTTTTCAATTCTGAATAGAAAATAAA
>Ga0316197_10004111_pt1 | contig 10342 bp, 9 predicted proteins | sample OudBiesiAoxic_MG_FD_204939 | JGI IMG/M metagenome (GOLD analysis project Ga0316197, IMG submission 204939) | Coastal sediment microbial communities from Oude Bieten Haven, Netherlands - site A oxic | ecosystem: Environmental > Aquatic > Marine > Coastal > Sediment | place: Netherlands... | reverse complement strand
AAGAATAAAAAATGATGAGCCCTGACAACCAAACAAAAAATAAGAACTTCGATGTCGCCTGCGATTTTATCATCAAGCTTGGCGAAGCGGCTCACGGGTATGGTTCAACGGTCGGGCGACTTGAAGTCTACCTGACCCGCCTAACGGAGGCGTTTGGTTACCATGGTGCGTTTCGTATTTCCGCAACCGACATGATCTGTGCCTTCCAGGAGGGCGAACATCAGCCACAGCAAATGCACATGAGAATACTGCCAGGTGCAGGACTCGACCTCTCCAAGCTGGCCCTGGTGGGTGATCTTGTCGATGCGCTTGAGACCGGTGAGATTTCGTTATCAAAGGGTTCTGAACGCCTGGATGCGATAGGAAAGACACCAGTTCCCTGGGGCCGACTTGCAAGTGGCCTCGCTTATGCCTTTGTCGGAGCCGGGCTTGCCGTACTCTTCTCCTTAGGTTGGTGGGATGTTCTTTTCTCAACTGTTTTCAGCATTCTTGTCTACGGGATGGTCCTGCTCTCCGGCAACTTTGGAGCACGAACGGCAGAATGGCTGCCCCTGACCAGTGCATTTGTCGTTGCGGCACTGACTGCGGTCGCAAGATTTGTGGTGCCCGAACTGAATCTGGTTCTGGTGATCGTGGCGGCCATTGCTGTGCTCCTGCCAGGATATACCATCAGCCTGGGGACTATCGAACTCGTTGGTCGCCATGTGGTAAGCGGGACTGCCCACCTGATGAGTGGTCTGGTTTATCTGGCAAAACAACTTGCCGGCGCCTGGCTTGGAGCCGCGCTGGTAATTTCATTATTGCCAGCTCACACAGTAACCGCTGCTACGCCAGTTGATTCTGTATGGCTCTGGCTGTTTATGCCGCCGCTTATTGTCGGGTTGTGCATTATCTTTCAGACCTCTAAAAGAGATTTGTTTGCAGCATGTTTTGGCTGTGCTGTCGCCTACGGTGGAATTCTGCTTGGCAGTGTCATCACCGGTGGCAACCTCGGCAACCTGCTTGGCACCATCATCGCGGTGGTCTTTGCCAACCTTTGGGCCCGGAAAACCGGGCGACCAACGTCCATAGTTTTACTGCCTACCATCATTCTGCTGGTGAGTGGCAGCATAGGCTTCCGTGGCCTGGCCACCATGGCTGCCGGACAGGTCGCCTCTGGTGAGCAGCAGGTCCTGCAGATGTTTGTAGTTGCACTCACCATTGCGGCTGGCCTGCTCGTTGGCAACACGATTGTACAGTCAAAGACGACACTCTAATGGAGGAAGTCAGAAACAAAGATTTTTGCTTTTGCTCAGCCATGAGGAAATTTACCATGAAAAATGTCCTGATTATTTTCTGTATGGGGTTCAGTGTTTTTTTTCTGATCCCACCGGTGTTTGCCGAAAACGCCCTAGATTTGGGACAGATTATAGAGTTACAGCAAAAACAGCTGGAGGAACAGCAACGGCAGATTGACGCACAGCAAAAGCAGCTCGAAGCGCAGCGAAACATGCTTCTGGATATGCAGCAGAAGGTTCAGGGATTGACCCAGGGCGTGGCGGCGCCGGAACCACCTGATGCCAAAAAGGTTGCGGCCAAACCATCTGAAACCTCCCCCCCACGGCGCACAGAGACACAGACCACACGAAGAGACAAAGATCATCCGCACGAAAAATGGGAAGGATCCTTTGGCGTGGAGGCGCTCAATACCCGGGTCAAAATCGGTGGTTTTGCAGAACTGGATGTGATTCACGACACCGATGCCATTGCCAGCAAGGGCCAGTTTATCACCTCAACCATTGAGACCGGGGATGATGCAGCCAAAATTGATGGAGCAGACGGTCAAACAAACTTCAGCGTCAATCCCACACGTTTGTATGTTGAGACCCGAACACCCATCAAACAACGCCGTTTGACAACCTTTTTATCCATGGATTTTTACGATGACGCCCTCGATGTGCACCCCGAACCAAGGATGCGTCAGGCATACGGCGAACTGAGCAACATTCTCTTCGGCGGTGATTTGATGGCCGGCCAAACCTGGACCACCTTTGCCGATCTCGAAGCGTTTCCAAACGTCCTCGACTTCCAGGGACCCAACAGCTTCTTTGGTACACGCCAGCCACTCTTACGCTGGACCCGGGGGATTGCCGCCGGGTTAAAATTCATGCTTTCCGCGGAAACGCCCGACAACCACATCATCCAGGACGCAGATTCTCTCACAGCCTGGCCCGATGGCGTGCTCTCCCTGGTTTGGGACCAGGTCCCCGTCCACCTCATGGGTTCGTTCCTAGCCCGAGACCTGCGCGCCAGCCTCGACAATGGACCGACGGAAACGGCTTTCGGCTGGGGAACCAGCCTCTCCGGCAAGGTAGGCGTGCCCTTTATCGCTGAAAAGGATTTTATGACCTTCTCGGTGACCTACGGTGAAGGCATTGGCAGCAATTTCAATGATCAGCCCCTTGATGCCGTATTTGATACTACTCATTCAGAGCTTGCAACCGTCCCCGTTTTTGGTTACTTTGTCAGCTATGAACACTGGTGGAGTGGGCAGCTAAAATCAACCGCAGTCTATGGTTTTCTCGAGACAGACAACCTCGATTTTCAATCATCGGATTCGTTTAAAGAAACACAGTATGCCAGTGGAAACCTGGTCTGGCAGCCGACAGAAAGCTTGCTGTTTGGTATCGAGGGCCTCTGGGGCAGACGGGAGGACAAAGGTGGAGAGGATGGAACTGACTTTAGGACGCTGTTGACCACCAGGTATACGTTTTAAAGGGGTTGGGGTTTTTATTACATGAAATAATGAACGTTCAACATTCAACGTCGAGTGAATAAGGGAAACCTGGACATTCACATTGGAAGTTGGGCGTTGGATGTTCGATGTTGGACGTTCATCTTTAAACTAAATCTTTTGAACAAGAAACCATTGGATTAATGGAGTGTTTGAAAAATGTTAACGAATAGATTTACACACCCAAAAAAATCAGTAGTTGTACTGCTCCTTGTAATGAGCGCAATACTCTTGACAGTTCCGTCTGCAAAGGCAGACGATGCTCAGGCAAAGAGCAGCGGCATCCTGCCTTTACCTGATTACTCCGGTGATTTTGCTAAACGTTCCTACCTGTTGGGCGATTTCGGCGGCAAACGGACCGAGTGGGCCAAGAAGGGATTCACCTTCGATATTGATTACAATCAGTATTTCCAGGCTGTTACCGACGGCGGAATCGAACGTGATTCGGAATATGGCGGCACCATCGATTACAACATCAGTGTCGATTTTGATCGCATGGGCCTTATCCCCGGTGGCCTGCTGCAGATGCGTGCCGTGTCGCGTTATGGGCGTTCGGTCAACGGAATCAGCGGTTCCCTTATCCCGGTCAATGCGGATGCGACCCACCCCACCACTTCACCCATGGATGAAGATGTGGCTCTCTGGCTCCCCGCGATCAACTACACCCAGTTTCTCAGCGAGAAGTTTGCCATGGGTTTGGGTAAGTACGACACCTTTGACTCCGCCAACGAGTTTGCCGGTGGCCGGGGCAGAAGCCAGTGGTGGAACCAGAACCTGAACATGCCCGTCTCTCCGGCGCTGATCATTCCCTACAGCGTTCTGGGGGCAAATGCCTTGTTTATGCCCAATCCAAACCTGACGATTACCGGTATGGTGGCCACGAGTACAGATACCTCCAACCGTTCCGGGTTCAATGATCTCGACGATGGCCTTTTTGCAATACTCTCGATCACCTACCAATACCAGCTTGGTAATCTGCCGGGCGGCTTCAATCTCATGCCCGGATACGGCTGGAACGGTGATTTTACAGAAATTAACGGTCGTATCAATATTGATGAAGGAGAGCTGCAACCGACCACGAAGGATGACACCTGGTTTGTTTCGGCTGATTTCTGGCAGTACCTTTGGGTCGAAGGTGATCCGAACCAGGCCGTCGACATCAACAACGGGCGGCAGGACCTGCAAGGGGTGGGGGTCTTTTCCCGCGTTCAGTTTAGCGACGATGAGACCAACCCTTTAGAATACAGCATCAGCGGCGGTGTTAACTACAAAGGGCTTATCCCCCGGCGCGACAATGACGCCATGGGTATCGCTTTCGCCTATAATAAGTTGCGAGAAGGCCGATTCCTGGAGTTGATCGGGATCGACACCCAGTCTACGGCGTGGGAGCTATTCTACAACATCGAACTGACCCCGGCACTGCACTTGACCCTGGACGCGCAGGTGACAGACTCGGCCCTGCCGGATATTGACACGGCGACGATCCTGGGAACGTCGCTGCAAATTCGTTTCTAAACCTGTTTTCTAAAGGCCGGGAACCCGGTTGTATATGACACTTAAACGGGAATTGACAGTCTGCCGAAAAGAAAAGGAATCGGAAAATGAAAGTATCGTGAATCATCACAGGAACCCCGGTAGTACTGCTGGCGACCGAGTGAAATTAAATCGGTTAAATAACCAGCCAGAACCCAATTTACGTTGGGGCGGGTTAGTGCTCACCCCTTGAACCCTGAACGTTGAACCTAGAACGTTGAACCCAGAACCTTAAAAGGAGGTAAGCCCAGATGAAAAAGACAGGCCCAAAATCAGTAAAAATGGTTGTACGTTGTATGTCCGTCGTGGCGTTGTCCCTGATAATTCTATTCGGTACATCCGCGGGGGTAATGGCAGATGAGGCAGATGCCAAGAAGATCCTTAAAGCCATGTCCGATTACATGGCGGCGCAAAACTCTATCTCGTTTGACTTCGATGCCACCCTCGAAGTCGTCACCAATGATGAACAAAAACTTGGCTTGGCGAGCTCAGGCACCCTCACCCTCAACCGGCCGGACAAGATCCGTGTCGCACGCGCCGGTGGGTTTGCGGATGTCGAGTTGTCCTTTGACGGGAAAACGTTGACGCTGCTGGGCAAGAACCTCAATGCTTATACGCAGCTTGACGTGCCAGGCACGATCGATCACCTGGTCGACGAATTGAAGGACAAATACAATCGGCCGTTGCCTGCTGCAGATTTGCTGCTGGCCAATTCCTACGATGAGCTGATGCGTGATGTCATCGACGTAAAAGACCTTGGCAGCGGTGTGATCGGCGGCGTTGAATGCGATCACCTGGCGTTTCGGACGAACGAGGTTGACTGGCAGATCTGGATCTCCCAGGGTGAGCAGCCCGTTCCTTACCGCTATGTCATCACCTCCAAACTCATTAGCGGTGGACCGCAGTACACCGTTCAGACCAGGAACTGGAAAACTGGCGGCGCGGTGGCAGCAACCGATTTTAGTTTCAAGAATCCAACCAAGGCCGATAAGGTCGATCTGAAGGATTTAAAGGGTGCGGGTGATTTGCCGGATCATTTCGTGAAAGGAAAAGCGAAATGAGAATATTTAAGATAATTGGTATGGTTCTGATTGCCGGAGGTATCATGACTTTTGGATCGGAGCTTGGAGAGCGGCTCTCAATTCCCGGTGCTCAGCATTTGGTGTCGTCTGCCGAAGCTGTCGTCGGGCGCCCCCTAACCCCGGTGAGCGTTGCCGGAGTGGCGCGGCGCTCGGTGCGGCGTTAAGCGGACGGCATATACTGTTGGCTTTCCGTAATGTTGAAGTGAAGGACATCAAGGGCGCGGACAAGTTGCCCGACCATTTTGTAAAAGGAGACCCAAAATGAACATGTTTAAGCTATTTGGTATCGTTCTGATTTTCGGTATCACCATGACTTTTGGATCGGAGCTTGGAGAGCAGCTTTCGATCCCCGGTGCGCAGCATTTGGTGCCGACTGCCGAAGCCAGAATCGGGCGCCCGCTTACCCCGGTGAGCGTTGCCGGGGTGGCGCGGCGCACGGTACGGCGCTGCGCGGTAGGCGTATATAACTGCAGCCTTCCAGGACCCCGGTCGACAGACAGCCTGTATGGGAAGATAAACTCGGAGTTGATTGGCGTCGAGAACCATCCGGCAAGCCTCATTTTATCATCTTGAAAAGTGAAAGACCCGCTCAAAGCCAGGATCAACTGAATCTGCCTGCGAAGGATTTACAAGCCAGCAGCCTGTGCGACACCCAGGCCCGTTCACAGTTGCAGACCGATCAGCAGTTCCCAATTCTGGACCTCTACCAAAGGGTTAAAGAAGAATGCCGATGGCTCTTATGACATCTATTTCGGACCAAAGGCGCCTGAAGATCAGGAGAGTAACTGGCTGCAGACTATTTCCGACAAAAGCTTCTTTGTTTGCCCCACGCATGTATGGGCCAACCGAACATTAGTTTGAAGGTAAATGGCGCCCCAGCGATGTTAAAATTGTAGAGCAGGAAATGTGATAAAAAAGAGCTCAACGGAAATAAATTATAGATAATCGTTAAGTAATAATCAGGTTCTTAGAGCTTTTTTGTGGTCTTTCCGTTGTATGATCTTCTCCAAGACGCTATCAACATAATTTAGGTACCCAATGACCTCGAACGTATTAAATAACCACAGGCCGCCATGCCGTTGGGAGCCATTTGATTTGCGGAACCAAGGCGACAGAGAAAGCCGCATTGACAAAGGTGTCTCCGGATGGCTTAGCGGAAGCCTGATTTTGATGGTATTTTGTGCCACGCTTGTTTTTTGTTGGGCATTGGCTCCCGGTATTGCGGCAGCAAAGAGATCTGGTAAAATCAGAGCGGCCGATACCTCAAGCCCTCGTGATACGTTGAAAAGCTTTGTCGATGCCTGTAACGAGTTGTACCAGCATATCAGCGATACCCCGGGGTATTATGATCGAGCCGACCCGGAGCATATCGCAATATCTCAACGGGCCCTGGATTGTATTGATGACAGCGAACTGGAGGCATTTGCCCGCACGGACCGTGCCGGTCAGGCAGCCGTTTGCCTCAAAGAGATACTGGATCGGGTCGAATTGCCGCCCTGGGAACAGATTCCCGATATGGAAGAGATCATCGCCGCCGGTGGGCTCGAAAAGTTGACGGACTATCGAATTCCTGACACCAGGATCACCATTTCCAGGGTGGAGCAAGGATCCAGACGGCACGAATATCTCATCTCACCGGGAACCTTGGAGCGCTCGTGCCGGTATTTTGCAAGCGTTGCATCCAAACCTTATCGCACCGATGGACCCCAGGTAACCAAGGACTTCTATCATTGGTACCTATCCGCACCCGGCCATCCGGCGCTGGCAGCCGTTGTCGAAAAGCTCCCGGATAACCTTCAACTGGGGCAGACGTGGGGCCTCGCCAACTGGAAATGGCCCGGGTTGCTGTTAACGGTCCTGGTAGGATTGGGTCTCATGGCAGTGGTGTTTCGACTCCACATCGCCCTATCGAAGCGCTTGCGTAATAAGGGTATGTTCCGGTACTGGTTAACCCTCATCTTTCCGATTCTCACCATGTTGATCCCTTTGGCTATCAAATATGTGGTCTATCGTTATCTGACGATACGGGGCGCACCTATTTACTACATTAATTTTGCCTGCATACTCGCCGCGTTGCTGGGTGCACTCTGGATCATCTTCGCTGCCAGTGATCGAATCGCTGCCAGCATCATTGCCTCTCCACACATCAACCCGGAGGGCCTCAATGCCCAGTTGATCCGGATTATGGCCAAATTGGCCAGTGGTGTCGCGGCAGTGATTCTCTTTTTGATGGGGGGTCAATACCTTGGTATCAACCTTGCGACCCTGCTGGCCAGTGCTGGAATTGGTGGGGTTGCGGTCGCATTGTCGGCACAGGACACGCTGAAAACGCTGTTCGGCACCTTAACGCTACTGGCAGACAAGCCGTTTCGTGTCGGCGAGCGGATCATCTTCAAACAATACGACGGCGTGGTGGAGGATATTGGCATCCGGTCGACCAGTATTCGTTTGTTGAGCGGCCCACAGGTCACGATTCCTAACGATCAATTGGCTGGAAACGATATCCAGAACGTGTCCCGACGGCCGCACATTCGCCAGGCCGGTGAGATTCATATCCCATTGGACACACCGTACGAGAAGCTGGGGCAAGCGGTCGAAATTATTCGAGACGAACTACAGGATCATGAAGGCATGGATCCGGATCGTCCACCGCGGGTGTTCTTTCATAAATTCACCCCGGATTCCTTCTGCATTCAGTTTAGATACTGGTATATGCCACCGGATCGTTGGAAATTCAAAACGTTCGGGGATAAATTGAATTTTGAGATTTTCCGAAAATTTGAATCGGAGGGAATTCAATTCTCACTACCTGTGCGGCACTCATTCTGGAAGCGCGACGCTGAACAGGGACCATTGGACATTCAGGTCATTGATCCTCCTCGGAAGGCGTTTATACGGAGTCGTGATGATAACGAATATTAATCATACCTACCGTTTCTATAAACGTGTTCTGGAAAATTCGGTAACAAAATTCCTCAAAGAGGATGTGCTGACGCAATCCGCGGCCCTGGCCTTTTATATGATTTTTTCCTGGCCGTCCATATTGCTCATCATTCTCTGGACTGCATCCCGTTTTTACAGGGAAGTGGCAGTTCGGGATGCGCTTTTTAGCGAAATAGGGGAAATCGTTGGTCATCAAGGCGCCCAGCAATTGATCGCAACCGTTGAGAAGATAGACCTTAATGAACCCACGTGGTGGGCTACCGGCATAGGCATCGGCGTGATGCTGTTCACGGCAACGACAGTTTTGGTCACAGTGCAAGGTACGCTGAACAGAATTTTTGAGGTGAAACCGGCTGAGACTCAAGGTCTTGGCATAATGGAGATACTCCGTGAACGATTGATATCTTTCACCCTGATCGTTATCATCTCCTTCCTATTACTGGTTTCTTTAGTGATTGATACACTGATCAGCGCGTTCGGTGAATTTGCGGTGAAATGGCTTGGCGGTTTTTCTTCGTATATAATTGTATTCGACTCCTTTCTATTAGAATTGGCTGCAACCACTCTATTGTTCGCACTGTTTATTCGATATCTTCCGGACATAAAATTGAAGTGGAAAGATACGTGGTTAGGTGCCCTGGTTACGGCATCGTTTTTTGGAATAGGTAAATATTTGATCGGTTTTTTGATCGGCAGCAGTGATGTTGCTGATATTTATGACGCTGCCGGAAGTATCCTCGTGTTGATGCTCTGGGTATACTATGCTTCAGCTATTTTTCTGTTCGGAGCCACGTTTACTTTTGAACGTGCTCAGATGTTGTGCGAGGGAATTCAATGCAAACCATATGTATCGAGAATAAGAACATGAAGATTAAAAATGTGCTTGTAAAATCGGCAATGGTGATTTCGGCGCTGGCAATATTGAGCAGCGGCGGTATGATTGCTCCCTCAATGGTGTATGGGGATGAGGTAGGGGTGAGTTTCTGGCTCCCTGGACAGTACGGCAGTCTGGCTGCCGTGCCTGCTGCTCCCGGATGGTCTTTGGCGCTGATTTATTACCACGCCTCCGTAGATGGCGGGGCGCGGCCAGAGGTGCCGCAGCAGGGGCCCTGATTGGTGAAATTGCTGATGACGATGCCGGCAAAGGTGCTGCCATTGGTGCCGCTGTCGGGGCGGTCAGAGGTCGTCGCATTGCCCGGCGCGAGCAGGAAGCGGCTCAATCTTATGTTGAACAGGCGGCAGCTCATTCAGCAGCGGCCAACGAGCAGCAAATGGAGAATTTTAAAAAGGCTTTTGGCGCATGCCTGGAAGGTAAGAAATATACGGTCAAATACTAGAAAAAATCTAAACTGGTACCAGACAATCAAGCAATACCCGGAAAACAAGTGATGTTAAGCAATATGATTACCTGATTTAAAAAATTCATGCATGAGCCGCTGATCCATTTCATGTTGATGGGCGCGTGCCTGTTCCTGCTGTTCGGTTTGCCCCGGAAGCAGGATGGTGATATGCCTATCCGAGCTGCATGATGCTTGCCGCTTCCTCCTTGTTTTAGGGAAGTCCAGCAGGTGTTTTCAATGCCGACAGCACAGATGGTTGCCGGTCAATATTCTCATACAACTAAGAAGGTTGAGGAAAGACATGAGTGCTGCAGAAATTCAATACAAGCGAACGCCCGGAGAAATTCTGTCCGTCGATTTAGGGGGTACCTGGCAGCTGGGACAGGAAGTGCCGTCTACGGACCAGTTTCGGAAAGCGCTTGAGGGGCAGCCGCCTGTCAAGCAAGTGGAGTTTCGCGCCAAAGAACTGGCCTCCTGGGACAGCAGCATTTTGACGTTTTTGCTGGAGGTCAGAAAGCTGTGCGCCCGGGCCAAAATTTCTGTAACAACAGATGGCCTGCCCGCAGGCGTGCGACAGCTGATCGACCTGGCCACCGCCGTTCCCAAGAAAGAGGATGCCCATCAAAGTGAGTCCAGGGAGTCGTTCCTGGCTAGAATCGGTTCCGACGCCG
>Ga0316197_10004110_pt1 | contig 10344 bp, 7 predicted proteins | sample OudBiesiAoxic_MG_FD_204939 | JGI IMG/M metagenome (GOLD analysis project Ga0316197, IMG submission 204939) | Coastal sediment microbial communities from Oude Bieten Haven, Netherlands - site A oxic | ecosystem: Environmental > Aquatic > Marine > Coastal > Sediment | place: Netherlands... | reverse complement strand
TCGCCGCGCGGATTGCCGCAGAGGTGGGGGAAAAGAAGGTGCTGTCTTTCGATATGGGAGGTACCACGGCCAAACTCTGTCTGATCGACAGCTACCAACCGCAATCGGCCCGAAAATTTGAGATTTCGCGCGAATCGCGGTTCGTCAAAGGCTCAGGCATGCCTGTGCGCATTCCGGTGCTGGAGATGATCGAGATCGGGGCAGGAGGCGGATCGATCGCTGCGGTTGACCGGCTGGGTCGGCTTAGTGTCGGACCGCAAAGCGCTGGCAGTGACCCCGGCCCTGCGGCTTTTGGAAAGGGGGGGCACCTGCCTACTGTCACAGATGCGGATGTGGTTCAGGGGCTGATTGACCCGGCCCGTTTCGCGGAGGGGCGGTTGCAGATTGATGTTTCGGCGGCGAAGGCGGTGGTAGCGGAAACCATCGGATCGCCGCTGGGGCTGACCGATGTCTCAGCCGCGCGTGGGGTCAGCGAGATTGTTGATGAGAGCATGGCCAGCGCTGGGCGTATGCATGCGGTCGAAGCAGGCAAGGATCTCGGCGACAGGGTCATGATCGCCTTTGGTGGCAATGGTCCACTTCACGCCACGCGCGTCGCGCGTCGGGCGGGTATCAGCCGTATTCTCGTTCCGCGCGACCCCGGTGTCGGCTCTGCTGTCGGGTTTCTTCATGCGCCAGTTTCCTTTGAGATCGTGCGAAGCCGTTACAGCACACTCGATACACTTGACCTGGACGGGCTGAACCACTTTTTTGATGAGATATTGGCAGAGGCCCGCACCGTCGTGCGAGCAGGAGCGCCAGCCGAAGCGATCACCCAAGCCCGCACTGCTTTCCTCCGGTATCAGGGGCAAGGTCATGAGATAGAAATCACGTTGCCCGACAGACCATTGCTTGAGGCGGACAGAATGCAGCTCAGAACGGATTTTGAAAACGAATATGGCCGGCAATTCAGCCGCGCCGTCCCCGGCATGACCATTGAGGTGCTCAACTGGTCTGTTCGGGTCGCCTCTTCTACGCCGGAACCGAACCCGACACTTCCGCCAGTTGACCGAACCAATCTGAAACCGGAAGGAACCCGGCGCATCTTTTGTGATGTGACTGATGCGTGGCGGGAAGTCGGTATATATGACCGCGAAACCCTCAATCCCGGCGATCACATAGCTGGTCCTGCGTTGATTATGGAGCCTCAGACCACGACCTTTGTGGCCGCCGATTTTTCGGCCAAAGTTGACCAAGGCGGGAACATCTGGATGACGTGCAACAGGGAGGCGACGCGATGAAACACCGCCCAGACACGAAACTGCAGGTCTTGTGGAATCGGCTACTGGCCGTTGTCGAAGAGCAGGGGCAAGCGCTGATCCGCGCGGCGTTCTCTCCGATTGTGCGTGAATGCGGCGATATCTCTGCGGGAATTTTTGATGCCCAAGGCAGGATGCTTGCGCAGGCGGTGACAGGCACGCCGGGGCACATCAACACGATGGCAGAGGCGGTCAAGACACTCAGAGGGATGTTCAGCGTGCAGCAGATGCGGCCGGGCGATATCTTTCTCACCAACGATCCGTGGATCGCGTCCGGGCATCTCAATGATTTCCTGTTGATGATGCCGGTGTTTTGGAACGGAAGCGTTGTGGGCTTTACCGCCTGCACTTCGCATCTGATTGACCTCGGTGGTTTGGGCATGGGGCCAGAAGGAAGCGATATCTTTGATGAAGGTCTGCTGATTCCGCCATGTAAACTGGTTGAGCAGGGGACGATCAACGCACTGCTGCTCGACATTGTGAAAGCCAATTCCCGCGATCCCATTGCCAACGAAGGGGACATTTATGCCTTGATCGCCTGTTGCGAAGCGGGCGCGCGCCGGCTTGTCGAAACCATGGAAGAGTTCAATCTCAGCGACCTTGATGCGCTTTCAAACTACATAATTGAGACGTCCCGTCGCGGAACCGTTGATGCAATTGCAGCCCTCCCACGCGGTACTTATTACAACATCATGACCGTGGACGGCTACGAGGCCGAAATCGAATTGCACGCGAAGCTGACCATCCAGAATGATCGTATTCTGCTCGATTTCACCGGCACCTCGCCTTGCTCGCGTAAGGGAGTCAACGTTCCGCTGAACTACGCGACAGCCTATTCGGTATTTGCGCTGCGCTGTCTGATCGGACCGGATATTCCCAACAACGCAGGCTCGCTCGCACCCTTTCATGTGACTGGCCCGCGTGGCTGCATTTTGAACGCTCAACCGCCTGCGCCCGTCGCCATGCGGCACACATTGGGGCAGTTAACGCCAGATCTGGTTTTCGGATGTCTGGCAGATGCGCTGCCGGACCGCGTGCCGGCAGAGGGAGCGTCGTGCATGTACGATCTGCCATTGCGTCACGCCCCTGAAGCGGTGGCACGCGGTGACAAAAGATTTGCGCTGGAGCTCGTATTCAACGGCGGCACCGGCGCACGCACCGGTTTTGATGGATTGTCTGCAACCGCCTTTCCGTCTGGTGTCTGGGGCAGTCAGGTTGAAACCACCGAAGCGTCGGCGCCTGTGTTGATCACCAAACGGGAATTGCGTGCAGACAGTGGAGGCGCAGGCCGTATGCGCGGCGGGCTCGGCCAGCAAATTGAACTGCGTCCTGCGAAGGATCAGGATATCTTGCTGTTCCTGTCACTGGATAGGATCGAAAACCCGCCTTTGGGGCGCGACGGCGGGGCCGCAGGCGCATCCGGGCGGGTGCGCATTGGCCAAGAGGGCTCAGAATTGCCGGGCAAAGGCGTTGTGCGTGTACCAGCTGGGCAGACATTGATATTCGAGACACCGGGCGGCGGTGGCTTTGGTCCACCATCAGAACGCGACCCTGAAGCGTTGCAGCAAGACCTGAACGAAGGGTTGATCACTGAGGCGGCCGCGCGTGAGATATATGGGGGTACATTATGATCCGCGCAGTGCCCCATGTCCGCGCGATGGCGTCTTATGCTCTTGCGGACCTTGGCGCGGCAAAGGGGACAAATCCGGTTTCGTTGTCTCAGAACGAAAGCTCCTATCCTCCGAGTCCGCAAGCACTTGCAGCAGCTTCTCACGCGCTGCAAAGCGCGCGATTATACCCCGACCCGGACTGGACGGCTCTCCGGAAAGCACTGGCTGACCGACATAGTCTCGATCCGGCATTGATCCTGTGTGGCAGCGGCTCGCTCGATTTGATTGCCCGGCTTACCTGCGCTTTTGCGGACGCAGACAACGCCTGTCTGGCCCCGGCACATGCATATCCATTTTTTCGCACTGCCGCCGCTATGGCGGGCGCTCGGTTTGATACGGCACCAGAAATGGATTTGTCGGTATCAGTCAGCGCTTTGCTGAACGCCGTGCGAGCCGATACCCGGATTGTCCTTGTCGCAAACCCCGGCAATCCAACAGGAACACGCATAGGCATTGACGATCTACGCGCTCTGCGCGCCGGGTTGCGGCCAGATATTCTGTTGGTGATTGATGAAGCCTATGGCGAGTTTGCGGATCATCTGGACGAGCCTTGTTTTGAGTTTGTATCGCAAGGCAACACTGTTGTCTTGCGGACGTTGTCCAAGGCGTACGGACTGGCCGGACTTCGCGTCGGCTGGGGATATTTTCCTGTTAAGATCGCAATTGAAGTGCGAAAGTTGATCAACCCCAATAACATCTCATCCGTATCCCAAGCAGCCGCGAATGCCGCGATTTTGGATCAGCCCTACATGCGTGATGTCTGTGCGGCGACTGCTGAGTTGCGGGAAAATTTCACTGCCAGACTGCGCAAGGCGGAATTCACCGTGGCGGATAGTTTGACGAACTTTGTGCTAATAGCCTTTGCGAATGCCGCTGCTGCACAGTCTGCGGAAAATACCCTGCTTGCAAACGGGATTATTCTGCGTGCACAGGGTGGGGCTGGTCTGCCGCATTGTTTGAGGGCCACCATCGGCGATGCTGAGGCGCTCGACAGTGTGACCCATTGTCTTGAGCGTTGGGCAGAGGAGCACTTGTTATGACACCCTCACGAGGACGGGCCCGCTTTGGGATTTTTGTCCCTTTCACAAACACGAACCTGGAGCCCGACATGACACTCCTGCGGCCGGATGGCGTCTCGCTGCATTTCGCGCGTATGGGGGGCTATGACAGGGATGAGATACCAGACGCTGCGCAGATGCACGAGTTGGGGGCCGCTGATCTTGATGAACCTCTGACGCTGCTTCTGGGCGCGCGCCCGGATGTCATTCTTTACGGCTGCACCTCGGCGACGCTTACCCACGGTCCGGCGTTTGACCGCGATCTGGCGAAGAAGATTGCTGCAGAAAGCGGTGCCGCAACGGTCACTGCTGCGGGTGCGCTTGTGCATGCTCTTACTACGCTTGGCGTGCGACGCATCGGTTTCGCATCCCCCTATGTGGCTACGATCAACGACATGGCTGTCGATTTTTTGCAGCACCAGGGCGTCAGAACAGTCGCCCGTTCCGAGGTGACTGATGCGTTGGGCAATTACGGGCAAAGCGCGCTCGACCCTGAAGATGTGTTAAACCTTGGGCTCAAGGCCAACCATGCCGAGGCCGAAGCGATTGTGCTGTCTTGTACCGACATGCGGTCTGTCGAGGTGATCAAAGAGCTCGAGAAGGCGACGGGAAAACCGGTTATCACCTCCAATCAGGCCATGGTTTTTGAGGCAATGGAACGGGTAGGGGTGACGGAACGGATCGTTGGGTACGGTCGCTTGCTGGAGGAGCGCCAATGACCGCCGCGCCAAGGATTATTCTGCATAACGACAACACCGAAATATTGGAAAGAATGCTTGCCAAGGCTGTCCCGGAGGCTGTCGTCAAGACATGCCAGAACTATTCCGGCTTGCCCGATCTGATCGAGCGTTTTGATCCGGATGTCGTTTATTCAATCCGTTTTGCAGGAACGCCGGAATTTCCCAGCAGTGCGCTCTTCGGGCAAAAAGGGCCGCGCTGGCTTGCCATTGGTGGGGCGGGGACGGACCATTTGGGCCAATGGGACCCGAAGGTCACAACCGTCACGAACGCCGCCGGTGTGGCAGCTGACATGATGGCGGAGTATGTCTTTGGCGGGCTGCTGCAATTCACGCTCGATTTACCGGGGCTTCAAGCAGACAAATCGGCACGGGTTTGGAAGGCGCGACAGATGGTGCCGCTTAAAGAAAAAACGCTTCTCATAATAGGGTTGGGTCACACGGGTCGGGCCATTGCGCATCGGGCGCAGGCCTTCGGCATGACTGTGCTTGGCACACGTGCGCGTCCGCAACAGATGGACAATGTTGACGAAGTCTACGCAGCAGAAGAGCTGATGGCCTTGCTTCCACGCGCCGATTTTATTGCAGTTTGCTGCCCTTTACTTCCCTCAACCAAGGGCATCATTGGCGCTGGGCAGATTGCAGCCATGCGGCCGGGCGTTGTGATTGCTGATGTCTCGCGCGGTGGCGTTATTGATCAGACAGAATTGGTCGTTGGATTGCGGAATGGCCCTATCAAGAGTGCGGTACTCGACGTGTTCGAGACCGAACCTCTGCCCGCAGATCATCCGCTTTGGTCGATGGAGAATGTCATCATCTCACCGCATTGCTCCAGCGTGTATGACGGGTGGGAAGAGGCTTCATTCAGTTTGTTTCTGGAGAATCTCAATCGCTGGACAGGCGGCGTTGCACTTCGGAACGTTGTAGACCCAGCGCTTGGATACTGAACGTTTGGCGTGAGGTCCACGCAGCAAAGAGAAGTGTCGATTTAGCCCGCTATAACTAGAATCTGTAGGGAGAGCCTTGTCGCAGTTGAACGCAGTCTTTCTCGCTGCTTATCTTGTAATCTTCATTTAGGTTTTTCGCCTTTTTGACACGTACAATTGAAAGAGATTGCAGGGCCGAACTGAGAAATAGTCACTCCTGATATATTGGCGGTTCGCAGCTGATCTCCAGAATTCCACCAAAACAGACTTGCCGAAACCGGTTTCGGTAGCAAAAATGATTCTCGGAGGACAGCAAGTGGCAATAGCAGGGGCGCTAGGGGAGAAGGGCCGCGCATCGACGCGGGTTACCATTTCAGATGTGTCTGATGCCCTTGGCTTGACTAAATCAACTGTCTCACGTGCGCTGAATGAATACCCCGACATCGCGCCTGCAACCCGCCTTCGGGTCCGGCGCATGGCCGAGAAGATGGGATATCGTCCACTGAGCCACGCGCAGGCAATCCGCACCGGTCAAACCAAGACACTGGGACTCATTATCCAATTGGCCGACCACGATGCACAGCGGCCGTTCCTGACCGAATTTCTATCTGGAATGTCTCAGGAGGCGAGCGCGGAAGGCTGGACGTTGACGATCGCTGCCACCGATAGTCCGACCGCAACGATCAATACGTTTCAAGAAATGATCCGAGATCGAAAAGTAGACGGCTTCGTGCTGCCCAGAACCATGGTGAATGACACACGAATAGATTTGCTGCGGGCATCGCAGGTTCCATTTGTGTTGTTTGGCCGAACCGCAGATCCGGCGGAGTGCGCGTGGTTCGATGTGCTGGGCGAAGAGGCGATGCATGACGCTGTTTGTCATCTCGCCGGGCTTGGCCATCGCCACATCGGTTTCATCAATGGTGGCATGCAATATATGTATGCAGCGCTGCGCAAGACGGGATTTCTTTCTGGCATGAATTCGGCCGGATTGGCCGTTGATCCTGCTCATATGCGGAGCGATGCCTTCACGATCCCAAGCGGTGCATGCGCGGCCCACGCAATACTGGCCTCGCCAAACCCGCCGACGGCGATCGTCTGTGCAGTGGATATGGCCGCGCTAGGGGTTTATCGCGCAGCAGCAGATCTTGGTCTTGGCATTGGGCGCGATCTGTCTGTGATCAGCTATGATGGCACACCCGACGGGGCTCATGTGAGCCCGCAACTGAGCACCTATGCGGTTGATTATACGACTTCTGGCAAGAGGTTGAGCGCGTTGCTGATTAGGCGGATCAAAGGTGAGGCGCCGGAAAAACTGCGCGAAACGGCGCGTGCTACATTTCTGGATCGCGGCTCTGCCGGGCCGCCATCGATGAATTCACAGCAACTGGCGCATGCCATTGCACAAACCAAAACCAAAAAGACGGAAACGGGAGAGAGAGAATGAAGTTTACCAAAAAATCCACTTTGTTGCTTGGGACAAGCGCGATGCTGGCGTTGTCTTGTTTTGCGGCAAGCGCGGAAACCCTGCGCTTTTGGACCACGGAAGAACAGCCGGAACGTTTAGCGCGGCAAGAGCAGATGGCGGCGGATTTTGCTGCCGCTTCTGGCCACACCGTTGAGGTGATCCCGGTGACGGAATCCGATCTTGGTACGCGCGCGACGGCTGCCTTTGCTGCCGGTGATTTGCCGGATGTTATCTATCATCCGCTGCAATATGCGCTGCCATGGGCCGAGGCCGGAATCCTCGACACTGATTCAGCCACGGATGTGATCGAGAACCTGGGCGAAGATACGTTTGCACCGGGCGCGCTGGCGATGGCGGCTGCCGATGGTGGCTATGCCTCTGTGCCGGTCGATGGCTGGACGCAAATGCTGGTATACCGGGCAGACAAATTCGAGGAAAAGGGGCTGGAGCCGCCAACGACCTACGCCAACGTGCTCGCGGCTGTCGAGGCCTTGCACAACCCGCCAGAAATGTACGGGTTTGTTGCAGCGACCAAGATCGATGAAAATTTTATGTCTCAGGTTCTGGAGCATGTTTTTCTGGCCAACGGTGTTTCACCGGTAGGGCCAGATGGCGTGCAGGAACTGGATGAAGCCGCCACCATCGAAGTGCTCGAGTTTTACAAGGCCATCGCCGAAGCTTCACCGCCGGGCGATCTTTACTGGGATCAGTCCCGGTCTCTTTATTTCTCGGGCAACGCGGCGATGATCATCTGGTCCCCTTTTATCCTTGATGAACTGGCCGGACTGCGCGACAGCGCGCCGCCCACGATCAATGACGATCCCACCAGCAGTGATCTGGCTGCAGCGACGGGCATCGTGACAAATTTCTCGGGACCATCTAACGCTGAAGGTGCAGCGTGGGGCGATATTCGTTATTTCGGAATCACCTCGGATGCCAGCACAGACGCAGCAATGGAGTTTGTGGAATACTCCATGAATGACGGCTATGCGCAGACGCTTGCCATCGCCCCTGAGGGCAAGTTCCCGGTACGCCGCGGGACAGCCGATGCGCCCGGGAAGTTCTCAGAGCTTTGGGCAACGCTGGACGTTGGGGTCGATCGCCGCGCACCACTTGGTGAACTCTACGATCAAGCAATGATCGATGAGATCGTCGGCGGTTTGGATGTCGCGCAGCGCTGGGGCGTTGCCGATGGGCAGCTTGCGACCGCGTCCAAAATCATCAACAGCCAGGTCATCAACCGTCTTGTGCGCGAGTACATTGACGGGGAGCGTGATGCAGCGGCGACGGTCGCAGAACTGAACACAGCAATCGCTGGCGTCCAGTAAGACCCGTATTGGCGGCGACGCTGATGTCGCCGCCTCTCCCCTTTGCAAGGCGGGAAGAAAATGTCTGACGCTGTCGCACCAAAAGGAACTGGCCCGCTTGCGCGTTTAGAAGCGCGGCTGGCGTGGGGGCTGCTTGCCCCAACCATTATCGCGGTGGCGCTGGTGGTGCTCATGCCGCTGTTGGCCATTTTTTGGATTAGTGTAAAGCCGGTTGGCCTGTCTGATTTGCGTCCCGCTGAAGTTGTGCTGCGTGAAGACCTGCGTGGGGACCAAGATACGGCGGGAGACGAAGCGACAATTCGGTATCGGTTACGCAACTCCTCAAAAGAGCAGCCCATCAGAGGTGTGACGTTCACTGACACGATCCCCGAAGGCTTGACGGTGACGGAGCTCGACGCTCGCTGTGTGCTTGAGGGCCAGGCGTTGGCTTGCGATCTGGGCGATTGGGAGGCGGGATATCGCGACCAACTGATGATCCCGGTGACGGTGGAGCAGAAATATCTTGATAGCGGGCTGCGTCCGCAGGATAGCGAAGCTGCAACGACCGGCAAAGCGTCCAACGTTCTAACCAATGACACTTTCACGCTCGATAATTTCAGACGCGTATTTGATGGTGATGAGTTCTGGTCAGTGCTCTGGGTAACGCTTTTTTACACGGTGTTCGGCACCGTCGGGGCGCTGTTATTTGGTCTCTTTGCGGCGTTGTTGCTTAACAAATCATTCAAAGGGCAGGGCATCCTGAGAGGGCTTTATCTTTTCCCATACGTGTCGCCGATCATTGCTGTGGCCTTTGCGTGGATCCTGCTCTTTGATCCATTTTCCGGCTCCGCCAATGCTTTGTTGATACAGATGGGTGTCACGCAAAGCTCAATCAATTTCTTTGGGGAGCGGCCGCTTGCGCTGATCATGGTGACAGTTTTCGAGATCTGGCGCTATTTTCCGCTGTCCTTTCTTTTCATCCTTGCGCGTATGCAAAGCATCGACACTGACATGTATGAAGCTGCCGACATGGACGGCGCGTCACCCTTCCAGCAATTCTGGTACCTGTCGGTGCCGCAGTTGCTGGGCATCTTGTCGGTGCTCTTCCTGCTCCGCTTTATCTGGACCTTCAACAAGTTCGACGACATTTTCCTGCTGACCGGCGGCAATGCAGGGACCCGTACACTGACGGTGAACGTCTATGAACAAGCTTTCGCCATCTCAAACATTGGGGCAGGGGCGGCGGTCGCGGTTGTGATCTTCGGCTGCCTTTTGTTGTTCTCGGCTTTCTTTTTCAAGTTTATCAGCCGGGAGGAAGGGCTATGAAGCTGCTTCGTTTTGGCTATGTCACCGCGCCGGTTTTGGGGATTCTGTGGACCTTTGTTATCGCCACGACAATCGCGATTGCCATGAGTTTTGCGACCGGCGCCGCGTTTCGCCCGAGTGGTTTAGGGTCGCTGATCTGGGGCGTGGTGATTGGGTTCGCATGTATCCGCGGACAGGTGTGGATGCCGATCGCCGTGGCCCTGCTGGCGACGGTCGCGGGGCTCTATGGGTCGGGCCCGGTACTGATCGGAGAAAACGTCTCGGGCGTGTCGGCGTTTATCGCGGCAGCGACGACAGCAGGGTTCAGTGCGCTCGGTCTCTGGCTGATGCTGGATGACGTCGAATTGGGTGGCATTAACCGTCACATCTTTGAGGCGGCGGTGATCAGGTTCCTGACCGGATTTGGCTATATCTTCTTCACGGCCATTGTTCTTATTCCTTTCTACGTGATGGTGCTGACCAGTCTCAAAAACCAGGCCGAACTTATCCAGAACCCGCTCGATTTCTCAGTCGATCTGTCCAAAGGGTGGGAGCTGTTCCGTTCTTATGACGAG
>Ga0316197_10004106_pt1 | contig 10347 bp, 7 predicted proteins | sample OudBiesiAoxic_MG_FD_204939 | JGI IMG/M metagenome (GOLD analysis project Ga0316197, IMG submission 204939) | Coastal sediment microbial communities from Oude Bieten Haven, Netherlands - site A oxic | ecosystem: Environmental > Aquatic > Marine > Coastal > Sediment | place: Netherlands... | reverse complement strand
ATGGCCCTGACCGATATTCCCATCATCATTCTTGCCGCCGGACAGTCGACGCGTATGCGCGGACGCGACAAGCTGCTGGAACCTGTGGACGGTGTGCCGCTGCTGCGCCGCCAGGCAGAGTTGGCGCGCAGGACCACCAGTGGTCAGGTGCTGGTGGCCCTGCCGGCGCAACCACATAAGCGGTATGAGGCCTTGGAGGGGCTCGATGTGACAGCATTACCTGTGGCGGAGGCAACAGAGGGAATGAACGCGACCCTGCGCGTGGCGTTTGCGGCGTTGCCACCTTGTTCAAAGGCCGCGATGCTGCTGCTCGCTGATCTGCCTGATATCACCGAAAACGACCTTAGAAAAATCGCACAGAGCGTTGATTTAGATACAGATACGCTGATCTGGAGAGGTGCGACACAAAGCGGCGGCGCCGGTCATCCGATTGTGTTTTCAGCGGCGCTTTTTAGCGCGTTCAAAAAACTAACAGGTGACAGCGGCGGGCGCGAGATTGTCGCGCGCGCAGGGGACAGAGTGCAGTTAATCCCTCTGCCCGGTGATCATGCGCGCCGGGATCTTGACACACCCGAAGACTGGGCCGCATGGCGCGCCACCCGCAGGGGAACCTGAGCCAAGCGCCTTTGAAATCAGAAACCTATTCGCTTTCGTTCTGCCCATGAAGCATCAACAAATGCGCTTCGTGCGCGCGCAAAAGCCGCCGCGCCGCTGAATAGTCCTTCAATCCCTGCGCACGTTCCAGCTCTGGGAAGAGCTCGAAAATTTCTTTGCGTTGTTCGGATTTGATGCCCCGCATCGAATGATCGCCGGGTTGGAAGCTTTCCGACCATGCACCATCCGCCAGAATGACCTCGTGCCTGTCAAAAAGCAGATGGATGTAACTGACCTTGGGCAGCGGCGCGACATCGACACCATCAAGCCCGGTCAGGTGCTTGGCAGCCACCAGAACCTCGTTTTCGCCAAACATCACCTCGGCGAGTTCGGAGGTGATCAACATCTGGTGGTTTGGGCTGACCATCATGTCGCGCTGAGGCACACCCTCCCGAAGCGCGCTGGCGCGGATCAGAATCGGGAAATAGCCCGGCATGTTCTCCAGATCAGCGCGGTTCAGATTGCGCCGCCCTACCCAGCGTATCGGCTGCATCCCGTTATCACGGGTCAGAACCCTATCTTCAGGCCTGAGCTGCTGCACAGGCACTTCACCGCGGCGCGTGGCGATCCGCGTGCCGGGTGTAAAGCAGATGATGACCTCCTCAATCTCGGAATAGGTTGTGGTCGAGGTGACATTGCCGTCTGCATCAAGAAATTCGATGGTGCCGGCCTCAGGCGCACCGGGCACCAGATTATAGAATGTACGGTCCAGCCCGGTCAGGTCCAAAACGTCGACATCGAGATCATCCGAGTCTTCGCCGCCCACGATGGTGTGTTCGCCGCCTGTCCTGAATTTGAACGTGTCCGTCCCAAATCCACCTTCCGCAAGGTCGTCACCATTGCCGGAAATAATGGTGTCATTGCCTTCCCCGCCCTGCATCTGGTCGCTGCCATTGCCGCCATCGATGCTGTCATCACCCCCTTGGCCAAGGATGACATCGGACCCATTGCCCCCAAACAGAGTGTCGTCACCTGCTTCAATTGGCACAATGACCCCGTCATCGATCAAATCACCCGACAAGGTAAAGCCGGACTGGCTCGATCTTGTTTCGAGGGTGAATTCGATGAATTCCCGATTTTCGAACTCGGCGGAAAACCACGCATCCTGATCATTGGGGCCATTTTGTTCCGTGCCCGCTGCATTGACGGTGTCAGCAGTAATCGTCACGTCCAGCGAGGTATCTGCACTGGTGCCGAACGCGGTGAAGCTGTTGGCGTCCACAGTGACCGATTCCTGATCCCCAACCCTGTTACGGTCCAGATCATTGAACGTTCCAGTTGAGTTTAGCGAAACCGGGTCGCCAGTGGCCGGGTCAAAAAACTCCAGCCGGAAAGTCGCTGTTTCCCCTTGAAAACGCGATCCACCATTGCGGTTCAGCAGGATTTCCAAGCCATCGCCACCGGTCAGGTCAATTGGCATTCGGTCATCACTCGTCGCTACGAGCACCAGACGCCCCCAGATCTGGGTGCCATCCTCGAGCTGGGCCACATCTCGGTAGACGACGCTGTCACCCACATCAGCATTGTTGCCACTGTTGCTTTCGCGATTGCCGTAATCAAGGGTGATCGGTGATGCATCCTGACCCGGCGCGGTGCCGACCCCAGCATCACCGTAGATCACGTCATTGCCGTTGCCGCCATCGATGACGTCATCGCCACCCTCGCCGGACAGGCTGTCCTGACCGTTCAGACCAGTGATGAGGTCCTCCTCATTGGTGCCCTGAAGGGTATCGTTTCCATTCGTGCCCGTGATCGTCGCCATGGTTGCAGCCCCCTTGGCTCACTTTCGTTACAACTCGTAATCGCCTTGCGATTGACAAGAATTCATTTCAACAGATAGCCCAGCCGCGCCCAAAACCAGTGACCTGAGACAGCTCTGGCGGCTCTTTGCCGCATCTAAGCACCTTCCTGCTCACTACCCATAGTTGTGCTCTTAAAAAGAAACAATCCCCCAATGTGGCGGCTCATTGTCGCCTAGAATACAAGGCGGTCATTCGCCCCGTATTGTTGTCGTCACAGCAGGAAACCCAATGCAACAGTTGCATCGTTGGCCGAAAGGTCTCCCGGCCCTGCCCTTTGGTCACCCGGACCATTATTTCGTCAGAAGTCTTGCTTCGTATTTCTTAAGTGCACGGCGCGCGGAGGCATACCCATCGACCCCTTCACGGGTCGCAAGTTCCGGGAAAAGCTCCAGTATCTCATCGCGCTGCGCGTCGCCGATACCAGCAAGTGACATGTCACCCGGCTGAAAGCTCTCGGTCCATGTGCCATCTGACAGGATCACTTCATGCTGGTCGAACATGAGATGCACGTAAGTCGTGCCCGACACGTCCACAACATCCACACCATCGAGGTCCGTCAGATGTTTGGCCGCCACCAGCACTTCGCGCTCTTCAAAATACAACGCCGACTTGTCATTGGCGACAAGGATGCGGTGGTTCGGGCTGACCATCATGTCGCGCTCCGGCAGATCATTGCCCAGCGCTCCCTCGCGGATCAGGACCGGTCTCAGATGGGTCGCGCGCTCAAATTCGGCGCCCGTCATGTCGCGTTGACCGACCCAGCGGATTTCCTGAATGCCGTTGTCGCGGGTGATAACGCGATCACCGGCTACCAGTTCCTCAACTTTTCGCTCGCCTTTGGGCGTCGCGATGCGGGTACCCGGCGTGAAGCAGGGGACCACGCGCTCAATTTCTGAGAAGGATGCGGTGCCCGTTGCGTCACCAGACGCATCAAGAAAGGTTACTGTGCCGCTTTCCGCATCGTCCGGATCAAATGCGACGGTCAGGCTGCCCCCTGCATTGGCCGCTTCGGCAGCGCCTGTAAGGTCGAGGACGTCCTCATCCAGCCCATCACTGTCTTCGCCACCGACAACAACTTCACCGACCCCGATATCAACGAAACTATCATCCCCCTCATTCCCGTAGAGGAGGTCGCCACCATCACCAGCGGTCGTGTTACTTCCGCTCAGCGTGTCGTCACCATCTCCGCCAACAAGAATATCACGTCCCGCACCACCATCCAGCGAGTCATCGCCAGCGTTGCCACTCAGGCCATCTGACCCGGCTTCGCCATACAATTCATCATCACCGGTTCCGCCATAAACAAGATCATTAGCCGCACCAGCAACAACCGTGTCATCACCACCGAACGCCAATACGATATCTTCGTCACCTTCCAGCGGCGGCAGGGCGTCATCATTGTCAATACGGTCACCGTCGGGGTCGCCCGTATAGCCCAGATCGATCAGGTCATCTGACGCCGTTCCCTCAACAACGTTATTTAAGGAATCAGTACCCGGGCCCGGCGATGAGCCGCCTGGCTCTGATCCGTCAATATCCAACGCAAATACACGTTCAATCTCGGAGAACTCAGTTGTACCAATAACGTTCAGGTCTTCATCAAGCTCTGTGACAACACCCGCTTCTGACGTCGGATCGCCCGGCACCGCGTAATCGACAACCGAAAGCCCTCCGCCAACGATCAGATTATCGAAATCGACCTTGCCGCCTTCGCCACCAATTACAGTGTCACCGACGCCTGCGGCGATAGTGTCGCTGTCATCACCGGCATAAACGATGTCTTGTGCGGCCTCTCGTCCTGCGTCGATCAGATCCTCACCGGCGCCACCATGAAGCGTGTCGTCTCCCAGTCCACCGACAAGAGTGTCATCGTCGATTTGGCCATCGATAAAGTCATCGCCGGCACCACCTAACAACACGTCATCATCATCAGCACCATAGATGACGTCATTGCCTGCCCCGCCATCGACAGTGTCGCGCCCGTTATCGGGGCGACGATCCGGTGTCAGGCTATTGGACTCAAGCGCTTCATCCGGAATATCCAGCAGGTCCAAGCCAAGATCGGGGTCGTTACCAGCGTAGATCGTATCGGCGCCATCACCCCCCAGAATGTTGTCATTGCCCTCGCCACCGACGATGCGATCATTGCCTCCGTCTCCACTGACGATATCGTCGTCGATGCCCGCATTGATGACATCATGGCCAGTGCCACCGGTGATCGTATCACGATCGTCCCCTGTCCGGATTGTGTCATTGCCTTCGCCACCATCGACCGAATCCCGGTCATTTTCCGGATCGGAATCCGGGGCAAAACCGAGCGGGTCGGTCGGAAAGCCGGTGTCAGGGTCAATTGGCGCATTTGGATAGCCAAGATCAGGGGCCAGATCGTGGTTGCCGCTGTCAATCTGGTCATGGCCCAGACCGCCCAGGATCGTATCACTGCCTGTGCCACCGAAAAGGGTATCATTCTCGCCTTCGCCGTTGATCTGATCGTCGCCCTTGCCGCCAAAGACCACGTCAAACCCGTCTCCGGCAAGAACGGTGTCGTCGCCCCCCATTGCGCGGATAATGTCATCATCTAGCGTAATACCCGGCAGGATACGGTCTTCGTTATCAACGAAATCACCATTCGGATCGCCCGCATACGCAACATCAATCAACTCGCCGGCGTCTGAACCATCAACCAAGCCATCGGGGTGCGGCTGCGGGCATGGGTTAACGCCAACCGTAACGGCCACTGTTGCATCATCCTCAAGGCCGTCAGGATCAGCAATGGTATATGAAATCGAAGCTTCACCCTCAAATCCATCCCCGGGGGTGAAGGTCAGTGTGCCGTCATCATTAATGTCAACAGTGCCGTCTGGGCTGGCCGCCGTAACCACAACAAGTGGGTCGCCATCAACGTCGGTGTCATTGCCAAGTACGTCAATCACCACCGATGTCTCGAAGGGCGTTGTTTCGCTGTCATCATTGGCGACCGGCGCATCATTAACCGGGCAAACGCTGACGTCCACAAACGCAGTGTCCGTGCCGCCGTTGCCGTCATCAACGGTATAACTGATCGTCGTGTCCCCGTTGAAGTCCGGAGCGGGGGTGAAGGTCACCGTGCCATCATCATTGATGTCGACAGTGCCGTTGGGGCTGCTGGCGCCAACAATGGTCAACGGGTCCCCATTCGGATCACTGTCATTGGCCAGCGCGTCGATCACGACCGGCGTATCCTCATCGGTGATCGCATGATCATTTCTCGCGTCAGGATCTTCGTTGACACCGTCCTCAAAAGTCAGGTTATCAATTGCGCCCGACCCCTGCAGCACCACTTCGAAACGCGCGGTGCCCGGCACCGATAGCTGAACAGTGACCTGGCCATTATTGTCGGTTGCCCCGACAAACTGGCTCTCAATCAGATTTCCGTCAGTATCGTAGAAATTCATGCACGCCGTTTCCTCGATATCGAGGAACGTGATTTCCTTCATCTGCACGGCATCGTCGAAATCAAAACTCAGCGTCCCGCCGCTGGCATTGTCGTCAGGATCATGGCGGTCGCCGTCTTCTGAAATGATCAACACACCACCAAGATTGTCCGTCGCAAGGTCGTGATCGCCGCCAGTTGGGTTGGAGCTGTCAAAGATCATCGCCTTGCAGGAGCCGCCTGTCGCTGACACCGTCACGCCCAGCGCTTCGTATTCATTGTCAACGACTGTCCCGGCGGGCAACGCATTAAAATCTAGTGTTCTAATCATCTTACAACTCCTCGGCGTTGTTGCACGAAGCGCGCAACGCGGCTGAACTAATAAATAGCTTTAGACGGAAAATGATCGGGCTCGCACTGCTGGCTTAGCCCTGTTGAATGCACCAAATAGGCGCGTACCAGCACAAATCATGATCTTTCCCCCGTCAAACTGGTTAAACCCAGAGAAGCAAAAAAACTCCGGTCAAAGCAGTCAGTATCTTACACACCTAACGAAGGGGGGTACGCCACTGTGGCGAAAACACAGGCAAGTGGCAGCCTTGCGTGTGCTTGTTGTGCGTACGGTCACTTCGACAAGCAGCGGACACACGTACCCCGCATCGTCTTTGATGCGCTTCAGTGTGGCCGCCCCCGTGACCTTCAGACTTCGCCCCCCGGTTGGGCACAGACACTATTACCGCCAGGCAAAGGCCCAACAAAGGGAAAAATGTCCAAATAGTTTCATCACTGTGAAAGGCACTCGTAGATGCCAGGGTGTGCCCAAAGACGCAGTACAATTTTAGATTGAACTTTGTATCCGAATAGAAAACACCAAACGCCATGGTTACGGAGGGTTTTGGCACGACTCAAAGAGGTTACCCAATGAAAACTTGACGAATCCATTCATGTGAACTGTTTCCATTTGCGCAACAAAGGATCGATATCCGCAACGATGCGATCATCCGTTCCGTCACGTCGCAAATATGGCGGTTTGGTGCGCGCATCGGAACCAATGCGCCGTTTTTTCCCAAATTGGCGCCAATCCTACCCTCTCGTGGCCTTATTTGCCTCGAATCAATCTCAAATCCAGATTTCACCAGCATTTTGGGCGCTGTAGAGAGACAGAATTTCATCCAATTGAATGCGCTGCCATATTGATACCAATGATGCCTAATATGTAAGCCCGATGCGGCAGCTAATTCGGTTCGCGTTGGACGGTCAATCAGGGCCAGAAATCGGTCGTTCCGCGACAAAGAAAACAACCATCTTTTGATCCCGGTCGAATTCCCAACAGACCTAACGGTTCTTGCATGCCGCGGTGACCGGCCGCGTTTCGCAAGGGTGACAAAAAATAATGGATCAGGCGAAGATAGAACGAAAAATCGTAGCACCAGCAGTGCTTTTGACTTGGTGTTCAGGCGCAATGGCGCCAGTTACCGTCGACCGTACTGGCCTGCCCGTAGCGCCGCCTCCAGCGCCAGATTTTGTCGCATTGGATGTCCGCGACACCAAGCAGCCAAAACTATTCAAGGTCACTGCACCCGATGGGGCTCCGAACGTCCTGCATGTGCTGGTCGATGACCTTGGCTTCGCCGGTACCAGCAGATTTGGCAGCCCGGCTAAAACTGCGACTTTCGACCAGTTGGCAAACGATAGTCTGTGGTTTGGCGACTTCCACACAACTGCCGTCTGCTCCCCGACTCGTGCCGCGGTCAAAAGCGGTTGAAATCACCACGTCAATAACTTGGGCGGTATGATCGAGACCGGAACGGCATATCCCGGGAACACCGATCAGAGTCAGGCTGACGTCGCACCGGTGGCCGAAATTCTGCGGCTGAATGGCTACAGCACTGCGGCCTGTGGAAAGTGGCACGAGGCGGCTGCGTGGGAGGCGAGCGTGGCCGGCCCATTCGACCGATGGCCGACCCGTCAGGGCTTCGACAAGTTCTTTGGTTTCCTCGGCAGCGAGACAAACCAGTGGGCACCCTTCATCTTTGACGGCATCCATTTCGTCGAACTACCAGAGGATCCGGACGACCATGTCCTGGAGGACATGATCGATGGGGCTGTCGCATGGATCCGGTATCAGAAAGCACTGACACCCGGGAAACCGTTTTTTGTTTACGACGCACCGGGAGCTACCCATGCCCCGCACCACGTGCCGCAGGAGTGGGGCACGCGTTGGAAGGACAAGTTTGACCAGAGCTGGGACGTGCTGCGAGACGAGATCCTTGCCCGTCAAACCGAGAACGGCATCATTCCTGAAGAACCGACATTGGCAGCGAAACCTTCGGCGAACCCGGATTGGCAAACTCTGAGCGAAGACGCTGTTTACCCGACAGGCCAAAGTATTCGCCGGTTACATCGAGATGACCGATCAGGAAGCGGTCGAATCGTCGAGGCCATCGATATGACCGATGAGTTCGACAATACGCTGATATTGCTCGCTTATGGTGACAACGGCACCAGTGCCGAGGGCGGCCTGATCAAGGACCTGCCCGGAAAGCGGCCGGAAAAACTCGCCGGGCTTCAGGCGATCTTCCTCACTTAAGCGGCCCGCATCAAAGTATTGCCAATTGATGATCGCACCATCGAACGGATCAACGCAGAACTGGCAGGTCGACCCGACCTGATGGCGGGGCGGATTTCACTGACCTTGGCAGATGGCATAACCGGCATGGCCGAAAATGTGTTTCTGAACGTCAAAAATCACTCGAAGGTCATTACCGCCGTGGTCGAGGTGCCTGAGGATGGTGGCAACGGCGCGGTCATCGTGCAAGGCGGCCGTTTCGGCGGCTGGGCGCTCTGTGTAAAGAAGGGCTTACCAGCATACGACTACAATTTCCTCGGATTAGAACGAACAACCTTAGCAGCCACCGAGACGCTGCCTGCCGATAAATCCACCATCCGGTTCGAATTTGCTTAAGTAGGTGTGGGCATGGGCAAAGGTGGCAACAGAACGCTCTTTGTGAACGACAAAAAAGTGGCCGAAGAAACTATCTCGCGCACCCAGCCGATGGTCTTTTCCGCCGATGAAACAGAAGACGTGGGAGTCGACCTGGCCACCCCAGTTGTTGAAACGATCGGAGCGGAAGCGGCGTCGCGTTTTACCGGATCGATAAGAAGTGTGAAGATCGAAGTGCGGTGATCCTGTTTTGGTTAAGCTTTCAAACCGATAGTTCGGATCGCATCAATCTGAGCTCTGGACCTGTAATGCCAAAATTGATGATTTGCGGCAAAAGTGGACTTTGGAGCGCGCTGCAGCGAACGACGACATTGAGACCAAATCGGACAGCCATGCGCCGTTCAGATCGTGCTATGAACGCAGTTCTTTAACCGGTGGGGACTAGTTGGTTACGCCTAAGGTTTTCCAATTCTCGTCTGCTTTTGCGATTTTCGTGTCGGTATCCTTTTTCATGTAATCCACCGCGCCTTGAGACCCGCCCATGAAGAGCTTGCCATCCACAATCATCCAGGCTTCGGGATCCACCACTGTCTTGCGTCCAAGCGACATGCCGCCAGCACAAAAGCCGCCATACCGCGGCGCATACTTCTCGGGGGCACCCTTAAACAGGTCGCGATGCTCCATAGATGCAAATTGCCAATTTGCCCCTTGCCATTCCAAACGAATGTCCGGGTTACCTTCCACGGGCTGCGATTGTGTAAAATATGCAACTGGATCATAGCCTGAAAGTGCAAGATTTTCGCTGTCAGTGCTCACCAGTTCGCCGGCAAAAGCGGGGAGTCCTGCGGTTGCCACTGCCAGCGCAATAGCAATCACGCGGCGTCTTGTCGGTTTCGTGTTCATTTCCCGTACCTCGCTGTAAAGATGAGTCGACTTGCGCATTGACCCGATTAAATTCAGGTATATCACGAATTAACTTGGGCCCAGAGAATAATGTTCTTGTTGCAATTCTAGTCTGAAATCAAACGAGGCAAGCGAGTTTGTCAAATCACAATGTCCCCGTGGACAGTCAAACGGATGGTCCCAATCGCCGACTGGCTGCGGTCCTGCATGCAGATGTCGTGGGGTTTAGCCGCCTTATGGCCTCTGACGAGGCCGGAACACACGCGCGACTTATTGAATGGCGCGATCTGATATACCGAATACTTGTCGAACGCAGCGGACGTGTCGTCGGGACTGCGGGGGACGCCGTACTTGCCGTATTCGACAGCGTGGTCGATGCGCTTTCAGCTGCTGTTGCCATCCAGGACGCTCTTGCCATGAAGAACGCACCACTGCCTGAGGACCAGCAGCTGCATTTCAGAATTGGTCTGAATCTTGGTGACATCATCGTAGATGGCGACGATATCTTTGGAAACGGCGTCAACGTGGCCGCGCGCGTTGAAGCGTTGGCTGATACCGGAGGCATCGCGGTGACCTCTGCCGTGCGCGATCAGATCGGGAACAAGCTGCCGCTTCACTTCGAGGACCGGGGA
>Ga0316197_10004105_pt1 | contig 10347 bp, 10 predicted proteins | sample OudBiesiAoxic_MG_FD_204939 | JGI IMG/M metagenome (GOLD analysis project Ga0316197, IMG submission 204939) | Coastal sediment microbial communities from Oude Bieten Haven, Netherlands - site A oxic | ecosystem: Environmental > Aquatic > Marine > Coastal > Sediment | place: Netherlands... | reverse complement strand
CACGGGTTGGGCCGCGTTGACCGATGCGGCAGTCAACACGGCCGGAAAAATCACGCGAATGGATTCGTCCTGGACAATACCTGCAGCTCGCCGGTTTTCGGTCACGGCCCGCCAGCCGATACTCGTCTCATCCAGCAGGCAAATCTAGAAGGTCATCAACGATGCGCGTATCCACCCTCGATCCGATCTCTCTCGAGGACGTCACCGAACTCGACTCGGCCCCTTTCGTCATCGAAGGCGAGGGTGCGAATGCGATCAAGATCCACTTTCAAACGGAACAAAACCGGCGCGAGTACGTCGAGATGGAGGTGCACGGGTCCAGCAACAGCGCCGGCCTGAAAAAGATCTTCGACGATGCGGCCGACAGCCCCATCACCGGGACGATCAACTGACCCCCGACCGACGCTCTGAGGGATCCGGGCGGTCCGGGAACAAGATCCTCACACCCAATCCCCTATTGCCGAGACCCGCGCCCAGCCGGATGGTCGCACGGTGCAGCCGGGCGATCCTCTGCACGATCGACAGACCCAGACCGCTGCCGGTGGTTGTCATGGCCTGCCCTTCCGGGCCCCGATGAAAGCGGTCGAACAGGCGTGACTGCTCCCCCGATGACACGCCCATTCCGTCGTCCAGCACCTCGATCCACTTCCCTTCGTGGTCCTCGCCGACTGCGACGGTCACGGTACCGCCGCGTGGCGTGTAGCGGATCGCATTGTCGACCAGGTTGCGCAACAGGGTGCGAAGGGCGGTGATATCGCCCATGATCTCGGCGTGCTGCGCTTCGGCCAGGCCCAGATCGATGTCACGCTCATAGGCCTTCTGGCTGAGTGCCGACACTGCCCAAACCGCCAGTTCGTGCAGTTCCACTGGCGTACTGGCCAGCACGTCACCGTCCCGCGCATCGGCGCGGGCGAGGGCCAGCAACTGCTCGACCGAATGGCTGGCACGATCGAGGCCGTCGAGGGCAAGGTCCAGCGACTCCCGGGTCGTCTGTTCTGCCGTTTTCCCCCTCGCCACCTGCAGATGGGTCTTCAGCGCAGCCAGCGGTGTCCGCAACTCATGAGCGGCATCGGCGGTGAACTGCTGTTCCCGCCGGATCGCGGCACGCATGCGGCTGAACAGATCGTTCAGCGCCTGCAGCAGCGGCTGGATTTCAGTGGGTGACTGGCTGGGGTCGATCGGCTCCAGCACGCCCGGCGCCCGCCTGGATACGACCTCGGCAGTGCGCCGCAGCGAGGACAGCGCGCCGCCGACCACGCCCCAGATGATTGCACCAAGCAACGGCAGCGCAATGAGCATCGGGGCCAGGGTATTGCGGGTGATATAGCCCACCAACTCGGCACGAAAGTGCAGCGGCTCCCCGGTCTGCACGAGAAAGCCGCTGCGCTCATCGGTCAGACTGAAGACGCGCCAGGTCTGGCCACTCAGCTGCAGGTCGGTAAAGCCTTCCTCGGCGGGCGGGATATCCGGGGCCGCTCGGTCGCGGAGCATGGTCCTGCCGTCGGCGTGCCGTGCAACAAACGTGAGACCCTGACCTTCGGTCCCAGCATGCTGGGCGGCACCAATCAATCCCAACTGCTCCTCCCGGACATCGTCAATGTACTCGCGCAGCGTCGCGGCCAGGAGCGGATATCGCTGCATCCCGTCACGGCCGATCTCGTCGGCTACTGCACGCGCCCGAAGCGCCGTCTCCCGCTCCTCCGCGACTTCGTGCAGCAGCAGCGCCTGCAGCACGCGGCCGCTGCGCTCCAGATTCCGGTCGAATACCTCTTCGATCTCGTGTCCGGCGGCGCGATAAACAAGCACCAGGACCACCAGCCAGAGCAGCATGACGCTCGGGATCAACAGGGCCAGCAGGCGTCGTCTGATGGAGGGCTGGGAGCCGGTCATTTGGGTATCATGTAGCCGACACCGCGGATCGTGACAATCCGATCTTTGCCGAGTTTTTTGCGCAGGTGGTGGATATGGACCTCGACTGCATTGCTTTCGACGCCCTCTCCCCAACCGTAAAGGATTTCCTCAAGGCGTTCGCGCGACAGCGGCAGGCCCGGCCGATCGAGCAGCGCCTCGAGAATCGCCAGAGCCTTGACCGGCAGACTGACCGACCCGCCGTCGACAGTAACGGTGCGCGCCGCCGGATCGAACACCAGGCCGTCATGCTCGATCAGCGGCGTTGCCCGGCCGCTGCGGCGACGCGAGATCGCGCGCAGGCGGGCAGTCAACTCGCCCAGGTCGAACGGTTTGACCAGATAGTCGTCGGCCCCAGAGTCCAGTCCCGCGATTCGATCCTCGACCGTGTCGCGTGCAGTCAAAATCAATACCGGCAAGGTCGAATCCCGCGCCCGCAGCTCGCGCAGTATCGAGAGCCCGTGCTGGCCCGGCAGGCCGAGGTCGAGCACCATCAGGTCCGGTTCCTGACTGCGCAGGGCGCCCGCGGCCAGTCTGCCGTCGCGCAGCCAGTCCACCGTATAGCCCGACTGCTCCAGGCCAGCCTGCACCGCCGAGCCGAGCAGTTCGTCATCTTCGACCAGCAACAATCTCAACTCGGCGAACCTCTTCGGCAAAGGGTGGCACGGCCGCATCAAGCCGTTCAGGTGGACTATCCGTCATCCTCGCATCCACAGGCCCGGCCGGAAACCGCTGGCGGCGGCACGCCGGCGGCCAGTCCGCGTAGCAAAGGGCCCGTTCAGGAGATGCGTGCGAAGGCCTCCATGGCCCGATTCTGCTTGCGCAGGCCGCCGTCGACCAGGCGTGGGAGAAAACCGTTCAGACGGGCAAAGAGTTTCTCCGGGAAGCCCAGATAGACATCCTTCGCGTCGGCTGCGATCGCGGCGACGATCCTGTCCGCTACCCACGATGGCGAGTCCATGTGCATGCCGGTCTCCTGCGCCATGCGGTACACGGCGTCCGTGTTCAGCTTGGTCCTCACAGCGCGCGGTGCCACATAGGTGACCCCCACACCGCTGCCGTCGAGCTCACGCCGGAGCGCCTCGGACAACCCGCGCAGACCAAATTTGCTTGCCGAATAGGCACTGAACCAGGCGAAGCCGATGCTGCCGAAGGTCGAGCCGACATTGACGATCCGCCCGGAGCCGCGCGCCAGCATCTCGGGCAGTACCGCGCGCGCAAGGAGCATCGGCGCCACCAGGTTGAGTTGGACGATCTGCTGCAGCAGCGCCGGGGCCTCCTCGGCGAACGGGCGAAAACTCGTCATTCCGGCGCAGTTGAGCAGTACATCGACGCCCCCCAGTTGAGCCATGGCCTGCTCGACGGCCCACTCCCCGGCCCCCGCATCGAGCAGGTCTGCAGGAATGGCATGGGCCACCGCACCATTGTCGTTCAGGCGCTGCTGCAAAGACGCCAGCGCAGTCGTCTGGCTGCGACCCACGAGCGCCAGCGCCGCGCCCTGTTGCGCGAGCGCCTCGGCGACTGCCGATCCGATGCCGCCTGCCGCGCCTGTGATCAGTACCCGGGTGCCCTGCAGTTGCATAGATTGAACCTCCTGTTTGTTATCTCGTCCCGGTTGCCAAGCTGCCAGTGGCCTGCTACGCGGCATGCGCGGCGCCATTCAGCATCAGGGGCAGCGTGCGGAATACGTCGCCATACAGGCGATAGAATCGCCGGGCGCAATGAATGACGCTATCCTGATCGGCCGGCTGCTCGAGCCGATTGACCAGTCCGCGGTAGAAATCCATATGCGACAGGTCCAGCGAGCCATGACTGCTCAGGTAAGAGAACGCCTCTGCCGGAAGCCCGAGATTGCGCCGCAGATTCGCGGCTGCCTCTGTCGCAAGCCGAACGCTGGTCCCTTCGAGGACCAGCACCATCCCCAGAAACCCCACCGGATTGCCACGATCGATAGTGTGATAGGCGTAGGCCACCAGCAGCTCGGCGGCCTCGCCCGGCCGTTCCTGACGAACCTGTTCCGCGTCGCCACCGCAGACATTGATGTCATTCAGGATCCACTCCTGATGCCCCAGCTCCTCCTCGACGTAAATCGCCATCGCGTCGCGCAGCCATTCCATCTGCGGCGGCACGCGCGATCCGCAGGCCATCAGCAGCGGGGTAGTGTGTTTGACATGGTGATAGGCCTGGCCGAGAAAGGCGAGGTAGCTTTGCAGCGAGAGCTCCCCCTTCCAGCCATGCTGAACGAAGGGAATGGACAACAACTCGTTGCGCCCCGGCTCGGTTTCCGCCGACAGGCGATCGAAAAACTCGCTCATGATATCTGGGCCTCGGAATAGATGGATTCAATGTCACGTCGGTAACGCCGTTGGACAGCGTCGCGCCGGATCCGCCCGGTACCGGTCAGCAGACCGTCGGCGACGCAAAAGGGTCCGTCTGCGGTGACCCAGCTCAGCACTCGCGCATAGTCCGGCAGGATGCGATTGACGCGTGCCAGCGCCGCCTCCACGTCTGGCGCGGCGGCGCCCCGGCTGATTACGATCACGGCCGCATTGTGGGCCCGCGCCTCGCCGAACACGGCCGCCTGAGCGATCGCCGGTTCCAGCATGAGCTCACGTTCCACCCATTCGGGCGCGACGTTGCGCCCGTAGGCCGTGATGAACACGTTGCGCCGGCGCCCGCGCAGGTACAGATAGCCCTCGGCATCCAGTTCACCCAGGTCGCCGCTGTGCCATTCGCTGGCGCTACGCGACTCCTCGCCCAGATAGCCCATGAACGGTTGGCCGGCAACGACCACTTCGCCCTCGCCCGTGATGCGCAGGCGGACATGCGGCAGTGGGCGCCCGACACTGCCCGGCCTGTTGTATGCCGGCGTGTTCAGACAGACCACCGAACCGCATTCCGACAGGCCATAGCCTTCGAACACCGGCAGACCCGAGGCCCCGGCCCTTTGCAACAGACGCGGCGAGACCGGTGCACCGCCGACAGCGGCAAAGCGCAACCCCGGTCGGGCGTTCCCGCTGAGTTCGAGGGCCTCGACCACACCCTGCAGCGTCTGCGGGGTAAAGATAGCGGTGCTGGCCTGGCTCTCATCCAGGGCCTGTACCATGCGACGGCCGTCCAGCCCGGACGAGCCGCTCATTCCAAGCGCATGCGCGGGGAGCAACAGCAAGGTTGCACCGGCCCAAAGCGACACGTAGACACCGCCAATGTTTTCGAGCAGCACAGCCAGTGGCATCAGTGCCAGATGACGATCGTTCGCCGTCATACCGACCGCGTCGACCAACCCCCGCACGACCGGAACCATCTGCGCCCAGGAAAGCATCACGCCCTTGGGCTCCCCGGTCGTACCCGAGGTGAAGGTGACCTTGTGCACCGACCCGGGTATGCGGCGCGGACGCGATCCGGCCGACGCGAGCGTCTCGACCCAGGACAAGGGCTGATCGGCGACGCGGCATTGCGTTTCAGCGTTGCTCAGCAACTCGCCGACACGCCGGCGCAGGCGGGTCGGAGCGTCGCTGATCACCGCCTGTGCACCCGTGAGTCGCAGCACGTGCAGCAATTGCCCGGCAGAGAAGAACGCCGGCAAGGGCACCAGACAGATGCCCAGCTGCATCGCGGCGATATCAATCGCCACCCAGGCCGGCCCGCTCTCGAGGTCGATGGCAAGGACCTCGGCGGCGGATTCCCGCAGGACCTGCATTGCCGCCTCGATCTGCCGGCGCAGCGCCGCATAGTCGAGCCGCCCACCGGGCCAGACCAGCGCGGTCTGCCCCGGGCAATGCTCGGCGTGCCGGGTCACCCGCTCAAAAATGGTCATGCTGCCAGCCGCCCGGCCTGCAGCGCAGCGGACCAGAGCCCGTGCGGCCTGCACTCGCGCTCGAAAAGTGCAGACAGGACCTCATGACTGTGCGCGACACTGGCCGCCATCACCTTGGGCATCTGGGCGTAGTAGCTGCCCCATCGGGGACGCTCCTCGGCCGGCAGCCGGGCCGGGTCTGCCGGCGCCAGTTCGACCAGGTGGATGCCCAATCGGCGGAATGCGTTCTGCAGTTCGGGGCCGCAGGTGAACACGGCCCAGCTCCGGCCGGCACTGTGCAGGTAGGCGGTCAATGCGGTGATCAGCCAGCGCCCGCCGCCGGCAGCGCCCACTGCGAAATTACCGACCTCGACCAGCGAACGACGGTCCACCTCCGCTGCGACGACCGCGCCCAGGGCCTGCTCGATCGGCTGCTCCAGGTACTGCTCCAGAAACAGCCCCTGCCCTGCCGCATCACGCAAACCGAGCACGGCCAACAGGTCCCCGCTATCGTTGCGCAGGGTCATCAGGGCGGTCATGAAGTGCGCAACCTTCGCGCCATAGGCGACACGGAACGCTTCCTGCACGAACGATTCCGCCTCGGCCCGCGCCTGGGCGAGCGGACCCTCGAGATATACCAGGGTGGGGACCTCCGGTACGCGTTTGCGTCGACTGACGTGGTTCATCGGCATGTCCGTCCAGCTATCGGGGAGAGCAATCTTGCGCGTGAATGCTTAAATCCCGCTTAAGGCCACAGGCACTGACCCAGGCGGCAGGAGCCAACCCGCGGTAATCAGGTCAAGTCAGTGACATCAGGGTCCGATCGAGGGGTGCATGGCTCGAGCACCGTTCAATACCCGTTGGCTCGGTAAGCAAGTGCCAAGGGGCTTGGCGCGCGCAAGGCGGATGGTGCCGCCAACGGGTCATGAACGGCACATGCCGGCTTGCGATGTCGGCAACGTATCTGGCGCAGGGGTCGAGATTTCGCCGGTTTCTCACTATGCTGCAGACCACCGACGACCGTTCGCTCGGAACGTCGACATCCTCTGACAACAGCAGCGGGCATCAGCTTGAGCAATATCAAAGTCGGCGTATTCGTCGATGCCGAAAACACCCGGTACAACGGCGGCTATCAGCTGCGCTACGACATCCTGCGACGCTTCGCGGCACGCAACGGCGGCACCCTGTTGCGCCTCAACGTCTACCTTGCCTTCGATGCAGAACGTGCCCGGGAAGACCAGGACTATGCACGCCGCACCTATGCGTATCAGAACACGCTGCGGGATTTCGGCTGGAAGGTCATCATCAAGAACGTCAAGCGTTACACCGACGAAGACGGCCAGACCACCACAAAGGCCAATGCCGATCTCGACCTGGCGGTCGACGCGATGCTGCAGGCCGAGAATCTGGACGAGGTGCTTCTGGTCAGCGGCGACGGTGACTTCCTGCAACTGGTGACGGCGCTGCAGAACAAGGGCTGCCGGGTGGAACTGCTCGGCTTCAACAATGTATCGCGCCAGTTGCAGCGCCAGGTGGACGCCTTCCATTCCGGCTTCCTGATTACCGACCTGGTCCCAATCTACTACGAGCCGCGCAACGTCTGGGGGCAGCCGGGTTCCTGCGTACGCGGCTATTGCTCACGTTGGATAGAAGACAAGGGCTATGGCTTCCTCAGCTTCATCAAGGGCATCCAGGACAACCTCTGGATCACCGACCACCGCGACCCCGACTCACCATGGAACAGTGCCTTCTGTCATATCAACGAGCTGGCCGACGGCCTGCAGCCGGATGAATTGCTCAACCGCGATACCATTCTCGAGTTCTACCTGCGCGAGAGCGATCAGAAGGACGGCGGGCTGGTGGCGCAGAATGTGCGCCGGGTGCAGATCAAGGGTCGCTGAGCCGCGTGCCGGTCAACTGATCGTGCGGACGCTGTAGCGTCCCGGCGAGCCGTCCTCACGCACGATGTCGAGCATATGGACGCCGAATTCGCCGCGCGCCCGGTCGGCGAAAAACAACCTCAGCGCCTCGCTCACGGTGGGGAAGGCCATCTGCCCCCAGGGGATATCACCCTCGGACACCAGTTGAACCTCCAGACTCTCCTCGCCCGGCGCGAAATCCAGGTCCAGCAGGCGGCCGCGGAACAGCATGTAGACCTGGTTGATGTGCGGCAGGTTCACAGTGACGTACAGATCGTCGACCGCGACCCGGGCGTTCGCCTCCTCGAGCGTCTCGCGCAGCGCGGCCTGGTAGGTCGTCTCACCGTTCTCCATGAACCCTGCCGGCACCGTCCAGAGACCATGCCGCGGCTCGATCGCCCGCCGACACAGCAGGATTCGCTCGTCCCAGCTCGCGATACAGCCGGCCACAACCTTGGGATTGTGGTAATGAACGGTGCCACAGGCGTCGCAGATATGACGCGGCCGGTTGTCGCCCTCGGGGACACCGACCCGAACCGCTTCGCCACATACGCTGCAAAATTTCATCGACCACCCAAACCGCTTTTCTGCATCATAACAGCCAGTGTGTCAGCCCCTGGCAGTACCCGCGCAACCGTCGGGGACAAGTTCCACGACGCGGCCGCCATCGAAACGCAAGCGTATCCGGTCACACAGGCGCGCCTCCACGCGCAGCCGCAGCGTGTTCGGATCGACCACCTCGAGTATCACCTTGTTGCCTCGCAGGTGCTCGGTGCGCGTCGTCAGCACGGTATGCGGCCTTTGCGCCTGCGGCGGCACGTACAGGAGATACTCCACGCCGTTGCGCACGGTGAAGCGCTGCTGCGCGGCGGCGGCCGTCAGCACCGGGGTACCGACACCCTGGGTCGTGAACGACCAGTCGAACTGCTGTTTGACCCCGTCGACGCGCGCGACCACCTGCGCCAGGTACTCGCGGCCCCAGGCCAGGCGTTCTAGCGGAAACAAGGCGAACTCGTGCTCTGACAGGAGTTGGTTGGGGTCGCTGTCCCGGTCGAGCAGGCGCGCTGCCTCGACAGGCGTGAAGGCATCACCCTCGCGCAGGAACAGATCAAACGCCTCCAGGGTCACCTGCAGTGCGAACTCAGGGTGAAATTGGATCGACACTGGATAACCGGACAGTGGGAGATCCGGCAGTGGGTCCGGCTGTTCGAGAAAGAACGCGGGTGGAATATCGGAGGCACCCTGCGGCGGCCACAGCACCACGTCCGGGGCTGCCCGGCGGCTGGCTGCATCGAGTGCATCCAGATACTCGACCCGCACCTCGGTCGCCGCGCCGCACGGCAGGCGATAACGTCCGGAATCGGTGTAAGAGGCGCCGGCCGGCAGCGAGGCACAATGCGTCTCGAGCCATTCGGCGCGCACGCGGAGCGCGCCTTCACAAATCTCGTAATAAGTGCCGCTGTCCGCGTACATGGCCCCTTCCGGGCGACCCTCGCACAGCCCATCGAACCACTCGGCATCGATCCGGGTACTGTTTTCGCAGGGCATGTAATAACGCCCGTGACCGCGGAACCGCGCAGAGGGCGGTGGCCGTTCACACACGCCGGCCATGTAGTCCGCATCCAGGCGCACCCCGTTCGGGCAAGCGACCGGATACGAGGGGCGGTACATTGCTTCGGGCGGCAGCCCTTCGCACAGCTCATCATAGTGGGCGCCCGTCATGGGCTGACCCAGACAATCCACCGGCGTGCGATATAGCGCCTCCGGTAGCGGGACGTCGCACAGCTGCGCAATATCACTGCGTCCGAGCAGGAACACCCGCGAGCGCTCGCCCACCGCCACACCAAGCTGGTCGGCCTCGAGGTCGAGGAAGGTCAGTCGATGGTAGATCGCGCTCATCAGACCGTCGATTGCACTGTCCGCATCGCGGTAACCCATGCTGACGTTCTCCAGCACCTTACGGTGCGGATATCCGGCGGCCACCGCCCTGTCGGCCGGATCCTCGCCGCTGAAGTCCTCGTCGCCAAGCTGCTGGGTGTGTGCCGACAAGCCCTGGCCGCTTTGTGCCGGATCGCGATGCCGATCCAGATAGCGGGCATGCAACGCGGCTGCCTCCGCCAGACGACGGTCCTGCTGCAGCATCGGCAGGCCGGCCTGACTGCGCAACTGGTTGACCCGATCGAACTCGGCGCCAGCGGAGGTGGCGGCGCAGCTTGCGGACACCAACAGGAGGATGCAGCAAAGGAGGCAATGCACGGACCGGGTCATCAGTTGTCGTAACCCCAAGGATAACCCGCTGACTATCCGGCACCCGAGGGTGTCCGTCCAGGTCTGCGGCGAACAAGCTGCGCGCACCGCTTCGGTGCAGCATTGGCGGTCGCCTCCGCGACTCGGCCGGGTTAGCATTGCCGCACCGATTAGAGCGTCTCCCCCACCCGGGCATGAACGAAGTCAAGACCAAACCAAAACTGCCCGAGACCGTCGCGGCCGTCGACCTCGGCTCCAACAGCTTCCATATGATCGTCGGCAAGCTCGACAACAAGCAACTGGTTGTCGTCGATCGCCTGCGAGACGCCGTGCGCCTGGGCGGCGGCCTGATGCCGGACAAGACGCTGAGCCAGGAAGCCTGGGACCGCGCCCTGGAGAGCCTTTCGCAAATGGGCCAGCGCCTGCGCGCGCTGCCACATCACGCAGTACGCGCCGTGGGTACCAATACCATGCGCC
>Ga0316197_10004104_pt1 | contig 10351 bp, 9 predicted proteins | sample OudBiesiAoxic_MG_FD_204939 | JGI IMG/M metagenome (GOLD analysis project Ga0316197, IMG submission 204939) | Coastal sediment microbial communities from Oude Bieten Haven, Netherlands - site A oxic | ecosystem: Environmental > Aquatic > Marine > Coastal > Sediment | place: Netherlands... | reverse complement strand
CTCCGCCGGCGAACACGCCGGGGACGGAGGTCGTAGTTCCCCCCGGGGTGGTCACGATGTAGCCCGCGGCGTCGAGCTCGATATGGTCGGCAAAGACTGCGGTGTTTGGAGTGTGGCCGATGGCGACAAACACGCCCTCAACCTCGAGCACGGACTCAGCATCTGTCTTGACGTTGCGGACCCGTAGCCCGGTCACGCCATCTTCGCCGAGAACCTCCTCGGGAACCGTGTCCCACAAGACTTCGATCTTGGGGTGGTCGAGGGCGCGTCGGGCCATGATCTTGGAGGCCCGAAACTCATCGCGGCGATGGATGATGGTGACCTTGGAGGCGAACTTGGTGAGGAAGAGGGCCTCTTCCATGGCACTGTCGCCCCCACCGACGACTGCGATCTCCCGGTCGCGGAAGAAGAAACCGTCACAGGTGGCACACGCCGAGACACCAAAGCCGCGCAGCTTCTCCTCGCCGGGGATGCCGAGCCAGCGGGCCGAAGCGCCGGTGGAGATGATCACCGTGTCGGATTCGTAGAGGTCGTCATCCACCCAGACTTTGAAGGGTCGTTCGGAAAAGTCGACATTCGTGACATTCGAGCTGACGATGCGGGTCCCGAAGCGTTCCGCCTGCTTGCGAAACTGTTCCATGAGCTCGGGTCCCATGATGCCGTCGGGAAACCCCGGATAGTTCTCGACATCGGTCGTCAGCATCAACTGTCCGCCGCGCTCGAATCCCTCGATCATGACTGGGGAGAGGTCGGCGCGGGCGGCGTAGATGGCTGCGGTCAGGCCGGCCGGGCCTGACCCGATGATCAGCACCTTCTCGGACATGGGCTACTGCACCTTTGCTTGGTCGGGGTTCTTCTTCCTCCACAGGAACATCCCGACGACCACGAATATGCCACCAACCAAGGCGAAAGCGGCTTCGACTCCGATCAGCTCTCCCAGCCAGCGGAACAGCCCGATGAGCAGGAAGACCACGAGCACGAAGGCGATCATGGCGACGACGAGACCGACCGCTGCCCACTTCGTGTAGCCGGCAATTCGGTCGACGGTCATCGCCCGGACCCTGGCCGCGGTCTGGACCAAGAGGTCGGCGATTTGGGTAGGAAAGTCGTCCATGATGACGAGGTTAGTCAGTCGGCTGCCGGCCGCGGCCGGAGGTCATCCGCTGGTATCGAGCAATTGACAGGTGGTGGTGTCCTGCACGGCAACGACGATGTTGCCGGGGGTGCCGGTTTCGTAGACGGCCACCATCACCTCAGTGTCGCCGACGGGGGCTTGTCCAAGGGCATACCCCGAGGTAGCCGACGCAATGGCGTCGACTCCGAAGGCGAGGCACTCCTGGGTGTAGGCGGCCGGGGCCGTGGTCGTCAGCTCGAAATCCAGCCCGCGGGCCCGCAGTTCGGCCTCGAACTGGGAGAGGTCGGTGTCGGCGGTGATCCCCAAACTGATGATTACGTCTCGCAAGGCCGTCAGGTCGGGCTCGGCTGCAAAGCGCATCGCGGTCGCAGGCGCCTCCGGCGCGGTGGTGGAATCTTCCGAAGCCGACGTTGTGGTGGTAGCTCCCCGGGTGGTCGTTGTGCTGCCACCAGTGGTGGCGGTTTCACCGGCTTCCTCACGTTCAGTGTTCACGTCATCCCTTGGTGCTTCGGCCGCGGCGGGGGTTGGAGCCTGACCGTCGGAGGCGTCTCCGGCGCGTTCGGCCGCTGCGGTGGTGGCGGTCTCGGAGAACGCCACCACGTCCTCGGTCCCTGAATCGTCGGATCCTGGGCCGAGGAGGTCGAGGCCGGGGCCGACGACAACCAGCGCCAGGAGCAGCGCAGCGGCGGATGCGAGGGCTCCGATTGGGAACCAGCGGCGCTGGGGCTTCGCCGGCTTGGCAGCCGGGACCAAACCGAGTTCATGTCGGAGCGTGCGGCGCATCTGAGCCGACTCCATCTCGGTCATGGCGACCGGTGGCGCGGCTTCGAGCGCGCCGATGGCCAGCCGCTGCAGTTCGAGGTCTTCCGAACACTCGGGGCAGGCGGCAATTGCAGCCTCGGCAGAGGGAACGTCGGAGACATCGAGCGTGCCCTCGGCAAGAGCCATGATGAGATCGAGGTCGTGTGCGTGCATCGTCATTCGTTCCTTGGATGCTGCGGAGGGTCCTTCAGGTTCCCAAGTTGTTGGGCGAGATGCTTTCTTCCGCGAAAGACACGGGACTTCACGGTGCCGACCGGAGTCCCGAGCAGGTTGGCGGCCGTCTCGAGGGAGAGGCCTTCGAGGTCGACCAGCACCACCGCTGCCCGGAATTCGGGGGAGAGCTGCGCCAAGGCGGCGTTGATGTCCGGTCGCAATTCGACGGCTGAGTATTCGTCGTCCGGCCGAACATCCGCGGGGTCATGTGACTCAGGCAGCGCATCGGCGGCAGCCCGCTTGGCGCGCCGAAGCTGGTCGTAACAGGTGTTGACTGCAACCCGATAGAGCCACGTCGAGAAGGCGGCTTCGGCCTTGTAGCGGTCGGCCTTGCGAAACACCGTGAGGAAGGTCTCCTGTGTGGCGTCGAGAGCGGCGTCGCGATCGCGCAACATACGGAGACAGATTCCGAAGACGCGATCCTCGTGGGCCGCCATGAGCTGATTGAACGCAGCGGTGTCCCCGGCGAGGAAGCGCTGGATCAGATCGACGTCTTCTGCGGCCCGGTAGGTCATGCAGGTCGGATTCTCGCCGTTTGCGGACTCCGTGTCACGACAAGAATCGGAGCTCAGCAATGCGGGCGTAGCGTTTCCCGTTGCTCTGCTCAGGCAGATCGGTGAACCACAACAGCCACACGCCGCCCTCGCGCTCGGGAAGGTCTAGACGAGTGATGCCGGTGCCGGCAGTAGCGGACACCTCGAACTCCCAGTCCTCGAAGCTTTCGGGGGTCTCGGCAGCCCACCCGATTCTGAACCCCGACTCGGGGCTGGCCGCCATCTCAACCACCGTCGGCGATCCGTCGACGGCGAAGACGAGTCCGACGCCGGGTTTGAGTGCGGTCAGCGGACTCGAGTATGACTCGGTGCGCCACGCCGTTTCGAGGTCGTCGTCCGCCAGCAGCGGCAGGTCGCGGTCCCGCTCCTCTCCGTCACCGAAAGGGTCGTGTACCTCCACTTCGAAAGGTACCGCCTCTAGTTGAGTGGGCGGTGCCACCGTCGTTGTAGAAGCGGCCGCCTCCGGTTGGGTCGAGGGAGGGGCCGGCGGAGTGGCGGGGAACAGGAAAGGTGAGTCCGGGTCGACATCCATGGCCATGCCTGCGGCCGAGATGAGCAGGGCGGCGACCAGAAGCAGCGCCGCCGGGACCATCCAGCGCCACGACCACCCGGTCCGATCCTCTGGGACCGGGGTGAAGGGGATGGCGCGCAGCGACGCCGCCAGCGACTCGGCCGTGCTTCGGCCGCTCTCGGCATCCTCGAGCGCCGTGTCGACGGCGGGTGGTAGCCCCTCCGCCACCTGGGATGGTGACAGTCCGGGGGTTTCCGTCCCGGTGATCGCCAGGCGGAGCGAGCGCGCCAAGCCGGCGGTGTCGGCGACCTGGTCGGTGGTGCCGTGTCGACCAAAAGCGGTCAACTTGGCCGGATGAGAGGCGGAGAACCCGATAGCCGAGGGGTCGATATCGCCGTGGACGGCCCCCGTGGCATGAAGGGAGGCCAGGGCCGAGGCCAACCCTGCCGCATTGGGAAGGAACTCCTCAACCGGGATTGTCTCGCGGGCGTGGAGCCGATCGGCGATGGAAACACCGCCGTACCATTCGAGAACCGAGTAGGCCACATCGTGTTCCTCGCCGACGGCGTAGACCCCCGCGAGGTGAACGTGCTGGACGGCGGCCGCTGCTCTGGCTCCGTCCATGAACTCGGCTCGTCGAGATGCCGAGGCATCGGCATCGAGGACTCTCACCAAGACGGGCCGGTCGAGCGACGTATCGATCGACAGCCACTCTTCGACGTCCCCGTCGCGGCCGAGCCGGACCTGGGTTTGGTAGCGGGCGGGGAGTCGGGGGGCCATGGCAGCGAAACCGAGGTGGCGTCAAGCCGCCGGCTGGTACCGCAACAGGCTCAACGGCTCAGGCAGCCGCACATAGCCCTCAGATTCATAGAGCGCCAGCGCAGGGTCGTTGTCGGGTTGGGTGTTGAGCAGCATCACGCGGGCGCCTGCGACGCGCGCCTTTCGAGCGGCCACCCGGAGCAGAGAGCGACCCATTCCCTGCCCCTGCCAATCGGGGTGGACTGCGACCCGCTGGAGGTACGAGATGGCACTACCGAACCCGACGATGGCAAAGCCGGCGGCCCCGCCGTCGGCGTCGCGGATGATGAGCAGTGACGAACGGCCGGTGGCTTCCATGGCTTCCTTGAGTCCCTGACGGTCGAAGCGCCAGAAGGGGCTGAAGGCAGCCGCGTCGATCTTGATCAGATCATTGAGGCGGTCGTCGGCGCTCTCTACCACCAGGTGGCTGGGCGCCGCCGGGGTGGTTTCGAGCCCGAGACGCATCAATGCCAGGTCGAGGAAGACGCCGTACCCGGCGTCGTGCCAGGTGCGGCGGGCGTTGCGTGGCAGCGGCGGCGACAAGACGGAAGGCGCGCCATTGGCGATGAGCCGTTCGGTGCAGGCATGAAGAAAGGCCTCACCACCGCGCATCAGGCGCAGCGCGGCGTCGGACTCGACGTCGTTCCATGGCCGTGCCGTAGCTCGAGCCCAGCCCCGTCGGAAAACAACGGGTCCAGGCCATTCGCCGCGCTGGGTCACTCTCAGCTGAGCGTCAGCAAGTGCCATGTTCCTCTTCTGATGGGTGAAGTGTCGTGCTCAGCGTACCCCCGGTTCAGTGTTCTTCTGTCGTAGGCGCGAAGATGGGACGATGCGGGTAGCCCTCGTCACTCACGATTCGAGCTTGCGCCACGAAACGGGTCGATTTCATCCCGAACGGCCAGACCGCATACCGGCGACTATCGCTGGTGTGCACGAATCCGGGCTGACTGTGGTCGAGTACGAGCCCGTGCGGGCTCGCTTTGAGGACCTGGCGCTCGTCCACGATGGTGAGTACATAGTCGAGGTCGAGAGGTTCTGCGCCACCGGTGGTGGGGCATTCGACCCCGACACCGTTGCGGTGCCGGCCTCGTGGGATGCGGCGCTGCTGTCGGCTGGTGGGGGACCGGCCGCGATCGATGCGCTGGCGAACGGAATCGCAGACGTAGGGTTCGTTGCGATGCGTCCCCCGGGACACCACGCCCTGGAGAATCGGGCTATGGGGTTCTGCCTGTTCAACAACATCGCGATTGCGGCACGCCGTCTGACGGAAGAGGGCAACAAGGTAGCCATCGTCGATTGGGACGTGCACCACGGCAACGGCACGCAGCGCACGTTCTACAACGATCCCGATGTTCTCTACATCTCGCTCCACGAGTTTCCCGCATACCCGGGCACGGGGTGGGTCGACGAAACCGGATCAAGCCGTGGGGTGGGGACCACGGTGAACTTCCCCATGCCGGGCGGCACCGAGGGTGCACCGTACCGGTGGGCCATGCGTTGGGTGATCGTCCCGCTCCTCGAGGAGTTCGAACCCGATTGGCTGCTGGTGTCGGCGGGCTATGACGCCCATCGGGCGGATCCGCTGGCCGACATCCTGCTCGAGGAGTCCGACTATGCCGCAATGGCTGCGATGTTGGCAAGAGTCATGCCGAAGCAGCGAACGGTGTTCTTCCTCGAGGGGGGCTACGACCTGGCCGCGCTGACGGCGTCGACCGCGGCCACCCTTGGGGGCAGCGCCGGGAATGCGCCCGACCCGCCGCCGGTAGAGGCGACCGGGACCTCGGGGGCGTGGAAGGTGATCCGCCAAGTCGCCGCCTCACGCGCCTGATCGGACTTCCGTCCCGGAGGCCCGCAGCAGGCCGGCAACCTCGTTTTGGCATCTTGTGTTGCTCGCAAGCCGTTCAAGAACCACCCGGGTTCTTCCGATGTTTCCTAGTCAGCACCGCTCGACTGGAACAGGACGCATATCACGATGGACAGCATTCCCACTCTGGATGAGCTGCTTGCCAAGTTGCTCTCCGTGGAAGGATCAGACCTTCATCTCAAAGTCGGCTCACCGCCGGCCTACCGCATCGACGGTGTCCTCCAGCTGGCGGAACTTCCCAAGCTCTCTGCGGCCGACACAGCAGACTTCGCGGAACAGGTGCTGATCGACCGCGCCCGCGATGAGTTTGCCGTTGATCACGAGGCCGACTTCGCCTACGGAAAGGCAGCGCTCGGTCGCTTCCGGGTGAACGTCTATCGCCAGCGTGGATCGATCAACCTGGTCGTTCGGGCGGTGAACCCGGCCAGCCAGAATTTCGAGGAACTCGGAATGCCGGAGAAGTCGCTGGCACGTCTGTGCGCTCATCAACGGGGGCTCATTGTGGTTGCCGGCGCCGCAGGCTCTGGAAAGACCACCGCATTGGGAGCAATGATCGACCACATCAACTCGACGCGACGGGTCAACATCATCACGCTCGAGGATCCGATCGAAATCCTGTTTCCCGACAAGATGTCCATCGTGAGCCAGCGGGAAGTCGGACTCGACACCGCATCGATGGAGGAGGGACTTCGCCGGGTGGTGCGCCAGGACCCCGACGTCATCATGGCCAGCGAGATGCGCAATCTCGAGAGTGTGCGAGGCGTGCTGCGGGCGGCCGAGACCGGACACCTGGTGCTCACCGCCATGCACACCGTGGATTCGGTCGAGACCGTGAACCGGATTGTGGAGTCTTTTCCCGTCCACGAGCGCAAGCAGGCACGGCTGATTCTTGCCTCGGTGCTGCGAGGGGTCGTTGCCCAGCGACTGGTGCCCCGGGCGGATGGGCGCGGCAGGATTCCCGCCGTTGAGGTGCTCACCAACTATGAGCGGATGTATGAAGCAATCGCCGACGAGGAGCAGGCGCCGAGAGTTCAAGAACTGCTCAACGACGGTTCGTTCCACGGCTGTCAGAGCTTCGACCAGGCACTGCTGAAGCTCTACGAGGATGGGGTGGTCGAGTTTCACGACGCCGTGGCAAACGCCACCGACCCGACAGACCTCAAACTCGCAGCTCAGGCGATGGGACTACGCTCCGCCTGAGCCAGAGGCGCTGGCGCCAAGGACGGCCGGCCGATTTGCCCCCATCTGGGCCGACGGCCGGTTGTTCGCGTCGGAGCGGCGCCGCGGGGCGGTACGCTCTAGGTCATGCCAGAGTTCACCTGCCGCGATTGTGGCGCGGCATTCTCTCTTCCGCAGAACATCCTCGACCGCTACCCGGGCTGGACTCCTCGTCGGTGCCGATCCTGTCGGGACGGCGGGTCCGCTTCGGCTGCGCCCGCAGGCGGTGCCCGGCGGCGCGGCACCTCGACGCGGCGGGGCTCGGGTACTGCCGCGCTCTACACGACCGATGAGGTGCTCCAGAAGTTCACGATCGGTCCTGCGTCCGGGGTGTTCACCGACGGCGGTTCCGTTCCCAATCCTGGTCCTGGGGGGTGGGGAGCTGTGTACGTGCTCGACGGTGAGATCATCGCCGAGGCCCACGGATACGACCCGGACACCACGAACAACCGAATGGAACTGACCGCCGTCATCGAAGCAGCCAAACTGGTTCCGGCGGGGACACCCGTCATCGTCTACGCCGACAGCAAGCTGACCGTCAGCACCGTTACCGAATGGGCGGAGGGCTGGGAACGCCGCGGCTGGAAACGCAAGGGTGGCCCAGTAGAGAACCTAGACCTGGTCAAGACCGCCTACTACGCCTATCGGCGTCGCCCGGAGCTACAGATGGAGTGGATCGCGGCGCACTCCGGATACCGGTGGAACGAGTACGCAGATGCGCTGGCGAACCGGTGGCGGCTGGCATGATGTCTGGGAACGTCGCGCGCCGGCATCGTCGGTAACCTCCTCGCATCATGACCGTCCCACCACGGCTCGAGCCACTGCTGCGGATCGACGCGCCTCCGGTTGAGCTCGCGCGACGTTTTGCGGCCGCCGGGCATCATCTCTACCTGGTGGGGGGCAGCGTGCGCGATGCGCTGCTCGATCGGGCGGGCGAGGACCTCGACTTCACCACGGAGGCCCGACCAGACGTCATCAAGCGCCTTGTCGCACCGTGGGCCGATGATCTGTACTTGGCCGGTGAGGCGTTCGGCACCGTTGGGGCCATCAAGCGTGGCCGAGTCTACGAGATCACGACGTTCCGCTCGGAGCTCTATCGGGATGAGAGCCGCAAGCCGGAGGTGACGTTCTCCGACAGCATCACCGAGGATCTTTCCCGGCGAGACTTCACCGTCAATGCCATGGCGATGCAGCTTCCCGGCGAACCGGGTGAGGCTCCGGTGATGATTGATCCCCACCACGGGTTGGAGGATCTAGCCGGGCGGTTGTTGCGCACCCCGCTTGATCCCGCGATCGCGTTCGGAGATGATCCGCTGCGGATGTTGCGACTGTTTCGGTTCGTCGCCACGCTCGGTTTCGCATCCGATGTGGCGGCGGTCGAGGCGGTGCGGTCCATGCACGGCCGTCTCGAGATTGTGTCGGCGGAACGGATCCGGGACGAACTCGACAAGCTGATGTTGGGTCACGAGGTCGGCGCTGGATTGTGGGGGGTAGTGGACACCGGACTCGCCGACGAATTCATCCCCGAAGTCTCGGCTCTCGCTCTCGAACAGGATCCGCATCACAGGCACAAGGACGTGCTCGCCCACACCATTGCCGTCGTCGAGAAGACGTCTCGAGATCTCGTGCTCCGCCTGGCTGCGCTGTTTCACGACATCGGCAAGCCGGCGACCCGGCAGTTCGGTCCCGGCGGTGTGTCGTTCCATCACCACGAGGTGGTGGGGGCACGGATGACCCGTGACCGAATGCGAGCGCTCCGATACTCGAAGCGGATGGTGCGCGACGTCAGCCAGTTGGTGTTTCTCCACATGCGGGCACACACCTTCAAGATGGGCTGGACCGACTCGGCGGTTCGTCGCTATGTGCGCGATGCCGGGCCGTTGCTTCCAGTGCTCAACGAGTTGGTTCGCAGCGATGTCACGACCCGGAATCAGAAGCGAGCCAGGTCGATCCAGCGCCGCATCGACGAACTCGAGGTGCGGATCGAGGAGTTACGAGAACAGGAGGAACTCGACGCGCTGCGCCCTCCAATCGACGGGAACGACGTCATGACCTACCTCGGCCTGGCCCCAGGTCCCGTCGTCGGCGAGATCATGAGGGATCTGCTCGAACGTCGGATCGAGGACGGACCGTACTCGGTGGAGGAGGCCCACGCCATGCTCGACGCATGGAAAGAGGCACATCAGCAGGACTCATAGCCTGGATCCACCGATTTCGGGAGGCGAATTGGCCGGTGGGGCTACTCGCCAGGGCCTTGGTGCGCCTCCGCACAATCACCGGGTATGGGTACACCCGACATGGATGATCCCTTTGCGGCGTAGACGCAACCGGACGATTCGCCAATCCAAACGGTGGATAGAGGCTTAGGAGGCCTTTGAGCAACGTCAGTTTGGGCTTGCCGCGACGTACCTGACCGGGCGTCGTTACTCGCGGATGCGGGGATCGGGGCCGTGGCCGAATCGAGTCACACCCACGATGCCGAGCACCACAGCGGCAGCCGAGCCGGAAGCACCCAGCAGATATCCGATGCCGATTTCCGCTTCGCGGGCGTAGAGGTACACCGCAGCCAGCGCCAGGATTCCTCCACCTAGAGCGGTGATCGAGCCGGCGATACGCCGGTCCTGCCGAAACCCCAGGTAGGCCCCTCCGGCAACGGCCAAGGCTGCCACGGCTGAGACCAGGCGCTCCACGGGGAAGGCATCCGACAGTTCATAGATTCCCCATGACAGCAGCGTCGCGAGGGCGAGAGCGATAGCGGTGAACACCATGGCCATGGTCAGCGGCATGCTCAGCACGTTCTCATCGGAGTAGTTCTCCGCAGACCGGTGTCGCAACGTTGCGAATCGGCTTGGGACGACGGCGCCGACTTTGTCCTCGGCGGCGGCGCCGTCTCCGTTGACGTCGGCGATCCAGGCGGAGAGCTCCTCTTCCGAAGCCATATCGGCGCCGTGTTCGGGTGGTGTCGCCGGCTCCGCGGCGGGACCCACCGGCGGCACCGTGACATATCGATCTGGGGTGGCAACCGCAGCGATGCCGGCGATGGCGGGCACATCACGTCTCGCAGCGTCGGGCACCTCGTCGGGGGGGTGAGCCGCAAGTTCCGCTGGTGGAGGGTTCACCTCGGCAGCGACGGGAGCCGACTCGGCCTCTTGAAGCGGCGCAGCCTGCTCTGCCGACACCGGGGGGACCTCGACCGATTCAGAGTTGGTTTCGGCGACGGGCGGGGTTGGGTAAGG
>Ga0316197_10004103_pt1 | contig 10351 bp, 7 predicted proteins | sample OudBiesiAoxic_MG_FD_204939 | JGI IMG/M metagenome (GOLD analysis project Ga0316197, IMG submission 204939) | Coastal sediment microbial communities from Oude Bieten Haven, Netherlands - site A oxic | ecosystem: Environmental > Aquatic > Marine > Coastal > Sediment | place: Netherlands... | reverse complement strand
GGTTTGCCCCTGACGCATCATCATATCATTCCGCAGGTACGGCCGCTTTCTCAAGACTAAGCGGCGCGGGCAGGTGCACGAGCATTTCTTTGGGGCAAATCTGCAAGAAATGAGCCTTTTCACTGTCCCAGTGCTGTAGGATATCAGCAGCTCGTCGACTGCCTGTTTCCTCCAAATGCCGCTCCAGGAGTTCCTCAAGCTGTGACATCCAGTGATCAACCGTGACCGGGCACGTCACCAGCGTTTCCATATTCATCAGCGCTGGAGCTATACCGTCGGGATCATAAAGATAGGCCATCCCACCGGTCATGCCGGCGCCAAAATTGGCACCAATCTCGCCCAGTATCACCGCCACGCCGCCGGTCATATATTCACAACCGTTGCTGCCGCAGCCCTCGATCACCACCTTGGCGCCAGAATTACGCACCGCAAAACGTTCACCCGCACGCCCCGCAGCGAACAGATATCCGTCTGTTGCACCGTAGAGCACCGTGTTCCCGATAATCGTATTGTCAGCAGCCACGATTGGCGATGACATCGGCGGGCGCACAACGATTGTGCCGCCGGACAAGCCTTTGCCGACATAGTCGTTTGCATCGCCTGAAACTTCCAGCTTCAAACCGGGCGCCGCAAACGCCCCGAGCGACTGCCCCGCAGACCCGGTCAGCTTCACCGTCAGGTGGTCCGGCTGCAACGTGTTGTTCATGCCGAACCGGCTTATGATGTGGCTCGAGGTGCGTGTGCCGACGGTGCGGTGTGTGTTCTGCACCGCATAGCTGAGCTGCATCTTCTCTCCATCTTTGAGGAATCGCGCCGCATCACGCACAATCTGAGCATCCAGCGTATCCAGCACTGCGTTACGTTCCTTGTCGCGGTCGTAAACAATGTCAGCCGCACCATCGACTGTGATCAGTAGTGGGTTGAGGTCCAGATCGTCCAAATGCGCAGATCCGCGCGACACCTGATTGAGAAGGTCCGCCCGTCCGATCACATCATCAAGGCTCCGCGCACCAATGCTGGCAAGAATTTCGCGCACCTCGGTGGCGTAGAAAGTGATCAGGTTCACCACCTTGTCCGCGGTGCCGGTGAACTTTTCACGCAGGGCTTCGTCCTGTGTGCACACGCCGACCGGGCAGGTGTTAGACTGGCACTGACGCACCATGATGCAGCCCATGGCGATCAGCGCAGCGGTGCCAATCCCAAATTCCTCAGCCCCCATCATCGCAGCCATCACAATGTCCCGCCCCGTGCGCAAGCCACCGTCGGTCCGCATGGTCACCCGGTCGCGCAGGTTGTTCATGGCGAGCACCTGATGCGCCTCTGTCAGGCCCATCTCCCAAGGCAAGCCGGCATATTTGATCGACGTTGCAGGCGACGCCCCCGTTCCACCATTGTGACCGGAGATCAGGATCACATCAGCTTTCGCCTTGGCCACACCGGCCGCAATCGTTCCGACGCCCGAAGACGCCACAAGCTTGACCGTCACCTTACAGCGCGGGTTGATCTGCTTGAGATCATAAATCAGCTGCGCGAGATCCTCGATTGAGTAGATATCGTGATGCGGCGGAGGGCTGATCAGCGTGACGCCTTTTGTCGAATGCCGAAGCCGCGCGATCAGGTCGGTGACCTTCATGCCGGGCAATTGGCCACCCTCACCGGGCTTGGCACCCTGCGCGACCTTGATCTCAAGTTCCTCACACATATTGAGGTATTCTGCGGTTACGCCAAATCGGCCCGAGGCAACCTGCTTGATCTTGGCTGACGGATTGTCCCCGTTGGGTTCGGGCACGAAATGCGCCGGATCTTCGCCACCCTCGCCACTGTCGGACTTGGCTCCGATCCGGTTCATCGCAACGTTCAGCGTCTTATGCGCTTCTGGCGACAGCGCCCCCAGGGACATCCCCGGCGTCACAAACCGTTTGCGGATCGAAGTGATGCTTTCCACCTCTTCCAGCCCAATGGGTTCTCCCAGCGGCTTGATATCCAGCAGGTCACGCAGGTGTATCGGTGGATTGCTCTGCATCTTTGCCGAATACTGTTTCCACATCTGATATGAGGCTCTATTACAGGCCATTTGCAGCATATGCATGGAGGATGCTTCCCAAGCGTGGGTCTCTCCGCTGGTCCGCGCTTTGTAGAACCCACCAATTGGTAATACGACGCTATCACCGCGCCAGCCGCGCTCATGAACGCGTTCGGCCTTGCGTTGTATTCCGGTGACCCCAATGCCACTGATGCGGCTGGTCATGCCGGGGAAGTACTCCGCCACCATCGCGCGGCTCAGCCCCACCGCCTCGAAATTCAGACCACCCCGATAGGAAGACACAACACTGATCCCCATCTTTGCCATGATCTTCAGCAAACCCTGATCAATGGCGTTGCGATAGCGCGCCATTGCCTGTGTCAGCGAGACATCCAGAAGACCGCGTTCAATCCGGTCGGAAAGTGAATCTTCGGCAAGGTAGGCGTTCACAATCGTGGCGCCGCAGCCGATCAGTACGGCAAAGTAATGTGCGTCGACGCATTCCGCCGAGCGCACGCTGAGCGAGCAGAAAGTGCGCAGACCTTTGCGGGTCAGGTGGCTGTGGACTGCAGACGTCGCGAGGATCATCGGCATGGCAACCTTGCTTTCGCCGCTCAGCTGATCCGTCAGGATGATGTGACCTGCACCAGAGCGCACGGCATCCTCCGCTTCGGCTCTAATTCGGGCCAATCCGTCGTTCAGATTGCTGCCGCCCGGTTCAAACGTGCAGTCGATCTCCACCAGATCAGCGTTGAAATGATCCATCAGCGCCGCAAACTGTGCATTGGCCACAAACGGGCTGTCCAGGACCACAATTTCCGTCTGGCTGCTGTCCTCGTCCAGCACGTTCTTGAGGTTTCCAAACCGCGTCTTCAAGCTCATCACCCGGTATTCCCGCAAAGAGTCGATCGGCGGGTTTGTGACCTGGCTGAAATTCTGACGGAAGAAATGGCTCAACGGGCGGTATTGCCCCGACAGCACTGCGGACGGTGTGTCATCCCCCATGCTGGCCAACGCTTCTTTGCCATCTTCAGCCATCGGCGCGAGGATTTGTTCGAGCTCTTCAATGGTGTACCCGGCCGCCACCTGACGGCGGCGCAATTCGGACCCTTCAAAAATCGCCGTTTCAGTGACTGCGCCAAGCGGTTCGTCCAGCTCGTTGATTTTGCCAACCCATTCACCGAACGGCTGATTTCCGGCCAGCTTGTTCTTAATCTCGGTGTCATTGAAGAGTTTGCCCTCGGCCATGTCGACGGCAAGAAGCTGCCCCGGTCCCAAGGCACCCTTGCGCACCACTTCAGCTTCATCCAGCGGCACCATGCCGGCTTCGGATCCAGCAATCAGCATGCCATCAGATGTCACCACAAACCGCATCGGGCGCAGGCCGTTGCGGTCAAGCCCGGCACACACCCAGCGCCCGTCGGTCATCGCAAGGGCGGCAGGTCCATCCCAAGGCTCCATCACGGAGTTGCAATAGGAATACATGTCCCGCCACGCCTGCGGCAGTTCCACCGCCTGCTTTGACCAGCTTTCCGGCACCAGCATCGTCTTGGCCATCGGCGCGGAACGTCCGGCCCGCACAAGCACTTCAAAAACCGCGTCCAGCGCAGCACTGTCGCTTGATCCCGCGGCGACGATCGGCTTGATGTCTTCAGCCCACTCGCCAAACGCACCTGAAGCCATCCGGATTTCGTGGCTCTTCATCCAGTTCATGTTGCCCTTGAGCGTGTTGATCTCGCCGTTATGCGCAAGCATCCGGAACGGCTGTGCCAGCCACCATTGTGGGAAAGTATTCGTCGAATACCGTTGGTGATAAATCGCAAAGGCGCTCTCAAACCGGTCATCCATCAGGTCGGGGTAGAACTCCGCCACCTGTTCCGCCAGCATCATGCCTTTGTAAATGATGCTTCGGCAGGACATTGACGCGATATAAAGCGACGGGATCTGTGCCGCGATTGCCGCCTTCTCAATACGACGACGGATGACGTAGAGTTCACGTTCAAACGTCTCTTCGTCGACACCCTTCGCATTCGATATCAGGATCTGTTCAATCTCAGGCCGTGTCGCGTTTGCCTTCTCGCCCAGCACTGAAATATCCACCGGGACGTGCCGCCAGCCATAAATATAGTGGCCCATGCGCAGCACTTCGGTTTCAACAATCGTCCGGCATGTTTCCTGCGCCGAGAAATCTGTCCGCGGGAGGAAGACCTGGCCAACCGCGATCAACTCTCCATTGCGCGGTGTGTGCCCCGTCCGATTGACCTGATCATAGAAGAACGGCACCGGGATCTGTACGTGAATGCCCGCGCCATCACCTGTCTTGCCATCGGCATCAACAGCGCCGCGATGCCAAATCGCTTTCAGCGCCTTGATCCCGTTTAGGACCACTTCACGAGACTTGGAACCGTCAATGTTCACAACCAGCCCAACGCCACAGGAAGAATGCTCTTCCTCCGTTAAATAGAGACCTTTTTCAGCCATCAACGCACGCTTGGCTTCCTCGCGGGCCGCCCAGGCTTCATCATACTTGGTCATGTGTCAGTCTCCTCAATTACGACAAAAAGCGGCTTCGCCACTTGCTGTTTGGGATTGATACGGGTTCATGCAATGCCCTCCTGGCTTTGGCTATCCCACCTGGCCCGGCGGCGCATGTCCCGGGTCGGACGGGTGACCCGCCAGACCTTTAGCTTTTGCTGCAATGTCTTAAGCACCCGTCTTGGGTGGTTAGCAAAACACTGCTGGATGACGTCTTCTAGGATGCCCTCTTTCTTCATCCGCAACGGCGTGCGGTGCGAGAGATCTTCGAGGATGTAAAACTTGATATTGTCACCCAGCGGAAAGCGGTCTCGCTGGCGCCGCTCGCGATAGTGGCCGCCAAAAAAGACGTAATACTCCGTTTCAGGGACGATGTGATCCACCACACTTCGAATCCGATGCTCCGTAATCCCTGAACGCTCTTCAAGCCACCTGTTCTCATCGCCAACAACGTCAGGGTGCACCGAGGTTTGGGGAGACATACAGACAGCGACATCCACTTTGACAAAATCGCCGATAATTGCAGCGGAGTAACCGCCCATAGAATGGCCCAAAGTCATGATCTCGGTCGCGCCGGTCTGCCGTACCATCTTCTCGATGTGGCCAACGATTTTCTCGATCTGTCCGGGACCGTTCAACCACTGGCGGTTTGGGTCGGCGACATAAAGCACGTGATCTTGCCCGTTGTTCGTCGCAGTGCGCGCGAACTCCAGCGGCGGAACCGCGTCTGCATCCTCACCAATACCGGAAAAACAGACAACCAATCGCTTGCTTGTGCCAACATGTTCCCAAAGATGCAGATCCGGATCAACCAAAATATGGCGGATATCGAGGCGGGGAGTCTCAGACATCAGTCAGACCCCACGCTGTCATCGCCCGCAAACAGCGCCAAGGTTTTCTCGGTGTCGAGCCTTCTATGTGCGCCTGCTAATTTGTACCCCTCCGGGATCTGGTCTGAGTAATACTCAACCTCAAGCATGGCTTCCGCGGCATTCGGAAACAAACCTGCTGAGAGGTTGCGGTTCTTGTCATGCACCGTGCCGTACCAAAGGGTCGACCCGCAATCGGCGCAGAAACCGCGCTCGGCCCAATCAGACGAACGAAAGCTCTTGGCGGGGCCGGTAACCACAACGGAATCCGGTTCGGTTGCAACCGACATGAACATGCTGCTCGTATGCGCGCGGCACATGTTGCAATGACACACCCGCAATATCGGGTCGCTCACTGTGGCCGACACCTTGACAGCACCGCACAGACACTTGCCGTTGATCTCCCTACGCGCCATCGCCAACCCCAACACTTTCGAGCACTTCGGCCTCCGTCATGCGCTTTCGCTCCCCTGCGAAGGCATGGCTGGTCGGTTTATGATCAATGTAGACTTCTGTTGCAAAGGTCATGCCCGCCATTGAATCCAATGCACCAACACTGAGGCTGAGCATACCGTGCATGGGCCCCTCTGCCGTCAGGCGCCAGAACAGGCTGGAACCACAGTTGCCGCAGAATCCGCGTTCGGCCCAGTCGGAGGATTTGTAGGTCTTCAGAACATCGTTCTTGATCCAGCGAATACCATCTGCGCTCACAAACACACCCAACTCGATCCCACCAGAAAACTTACGGCACATCTGGCAATGGCAGGCACCATATTCGGTTGGTATCTCCGCAAGCTCGAAACGCACTGCGCCGCAAAGGCAGCCGCCTTCTCGTGTTGCATGTTCAGACATTTTTTATCTTCCTCCCGGGATAGGACAATAAAACTGACCGGTTTGGTTTTCGCCTCAGTGTTCTCAACCGACGAAGTACCGACACAATACAGACGTGATACCGAAGTTCATTCAGCGGCGATGGCGGCGGCGTCTTCCATCCGCAAAAGGATCGCCTCCGCGCAGTCGCGACCGTCCTTGATGGCCCAGACCACAAGGCTTGCGCCCCGCACGATATCACCGACGGCGTAGACATTTTCCAATTCGGTCGCCCCGGTGATGTAGTCGGCCTTGATTGTCCCCCAACGGTTCACCGGCAACTCCGGCGCGCCCCAGAGCGCGGGCAGATCCTCGGGCTCAAATCCAAGCGCCATGATCACCAAGTCCGCGTCTTCGACATAATCGGACCCGTCAATCAATTCTGGCGCCTGACGACCAGTTGCATCCGGGGCGCCCAGACGCATCTTCTGCACCATGACACCTGTCACCGGGTCTCCTGCAAATCCCTTCGGTGCTGACAGCCACTCGAATACCACACCTTCTTCCTCGGCGTTGGCTACTTCACGCTGACTGCCCGGCATGTTCGCTCTGTCGCGACGATAGAGGCACTTTACGCTGGTCGCACCTTGACGGATCGACGTACGCACACAATCCATCGCCGTGTCCCCGCCGCCGATGACAACAACCTTCTTGCCCGCAGCGTTCAGCCGCCCGGAGTCAAAAGCCTCAACTTCATCATCAAAACTCTTGCGATTACTGGCTGTCAGGAAATCGATGGCCCGCTTGATCCCTTGCGCACCAGCGCCCGGTGCCTGAATCTCTCGTGATTTGTAAACCCCCGTGGCAATGATCACTGCGTCATGATCCGCCCGGATCGCTTCGAAAATGTCAGCATCAACATCGCAATTCATCTCGAATGTAACACCGCCTTCTTCGAGTTGCTTGTTGCGGCGCATCACGATGTCTTTTTCGAGCTTAAAACCCGGAATACCATACGTGAGCAGCCCGCCCGCCCGGTCGTAGCGGTCATAAATGGTTACCTGAACACCGGCACGTCGCAGCACATCCGCTGCTGCCAGTCCGCCCGGTCCGGCTCCTATGATGCCAACAGATTCCGTCCGCTCTGCCGCAGGGTTGATCGGCTGCACCCAGCCCTCTTCCCAAGCCGTATCTGTAATATATTTTTCTACCGATCCGATGGTCACCGTGCCGTGGCCCGATTGCTCAATGACACAATTGCCTTCGCAGAGCCTGTCTTGCGGGCAAATCCGACCACAAATCTCAGGGAACGTGTTCGTTGCCTGACTGATCTCATAGGCCTCTTGCAGACGTCCCTCGGCGGTCAGACGAAGCCAGTCGGGAATGTTGTTGTGCAACGGGCAATGGGACTGGCAATAGGGCACGCCACATTGGCTGCAACGGCTGGCCTGCTCCTTGGCCTTCGTATCAGCATACTCAGCATAAATCTCACGGAAGTCCGTACGGCGCAGGTCTGGTGGGCGCTTGTCCGGCATATCCCGCGCGACGCTTGTGAATTTCAGCATGGGCTGATCTGCCATTTTTCGCTCCAACCGTTATCAAAGGACGAGCAATCACCCATACGCGAACTTGAACTGATATTAAAGTCAGTTATTATGACCTAATAGAAGTTATTTTTCCTTTTCCGCACCCATGCGGCTTAGGTCTTGCATTTTTTAGGTCCGATTCGGATTTAATTCGGGGCTTTCCTTTCGTTTGCAGGCGCTTATACGTCTCCCAGACGATGAGTTTTGCAAAAGGCCGCATCTATATGACCCTGATACAGCTTCTTATTGTTGCAGTGATTCAGGGCCTTACCGAATTCTTGCCTGTTTCTTCTTCAGGCCACCTGATTCTCTTACCCGGTCTCACGGGCAGCCCGGACCAGGGTCTTGCCATAGACGTTGCGGTCCATGTCGGCACCCTCGTGGCGGTGATACTATATTTTCGGCGAGAGGTGGCTGAAGCCGTTCACGGGCTTGGTCGCCTTGCCAGGGGCAAGGTCGACACCCCTGGTGCGCATACAGCATTGCTCCTTCTCATCGCAACAGTGCCTGTGATCATCGTAGGCTTCATTTTCAAAATCACCGGATTTGACGAACACTTACGTTCTGTCACGGTCATCGGCTGGACGATGCTGATCTTTGGGCTTGTACTTTATTGGGCAGATAAAACCGGTGAAACAGACCGAACCACGAACGATTGGCATATCAAACACGCCGTTCAGATGGGTCTTGCGCAGGCTGTCGCTTTGATCCCCGGGACCTCCCGGTCGGGCATTACGATCTCCGCCGCACGGAAACTGGGCTATGACCGCACATCTGCCGCGACATTATCGATGTTGATGTCAATCCCAACTATCATCGCGACAGGCACATTACTGAGCTTCGAGGTCATCGGGCGCGCTGACTGGGCGTTGGCGCGCGATGCATCGGTCGCTGCAGTCTTTGCATTTCTTGCAGCGCTGCTAGCGCTCACGTTGATGATGCGCCTGCTCCGCAGCGTAAGCTTTACGCCTTACGTCATCTACCGCGTCATTTTGGGCGCTGTATTAATCATCTATGCTTATTCAGTCTAAGCTGCGCTTGCTCTTAAACGCGCAGATTCTTGGCTGACTCCTTGATCGCATCGTACTGACCCGACGGTCGGAAACGCCACAAATAGTCGGGCAATACCGACGCCATTGATGTCGGCGTGATCCCCAGAGTGGGAAAACCCATCGCGCCCTCCGCGACAACATTGTCGTGGTGGAGGTTCTTTACCTGATCACGTGTCAACATGCTGTTCTTCAACAGTCCAAACGTGATTGACTGCACCAAATCAAGAAACCATGCCATGACCTTAGCCACAAACATCGGGATGTTTGCAACAAGCCGCCGACGGTGGATGACATCCAGCATACGATGCATCAATTCCCGGAAGGTTGCGACATCCGGTCCCCCGAGTTCGTAAATGCCGGCCTTAGCCTCGCCCCTAATACTCTTTTCCGCGGCTTGCGCGACGTCATCGACATACACGGGCTGGAACCGCGTCTCCGCGCCGACCACTGGCAAAATAGGGCCAAACCTCGTCATACCAGCAAATCTGTTGAAAAACTCATCCTCAGGTCCAAAGATAATCGAGGGCCGAAGAATGACCGCATTGGGCATGTGCGCAAGTACGCCTGCCTCACCCTCAGCCTTGGTGCGCGCATAGTCGCTCTCGGCCTCAGAATCCGCCCCAATGGCGGAGACGTGTACCATTTTGCTGATGCCCTTTTCTGCCGCGATGCGTGCTATCCGCGTTGGCCCATCGACCTGAATCGCATCAAAAGTGCTCTTTCCGAATTCAGCAAGAATGCCAACGCAGTTCACCACCGCATCCGCATCTTCCATAGCGCCTGCCACAGATGAATCGTCACGTATGTTGCAGAAGATTGGCTCAACCTGGCCAACCACACCGTAGGGCCGGACAAAAATCGCCTCATTCGGGCGCCTAACAGCGACCCGCACCCGCCAACCCACTTTGGCCATGCGCCGCGCGATATAGCGGCCGACAAACCCAGAACCACCGTAGATCGTGACTAGTTTTGACATGTGCCCTCACCTTTTGACTGTGCTTAATGATCTATCCCCGCAAGCCAAACGAAACAAGGCGCAAATAGCGCATCCTTGAATGCCAAAACGACGCGCCAGTTCTGCCTGCCATGTTGCATGGCCTGCGGGGTCTTATCGAGGCCGGATGTAGCGCGCCTCCTCTTCAACTAACGAGCGAGGAGTTCGGGGCGAAAAAAATTGCAAGACACCGAGCGAAAGCAGGCGCAGGCAAACAAGACCGAGAACACTCGTTCCTATCAAATGTGGATCAGTCCACACTTCCAAAGGCTGTCCGTTTGGAGATTTCTGCGGCCGTAGAATCCGTTTGACACCTCTTAGCGATCCGCTTAAACGCACTTCTCACGACACCTGCCCAGGTGGCGGAATGGTAGACGCGCTAGCTTCAGGTGCTAGTACTGGCAACGGTGTGGAGGTTCGAGTCCTCTCCTGGGCACCAATTAAAATTAAATTTCCATATTTAATCAGATACTTAACCCTAA
>Ga0316197_10004102_pt1 | contig 10352 bp, 7 predicted proteins | sample OudBiesiAoxic_MG_FD_204939 | JGI IMG/M metagenome (GOLD analysis project Ga0316197, IMG submission 204939) | Coastal sediment microbial communities from Oude Bieten Haven, Netherlands - site A oxic | ecosystem: Environmental > Aquatic > Marine > Coastal > Sediment | place: Netherlands... | reverse complement strand
ATTCTTCATGGCTGCCCTCCAACGCTCGACGGAGGATCGGGCAACCTCCGCGGCAAATTCCCGGTAGACCTGTTGCAGATCGCCGCCAAAACGTCTCGGCAGCTCTCGTTTCAACACCTCACGATGGTGCTGCTCGAGTTCGGACACGCGGTCGGGGAGTCCGGTGGCCCCCAGGTAACCGCGACACGCCAGGTACAGGTCCTGGTACACATCGGGCGCCACCTCGAGAAACCAATCCGACCCTGAGTCGCGCCGGTCGCCCAGCAATCGATCGAACAGGTTGGCAGGTGATGAGTTGGTCAGGATGTTGGAACCGTATTTGCACGAGACCAGGTAGACGTGATCGACCCGCAGGTCGGCGGGCACCTGTTCGTAGCCGGGAGGACGGTGTCCCCCCTTCCACTCCAGCCACCATGGCGGCCGGCCGCGCAGTCCCTCCGAGGAGCGGGCGAACTCGACACCGTTGCGCCAAGCGACCTCAAACTCACGAAGATGCACGCCGTCGCTGCGGGCAGCCGCGAGCCGCTCGTAGTGCTCAACCTCGACGTTGCGCACCGCGGTGGGACGCACCTCCAATGCTCGATCGAGGTCGGGGAAGCCGAGCATCCCCAGCCCGGTGACGATTTCCGTGATCTCGGTGCGCAGTGCCGGCACGGTTACTCAGCCACCGCGGAACAGCGGCGCAAACTGCAGTTCGGCACCGACCAGGTCTGCGGGAAGGTCGGCCGCAGTGAGGATCGGTTCGGTGTAGACGTCGACCTCGATTCCGGTGTGGTCGATCCACGCCGCGACCGCATCGCCCCATCGCTCATCGAGCAGTGCCGCCCGCATCTCCTCACGCTGGGCGTCGGTGAGCCTCGGCGATTTGTTGCGAGCCACCAGGCGAAGGGCAAGCGCCCGCTGCAACACGTCGAGATCCTCGGCGAGCATGAGCACCGGAGGTTCGTCGCGTACGACGGCACACGCCACGGTCACTCCTCTCACGCCAAACCCTCGAGATCGGCATCCTTCCAGAACCCGGGTAGAGGGTGTTCGTAGGTTCCTGTGGCGTACTCCTGGAGGCGTCGCCGGCCGTCATCGGACAACATCTCGATGGCGTCCCAGAACGAGCCCGGTCCGGCCGCTCGCAGCGCCTTGTCACCTTCACTTCCCGGCTTGGGCAGATCGGAGGTGAGTAACAACAACCTGGGGTGATCGCCAACCTCCGGGTTCTCGCGCAACACCAGGGCCCGGCCGAGCGCTTTCCACACCGTGTCGGTGCGCAGCAGGCCACCTCGTGTGGTGGTGAAGGCGCCGGAGACATCCACGTACCACTGGCCGCCCTCCTTGTCGCTCACGAGAAGGTTGAAGCGAACACCGGCCCGGCTGACCTTGTAATCCTTCTTGACGATCGTGAACTTGGCCTCCTCCAGGACCTTGCGAGCTATCGCCTGGGCAGCCTTGCCCTCCCGGGTTGCCCTGGCCTGGAAACTCTCGTCGGGGTCCGGCAGCTTGGGCTGAACCGACAACGCACTGGGCGGTGCTGCGGCGTGTCGTTGGATGCGCTCCGCCTGTTCGTCGAGGAAGTCGCCGACTCGTCTCCGGGCGGTCTCGACGTAGCCGGGGTCGAGGTCGTAGCCGACGGCACGCCGCCCCTCCTTGAGGGCGGCCACCAGGGCGCTGCCCGACCCCATGAACGGGTCGAGCACCAGATCATCCTCGTAGGTGTAGAGCTTGACCAATCGCTGCGGCAGTTCGACCGGGAAAGGCGCAGGGTGGTTGACCCGCCGAGCACTCTCCGAAGGGATGTCCCACACGTCGAGGGTGGCGGCCATGAACTCATCGGCAGATGTCTTGGTGTCGAAAGGCAACCCCTCCGCCTCACGCTGCTTCGGCGAGCGGGCCCGGTCGAAGCGACCCTTGCTGGCAATGATGACCCGCTCCGTGATGTCGCGCAGGACCGGGTTCGCCGCGCTGCGATATGAACCCCAGGCGACGGATCCGGCGGCGCCCTCAGCCTTCTTCCAGATCACCTCGCCACGCAAAAGGAGGCGCAGTTCGTCCTGGAGGATGCGAATGACATCGGCCGACAGGCTGCGGTAGGGCTTGCGACCTAGATTGGCCACGTTGACGGCGATCCGCCCGCCGGGTTCGAGCACTCGAACACACTCGGCGAAGACCTCATGGAGCATCCCGAGGTACTCCGCATAGGAGGCGGGCACTCCTCCCAGCCCCAGTGTCTCCTCATACTCCTTGCCGGCGAAGTAGGGCGGGGATGTGACCACCAACGCCACTGAGTTATCCGGCAGCGCCGCCATGTCGCGGGAGTCACCCTGGATGCAGATCTCCGTCAGCAGCGGTGCCCCGGCGACGGAGTCGTCGTCGGAGAGTTCGGGTGCCGAGAACCGCTCGTAGAACTTCGTAGCGTCGTGGCTCTCCCGGCGTCCTGCGCCGAAGTTCGAGGTGCTGGTTGGCTGCCGTTTGCCCGCCACGGATACTCCTACTCAATGTGCAGGGTCACCCTACCGGGGCCCTGTGACACAGACCGGCTCGACGGAACGTGTCAGCTGCCCACGGCCGACATCTTGCGCCGCACCAGCTTCTCGATTTCGACCGCCCAGAACACCCCGGTGGAGACGAAGAGCACGATGCCGAGTTCGGACGCCGACAGCGCTTCGGTATGGAGCAGGTTCTGGAGTGGCGCCCAGTAGATGATGAGGATCTGGACGGCGGCGGTCAGGATCACGGTCCACAGCAAGGGCTTGTTGCTGTTGGGCCCGAGAGTGAAGAACGACTGCCGCTCCGACCGGATGGCCAGTGCGTTGCCAAGCTGGAGCAGGGCCAGCGTGGTGAAGATCATCGTCTGCCAGGGACGGCCGTTTGCCTCCCCCCATACGCCAAGGCCAAGGGTGAGGAACCCCATCAGCAACCCGATGAAGATGACCTGCTGCCAGACGCCTTGGGCGAAGATGCTCTCGTCGGGGGGCCGTGGCTTGCGTTCCATCACATCGGGCTCCGCCGGTTCGACCCCGAGCGCCAGCCCGGGGAACCCGTCGGTGACCAAGTTGATCCACAGAATCTGCACCGGCAGCAGCGGGATCGACAGCCCGACGAACGGGCCGAGGAACATGACCCAGATCTCGCCGGCGTTCGAAGTGAGCGTATACCGGACAAAGCGTCTGATGTTGTCGTAGATCCGCCGGCCCTCGCCGACCGCGGTGACGATGGATGAGAAGTTGTCGTCGGTGAGGACCATGTCGGCGGCTTCCTTGGCCACCTCGGTCCCAGTTACCCCCATCGCGACCCCGATGTCGGCGGTGCGCAGCGCCGGAGCGTCGTTGACCCCGTCGCCGGTCATCGCCACGATGTCGCCGCGCTTCTTCCAGGCCTGCACGATGTCGAGCTTCTGCTCCGGCGAGGTCCTGGCGTAGACCGCGATCTTGTTCACTTCGTCCGCCAGCTCGCCGACCGACTCCGCGGCGAGTTGGGTCCCCGTCATCACCTGCTCATCGCGGTCGAGAATGCCGAGCCGCGCCGCGATGGCCTTCCCCGTGGCCGGGTGGTCACCTGTGATCATCACCGGGGTGATCCCAGCCGTGCGGCAAGCGTCGACGGCGGCGCGCGACTCGGGACGCGGCGGATCGGCCATGGCGGCCAGACCGTAGAGCACGAGGTCTTGCTCCGATTCGAGCACGTGACCGAGCGCACCGTCGGCGACGGACCGCCCTGCGATGGCCAACACCCGGTAGCCCTCTGCGGCAAACTCAGCGGCTTTGTCGAGGACATCGGTCCGCAACTGGGGAGTCAAGTCGAGGTCGCCTGCCCGAGTGGCCACCTCCTCGACGGCGTCGATAGTGGCTTCGATCGCTCCTTTGGTGGCGACCAAGCCGGCGCTGCCGTTCGCGGTGCGATGGATCGTCACCATCCGTTTGCGTTCCGAGTCGAACGGGATCTCGGCGGTGCGGGGGTACTCGGTGTTGACCCGTTCCCGTTCGAAGCCTGCTTTAGCCCCCAGCGCCAGCAGCGCGCCCTCGGTCGGGTCACCGACCAGCGCCCATTCGTCGCCGACCTCCACCGGCTCCACCAGCACTGCATCGTTGCAGAGCACCGCAGCCGTCAGCAGTTTCGCCAGCGGGGTTCCGGGTGCGATGTCGGCCGAAGCGCCGTCGACTCGGATCTCTCCTGTAGGCCCATACCCCGACCCGGTGACGTCGCCCTGTTGGTCGAGTGTCCACACCTTCTCGACCAGCATCTGGCCCTCGGTCAGGGTTCCGGTCTTGTCGGTGCAGATCACCGTTACCGAGCCAAGCGTCTCCACCGCAGGGAGCTTGCGGATCAGCGCATGGTGACGAATCATCCGCTGGGCCCCCATGGCCAGGCCGATGGTGACAACGGCGGGCAGTGCCTCGGGAATCGCCGCCACCGCCAGACTCACCGCGACGAGGAACATCTCCTCGACGTCCTCGCCGCGAGCGACGCCGACGGCAAAGACGATGACGGCGATGATCACGGCCGCGGCGGCAAGCCAGCGACCCAACACGGCGAGGCGTTTCTGCAGCGGCGTGCTCGGGGCCTGGTGGGCCTGGAGCAGCCCGGCGATCTGCCCGAGTGCGGTGTCCATCCCGGTACCGACCACGATGCCGCGGGCTCGCCCGTAGACCACGGCGGTGCCCTTGAAGACCATGTTGCGCCGATCGCCGATCAGTTCCCCAGCCTCCTCGGGGATGACGTCTGGTGTCTTGTCGACGGGAACGGACTCACCGGTGAGGGCGGACTCGTTGACCCGAAGGTTCGGACATTCGGTGAGGCGGGTGTCGGAAGCAACAACGTCACCTGCATCGAAGACGATCAGGTCACCGGGCACGAGCTCTGGGGCCGTGATGATGAGCTCGGCACCGTTGCGCACCACCCTGGCGGTGGGGGCGGCCATCGTGCGCAGCGCCGCCATGGCCTGCTCGGCCCGATACTCCTGGAAGAACCCGATGGCGGCGTTCAGGACGACGATGGCGCCGATCACGACGGCGTCGGTTGGCTCGCCGATCGCCACCATGATGCCGGCGGCAACCAGCAGGACCACGATCATGGTGTTGGCGAACTGACCCAGGAAGATGCGCCATGCCGGGACCGTGGCCGCTTCTTCGAGCTCGTTTGGTCCGTACTTCTCGAGGCGCTCGGCGACTTGGGCGGTGGTGAGCCCGGCCGTGGCACTGGTGCCGAGCTCGGCGACAATCGCTTCGGTGTCGTCGGCCCACCACGGATTGGGCTCGGGGGTCACAGTGGTCGTCACGAAGGTCTTCTCTCTTGCATCAGCCAAGCCTAAATCGGGGTCGGATCATCTCCGCCGGCATCGCCGGCGGGGCGGCGCACCTCCACACGGTGCACGCGACGTCGGGTCGCCTCCTTCACCTCGAACTGGTACCCGGACGTCGTGATGACATCGCCGACCCGAGGGATGGTGCCGGCAAGATCGGCAACCAGGCCGCCGACGGTACGCCAGTCGCCGCTAGGAAAGGTCGCTTCCAGTTCGACCTCGACGTCACCCACGTCCGCTGCGGCATCAACACTCCAGACACCGTTCGCCACTTTGTGAATCGGGGGCACCGGGACTTGACCTTCATCCGAGACTTCACCAACGAGTTCCGCGACCACGTCCTCGATGGTGACGATTCCAGCGGTACCGCCGTGCTCGTCGACCGCAACCGCGAAGTGCTGCGCTGCGCTCTGCATCTCGCGCAGCAGCCTGATGACCCGCTTGCTCTCGGGAACGATGAGCACCGGCTGCACCACCGCGTCCACCCCGCCCGTCGACCCGTCGGCGACGGCTTCCGCCAGATCCCGCAGCCTCGCTACGCCTGTGATGTGATCGAGGTCGCCGTCGAATACCGGCAGCCGACGATGGCCCGAGCTCACCGCCGTGTCGAGGGCCTCACGGATCGTGCTTCCCGACGAGATACCGACGATGTCGATCCTGGGCACCAGGATGTCGTCGACTCGGGTATCGCCGAGTTCGAAGGCACGTTCCATCAGTTCGACGTCGGACTCGTCGATCGCCCCGGTCGATGCGGCTTCTGTCGCCAGGTGAAGAAGCTCTTCTTCGGACACACCGATTGGGCCGGCAATGCCTCGACCCGGGACCTGCAGATCGGCGAATGAGACCAGCAGGGAGACAAAGGGTCGCAGCAGCCGGGACAGACCCCACACCGGTCCCGCAACCATCTTGGACACCCGCATCGGCTGGCGAACCGCGAACGTCTTTGGAATCGCCTCGGCGTAGACAAAGAGCACCAGGGTGAGTGCGATCGAGGTCAGCGTGATGCCGAGGCTGCCGAAGTGACGCTCGGCGAGCACCCCGGTGATGGTGGCGGACCCGATTTGGACGAGCAGTACGACGAGCAGGACCGTGTTCATGACCCGGGGCAGATCGTCAAGGCAGTCGAGCACCCGCGCCGCCCGGCGGTCGCCCTGATCGGCTTGCACCGCGGCCCGCACCCTGGGCACCCGCAGCAACGACGCCTCAGCGGCGGCGAGGAACACGGCGATCAGGAACAGCACGATCAACAGGACAACGAGCAACAGATCAGATGACACGGCTCTAGAGACTACCGAGTGCTGAGTGTCCGCTCTATTCAGCCGCGGCGCAGAACAGGTACTCGGCCGACTCGGCGACCTGCTCGTAGCCGATCCGCCGATAGATGGCATTGGAGGTTGGGTTGGCCAGATCGGTGTAGAGGAAGCAGAAACGCCTGCCGTGATCCAACAACCACTGCGATTGGGCGGCCACCAGGGCCGTGCCGTACCCGCTCCTGCGGTGGCGCGGCGGGGTATAGACCGGGCCGATGCGTGCACCACTTGGGGTACCCCTCCCGAAGCTGGAGAGTGCCACGGGCTCTCCGTCGACCTCCCACAGCCACGCCGCAGTGGCATCGTCTGTGTCGAGGTGATTGTCCACCGTCTGCTCCAACCGATCTCGGATCGGGTGCTCCTCTTCACTGATTGCCTCTGATGCAAAGGCCTCGTACCAGTCGATCACCAGTTCCCGGTCGGCAGGCACGGCGCGGCGAGGTTGCCCAGCAACGGCGGGGACCGGTTTGGCCTGCTGCAGTGCGAACACACCCTGGGTCATCGAAACCTCAGCGGTGTCCCCGGTCGCATCGGTCCACAAGGCCACGAACTCATCGACGACGGGCCGGTTGCCGACGACACCCGGGACGGCAACACCATCCGAACTCACGGCGTCGACCAGTACCCGCAAGGCGGCCGGGTCGGTGGCCTCGGCGAGGACGAGTCGAAAGGGAACGGTGATGAGCGCCGCCGCCCGTGGCGCGTCGTCATCCGCGACAACCCACAACCGGTAGTCCGGGTAGAACCCGGGACGGTGGATCAGGGTCCCGGCAAGGCCCAGAATCAGGTTGTGGCGGTCCTCGGCCGCCAGCAGGAGGGGACGGGAAGCCTCGAGGAATTCACCTGCATCGGAGTAGCGCCGAACCTGCATGCGACGAACCTAGCGGAGCCTCTCAGCGACGGTCGGCGCGGTAGCTGCCCAACACCTGGAGGTGGGCCAAGGTGGCGGGTGGCGGATCGATGACGTGGCGCAGCCCCTCGGGGCCGGGTTCGTGTTCGAGGTCGACGAAGAACCGATAGCTCCAGGCCTCGCTCGAGGGACGTGACTCGATCCTGGTGAGGTTGGCACCGCGCAGGCCGAGTTCGGTGAGGGCGAGGGCGAGCGCACCAGGGCGGTGCTCGGTGATGAAGACCAAGGTGGTCTTGTCGTCGTCGGTATCAACCTGAGGCTCGCCGGGAGCCAGAACTACGAAGCGGGTGGTGTTGTGGTCACGATCCAGGACGTTCTCGGCGAGGATGATGAGCCCGTGGGGAGGACCGGCTTCCGGAGGAGCGAGCGCCGCAGTTGTGGGGTCTGCCGCTGCCGCCACTTCGCGAACGGCGCCGGCCGTGTCGTGGCGAGGTACCGCCTCGACATCCAGCTCGAGGAGACGCGCCTCGGCCTGGGCGAGCGCCTCAGGATGGGACTTGACCAGCCGCAGCCCCTCGACGGTGGCTCCGGGAACGCCGAGCAGCGCATGTCGAACCTCGACGAGGTGTTCGGCGACGATCGAAATGGGCCCGTGATCTCTGGTACCTGGGAGCCGGTCGAGCACGGGCAGCACGCTGCCGGTTGTGGAGTTCTGCACGGGCAGCACCAGACGCTCGACAAGGCCGTCTTCGAGCGCGGCGAATGCGGCCACGAAGCTCGGGAGTCCGATGTGTTCGTCTGCCGGGAACAGCTCATTGGCTGCGCGGAAGCTGTACGAGTGGGCTTCGCCTTGGTATCCGATTCGCATGAGTGAGCAGAGTAGGTGACTCGCCGACGGGCGCCACACTCGCCATCCCGGTAGCGTGCGGTGATGGGCGTATTCCTCGCCGCCCTTGCCGCGGCGTTCGCGGGCACAGGTGACTTCCTCGGGGGTCTGGCGAGTCGTCGGGCCAACACGTGGGCGGTGGGGACGTGGAACCACGTTGCCGGGGCAATCACGATTCTGGCGATTGCCCCGTTTCTTGATGGAGAACTGACAACAGAACTGATCTGGTGGGGGTCATTGGCGGGGATCGGTGGAGCCATCGGGGTCATGGGGCTATACACCGGCTTCACTCGCAGCGACGTCGCCGTCGTGTCTCCCATCGCCGCGGTCGGCGCTGCCACCTGGCCAGTGGTGTGGAGCATCCTCACCGGAGAATTCCCCACCGGTCTGGTAGTCGCCGGAATCATCGTCGGCCTGGCTGCCATCTGGCTGGTGAGCGGCGGGAGCCGTCAAGTCATCGCTGGTGACCGTGAGGGTTTGAAGTTCGGATTGATCGCCGGTCTCGGCTTCGGGGCCCAGTTGATCTTCCTGAGCTTCACCGCCGACGGTTCGAGCATCTGGGCTCTGCTGCCCTCGCGGGTGGCCGGTGGGATCCTGATCGCAGTGGTCGCGCTCGCTCTGGGCAAGAGCCTCGCACTCCCCCGCGATGCGAGGGTTCCGGGGCTAACGGCGGGGTCATTGACCGCCATCGGCAATGGCTTCTTCATCATCGCCACCGGACTCGAGTCACTCGCCGTAGCAACGGTGGTCGCGGCGATGTTCCCGGCAACCACGGTGCTGCTCGCCCGACTGGTGTTCCACGAGCGCCTCACCAAGCGACGAATGGTCGGATTGGCGCTGGCGCTGATCGCAGTGGCGTTGGTCTCGGTGGGATAGCGGCTCTGCAGAGGCCCGTACCCGGCCGCACGTGGCAGCGTGCTCGAGATCCACGGTGGTGAGGAGCACGCCCGTCACCAGGACGATGCCGCTGATCATCGGGTAATGGAGGAACGAATAGGAGTTCTTCCGGAGAGAATCGAAAAAGGCCCGCACAACCTCACCTCAGGGAGTAGGTTTCCAAAGGCGGGTATTTGAGGGCGCCCGCAGTCCTCTGTAGCGGGAGGACGCAATGGGGAGGTAGTCGTGCAGGATGGGGGAAGAACAGCGCGCCTGATCGTCGCGCCCGGTTTCTTGCTCATGGCTCTGCTGATGACGGTGACCCTGTTGTCCGCGCCAGCGTTGGCAGCAGAGCCCGACTTCAGCAGCGAGCCCGAGTCCGGTTGGATGACCAATGGTACGGGAGAGGTACGCGAATTCGATGGCATAGGCGACACAGTGTTCGTCGCCGGTACCTTCAGTTCGGTGCGAGCGACCCGCTGGGGAACCAACCAACCGCCCGCCTACCTCGCAGCCTTCAACCGCAACACCGGCGCCCGGGTCGACACCTTCCAGCCAAGTATCAACAACCAGGTGCGCGCCATCGTGGCTGCCGGCGACGGCTCCGCGGTCTACGCGGGGGGCACGTTCACCAACGTCAACGGCCAGACCCGCAACCGGATCGTCAAACTGAATCCGGCCACGGGTGCGACCATCACCGCCTTCAACGCCAACGTGACGGGCGGCCAGGTCTACGCGCTCGACCTGACCCCATCGGGCGATGTGATCCTCGGTGGCACGTTCAGTGCTGTCAACGGAGTCACTCGTACCCGTCTCGCCATGGTCGACGGGACCACCGGCGCACTCCTGCCGTGGGCTCCCAGCGCCAACGCCTACGTGAGAGACGTACACGTTCCAGCGTCAGGGGACCGCGTCTACCTCGGCGGCGACTTCTTCAGCGTCAACGCCTCGCCGTTCACGCAGCACCTTGCTGCGGTCGATCTCGCCACCGGTGCCACCATCCCGTTCCCTGCACAGCCCGGTTACGTAGTACACGACCTCGATAGTGCGGTCGGCACCCTCTTCGTCGCCCTCGGTGGCCCTGGCGGGCGCGGCCTCGGATATCGCATGTCGGATGGATCCGAGCTCATCAACTTCTGG
>Ga0316197_10004101_pt1 | contig 10352 bp, 9 predicted proteins | sample OudBiesiAoxic_MG_FD_204939 | JGI IMG/M metagenome (GOLD analysis project Ga0316197, IMG submission 204939) | Coastal sediment microbial communities from Oude Bieten Haven, Netherlands - site A oxic | ecosystem: Environmental > Aquatic > Marine > Coastal > Sediment | place: Netherlands... | reverse complement strand
GAGGACGACGCACACGCGGTGCGATCACATCGCCCAGGCTCGGGCGTCGACATCGTCCCAGCGCTTGGTCGGGTGCGGCAGCCGAACGATCATCACCGGGCACGTCGCATGGCGGACGAACCCCGATGTCACGCTGCCCGCCGTGAGACGCGACAGCCCGCTTCGTCCGTGTGAGGACGCCACGATCAGCGAGGCCCTCATCCGCTCTGCGAACTCGGGCACCGATACTGCCGGGTGACCGTCGTGAAGCTCCTCGAACTCGACGCGATGCCCAGACCGTTTCGACAGATCGCGCGCGAGTCGAGACGTGTACATGCTGTCGATCACGTCGTTGTCCGAGCTCATGCCGGCGCTGGGCCCGATCACGTTCACGATCCACGGATCCACGCCCAATTCGATTCCCCACGCCGCCGCGAGGGAGAGCGCGGCCTCGGACTCGTCCGAGCCGTCGACGGTCACGATGACCGGACCGGAGAAATCGCCGCCGGTGACATGAGGCCCGACCACGATGATCGGTCCGAACGTGCGCTGGACGATGTCCTCGGCAATGCTGCCGAGAAGTGCCGCCGAGCGGCCGCGCCCGTGCGACGCGATGACGATCGTCGAGCTCGGGGACGCGGTCATCGCGTCCTCGATCGCGGACGCAACCGTCTCGTCACTGATCAGCACCTCGACGTCGATCTCGATATCGGACGCATCGATCTGGGAGAGGCCCTCGTCGAGCCGGGTCTGGGCGTTCGCGGTGTCGCTGGGCGAGAAGACGACCTCGACGATGTGGACGCTCGAGGTGGTCCGCCGGGCGAGTGAGAGCGCGACGTCGACCGCCCTCCACGATGTGTCGGAGCCGTCGACGGGGACGATGAGGCGTTGAACCATGTTGTGTTCCTCTCCCGACCGTTGCCTCGAGGACATCGGTCGTTTTCAGTGTGCTGGTATACCGTGTCTCACGGCAGGGCCGGAGGTCCTGGGTGAGGCTCAGTCGCGGGGGAGTTCCCTCGGCTCGATGCCGGCCACCGATCCCGCGTGTTCGGGATGGTCGTGCCGGACGTGGTCGACGACTTCGTTGTGGTACTTGAAGACGAGGTCGCAGTACGGGCAGGTATGGGTGTCACTCATGTCGTTTCCTCCTCTCGGTGGAGTCGGCCCACGATGGGTCGGCGGTCAATAGGCTCGGCGCAGCAGGGCGCCGACGCCATCGGTCAATGCGGGTGTGGATGTCGGACACACTTCGGCACCGTCGACGTGTGCGGCGCGGATGGTCTCGTCGATGTGGGTGCGATCGGTCCAGCTGTCGGCGTCGACGAACAGCTTCGCCACCCGATGATCGGCGATCGCCTGCAGCGTGTGCACCTCGCCATCGACGGCCAGGTCCTGCTGGCCGAGCTCTTCGGCCAGGCGGTCTGCGTCGGCGTGCCGGGCCGCGGCCTGGGTGTCGCTCGCCACCGAGATGGCGGCGGCGAGCAGTCGCAGGCGGGTGTCGGGTTCGTGACGTCCGCCGGATTGGACCGCACGCACGGTCAGGTTCGGTCCGTCGACCCGGTCGGCGACCAGATCGACGGCCCGACGGTCTCCGGTGAGCGCGACCACCTGTGCCCGATACTTCGTGGCGAGCCGACCGATCTCCTTCGCGACCTCCGACGCATTGCGCTCCCAGATCACTTCGCTGTGTCGCTGGTTGCGGGCTTGGTCCCAGCCGTCTCCTGCGGATTTGTGGATGCCGTCCTCCTCCCCGTCGACCGACCGGAGCGCTTCGAGGTGAGCGTGGTCGACGACGGCGAGGTCGGCGCCGACCCGGTCGACTGCTGCGGTGACAACGCACGGCCGCCGACCCATCTCGATGAGTGCCGGCATCAGCGAGGGGAGGCTGCCGACGCGCATCATCGACTCGCCGGTGGGCGTGATCAGCCAGCAGTATGCAGCGCTCTCGGCGTTGGCCGTGACCAGCGCCTCGTAGCCCGACGGCGGGAGCGATGTCACCAGACGCTCGAGTTGGCGGAGGGCGTCCTCATCGGCACCGAGATGGCGAAGGTCGGCGCGAGTCGCACTCCAGCGTTTGTTCATGTTGTCTCCTGCCCGGCCCGGTGTCGCGATCGGCATGACGACGGTGACGTGCGGGCCGGGAAGCCGGTAGCGGTCGAGGACCGCCTTGGAGTCGGCGAGTCGGGTGAGACCTTCGGGTTCAACAGCCTCGTGGGCGGGGCGGAACGGGGTCTGGTCGGTCTCGATGGCAGAACGTTTGCTCATGGTTCGATCATCCACGCACACCCGTCCGAAAGCGAAGGGTCCAACGTCCCGTCCCACCTGGTCACGGGTCGAAAGGCCCTGCCACGATGGGCGGTCATGATCGACAATGAACCCATGACCGCGAGCGATGCCCTGTCCACCGCCGCGACCTCACATCGCATGGGTGTCGGAGCGCCCATCGTCGCCGGTGCCGACGGCTCGGCCGAGTCGGAGCGGGGGTTGCTGTTCGCCGCCGACCTCGCGATCACGCTCGGTGTCGAGCTCGTCGTGGTGCACGCCCTTGGCATGTACAGCAAGGCGGCGGGATGGCAGACACCGGTCGAAGCGCACGAGCAGGAAGCCGCCGAGCTGTTGCAGACGACCTGGTGCGCCCCACTCGTCGATGTCGACGGGCTCCGCTGGCGCGGGGAGGTCGCCCAGGGGTCGGCAACCGAAGCGATCCTGCGGGTGGCCGACGACGTCGATGCGGGCTTCATCGTGCTCGGCTCACATGGCGCCGGGATGAGCGACCAACCGCTCCTCGGATCCACCAGTCACTGGATCGTCCGCAACAGCCACCGTCCGGTGATCATCGTGCCACCGGGCGACAACCATCCGCATCGTCGGCCGGGCCTCGGCGCGGCGGCATCTGATCCGAAGGAGTTCGACCAATGAGTGTTCATGACTTTCCCGAACGGCGCCGCGAGCTGCGCCAGGGTTATCGCGACCTGAACGAAGTGCTCCCCGAGCAGATGAAGGCATTCGGTGCCCTGCATCGTTCGGCGGTTGCAGACGGTGCCTTGCCGGCGGCGGTGAAGGAGTTGATGGCAGTTGCCATCGGCATTGCATCGCGCTGTGACGGGTGCATCACGCTGCACATGCACGATGCACTGCGCGCCGGTGCGACGAAGGAACAGGTCGCGGAGACGATCGGTGTCGCGTTGCTGATGGGCGGTGGCCCGGCGTCGACGTACGCGACCGACGCGTGGCGGGCGTACGAACAGTTCAACGCCTGAAGCTGGGCTGGTGATCGTGTTCGATCGCTCAGTCGTGGTCGGGGACGACCACGATCGGTCGATCGAGATGGTGGAGCAGCCACGACGAGACCGAGCCGAGCAGCATCGAGCCGATCGCCCCCTGCCCGCGTGCACCCATCACGAACAGGTCGCTTTGCTGCGCAGCGCGACGGAGCACCCCGCGTGGCAGGCCCTCCTCGAACCGTTGGACGATCTCGAGATCGCGGCGATCGACCGACCGCCTGAGCTCAGCCATCGTCTCGGCGAACCGTTGTCGGACAAAATCGGTGGCTTCGGGCACGACGAACGATTCGTCGCTCGTGATGAGTGGGGTGATGTCCCAGACCATGACGCACTCGACGATCGACCCGGCATCGGCGAAGTCGACCGCCCACCGTGCGGCCGCAATCGAGTTTCGCGAACCGTCGAGACCGACGACGATGCGGCGCGCCGGTCGGATCGGCGCGCCGATCGGGATCACAGCGGTCGGAGCGTCGGCGTGGGTGGCGCACTGTGTGCTCGTCGAGCCGAGTGCCAGGCGTGCGAATCCGCCGCGCCCGCGCGAACCGACCACGAGCAGCGCAGCATGCCCGGCCGCGTCGAGCAGGCACGAGGATGCTCCGCCTCGGCAGACGATCGTCTCGACCGGCACCTCGACCGACGTTCGCAACTCGGCCGCCAGGCGTTCGAGTTGCTCGCGGCTGCGCGCGTCGAACTCCTCCGGAGATGAGACGGGACCACCCCAACCAGGCGTCGGAGCGAGGAACGGTGGATGCCAGGCGGTCATCAGGCGGAGCTCGCGTCCCCGGCCGGAGACGTGTCCGCTGGCCCAGAGTGCTGCGTGCCGCGAGGACGGCGAGCCGTCGATGCCAACCACCCACACTCCGCGTGTGGCTCGTTGACGCTCATCGGCAGTGCTCGACCGTGACGACGTGGTGTCCATGCCCCCAGTCAATCTGGTCGGACGATGACTGCCAGAGTCCAGGTCCCCGCTGGACGGGTGTATTCGTGGTCGGCGGAGGTGACCTTCGCCCCTGTCGTCGGACTTGAAGTCCCTCGACACTGGGTTCGAGCGACGAGCGAGGAGTGCTGATGACCGACACGGTGGCGACCGTCGCCGAGCTGGCCGATGTCCTCGGGACCGACCTGGACCACGGCATCTCCACGGCGGAGGCATCCCGTCGGTTGGAGCGTGATGGCCCCAACGAACTCGTGGTTGCGCCCCCGCCGGGACTCGGCAGTCGGTTCGTCGCTCAATTCGACGACCCCCTCGTGCTGCTGCTCCTCGGGGCGATCGTGGTCTCGGCACTGGCGTGGTGGTTCGACGGTGCCGACACGACGCCGGTCGAGGTGATCGTCATCGTGGTCATCGTGCTCGCGAACGCGATCGTCGGCGTCTGGCAGGAGGGTCGGGCGATCGACGCGGTCGCCGCGCTGCGTGCCCTGAGCGCACCCCACTGCATCGTCCGCCGCGACGGCATCGACGTCCGCATCACGACTCGGTCTGTCGTCGTCGGTGACGTTGTCATCCTGGCGGAGGGAGACGCAGTCGGTGCGGACGCCCACCTGATCGAATCCTGGTCGCTCGAGGTCTCCGAAGCTCCGCTCACCGGTGAGAGCGTTCCGGTCGCGAAGGCGCCCGGAACCGTGTCGGCGAACGCCCCGGTTGCGGAACGAACCGACATGGTGTTCAGCGGAACCGCTGTCACACGGGGTCGTGGGCGGATCCTGGTGACAGCGACCGGCGCGAGCACCGAAATCGGGCGAATCGCTGCACTGCTCGGGGACGGAGACGCCGAGCCCACCCCGCTCCGCCGCCAGATCGACCAGCTGAGTCGAGTGCTCGGTGCGGTGGTCGTCGTCCTCGGTGTGGTGGTGGTGGCGTCGATCCTCGTGACCTCCGAAATCGACGGGATCAGCGATGTTCTCGACGCGCTTCTCGTCGCAGTGTCGCTCGCTGTTGCCGCGGTGCCCGAGGGCTTGCCCGCAATTCTGACCGTGGTGCTGGCGCTCGGCGTGCAACGCATGGCCGGTCACGATGCGATCGTGAAGCGGCTGCTGTCGGTGGAGACTCTGGGGTCGGCGTCGGTCATCTGTACCGACAAGACGGGTACGTTGACCCGCAACGAGATGACCGTGGTGCGGGCCGTCACCGCATCCGGCTCGGCGCGCCTCTCCGGGGTCGGATTCGAACCGACCGGGGTGCTCGCCGTCGACCCGGGCGATGGCGCACCCGGCCTGGTCGAAGACGAGGTGGAGGCGGTGCTCGCCGCAGGGGCCGCGGCGAACGACGCACTGCTCGAGATCGGTCCGGACGGCGCCTGGGATGTTCGGGGCGACCCCACGGAGGTCGCGCTCCTCGTCGCAGCCGAGAAGCTCGGCGTGCGCGCCGCGGCGGCTCGACTCGAGCGGGTGGGAGAGGTCCCGTTCGAATCCGGTCGGAAGTTGATGTCGTCGGTCCATCCGGCGGAAGCCTCGGTCCACGCGTTCGCTGATCTCCAGTCGTCTGCCGGCTCCGTCGTGCAGTTCACCAAGGGTGCTCCCGACGTGCTCTTGCATCGATGCTCCACGATCTACCGGGCAGGTGCAGTCGAGCCACTCGATGACGCCACGCGCGAGAAGTTCGAGCGCACCATCGAGGCGTTCGCTCGCGAGGGCCTCCGGACGATGGGAGTTGCGGTGCGCGTTCGCGACGGTCTGCCGGAACAGGTCGATACGGAGATCGAGCACGACCTCGTCCTGCTGGGCGTCGTCGGGATTGTCGATCCGGCCAAGCCCGAGGCGAAGTCGGTCATCGCCGAGGCAGCCGGGGCAGGCATTCGTACCGTCATGTTGACGGGCGATCACCCACAGACGGCGGTTGCGATTGCCACGTCGCTCGGCATGTCGGTGACCGACCGAGCGGTGATGTCCGGGCCCGAACTCGATGCGGCGAAGCGCAGTGGGGACGGGGTGGTGGAAAGCCTGCTCGACGGACGGATCGACGCAACGACTGCGTTCGCCCGCGTCAGTCCGGAGCACAAGCTGCTGATCGTTGATGCGTTCCAGCGCGCCGGCCACATCGTTGCGATGACGGGCGACGGGGTCAACGACGCGCCCGCGCTGCGCAGGGCCGACATCGGCGTCGCGATGGGCCGCACCGGCACGGAAGTCGCGCGCGAGGCAGCCGACATGATCCTCGCCGACGACGACGTCGGCACGATCGTCCATGCGGTTCGTGAGGGGCGGGAGATCTTCGCCGACATCCGCAAATTCCTCCGGTACCTACTGGCGTCGAATGCCGGCGAGGTCCTGGTGATGATCATCGGCGTGCTTGCGGCGGTGCCGCTCGGGCTGGTCGCGGCTGAGGGCGAGTTGGCAGTGCCCCTCCTTGCGACCCAGATCCTCTGGATCAATCTGCTGACGGACAGTGCGTTGGCGTTGGCGTTGGGGGTCGACCCGAGTGTTGACGACGTGATGGCCCATCCGCCTCGCCAGCTCGACGACCCGATCATCGATCGGGCGATGGGCGTCACCATCGCGGTCGTCGGCGTCACGACTGCCCTCGCTGGTCTACTCGCCCTCGATCTCGAGTTGGCAGGCGGACTGCTCGGCGGAACCGGAGATCTGACCACTGCGCGCACGATGGCCTTCACGACGGTCGTGCTTGCGCAGATCTTCAATGCGTTCAACTCCCGCTCGGCTTCGACCAGCGCGTTTGTCCGCGTGTTCGACAACCGACTGCTCTGGGCAGCGGCGGGAGCGACGGTGCTGATGCAGGTGGCCGTCGTCCACTTCCCGCCGCTCAACCGGGCATTCGAGACCACCCCGCTCGACGCACGGCGCTGGGCCACGTGCGTGGCCCTCGCGACCTTGGTCCTCGTGGTCGAGGAGATCCGCAAGCTCGTCGGACGCCTGCGGCGGGCGGGCTGATCAGTCGGCGTCGAGCGCGACGACGGGGAGGACCCAGCCACGCGCAGCGTCGACCGTGACGACGTGTCCGTCCTCGAGCATGGTGGTCGCCGTGCCCGTTCCCACGACTGCCGGTATCCCGAGCTCGCGGGCGACTCGTGCCGCATGGCACGAACTGTCACCGTCGTCGGTGATGACTGCACCGGCGCGTTCGAGATGTGGCGTCCATTCAGGTGTCGTTCCCGACGTCACGAGGATGTCGCCGGCGTCCACTTCGGTGAGGTCGCCCGGACGTTGCGCGATCCGGACTCGGCCGGTCGCGAAGCCGAGTCCGACCCCGATGCCGCTGATCGTTCGATCGATCGACGGTGTGGTGACGGTCTGGCCGGGGGTGAACGGCCGGATTTGGAGGACGTGAAGCTGGTCTTCCAGGAGCGCCCATTCGATCTCGTGTGGCGCACCGAAGTGGCTGTCGACCGACGAACTGAGCTGACCGATCCGGGCGACGTCCCGGTCGTCGAGCACGCGTGTGGTCTGGCGTTCGGTCGGCAGGAACGCATGACCCGCGCCAGCGTTGAGCACGACCCGCTTGCGGCCGATCGCGACCGATGTCGGGATCGATGTGGTCCGGCTGATCACGTATCGGTCCGGCTCGACGGCACCCGAGATGATGGGCTCACCGAGACCGAAGGTCGCTTCGACGAGCAGGTCGTCCGACGTGCCGAGTGGGATCGCGAGCCCCGACTTCTCGGCGTGGACCATCCGTTGAACGACGACCGCCATGGTCGGATGCTCAGCGCCGAGCCCGCGGGCGCGCATCGCCAAGGCGCGTTCGCCGAACAGCGACGCCCAGCAGCTGTGGATCCGGCTGACGACATGCGCGAGGTCGACGACATCGGTGAACGATGCGTGGACGCCTGCGCACTCCGGACCGGAAACGGCACCTGGAGCGGTCGAGGAGCGAACGGCCACCGGAACCGGATGGTTCGACTCCCCGTCGGTGGAGACTCTGAGGGCGGCGAGCGCGGAACCGATCTCCTGGGTGAATGCGCTGTCGAACTGGATCTGGGCGATCAGGTGCCGAGCCTTGCGGGCCAGCATCGCGATGTCGTCCCCCGGCGCGTTCCCGGCTGCGGCCCAGATCGTGTGGAGACGGTGGTCGATGTGGGCGTCACGCGTTGCGGCCTCGTAGGCGGCGGCGGTGACGACGAACCCGTCGGGCGTGTTGTAGCCGAGGCCGTGGAGTCGACTGAGGTACCAGCCCTTGACGCCCACCTCGTCGACGCTGCCCGCGCCAGCGTCGTCGAGTGGTACCACGAAGCGAGCGGAGGTCGGAATGGCACCCATGGGTCGAGTCTCCGGTCGCGCACTCGCTGCGACCAGAGGACTTCGTCACGTCGGATTGTCGAGTCGTCAGACGGTGACGGCGTGGAAGCGAAGGCGAAGGGTCGTCGCATCGACGATCGAATCGTCTTCCGGGCTCGTGGAGAACAGGAGCAGCGTGGCTCCCTCAGCTGTGGCCGCGTTCCATTCGAAAACGTCGGCGAACGGGCCGGCTTCGGGACCGCCGCTCCCGGTCACGAAGCCCGCGACGACCGGTTCGTCGGATCCGTCGGAGTAGAGCCGGACCTGGACGGTTCCCTCGAACGCGGAAGCGGTCCCGGTCAGCACCATCGGGCTCTCGATCTCTGCGAGCGCAACTGGTTGGGCGATCGTGATGTTCGCGTTCGATGCTCCGATGACGGCCCAGTCGTCGCCGTCCACCTGACGGACGTGAACCACGGTGGGGCTCCCGTTCGGGCGGGACCGGATCTCGACGTCGCCCGAACGACTGTCGCCGGCAAGGAACTCGCCCACGACGACAGGATCGAATCCGATGAACTCGACAGCAAATGTCCGGGCTGCGGCAACAGGATCGGCGTAGCGGGCGTTCGAGTCGTGCCGCGGCCAGACCACGGGGGAGACCTCATCGGGCACGGTCGTGGGCGGCAGCATGGTCGTACTGGGCTCACTGGTTGTCGTGCTCGTCGACGTGGTGGGAGCCGAGACGGAGACACTCGGCGAACTCGTTGCCGGTGCCACCGTTGTGTTCGTCGCGGGCGGAGTTGTCGCGGTGCTCGGGGGAACCGGCAACGTCGGCGGGGCGCCCGCGCTGTTGGCCGGCGCGGCAGCATCGTCCGCTCCGGCGGCGACGAGCAGTGCAACGAGGCCGACCAGGAGGGCGACGATCGCACAGGCGAGCGCCCACCACGCAACGCGTGACGTCCCCGAGGCATGCGTCGGGGACGGATTGTCGTTCATGCGGCTTCCGACCTCCTCCTGTACGTCGAGCGTCCGCCGGACCGCTCCTTGCCGATAGAGAACTTGGTCCCGAGGTGGGCTCGTCGGCGGCCTGGCGTGGGTGACCTTGGCCCCTGGCAATGCCACCCCGACATGCGTACTGTTCAGCGTGCCCGCCGACGTTCAGGAGGAGTCGTATGTTCACGGACCGTCGAGATGCCGGTCGACAGTTGGCGGCGTGCCTGTCGCATTACCGGGGGGACCGGAACGTGGTCGTGGTGGGTTTGCCGCGGGGCGGAGTACCCGTGGCGTACGAGGTCGCCACCGCGCTCGGGGTGCCGCTGGACGTCATCGTCGTCCGCAAACTCGGCGTCCCGTTCCAGCCAGAGCTCGCAATGGGTGCCATCGGTGAGCACGGAGCGCGCTATGTGGACGCCGGTCTCGTCGCCCGTGCCGGGGTGTCCGATGAGCAGTTCGCTGAGGTGGAGCGTCGCGAACGTGGCGAACTGGAGTGGCGGTCGCATCGATTTCGCGCAGGACGCCCGCCAGAGACACTCGAGGGGCGTGTCGTGATCATCGTCGACGACGGTGTGGCGACCGGATCGACGGCGCGCGCCGCGTGCCAGGTGGCGCGCGCCGCTGGGGCTTCACGCATCGTGTTGGCCGTTCCGGTCGCGCCGTCCGACTGGGCGGAGCGGCTGCACGACGTCGCCGACGAGTACATCGCCGCCGAGACGCACTGGCGGTTCGGTTCGGTTGGGCTCTTCTACAGCGACTTCGCGCAGACGGACGATGCCGAGGTGATCGAGTGTCTGCGCGCGGCCTCCGCCCGCGGTGGCGCCGACGGCGCCGGGCGGTCGCTCAGGCCACCTCCTACGGAGCGTCATACCGATGTTGTCGTGGACGCCGACGGGGTGTCACTCGACGGTCATCTGAACGTGC
>Ga0316197_10004100_pt1 | contig 10353 bp, 9 predicted proteins | sample OudBiesiAoxic_MG_FD_204939 | JGI IMG/M metagenome (GOLD analysis project Ga0316197, IMG submission 204939) | Coastal sediment microbial communities from Oude Bieten Haven, Netherlands - site A oxic | ecosystem: Environmental > Aquatic > Marine > Coastal > Sediment | place: Netherlands... | reverse complement strand
TCCCGGCAGCAGGATCGGGATGTCACGCCGCAGGTGCTCGCGCAGCCACGGTTCGTCGTGATGGTCCCCGTGGAGGTGCGAGATGTACAGGAAGTCGGCGTTCTCGATGCGTTCGCGGAGGTCGTCGCTGAATTGATCGTTGCGTGGGAAGACGAACCACGAACCGAAGAACGCCGGAACGAACCATGGGTCGCAGACGATCGAGCCGGCCTCGGTTTCGATGAGCATGCCGGCATGGCCGATGGAGGTGGCGCGCATGCGCTCAGGCTACGTGTGTGTGCGGGCGACGATCAGGCGACCGGCGGGTCGGTGAACTGCTGACCGGCGCGCGACACGTGCTCGGTCCAGGCAGCGCCGTCCCAGTAGCGAAGCTCGAACCGGCCCGACGGGTCGGCGTACCACCCGGCCGGCACTGCCGAATCGGCTGCGGGTGCCGCCGCCGGCTCCGTTGCGGCGGGCTCGGTGGCAGCGGGCTCGGGTTCGGTGGCAGCCGGCTCGGGCTCGCTCACCTGTGCGGCCAGGTCGGCGATCGATGCTTCGGCGGCCGCCTCGGCGGGTGCGTCCTGCTCGTCAGGGGCGCTCGCCCAACCAGCCGGCTCGTCGACCGGTTCCGGCGTGTCGTCGACGGCGGCGGTCGCTGCTGCGGCGGCCGCGGGAACGAACGGCGAATCGTCGGCCTGCTCGTCGGCGGCGTCGGCTGCCGTGGCAGGCGTCTCGTCGGCAGGCGCTTCGGCGGGTGCTGTCCCGTCGGTTTCGCGCTGGAGGTACGCCACGATGTTGGTGCCGGCGGCCACGATCGAGACGACCGACCAGCCATCGGCGGCCTTCGCGTTGAGTAACGGTGCCAGTGACTCGGCGTCGTAGGACGAGGCGGTGACCGATGAGAACTCCTGCATGGCCGCGATGCTAGACGACGAATCGTCTGGTTGAGGCGCTCTCGGGTGAATCCTTCACGATCAGTCGGGGTCGGGGCGGGCGCCCTCGGTCAGCGTGGCGAGGTCAGCCGTCTCCGGGTCGCCGTCGTAGACCAACTCGCCGTTGCTGAGTGCGATCAGACGGCTGCTCTGGTTGACGCTCGACAGTTCGTGGGTGGCCACCACGAGGGTGGCGCCGTCGCTGTGAGCGAGCGTGAGCAGGTCGAGGAGCGCGAGTTTGCCGAGCCGGTCGAGGCCGACGAACGGCTCGTCGATCAACATGACGTCGAACGGCCGAACGAACGCCATCGTGAGCGCGGCCTTCTGTTTGAGACCGCGGCTGAACGTGGTCGGGAGGTCGTCGACGCGATCCATCAACCCCACCATGTCGACGAGGTCGACGGCCTGCTGCTCCCAGTCGTCGGTCCCGTGCAGCCGGGCGATGTACTCGAGGTGTTCCCACACGGTCAGGTCGTCGTAGAAGACGGGTTGGTCGGCCAGGTACGACACGGCTGCTCGCGCTTCGATCGAAGCGATCGGGTGCCCGGCAATCGTGGCCGACCCCTCGGTGGGTTCCAGCATGCCGACGAGCATGCGCATCAGGGTGGTCTTGCCACTTCCGTTGTGACCGATCAGTGAAACCCGCTCGCCAGTGGCGATGCGCAGGTCGAGCGGCCGGAGCGCCGGCGCGTCGCCGTAGCGCTTCGCGAGGCCTCTGGTCTCGATGGCCGGGGGTGGGCCGGCGGCCTGCTCCTCGCGGTGAGCGGGCTCGGGTCGCGTGTCTCGAGTCGCGGCGTCGTCGACGCGGGTCGTCGGCTGCTCGACGCTGGGGGAGCGCCGGGCTCGGGTCCGCTGAGACTGCGGTCGATTGGATCGTGAACTGCTCATGCGGTGGCGGCTCGCCCTTCTTCGAAGAATGCTCGGACCCTTGCGCCCCACGGGTCGCGGCGTCGAACCCAGACGACCGTGATCGCCGTGAACAGCGCCAGACCGAGCAGTGATCGCCCGACGCTCGACGCCGTGCTGTCGAACCGTGCGACGAACACGGGGATCGTTGCCACGGCACTGATCACCACCGGCAACAGCGTGCGAAAGGCCGTGCTGAATCCGGCGAACTCGGGCGGGACCATGGTGGTCTCGGCGTCTCGCGGCATGCCCATCAGTGTGGTCGGCGAGGGCGCGGTGGGCGCATCGAGCATGGTCACGACCACGGGGCCCATCGCGCCGGCCCACACCATCGGAATGGCCACGGCGAAGGCCATCGGTCCGACGTCGGGGTCGACGAGGTAGGCGGTCGTGGCGCCGACGAGGCCGACGACGGCCAGCAAAACCGCAGATGCAACCAGATGGTGGGCGTAGATCCAGCCGCGCTCGATCGGGAAGCTGTCGGTGAGGTCGGGACGGTCGATCTCCTGCGACAGCGGTTCGAGCGACTCGAGGCCGGCGAAGAACAGCGCGCCGAGCAGCAGCAGGCCGAACAGTGGCGACGACGAGACCGTGAGGGCGGCGCCCACGCCGCCGAGCACGGCGAGCAGAGCGATGCGGACGAACCGAGAGGCGGGCAGTCGACGCAACGATCGGCTGTCGCGCCGCCACACGATGCTCGCCGACGGTGCCGTCCCGCCACCGTCCGCACCGGCCGTCGACGAAGGTGTACGGCCTCGCGCCGATGCCGTGGCCGCCGGTCGGGCGGGTCGGTGGCGTTGACCCCACGGCCGCGTCCGGAGCACCTCCGACCGCAACTGGCGTCGCAACTGCACCACCGTTCGAAGGTCCTGCACCGTCGCGGCGAAGCGCAGTTGCGAGACCAACTCTCCGCGGCGTGCGAGCGCCTCGACGCGGAGCCGCCCACCGAGGGCGAGTGCGGCCACCGCCATGGCGACGGCGACCACGATGGCGATCACGTCGATCGGTCGCTGGCTGATACCCCACAGCGCCAGCCGGCCGGCGAGGTTCCCCGGAGCGAGGCGAGCCACTCCGGTGGCTTCGCCGGTCCAGATGCCCCACGCCACGGTCCCCTGCCACACCAGCGCGATCGTTGCGAGTGTCGTGGCCAACCAGCGAGGGGTCCGCAGGGTGTGGGCGATCACGGCGGTCGCGACGAAGGTGACACCGACGATCGCCCCGAACGCACCGCACGCTGCTGCCCACGCGGCACGCGATCCCTCGACCTCGGTGGCGATCAACTGTCCGAGCACGGCGCCGCCGAGTCCGAGAGCGAATGCTGCGGCCCGAAGCCGCTGGGCGACCGGTCGCAACATCACCGTCCGACGCGAGATCGGTGCGGAGAGCACGTGGCGGATGTCGGCCAGCTCGATGGCGACCGGTCCGCCGTCGGCGCCGCTGCGGATGCCGAGCGCGAACGCAGCGACGACGAGCAGCCCGATGATCGACGGCCCTCGTTCGAGCAGGTCGGCAGTGTCGACGTCATCGCCGATGGCGCCGTCGATGGCGTCGGAGACCACCACGACCAAGGTCAGCCCGACGAGCGCGAACAGGTACACCCGATAGGCGATGTCGTACCAGTCGGTGTCGCCCAATCGGCGACGTTGCCGGGTCCTGCGGAGCTCGACGAGGGTGGCCTTCGACGTTCGGGGATCGGGTACCGCAACGGGTTCCGCGAATTCGTCGGACGACATCGCCGAAAGAACGTACTGCCGTCGTTGCATACTTGTGTGGTGGACACCGAAACAGCCCAACTGTTCGTCGGGCTGCTGTCGATCGTCGCGGGCGTCGGAGCGGTCTCGCTGGTGGTGCTCCGACTGCTCGCTGCCGGAGGTAACGAGGCCGCTCATCGTCTCGGCTCGGCGATCAGCGACGCCGGTGTGTGGCTGGCATTCCTGGTCGCGCTCGGAGCCACGGTCGGCAGCCTCTACTTCTCCGAGGTGGCCAACTTCAATCCGTGCCGTTTCTGCTGGTTCCAGCGCATCGCGATGTACCCGTTGACGGTGATCCTGCTGGTCGGTGGGCTCCGCAAGGACCCGAACGTGCGGTGGTACGCCACACCGCTCGCGGCGATCGGGGTGGCCATCTCCGGCTGGCACAGCCTGATCGAGTGGCGACCATCGCTCGACAACGGCGAATGCGAATTCCAGGGGCCGTCGTGCACGTTCATCTGGTTCCGAGAGTTCGGCCTGAGCCTCGCCAACATGGCGCTGATCGGGTTTCTCACCATTCTCATACTGTTGCTCGTGCGCTTCCCCGCCAGACTGAAGGCCGAGCCTGAAATGGAGCACACCTCGTGAAGAACCGCACTGTGATCATCGTCGTCGGAGTCATCGTGCTCGTCGTTGGCCTGGCCGGTGCGGCGGTGCTGCTCTCGGGTGGCGACGACGAGAGTTCCGGCGGCGTCCTCGCTCCCGGCGAGACCACGCGACCCACCTATGGCGACGACGTGCAGCAGACCCGCCCGGTCGAGGTCACCGGCGATCCTCTGCCGTCGCTTCGAGAAGTGGTCGACGTCGATCCGGCCATCGGAATGGCCACCCCGGTCGTCGATGGTGCGACGTTCGACGACGATGCCGTGTCGATCGGCGGAGCAACCGATGGCCCGACCTTGTACGTGTTCCTCGCTCACTGGTGCCCGCACTGCAACGACGAGATCCCCGAGCTGATCGAACTCGACAACCGCGGTGGTCTGCCCGATGGGATGAACGTGGTCGGGGTCAGCACCGGTGTCGACAACACGGGCCCGAACTATCCCCCCTCGGACTGGATCGTCGAGAAGGACTGGCCCGCCAAGTGGCCGGTGATGGCCGACAGCGACGACTCGACGGCGTTCATCGTCAACGGCGGCGGCGGATTCCCGTACCTGATGATCGTTGACGCCGACGGCAACGTGCTCGATCGGGCCAGTGGCACCAAGTCGGCCGAGGATCTCGCCGGCTGGATCCAGGCAGCACTCGACTCCGACTCCGCCTGACTCCGACCGACTTCGCCGGCTGCGACTCGGCCCGGCTGCAACTCACCGGGAGGGACCACGCGTGATGACCGGTGTCGCCCGCTCACTCCCAGGCGGCGGGCAGGGCAGTGTGGTCGGTGACGGTGCAGTCGTCGCCGAACACCACGAAACGGTCGAAGCCGCGCAGGAACCACCGGTCGTGGGTCACCGCCACGACGGTGCCGTCGAACTGGGCGAGACCATGTTCGAGTGCCTCGGCCGACATGAGGTCGAGGTTGTCGGTCGGCTCGTCGAGCAACAGCAACGTGGCCCCGGACAACTCCAGCAGCAACACCTGGAACCGCGCCTGTTGGCCACCTGACAGCGTGTCGAAGGTCTGCTGCGCGCACCCGTGCAGTTCGTACCGCCGCAGCATGCCCATCGCCGGCCCGAGCACGACGTCGTTGTCGTACAGGATGTCGACCAACTCGCGCCCCTGCCATTCGGGGTGCTCATGCGTCTGGTGGAACAGCCCGGGCACGACGCCGGCGCCGAGGCGGCAGACGCCGGCGTGGTCGACACGATCGGCATCGGCGTCATCGACGGCCACCTGGTCGAGGAGTCGGAGGAAGTGGCTCTTGCCCACCCCGTTGCCACCGAGCACGGCGACCCGCTCTCCGTACCAGAATTCGACGTCGAACGGGTCGGTGAGCCCGTCGATCTCCAGGGCTTCGCAGATCACCGCGCGTTTGCCGGTGCGGGCACCTCGGAGCCTGACGTCAATCTGCTGGTCGCGCATCTCCGGAGGGCGTTCGCTGCGCTCGATGAAGTGTCGCAGCTTCGTTTCTGCCGCTTTGAGTTTCGGGGCGAAGTTCTCGCTGATCTTGGCGCGCTCGCGCATCAGCTTCACATAGTCCTCGAGCCGCTGGCGTTCGTCGTCGTACAGGGCGCGGTCGCGGTCTCGTTTGTCGTGCTCGCGCTCCTTCGCGTCCGCGTAGCCGGCGAACGATCCGCCGTGGGTCCACGCCCCCCACGCTTCGACGGTGACGATCTTCGTCGCGGTGGCGGCCAGGAGTTCACGGTCGTGGCTGATGAACAGCACGGTCTTTCGGGTGGTGTTCAGCTGTTCTTCGAGCCAGCGTTTCGCGGGCACGTCGAGGAAGTTGTCGGGTTCGTCGAGGACGAGGATGTCGAACTCGCTGCGCAGCAACGCTTCGAGCGCCAACCGCTTCTGTTCGCCGCCGCTCAGTGTGCGCAACGGTCGATCCCGGACGTCGTCGAGCGACTCGCCGAACGCCCTGGTCACGCATTCGTTCCACGTGACCTCGAGGTCGTAGCCGCCGGCGTCACCCCAGGCTGCCAGCGCATCGGCATACTCCATCGGTTCGTCGGCAAGGTGCAGTTCGGCGACGGCCAATCGTTCGGCAGCGACGCGCAGTCGGGTGGGTGCAATCGACACCAGCAGCTCGTGCACCGTCGTCGCGGCGTGGTCGGCGGTGCCGACGAGCTGATGCATGACGCCGAACTGACCGTCGACGCTGATCGTCCCGTCGCTGGCACCGAGGTCGCCGGTGATCAGCTTCATCAGCGTCGACTTCCCGACGCCGTTGGCTCCGACGATCGCCACGCGCTCGCCGTCTCCGACCCGGAACGAGACGTCACGAAACAGCTCGTCGCCGCCTGGCAGCTGCCAGGCGAGATGGCTGACAGCGATCGATCCCACGGCGGATCGATCCTACGGACTGTCGGTGTGCGGTGCAGTCTCGGTTTCGTGTGCCGCCTGCGCCGCACGATCGAACACGACTCGGACGGGTACGTCGAGCGTTGCGGCAGCGGCCGCCGCATCGTCGAACTCGACCTTGACGCGGTGCGCAGCACGTTTCACACGAATCGACTGACCGTCGACGTCGACGACGGATTCGGTTCGCTGCTGCGGCCAGCGGCGCCTCATCGACATCCGGACGCCGAGCGTGCCGGTTTCGCGCACGATGACCAGGCGCAGCGGCCCCACCGCCGCCGGGTCGCACAGCGCACTCACCGTGTGGGCTGGGCGCCCCTTCTTCATCACGATCGGCGTGACCCACGCGTCGTGCGCGCCTGCTTCGATGAGCCGCTCGATCGTGTGGGCGAGCACTTCGCCGGTGACGTCGTCGACGTTTGCCTCGAGCAACGCCACGGGCGTGCCGTCGTCGCCGGCAGCGCCGTCGAGGTGGTCGCCGTGCCGGCCGACCACCACCTGCACGACGTTCGCGCGCTCGGGTGTGTCGGCGGTGCCCGCCCCGTACCCGACAGCAGTCGCGGACATGGGCGGCATGGCTCCGAAGGTGGTCGCCAGTGTGGCCATCAACGCCGCGCCGGTCGGCGTCGACACCTCCAGCGTGGTGTCGATGCCCTGCGAGGGGGCATTCGCGCCGGCCAGCAGGGCGACCGTCGCAGGAGCGGGGTTCGGGATCACGCCGTGGGCGCTACGAACCGAGCCGTGGCCGACCGCGATCGGGCTGCACCACACCTCGTCGATGTCGAGTGACTCGAGTGCCGCGCAGACGCCGACGACATCGACGATCGAGTCGAGGGCTCCGACTTCGTGCAACTCGACCTCGCCCGGGTCGGCACCGTGGATGGCTCCTTCGACCTCCGCCAGCCGGAGAAAGACTGCACGAGCCCGCTTGCGGACGCGGGCCGGTAGGTCGCCGGCGTCGAGGAGATCGAGGATCTCGCGCACCGGTCGATGTGGCGTGTGGCGGCCGTCGGGATCGTCGTGCGACCCGTGATCGTGATGGACGACGACGTTGGCCCAGGTCGCGCGCACCCCGCAGCGCTGGACGCGCTCGAACAACAGGGCGTAGCCGTCGACGCCGAGCCCACCGATGGTCGAGGCGACCGTGTCGGGATCGGCGCCGGCGTCGACCAGTGCTGCCATCGTCATGTCGCCCGCCACGCCCGCCTGACAGTTGAACCAGGCGACCCTCCGCTCGTCCGCGCCGCTCATCGGTTCGGCCAGGTGAACATGCGGGCGATCGCGCAGGCGGCGCCGAAGCCGTTGTCGATGCCGACCACCGTGACACCGCTCGCGCAGGAGGCGTGCATGGCGAGCAGTGCGGTGACACCATCGAGCCCGGCCCCGTAGCCCACGCTGGTCGGCACGGCCACGACCGGAGCGCCCGTGAGTCCGCCGAGCACGCTGGCCAGCGCGCCCTCCATGCCGGCCACCACGATCAGCGCGTCGGCGTCGGTGAGGTCATCGAGCCGGGCCAGCAAGCGGTGCAGTCCTGCGACGCCGACATCGGTGACCACCGTCGGATCGAATCCGTAGGCACGCAGTGCCAACGCTGCTTCGTCGGCCACCGGGATGTCGCTGGTGCCGGCAGTGACGACGGCGATCTTGGCTGCGGAGGCTGGCTCGGGGAGCCGCCAGACCATCGAGCGGCTGGCCTCGACGGCGGCGCCGTGGGCGTCGAGGCAGGCGCTGCGCTGCGCATCGTCGGTGCGGGTCAGGAGCACCGGCCCGGTGCCGTTGGCGAGCAGTTCGCCCACGATCGCCACGCACTGGGCGGGTGACTTGCCGGGCCCGTAGATCGCCTCGGGGAGCCCGGACCGGAGGTGCCGATGATGGTCGACGGTGGCACCGTCGACCTCGGCGAACGGCAGGCGGCGGAGCCGGGCGACGGCAGCGTCCGGTGACATCTCGCCCGATTGCACGTCGTCGAGGAGGGCCCGCAGGCCGAGTTCGTCCACCCGGTCATCGTGCCACGTCGGCAATGGAACGGCCCCGCTCGGCAATGGGCCCGTAGTGTTGGCGGCGATGTCATCGAGCGCACGGAAACGGGTCGGGTTCTTCGGTCCCTTCGGCACCTTCACCCAGCAGGCCCTCCTCTCACAGCGCGACCTGGCCGACGCGGAACACGTCGCGTATCGCACCGTTCCCGATGTGCTCGACGCCGTCGAGCAGGGTGAGGTCGACGTCGGTGTGGTGCCGATCGAGAACTCGATCGAGGGGATGGTCAACTTCACCCAGGATGCGTTGGCGTTCGACCACAACTTGTTGATCCAGCGCGAGATCGTCATCGACATCGAGCACTGCCTGCTCGCCAACCCGGGTGTCTCACTCGCCGATGTCACCGAGATCTACTCGATTCCGGTGGCGACCGCCCAATGTCACCGGTACCTCCGCGAGCAACTGCCCGACGCCGAGATCCGGGCCGCCTACAGCACCGCCGATGCCGCACGCCTGGTGAGCGAATCCGACGCCAGCGACAGCGCCGCGCTCGGCCCGCGCGTGGCGGCGACGGTCTACGGCCTCGATGTGATCGCGGCGGACATCGCCGATCACGACGGCAACCAGACCCGCTTCGTGGTGGTGGCCCGAGAGGGCGTGCCCGCCCCGACCGGCAACGACAAGACCGCGCTCGTCATCTACCAGCGAGCGGACGAACCCGGCAGCCTCGTGTCGATCCTGCAGGAGTTCACCGCCCGCCGGATCAACCTGTCGAACCTCACCAGTCGTCCGACCAAAGCCGGGGGCCTGGGCGACTACTGCTTCATCGTGTACGCCGAAGCTCATGTGTCCGACGAACTGCTCGCCGACACGATGCGGGCCCTCCACGCCAAGCAGGGCGGGGTCAAGTTCCTCGGGTCGTATCCCGCATCGGACGATCCGTCGGACACGAAGCGTGAACACGCCGACAGCCGTTGGCGCGAGGCCGACGACTGGGTGCGAGACATCCAACGCGCGATCGAGCGGTAGGCCGGCGGGGCGAACGCCTACGCTCGTCGCCATGTCGAACCAGCAACAGGAGCCCGGCGATCGTCCCGTCAGTGTGGTCACCGGAGCGAACTCCGGGATCGGACGCGCGACCGCGATCCACCTTGCACAACAGGGCCATCGAGCGATCGGAACCGTCCGGTCGATCGACAAGGCCGAGAAGCTCCGGACGATGGCAGCAGCGGCGGATGTGTCGGTCGAGCTGTTCGAGCTCGACGTCGCCGACGACGAGTCCGTGCGTGTCGGTTTCGACGAGATCTTGGCCACCGCCGGGCGGATCGACCATCTGATCAACAACGCCGGGGTCGGCGGCAACGCAGTTGCCGAGGAGTGCCCGCCCGAGCTGTATCTGTCCGTGATGAACGTCAACCTGTGCGGCGCGGTGCGCTGCATCCAGGCGGTGCTGCCGCAGATGCGTGAACGCGGGAGCGGCACGATCGTCAACATCACCTCGGTCGCCGGGCGGATCGCGGCACTGGCTCAGTCGCCGTACGTCGCGTCGAAGTGGGCATTCGAAGGGTTGAGTGAGGGATTGGCGCAGGAGCTGGCGCCCTTCGGGATCCGGGTGGCGATCATCGAGCCCGGCGTCACCAAGTCGGCGATCTTCGCGAAGAACATCGACGCCCCGAACTCGACCGGCGCCTACGAGGCGCACTACCGCAGGATGTTTCAGTTCTACGCGACCGGGATGGCCAATGCCACCGACCCGTTCGAGGTCGCGCAAGTGATCCACGATGCGATCACCGCCGACGAGCCGCGGCTGCGCTATCCGGTGAGTTGGGGTGGAGCGGAGCTGG
>Ga0316197_10004099_pt1 | contig 10354 bp, 7 predicted proteins | sample OudBiesiAoxic_MG_FD_204939 | JGI IMG/M metagenome (GOLD analysis project Ga0316197, IMG submission 204939) | Coastal sediment microbial communities from Oude Bieten Haven, Netherlands - site A oxic | ecosystem: Environmental > Aquatic > Marine > Coastal > Sediment | place: Netherlands... | reverse complement strand
CAATATGCCGTCATCAGCCAGCGCCCCGCGGGCCTTGCGGAAGTAGCCACCCAGCTTCTCCCGCGTCATGAACAGCTGGTAACTGAAATTCATCGCCAGCACGACATCAAGCGGCTTGTCCGTCGTTACCCGGAACACGTCTTCCTGCAGCAGGCTGACGCGCAGGCGTGCTTCCGGTTTGAGGCGGGACAGGTTGTGTTTCCGGCCCCATGCCAGCACTTGCGGATCAATATCAACACCGATGGCGGTATTATCCTTGCTGCGCCTGACCCATTCACAACACATACTTGCGGTGCCGCAGAAATCCTCCCGAACATGCCTGGGACGCCGACCACGCAACTTGCGGTAGGTATTACTGACGAATTTATATTCAAAAGCGACATTCTGAACAGACTTTTCGTAAAGCACATGCCGGTCTGCAGTTTCCGCCATGGTCTTTCTTTTATGCTGCTGTTTTTTCTTCATGATTCGACCCGGGATTTCATTACGGATATCGCCGCGGATTATTACACATTGAGGGTCAACATGTTATTTATCCGGCGGGATTGCTAACGCAGCGACACTGGATATTTTTCCCTGTAAGCAGCCGCCGGGGTGACAATTGAATCCGGACTTTCTATAATTGGCTCAACGCCGCGGCCGTCTTCTCATTCATAATTCCGATGACAGCAAAAGAGAACACGCCGTCGTGATCATGGCGCATAACAACAGGCGATGGGGGCATCCGCATGAAACATTTTCTGGACAACCGGCTTCACGGACTGTGGGACAGCTTTCAGCATAACCGGCAGCAAAAAGCACTCAGGCTCAGCAGGATGGCCGATGTCCTAAATACCGTAGAAGGTGTAGTGGATGGCACGGACAGCAAAATACGGCTGGTACCCGGCTACAGGAAGAAACTGCAGAAATCTATTCAGTCCTCACTCGAGTTTGCAGAGGATCTCGTCAACCAGATCCCGGCAAGTATTGAAGTCAGCCGCAGCACCTTCGCCACAGACCCGTATGTGAACTCCTTCTTTACCAATGTATCGGATTTGCATTCCATCTTCAGTCACAGCTCCGAGATTCGGGATTTCATGGATGAATGCCATGACAACAGTGCGCAGTGCTGTGCCCTGCTGTGCATGGCACGCTCGGAGAAAACAGTCCTGGGGATGGAACTGTCCGGCAATATGCTGAAAAAGGACGTCCTGCAGGTTGCCGTCAGTTTCTCGGATCACCGCATTTATTCACCGGCGCCGAGTGAGCCTGAAACACGGGAAGGTCTCAAGCACTGCCTGTTCCAGGGCCTGGTGAGTAATGCGCTGGAGCGTATCGGGCAACTCCGGCTCGCTAGCCACCATCTGCAAAGCCAGTACCAGATGCTGCATTCAAGACTCAGGCACCACCGGCAGAAATCCACGACGGGGAAACAGGACGGTCGCGCGGATGAGAGGATCCTGCAGACCCTTGAGGAAACCCGCCGGGAACTTGTAGTAATCGAGGAAAAGTTACTGCATACGCCGCGGGTGACACCACGGATAGTGCTGGAGCAGGTTGCAGATGTATTCAGCAAGCCGGATGAATTTGTCCGGCTCAGGAAGTCATCACTCCGGCTCAACAAGATGGGCATCAAGATCAGTGGGGATTCTCCGCAGCCAGGCAATTTGCTCAACCTGACCGAGGTCGTCATCGGAAATGAGCGGCCGCGCGTGGTCACGCTGGCAACCTTCCCGAAGAACGAGCTCACTCCCAGGACCGCAGTTTCGGACTTGCGCTGCTGACGCGCCACCCGGGTCTTTATGGCCCCTTTTCGTTATCAAGCCCCTTCTCGGTGATTGATTCGTAGAGGTGCACGACCTCCGCACAAAATGCCTGCCAGTCCGGATGCCGGTCTATCAAGTGTTTGCTCTGCTGGGCATCATGTACCACCCTGTCGAGAAATTCTACATCCCCGTCGCTGAGCAACTCACCATGGTCCACTTTATCCTTGAGTGCCTTTAGCCGCGGCAGTCGCTGCTTTTCGAATCGCTCGATAAGCGCCATAATAATGCCGTCATCATCTGAATCTTCAGACATGCGCTCCTCCTGCAAACGGCTTTTCTTCTTATTGTGCTATCAACCGCTTGCATTCTATAGCATAGCACTCATACGCAGTGCCGACAGGCAGCCACCGGCATTACTTATGCCGGTTCTACCCGCAATTTCACCACGGCCCGCTCGGTGGCCTCTGTCACGGTAAACTTGAATCCTGCTTCCTCAATGGACTCACCCTCGGCTGGAATATGACGCAGACGGGCCATCATCAGCCCGCCAATGGTATGCGATTCCACGGCCGGCAAACTCGCACCCAGCACCACGTTGACTTCAGAAATGGGCAAGCGGGCATCCATCAGGTAAGTCTCTTCATCCAGCATCTCGAAAATACGCTTGCGCCGCGGCAGGTATTCCTCGAAGTCATAACCGACATCAATTTCACCGACCACTTCCTCGAGGATGTCTTCCATGGTAATCATGCCGATGGCCGAACCGAACTCGTTGACGACAATGGCCATGTGGTCATCGCGGTTACGCAGGACGGGCAGCAACTGGTCAATCGTCTGGTAGGGCGAGACATAGTGGGCTGGCTTGATGAGTTCCTCCAGGGGACGGTCCGGCAGTTCCGGGTCCATCAGGTCCCAGGTTGTCAGCGTCACAACGCCCACGATATTACTGATGTTCCGGCTGTAGACCGGCAGCCGGTTGTAGCCACGCCTGCGAACCAGTGTAATGGCACTGCGGCTGTCGCGCCGGTTGCGGTTGATGGCGGTGATCTCGGCGACCGGTATCATGGCCTCGCCCACCGAGGTGTCCGCAAAGCGAATCGCGCGTTTGATACGTGCACGATCAAAGACGTCGACATTGGCGGTGTGCTCGGCCATGTCCACCACCATGCGCATCTGCTCCCGGGTAATGAACACGGTCTGGTCTGATTTACCACCGCCGACGAGGCGCGCACAGAGCCGTGCGATGCGTGAAAAGATGAACACCAGGGGATAGAACACGATGGAGAATACCCGCAGCGGATACACGATCACGGGTGCGATTTCGTTGGACTTCTGCTGGTAGACACTCTTGGGTACGATTTCACCCAGTATCAGAAACACTGGCGTGAACAGCAGTACCGCATACAGGTCACCCAGTTGTCCGAACGAGCGGATCATCAGCATGGTGCCCAGTGTCGTCAGGATAATGGTCGATATATTGGTCCCGACCAGTGTGGTACCGAGCAACACGTCCGGCGTCTGAAACAGTTTCAGCACCAGTTGTGCGCCACGGTGCCCCTGGTTCGCCTGGTGATGTATCTTGAACTTGTCTGAATTGACCAGCGCGATCTCGGAGCCCGAGAAAAACCCCTTCAGCAACAGCAGCACCACCATTGTCAACAATATAATCAATAAATCCATGAGCGTACCCTCATTCAGTAAGTCGCCTTGCGTTGCGGGTCCTGGCCGTCATCACCGGCATCCCGCGTGCTACTGCGATCATCCGTCGCATTGGTGCCGGCAACAGCCGCTGGATCGCCCTTGCCTGCTGCAACCTCGTCAGGCAGGGCTTCCGTCTCTATGCTGTCATCGGCGGCCGCAGTCTCCGTCACCCCGGGTTCTTGCAGTGCCTCATCATCACTGCCTTCCTCGAGCTTGCCGCCACGATTGATGCGCACGCGGTGAATACGATGCTCGTCCATTTCAAGGATCGTTATAACGATATCCTCGATACCGATGCTGTCTCCGATCATGGGCAGGCGGTCGAGGTGGCGGAACGCGACACCGCCGATGGTCGTCATGCGTGGATCCTCGATGCCGAAATTGGTCAGGTTATTGAAGTCAGTCAGCTTCATGTCACCGTCCACCTCGTAGGTGTCCTCGTCACGTTCGTGGTACAGCTCCTGCCCGTCGACATCACCGGAAATCTGGCCAAATATAAAGGTCAGCACATCTTTCATGGTGACGAAACCCTCGACCCCGCCAAACTCGTTGAGGACAGCCGCGGCACGGGCGTTGTTGTCGGTAAAGAAGTCGAACATCTCATCGACCTTCTTGGTGAGCGGCACCACCACCGGCGTATGCATGATGTCATCCGGTTGCAGTGTCGACTGGTCGGTGGCGTCGAGCACCAGCCGCAACACATCCTCGGCATGGATGAAGCCCACCAGGTTGTCACGGTGCGTCCGGAAGACAGGGACCCGCGGATGCCGGAAGGTACGAAACTGTTCGATCATCTCCGGCACCGTCATTTCGACGTTGAGAAATGCCGTGCGCGTCCGCGGGGTCATGATTTCGACGACTTCCGTATCGCCCGCCTCCAGCAGGTTGTAAATCAGGGCACGCTCGGTGGCATTGAGTTCCCCGTCCTTGGCAACCTCCTCCACCAGGGTACGGAATTCATCCAGGTGCAGGATATTCTCGGCGGCTTTTTCCTCGCCGACAATCAGCGTGGTAATGCGGTCGGCAATGCCGCGAATCACCCACACCAGTGGCGCCACCAGCCTGACCCAGAGACTCATGGGTGTGGCAACCAGTCCGGTACTGACACGCACCGGGTTCGAGACCGAGATGGTTTTCGGCGTTACCTCGCCAAACAACAGCAACAGCGGGACCATCACCAGGATGCTGACCAGGGCGGCTCGCTCGACGCCATACAGGACCACCAGTATTCCCGTCATGTTGGCAGCCGCCGCAATGTTGACCAGTTCATTGCCGCAGAGAATGGAGATAATCAGCCGCCGTGGCTGATCCAGCAATTCATGCAGGGTCTCGGTATGGGGGTTACGTTCGCGGCGCAGCTTTTGCAGATCCAGCCGGGACAGGGAGAACAGCGCGGTTTCAGATCCGGAAAAGAAGGCCGAACCGCATAACAGCAACGCCTGAAAACACAGGCGGATGATCATGTCCGGTTCTGACAGGCGTGCGCTATCAAAGACGAAAAAGTCTTTCGTTGCCGCCCAGTACATCGCCAGTTCCTGTATCAGACCATCCATTAGTCCCGCCTCCGGGGAATTCAGGAAGAGACGACCACAACGCTCAAATTATAATGGAAGATACAGCTCGCCACGTTAGCAAGAGTGAAGAACCTGTATCAGCCCTGATTTTAGTGTTGTTGACCGGTTTTTCGGCCCGCGAACTGCTTCCTTATTTGTTATTCAACCTGATACACTTAAAGGTAACCCTAACTAGGCAGTATAACAATGCAAAAGACCCCTGAAAATACGCCAACGAAAACCACCAGGCGTGTTACGCCGAAGAATCGCAGCACAGCTGCCGCAAAAGCAGGCAGCGAGCCCCTTGCCAGCCAAAAGCCACCTGCCAGGCGGACAAGAGCAAAACAGCCGCCGGCAATCGACCTGGATGACCCCGCTCTCTACCTTAACCGGGAACTGACCTGGCTGGAATTCAACCGCCGTGTCCTCGACATGGCCGCGGATGACGACACGCCCCTGCTGGAACGCGTCAAGTTCCTCGCGATTGTCAGCACCAATCTTGATGAATTCTTCATGAAGCGTGTCGGCGGTCTGAAACAACAGATCGCTGCCGGTATTCGCACGCCCTCTGTTGATGGCCGGACACCACTGGAACAACTGCTGGAAAGTCAGGCGGTGGTGCGCGACATCCACGTGGAGCAGAACCGTATTTACGGCGAGTTGCTTGTGTTGCTGGAGGCACAGGGAATACGGCTGAGCAATTACGGCGATCTGAAAAAAGCGGAACAGCAGCGACTGCGTGAGGATTTCATTACCAATATCTTTCCCCTGTTGACGCCGCTGGCGATGGATCCCGGGCATCCCTTTCCCTTTATCTCCAACCTCGCCCTGAATCTGCTGGTTTCACTGCGCTACCCGGGCGGCAGCAACGCCCACTATTCACGTGTCAAGGTACCCAATCTCAAGGAGATTGCACCACGGTTTCTGCGCGTCGGTGACACCGATACCTATGTAAGGCTGGAGGACGTCATCACGCACAACATCGACCTGCTGTTCCCGTCGATGGAAATCATCACCTGTGAACTGTTCCGGGTTACCCGCAATGCCATTGTGGAAAGCGAGGAAGAAGAGGCGGACGACCTGCTGGCGATGATCGAAACCGAGCTGCGTGATCGCCATTTCGCACCCATTGTTCGCCTGCAGGTCGACAAGGACATGAACCGGACCCACAAGGGCATGCTGGCCGCGGAACTTGGACTGGATGAGGCTGCCGATGTCTTCGGGGTTGAAATGCTGATGGCGATGCGCGACCTGTTCGAGATCGCCGGCCTGGATTTTCCCGAGTTGCATGATCCGCCACACAAGCCGGTTGAGCATACCCGGCTGGTCCATGATCCCCGTAATATCTTTCACATAATCCGTGAACGTGGCGCCCTGTTGATGCAGCACCCCTACGAATCCTTCACCACCAGCGTGGAACGCTTCCTGCGCACCGCCAGTGATGATCCCAAGGTGCTGGCCATCAAGATGACGCTGTATCGCACCTCGGAAGAAAGTTCCATTGTTGATTCCCTCGTCAATGCCGCGCGCAACGGCAAGCAGGTCGCGGTACTCGTGGAACTCAAGGCACGTTTCGATGAGGCCGCGAATATCCGCTGGGCACGGCGCATGGAACAGGCCGGTATCCACGTCACCTACGGTGTCGTCGGCCTCAAGACGCACAGCAAGGTCATCCTCGTGGTGCGCAAGGACTACAATGGTCTGCGGCGCTATGCACATATCGGGACCGGCAACTATCATGCCGGAACCGCGCGCCTCTACTGCGATCTCGGCATGCTCACCTGCGATAATGATATCGCCCAGGATCTCACCGAGCTGTTCAATTACCTGACCGGTTACTCACAGCCCCCGAGGTATCGCAAGATACTGACCTCGCCGTACACCCTGAAAAAGGCCCTGCTGGAAAAAATTGACCGGGAAATCAAACAGCATAGCGCGGAGACACCGGGACTGATCCAGTTCAAGATGAATGCCCTGGAAGACGTGGATATCACCCGCGCCCTGTATCGTGCCTCCCAGGCGGGTGTCAAGGTAGACCTGATTGTCCGCGACACCTGCCGTCTGCGGCCCGGCCTCCCCGGATTGACCGAAACCACACAGGTGATAGGTGTCATCGGCCGTTTCCTGGAACATGCCCGCATCTATTACTTTCGAAACAAGGGAGAGGAAGAGTACTTCATTGGCTCAGCCGATCTCATGACGCGCAACCTGGAAAGCCGCGTCGAGGTCGTGACCCCTGTCGAGGACCCGAAACTGTGGCAGGAACTGCGTCTGATCATCGATGTGCAGCTCTCCAGTCGCAAGGACGTCTGGGAAATGCAGTCAGACGGCAGCTACATCGAGCGCAAGGATACCACCGGCAAAAAGACACTCAGCTCACAGGAGACCTTCATCCAGCTGGCACAGAAACGCATGGCCGCGGCATCGAAACACCAGCAGGCCAGGCTGCGCAAGAAACTTCTGAACCATTTTCACAACCGACTGAAACACAGAGACTAGAATTCCAGGCAGGTCATTACCGGACGTTCCGGGAACTGGCCTTGTCTCCAATTGGAGTTAAAAAATGAAAGAAAAGGGCAAAAACAAACCGATACTGGTCCCCGTTGATTTTTCACCGCATTCGGAAATCGCCCTGGTGAATGCGGCCGAACTGGCGACCAAGCTGGAGAGCGACCTCGTTATACTGCACGTTGTCCATGATCTGAACGAGGCACCGGGTTACTATTCCGTCAAGGGCAGAGGCAAGCAGCTGCGGCGCATGGAAGACGTGGCCGCCGAGATGCTGGAAGAATTTGTGCACAAGATGCAGAAAAAACATGACGCACTGCCTGCCCTTAAAGACGCCACCACCATGCTGGTTGTCGGGCTGCCGGTGAACCGCATAATGGAATCGGCGAATAAAATCCATGCGCGCATGATTGTCATGGGCAGCCAGGGACGCACCGGGCTTGCACGTGCCATGCTGGGCTCCAAGGCGGAACAGGTCGTGCGCCTGGCCTCGGTGCCGGTCATGATCGTCAAGGATGAAAAGAAACAGGAATCCTGAAACAGCAGTAGCAGCGAGCGGGGAGCGGCTGCTTTCATACAGCTTCCGGCTCAGCTGCCGTTTTTGTTTATAGTGCAAGGCACATCTTTCTCGAGGGAAACAAATAATGTATAGCAGCCTCTACAGCAGCCTGTGCAGCAGCTTCCGTCTGGCATGTCAGGACAAATCTGTGCATCGATTTTTATTGCCGGCACTGGCCGCGCTGACCGCACTGGCGGTCACCCCGGCATTCGGCGCCGCATCCGTGGCCAACAGTGACATCAACTGGTGGAACATGGCCATGTCACTGTTTGGCGGACTCGCCCTGTTCCTGTTCGGCATGGAGCAAATGGCGGATGCGCTGAAGGCGGTCGCCGGCGAGCGCATGAAGGTCATTCTCGCGAAGCTCACTACCAACCGCTTCATGGGGGCGGCAACCGGCGCCTTCGTCACCGCCATTATCCAGTCCTCGTCCGTCACCACGGTGCTGGTTGTGGGTTTCATCACTGCCGGCCTGATGTCCATGGCACAGTCCATCGGCGTCATCATGGGTGCCAATATCGGCACCACCATCACCGCCCAGATCGTTGCCTTCAAGGTGACCAAGGCGGCCCTGCTGATGGTGGCCGTGGGTTTCAGCATGCTGTTCTTCTCCAAGCAGGAAAAGATCAAGCAATATGGCGGCATGCTGATGGGACTGGGTCTGGTGTTCTTCGGCATGAGCGTCATGAGTGACGCCATGAAACCGCTGCGCAGCTACGAGCCGTTTCTCGACCTGATGGCTACCATGGAAAATCCGCTCATCGGTATCCTGGTGGCGGCCGCCTTTACCGGTCTGGTCCAGTCGTCCTCGGCGACCACCGGTATCGTCATCGTCATGGCTACCCAGGGTTTTATTACCCTGCAGGCCGGTATCGCGCTGGCCTTCGGCGCCAATATCGGCACCTGTGTGACCGCCATGCTGGCCTCCATTGGTAAACCCCGCGAGGCCGTCCGCGCCGCCGTGGTGCATGTACTGTTCAATGTCTTCGGCGTGCTGGTGTGGATTGCGTTTATTCCTCAACTGGCGGAAGTTGTGACCTGGCTATCGCCCGCCCACCCGGAGTTGTCGGGCACTGACCGGCTGGCGTCCGAGGCGCCGCGGCAAATCGCCAATGCCCACACCATCTTCAATATCGCGAATACGATTATCTTTATCGGCTTTACCACCCAGTTTGCCCGCCTGGTGGAGAAACTGGTGCCGGATAAACCGGTAGAAGAGAAACTCATTACCAGGCCGAAATATCTCGATGAGGAACTCCTCGAGACGCCGTCGCTGGCGCTCGACCGGGCACGCCTTGAGATTGGTCACATGGGCAGCCGCGTCACGGTAATGCTTCAGGACATCATGGATGCCGTCGTCAACGGTGACCGGGCGATGCTGAAAAAGATTGCCAAGATCGACGACGAGGTCGATATCCTGCACGGCCACATCGTCACCTACCTGGGACGTATCAGCCAGAAAGCACTGACGGAACAACAGACCGAGGTGCTGATGAAACTCATGGGTGCTACCAATGACCTGGAGAATATCGGCGACATTATCGAGACCGATCTCGTCTACCTCGGCAACGAGGGCATCGACAATCAGGTGGCTATCAGCAATGAAACCCGTGTGATGCTGGCCAAACTGCACGACGTTGTCTCGACCACAGCCGAACTGGCCATCGATGCGGTCATGGAAAATGACGAGCAGGCGGCGCAAGAGGTCATTGGCATGAAGGCCGACATCAGCCGCCTGATGGAGTCCGCGGCCATGCACGAGTCCAGACGCCTGGTTGCGGAAGAACCGAACCGCCTGGCCGCCTACACCCTGGAAATCGACATCATCGAGAAACTGAAGCGCATCTATTACTTCTCCAAGCGCATGGCAAAGGCCGTCATGCCCGAGGAAGTACCGGAACGTGCTGCATAGTCATGCCCATGCCGCCGGATAACTGTCCGGCGTGCAATTCATGCCGAGGCTAGAAGTCATTGTCGGGATGACTTGTTAGATGTCTGGCCTGCGAGGCCGGGGTACCTATCCGGTATACTCAGATGCCGATGACAGGACGGGGCGATTGCTCCGCGGCGGACTCCGGTTTTGAAGAAATCTTCGGCACGCCGCTAACAGCACGGGTAAAGGGTATTTCGATTATAGCGTCGCGCACAAATCCGGACGGCTTGCCCAGTTCGTCGTAGCCCACACAGGTTTCTCCATCGAACAGAAAATCACCGATATAGCGGTGTGAGATCTTGTGCTTGAGATTGTCCGCGTAGTTCAGTCCGAGAAAATGGCTGACGAATCCCCT
>Ga0316197_10004098_pt1 | contig 10354 bp, 5 predicted proteins | sample OudBiesiAoxic_MG_FD_204939 | JGI IMG/M metagenome (GOLD analysis project Ga0316197, IMG submission 204939) | Coastal sediment microbial communities from Oude Bieten Haven, Netherlands - site A oxic | ecosystem: Environmental > Aquatic > Marine > Coastal > Sediment | place: Netherlands... | reverse complement strand
TTATCTGAGAAATATATTGCCACCAATACCCTGAAAGCGTCGGATAGTCTGGCACATTTGTGCCTGTCGGTGTCCATACATCACGCCCATAGCTACGATAAAATTCAACTAAACCACCGAGATAGGGCGCTTGTTCAGTCATAACATTGGAATTAATATCGGATAGCCTAATTGGGGTTAAGCCCACTAATGTCTTTTTTAAAGAAACTGTTTTAGAAACAACAAATTGTGCATATAACCAAGCAGCTTGTTGCTGTTTTAAGGGGGTGTTTTTGAGTAATGTCCAAGCCCCCGTATCTTGATAACCTGATTTCATTCCTCCCTGCCAATATTTCCCTACCGGTGAAGGAGCAACTCGCCATTTAGGTGTACCATCATCATTCATAACAGCTAAATCTGGTTTTGTTAAATCGGAAACAAAGGCGGTATACCAAAATATTTGCTGTGCAATGACGCCTTTCCCCGGCCACTCTCCTGCTTGTGTAAAAGTGAGATTAGCTGCTTCACTAGGAGCATACTTATCTATCCATGATTTATATTTATCGACGGCATAAACTGCAGCTGGGCTGTTTAATGCACCACCTCGTTGCACACTAGCGCCAACGGGTCTGCATTGCTCAACACGAATCCCCCATTCGTCAACAGGTAGTCCATTTGGCAACCCAGTGTCACCAACGCCTGCCATAGCAAACCATGCATCAGAGATACGCCAACCGAGAGAAGGATCTGTTTTTGCATAATCCATATGGCCATAAATGCGTTGTCCGCCTATCTCTTTGATATCTTCACTAAAGAATTGGGCAATATCTTCATATGCCTGCCAATTTTGTGGCACGCCTAGTGAATAACCATAACGAGACTTAAACTGTGCTTTAAAATCGTCACGTTGAAACCAGTCATGGCGATACCAATAAAGGTTAGCAAACTGTTGGTCAGGAAGTTGGTATAATTTACCATCTGGGGCTGTTGTAAACTTGAGACCAATAAAATCGTCAAGATCTAGGCTAGGTAAAGTAACAACTTTGCCCTCATTTTTCATGAAGTCAGAAAGAGCAACAACTTCACCAGATCGAAAGTGAGTGCCGATAAGATCGCTATCATTGATATAAGCATCATAGATATTCTGTCCAGTTAAAATTTGTGCAGAGAGTTTTTTAATAACGTCATCTTCAGCGCTCAACTCATGAACCACATGAATCCCTGTTATTTCAAAAAAAGCTTTAGCTAATACTGCTGATTCATATACATGTGTTTTAATTTTTTCAGAGACAACCCGAATCTGCATCCCTTGATAAGGCTGTGCAGCTTCGATGAACCAGTTCATCTCTTGCATTTGTTGATCATTATTGAGTGTTGAAGGATGGAACTCCTGCGTTACCCATTTTTTTGCACTCTCTATCTGAGTTACCTTCAGTTGAGCTGATACAGCCATTGAGATAACGAACAATAAAGTGGCTATGATATGTCGGTTTAATGATGTCATTAAGCGTCTTCCGCAAAAATATCTATTACAAATATGGCTGAGTCTGAATTTTTTACCAATAGAAATTTCACAATAAAACTTATATTTAGTATTTAAAATAGAACGCGCATAGTGAAATGTGGACCGAAATAGTGGTTAACAAAGTAGGTGGCAGTCTATGATTTAATAATGTCACCATAGCTAGATGACTATTTTTGAGCACCCTAAATTGTCCTCTCTTAATCTTTTTATTATTGAAGGGGTTTATCCGGAGAAATAAAGTGCGATAACAGTATTGACTGGCTGACTGCCACTTAAAGGTCTTTAAAATTGAGGTACGCTACGCCAAAACTGAAAATTGTCATCATCGGTTGAAAAGTAAACAGGGTAAAATGATGAAACTAGGGGTATTATTAATTTGATATAAATTTTTTCAAAGGTTTATCGTTATTAATAGAATAAGGCTCATGATGAAGCAACTATTATTTACTATCGAACAGGTTACTTTATTTAACGGACTTTCGAGACTAATTCACGTTATTTGTGCTGCTCTTTATCTGTTTGTTTTCACTTGGACTGGAACGACCTTTGCTCAACCAACATCTGCGCATGAAACAATCTACCTGCAGTTACGTTGGCATCATCAATTTCAGTTTGCTGGTTATTATGCAGCAATAGAAAAAGGGTTTTATAAACAGGAAGGGCTGGATGTCAAACTGCGCAGTGGAGACCCTGAACACCAGCCTGTTGCTGAAGTGTTATCGGGTAATGCGCAATATGCTGCGGGTAATAGTGAAGTATTGTACCAACGTTTACAGGGCAAGCCTCTGGTCACCCTTGCGCCAATATTTCAACACTCGCCATCAGTCTTAATTGCTTTAAAAAGTTCTGGAATTCGTTCTGTTCATGATCTTCTGGGTAAAAAAGTGATGCTTGCGAATAAAAGTGAGGATGCTGATTTTTTAACCATGCTCCTCAATGAGGGAATTAAACCATCGCAGCTGGATATTATTCCTAGTAGCTATCAATTAGATGATCTTATTTCTGGTAAGGTTGATGCGTTTAACGCCTACACGACTAATGAGCCCTATCTCTTACAAAAGAATAATATTGCTTATAATATTATTGATCCTATCGCTTATCGAATTGATTTCTATAGTGATATATTTTTCACTTCAGAAGAGGAGGTGCTTAATAATCCATTGCGTGTTGACGCCATGCTGCGCGCTACTCTCAAAGGCTGGCGCTATGCGATGGACAACCCAGAAGAGGTTATTGAGCTCCTAAAAACAAAATATCAGGTTAAGAAAACACGAGATCACTTGCGTTTTGAAGCGGCTGAAATACGTAAGTTGATTATTCCTGACCTTATTCAGATAGGACATATTAACCCTGAACGATGGCAACATATGGCGGATACCTTTGTTAGTGCAGGAGTTATCCCTGATGATTCAAATTTTGATGGTTTCCTCTACCAAAAAAACAAAAATAACTTACCGGATTGGATTTTATTAGCCTTACTTGCTGTCACTATATTATTAATCGCCTTCAGTTCTATTACCTTTTATCTGCACCGTTTTAATCGCCGATTAGCCCTTGCTCAAAAAACATTATCGCAGAGTGAAGAGCGCTTCAAGGCATTAAGTGAAGCTACCTATGACGGTATTGCAATTCATGATAGAGGGATCATTCTTGAGTGTAATAAAGGTTTATCTGAAATAACGGGTTATAACCATACAGAGCTTATTGGTATGAATATTATTGAGCTTATCGCTTCAGAAAGCATCGATCTTGTTGTTGAAAACATAGCTGTGAATTATAGCGATAGTTATGAAGCATGTGGATTACGTAAAGATGGTTCAAAATTTTGGCTAGCAATGAAGGGTAAAAATATTAGCTATCGAGGCAGCGATGCAAGGGTTGCCGGATTCATCGATATTAGTGAATCAAAAATAATAGAAGATAAGTTAAAGCTCTCAGCTAGTGTTTTTACTCATGCACGTGAAGGGATAATGATCTCTAATAACGAGGGGCAACTCATTGAGGTTAATGATACTTTTTGCCAGATCACCGGTTATAGTCGTGAAGAAGTGCTTGGAAAAAATCCCTCTTTTCTTAAATCGGGACGCCATGATGTACAATTTTATAAAGCGATGTGGAGCGCATTAATAGAGGTTAGACAATGGTCTGGAGAGATCTGGAATAAACGTAAAAATGGAGAGATATTTGCTGAGTTATTGACGATTAGTGCGGTAACAGATGCTAACGATCAAGTGCAAAATTATGTTGCTCTATTTTCTGATATTACACCTATGAAAAAACACCAACAGCAACTGGAGCATGTCGCTCATTATGACCTATTGACTAATCTACCTAACAGAATGCTATTAGCAGAACGATTGGCCCATGGCATGATACAGAGTGATCGTAGAGGAGGATCTCTGGCTGTCGCTTACCTTGATCTGGATGGCTTTAAAAAGATAAATGATACTTTTGGTCATGATGTGGGAGATCAATTGCTGGTTAAACTTTCTAAATTAATGAATGGTGTTTTGCGGGAAGGGGATACATTAGCGCGTATTGGCGGTGATGAATTTGTGGCTGTGTTACCTGATCTAGACAGAATGAGCGATTGTGAATTGGTGCTATCACGCCTACTTCAAGCGGCAATGAGCCCTGTCACTTTAGATGGGCGAAGTTTACAAGTATCAACGAGTATTGGGGTTACTTTATACCCTCAAGATGGTGCTGATGCAGACCAACTAATGCGGCATGCAGATCAAGCAATGTATATTGCTAAACAGATGGGCAGAAACCGTTACCATTTATTTGATATTCATAAAGATAAATCGATACAAACTCAGCATGAATCGATTGAAAATATTAAGCAGGGATTAAAGCAGGGAGAATTTGTATTATATTGTCAGCCCAAAGTGAATATGAGGACAGGCTGTATGGTTGGAGTAGAAGCCTTAATTCGTTGGCAACATCCTCGGTTGGGATTACTGCTACCGGGAGAGTTTCTTCCCATTATCGATAAACACTTGATTAGTGTCACGTTAGGAGAGTGGGTTATTGATCATGCTTTAGACATTCTAGCTGAATGGCAATCTTCAGGTTTAGATATCGCGATGAGTGTCAACATCGATCCTTTCCAATTATTACAGCCAGACTTTGTTGATAAATTGACGGCGGCATTGGCAAAACGACCAACGATAAAACCTTCTTTATTAGAGCTAGAAATATTAGAAACCAGTGCATTAGTCGATATAAACGAAGTGTTAACCATAATGGAGTCGTGCATAGCACTGGGTATTTGTTTCTCACTTGATGATTTTGGTACTGGTTTTTCATCGTTGACTTATCTAAAACGTTTGCCTGTAGCACAGTTAAAAGTAGACCAAAGTTTTGTAAGGGACATGCTAGTAGATCAAGATGATCGGGCTATTGTTGTTGGGGTAATTAGTTTAGCCTCTGCTTTCAACCGCAAGGTGATTGCAGAGGGCGTCGAAACGATTGAACATGGTACGCAATTACTTTCACTGGGATGTGAAATGGCTCAAGGTTTTGGAATCGCAAAACCGATGCTCCCACAACATATCCCAAGTTGGTTAGAAAGTTGGCAGCCAGATCCTGCTTGGACCAAATAAACGATACTCTTATTTATTTTCTTATGAGCCATCTCTTCCAAGGCAATGGCATCATAGGAATGACAATCAAAAGGATACCTATTGCTGTCAGAAGATCTGGTACTTCATCAAACCAAAGTATGCCGAACAGTGATACAAAGGCAAGCCCGGAATATTCGGCGAGTGCAATGTTGCTCACTGCTGATTTTTTATAGGCAATCACAACCAGAGCATGATAACCCAGTACAAAAATATTAATCGCTACTATCCAGAGAATATTGTTCCAAGAAACACTTTGCCATTGTGTTAGTGCCAATAAAAATGCAACAGGTAAAGTCATCACTGTTGTCCAAAATAGTGTCGAAATAAGGTGTTGTTCTGGCGGCAGACGACGAATAAAGATATTACACACCGCCATTGTTAATGCGCTACCTAGTGCAAAAATTGCCGCCCAATGAAACTGATCTGGTCGCAGCACAATTAACACACCAATAAAACCAATGCCTGTGGCAATGTATTTACCTAATGGAGGTGTCTCTTTGAGCAGAAATATCGACATCGGTAACATCATCAGTGGTGCAACATAAAACATTGCGTTGGCAGTTGCTAAGGTTAAGTGAGTAATAGCGACCATCGCACAAGCACTCCCCGCAACGATAAATTGTGCTCTTAGAAAGGTTATTTTACAGCATCCTTCTTTATATTTTGCTTTAGGTAGCTTTAACCAAAATGGAAGAATAAAGAATAGACTTATCAATTGACGAATAAATACATATTGAAAAGTAGGTACTTCACCATTAAGCACTTTCAGCGATACATCTGAAAGCGAAGCAAGAAGATTAGCTAAGATTAATAATAAGATGGCCTGACTAATCGATTTTTGTGGCATAAATTTTCCAGACAATAAACTAATACAATACGACAAGGAGCGGCATTATACACAAAAGTTTATTTTGAGGTAGCTAGAAGCATTATCAGTGGAATTTATCTAAGGGATCGTTAAGAAGGCTCTAATAAAAAAGCGCAATCAGCATATAACAGATTGCGCTTTTATAATCTATTTTAAAGCAGTTAAGCGACAGCTTGTGTCATTTTTTTTGTTGGCATCGGTGTTCGAATTAGGTGATCAAATGCACTTAATCCTGCCTTTGAGCCTTCACCCATCGCAATGATGATCTGCTTGTAGGGGACTGTTGTTACATCGCCAGCAGCAAATACGCCGGGTACTGAAGTTTCACCTTTTGCATTTACTTCAATCTCACCATGTTTAGACAAAACAACATCACTTGCTTTTAAGAAATCACTGTTTGGAATCAAACCAATTTGCACAAAAATACCAGCAAGTTCAATCTGATTTGCTTCACCAGAAGGTCGGTCAATATAGTTAAGTGCAGTAACACGCGTCCCGTCACCAATCACTTCAGTGGTTTGTGCACTCTTGATAATAGTAATGTTATTAATACTATTTGCCTTGTCTACTAGTACTTTGTCTGCGCGTAATGTATCCGCAAACTCAAGTACCGTTACCTGTTCAACTAGTCCTGCTAAATCGATAGCCGCTTCGATGCCAGAGTTACCGCCACCGATTACTGCTACTTTTTTGCCTTTAAACAGTGGGCCGTCACAGTGTGGGCAGTAAGCAACGCCTTTATTACGATATTCTTGTTCACCCGGTACGTTCATCTCTCTCCAGCGTGCCCCGGTCGATAAGATAACGCTGCGGCTTTTAAGTGTTGCACCGCTTTCAAGTTCAATATGAATGTAACCATCTTCTGTTTTTTCTGCGCTTACTAAACCGCCAGCACGCTGTTCGCTCATGATATCTACGTTGTACTGTTTCACGTGTTCTTCAAGAGCCATTGCTAATTTTGGACCTTGTGTCTCTTTTACCGAGATAAAGTTTTCGATACTCATAGTATCCATAACTTGTCCACCAAAACGCTCTGCGACGACACCGGTACGAATACCTTTTCGCGCAGCATAAATAGCTGCAGATGCACCTGCTGGACCACCGCCAACGACCAATACTTCGTAAGGTTCTTTTTCATTTAATGCTTCAGCTTTCTTTTTACCTGCCCCAGTATCTACTTTATTTAATATCTCTGTTAATGAGATACGACCTTGCGTAAACACTTCACCGTTTAGATAAACGCTTGGCACTGCCATGATGTTACGTGCCGCGACTTCATCTTGGAATGCTGCGCCGTCAATCATAGTGGTTGTAATTTTTGGATTAATTGCTGCCATCATATTTAGGGCTTGCACAACATCTGGGCAGTTTTGACAGCTCAATGAGATAAATACTTCAAAGTTCATTTCATCTTCTAAATTAGCAATCTGCTCAATTACATCAGCTTCTAACTTCATTGGGTGACCGCCACTGTGAAGCAGCGCCAATACTAACGAAGTGAACTCATGACCCATCGGTAAACCTGCAAAACCAATCGTTGTATTTTTGCTTGGGTTCATAACCTGCATAATTGGCTTGCGTGTGCTTGCCGTTGCATCTTCAATAACAATTACTTTGTCATGTAATGAAGCAATATCATTCGCTAGAGATAATAATTTTTGCGCTGTTTCGCTTTCATCAAGACTGAGAACAAGGTGTACTTCTGTTTTTAAATTATCTAAGTACGCTTTTAATTGTGCTTTCATATTTTGATCTAACATAGTGTCACCTTTTCTCTTACTTGTGGCTAAATAGGAAACGTTTATCAAAACGTCCTTAGCAATTTATTTCATTTAAGAATCGACTTTCAAAGATTAAAAGGTAATGAAAAGCGATTCTTAAATGCCCTCAGTACGGGATAATTGTTACTGAGGGGCATTATCTCAATCTAATTTAAATTAGATTTTACCTACTAGGTCTAGTGAAGGAGCAAGTGTTGCTTCGCCTTCTTTCCATTTAGCTGGGCATACTTCACCTGGGTGAGCTGCAACATATTGTGCTGCTTTCACTTTACGCATTAGGTCTTCAGCGTCACGGCCAATGCCTTCAGCAGTAATTTCCATTGCTTGGATGATGCCTTCTGGGTCAACTAAGAAAGTAGCACGGTCAGCAAGCCCTTGGCCTTCACGCATTACGTTGAAGTTATTTGTTAGGTTGCCTGATTGGTCACCCACCATGAAGTAGTTGATTTTACCGATTGTTTCAGAGCTATCGTGCCATGCTTTGTGTGTGAAGTGAGTATCAGTAGATACTGAGAAAACTTCTACGCCACGTTTTTGAAGCTCTTCGTAATGGTCTGCAACATCACCTAATTCAGTAGGGCATACAAAAGTAAAGTCAGCTGGGTAGAAGAAAAAGATAGACCACTTTCCTTTCACATCTTGCTCAGAGATCTCTACGAATTCGCCTTGTTTGAAAGCAGTAGCGTTAAACGGTTTAATTTCAGTATTAATCATTTTGTATTCCTATTAAGTCAGTTAGTTGGTTATTTAATGTGGAGGCTTGTTGCTCATCCATGGCAAGCATTATGTGAGAAAATTATTAATAGGTAAAATTGTTAATTTCAATTGGATTAATAGTTTTTTGCTATTGTTTGTGGCGATTAGCGGGACTAAGCGTGAGTTTGAGCGGTGGAAATTTTTAAAGGAAGAAGGGCGTTTTTTATTTATTGTCTAGGTGCCAATATTAATAGCGGTTAAATATTTCACCTCCTCCATCACAACATAGGTTTTTGAGCTTTTTATATCGGGTAATGAAAGTAATGTTTCACTAAGTACTTTACGATAGGCTGACATGTCTGCTACGCGTGTTTTTAATAAATAATCAAAATCACCCGAGACAAGATGACACTCTAAAATGGAATCGAGTTGTTTAGCTGCTTCATTAAATCGCTCGAATACATCTGCACTAGAACGTTTAAGCGTGAGCTCTATATAGACTAACAGTGATGCATTTAGGTATTGAGGGTCAAGCAGTGCAGTGTATGACTTTATTACGCCTGTTTTTTCAAGTCGCTTTACCCTTTCTAGGCAAGGGGTCGGACTTAAGCCTACCTTTTGAGATAGCTGAACGTTAGAAATTCGGCCATTTTTTTGCAATTCTCGTAATATGCTTCGATCTATTCTGTCTAGTGACATCTACTGCTGTTCCTTTGTGTTGTAGTTTTATCGACTTTTTTTGTGTCATTTTTTAGATGTATTAACTGAAAATAACATAATAAAATAAAAAATACAGTCAAAAAAACTACATAAAAATGCCTATACTATTTTCATCAAAGAGTTGTTCTTTCATAGATGTATAACTAGCTAACAATTAATTAAAAGGAAATAATTATGCTTATCGGTGTCCCTAAAGAGATTAAAAACCATGAATATCGTATCGGTATGATTCCTGCGAGTGTTCGTGAATTAGTTCATAATGGTCATGATGTTATTGTTGAAAAAGATGGCGGCATAGGCATTGGTTTTAGCGATCAAGATTATATTGACGCAGGCGCTAACATTGCGGATGAAGCGTCTGTTATTTTCGAGAAAGCAGATATGATTGTTAAGGTGAAAGAGCCTCAAGCAGTTGAGCGTGCCATGCTGCGTGAAGGGCAAATCCTATTTACTTATCTACATCTTGCACCCGACTTACCACAAACACAGGACTTAGTTGATTCAAAAGCAGTTTGCATTGCTTACGAAACGGTGACTGATGCTCATGGTGGATTACCATTATTAGCCCCAATGTCTGAAGTTGCTGGTCGTATGGCAATTCAAGCTGGTGCCCAAACATTGGAAAAATCTAATCAAGGTAGTGGTATGCTGTTAGGTGGTGTACCGGGTGTTGCACCTGCAAAAGTAGTGATTATTGGTGGTGGTATGGTGGGTAACAATGCAGCACAAATGGCAGTTGGATTAGGTGCTGACGTCACTATTTTAGATCGAAATATTGATGTGTTACGTAGTCTCAATATTCAATTTGGTAACACAGCTAAAGTTATCTACTCGACTGCGGATGCCTTAGAAAAAGAGGTGTTAGCAGCTGATCTGGTTATCGGTGCAGTACTTATTCCTGGCGCTGCTGCCCCTAAACTCGTCACGAAAGAGCACATTAAGAAGATGAAAGCGGGCTCTGCGATTGTTGATGTGGCGATTGACCAAGGTGGCTGTTTTGAAACATCACACGCAACAACACATCAAGATCCAACGTATGTAATTGATGAAGTTGTTCATTATTGTGTTGCGAATATGCCGGGTGCTGTTGCACGAACATCAACCTTTGCACTTAATAATGCAACCTTGCCTTACATTATAAAATTGGCAAATTTAG
>Ga0316197_10004097_pt1 | contig 10354 bp, 9 predicted proteins | sample OudBiesiAoxic_MG_FD_204939 | JGI IMG/M metagenome (GOLD analysis project Ga0316197, IMG submission 204939) | Coastal sediment microbial communities from Oude Bieten Haven, Netherlands - site A oxic | ecosystem: Environmental > Aquatic > Marine > Coastal > Sediment | place: Netherlands... | reverse complement strand
TGGTCGGGGACAACGACTTTCACTCGATCACCGAAAAGGTCTGTGGAATCGTCGAACAGCCCAAACCACCCAAATTCTGGTGGGTCGCATTCGCCGCGTCATCCAGCTTGACCCTGGTTCTTTTCGCCTGCATCGGCTATCTGGTGACGACCGGCATCGGCGTCTGGGGCCTCCAGGTTCCGGTCGGTTGGGGCTACGCCATCGTCAACTTCGTTTTTTGGGTCGGCATCGGCCATGCCGGAACTCTGATCTCGGCCATCCTCTTTCTGCTCCGTCAACGCTGGCGCACCAGCATCAACCGCTTTGCCGAGGCGATGACGATCTTTGCTGTCGTGTGCGCCGGTATCTTTCCGGGCATTCACGTTGGTCGCATCTGGTTCGCCTACTGGCTCTTCCCGATCCCGAACCAGATGTCGATGTGGCCGAACTTCCGTTCGCCACTCTTGTGGGACGTTTTCGCGGTCGGGACCTATGCCACCGTCTCGCTGCTCTTCTGGTACATGGGAATGATCCCCGACCTGGCGTCGATCCGCGATCGAGCCACGACAAAGCTCCGCTTTTATATCTATGGCGTGCTCAGCCTCGGCTGGCGGTCGTCCAACCGTCACTGGCACCGCTTCGAGTTTGCCTACCTGCTACTGGCGTCTCTGGCGACGCCGCTTGTCCTGTCAGTGCACTCGGTGGTCAGCTTCGACTTTGCGGTCTCGATCATGCCGGGCTGGCACACGACGATCTTCCCGCCCTATTTCGTTGCCGGCGCCATCTTCTCCGGCTTCGCGATGGTTGTGACGCTGATCATTCCGACTCGCAAGTTCTTCGGTCTCGAGGAGATCATCACTGCCCGCCACCTCGAGAACATGGCCAAAATCATGCTCGCGACCGGGATGATGGTCGGACTTGCATACTCGACCGAGTTCTTCATCGCCTGGTATTCGGGCAACACCTATGAAGCCTTTACCTTCCTCAATCGGGCCTTTGGTCCCTACGCCTGGGCCTATTGGACGATGGTCACATGCAATGTCCTCGTGCCGCAAATCTTCTGGTTCAGAAAGCTGCGCAACAACACTCTCATTTTGTGGGTGGCCTCGATTCTCATCAATGTCGGTATGTGGTTCGAGCGTTTCGTCATCGTGGTCAGTTCGCTCAGCCGTGATTACCTGCCGACCAGTTGGGGCTACTACCGGCCGACGGCCATCGATGTGCTGACCTTTGTCGGCAGCTTTGGTCTCTTCTTCACGCTCTTCCTTCTCTTCGTTCGGTTCCTGCCGATGGTGGGCATGGCGGAGGTCAAGGGTGTGATGCCACAGTCCCACCTTGATCGGCCGGGCCACCGGGGCCATGGCGATTATCACGGCGACATTGCCGGGGTGGAGGTGGTGTGATGAACACCGACACCGCCACTCGCCACGGCAGCGCCAACCTCTACGGCTATCTGGTTGCCTTCGACAAGGTGGACGAACTCCTGGTGGCCGCCGCCGCGGTTCGCGACGCCGGCTACACCCGCTGGGACGCGCACACACCATTCGTGATCCATGGTCTCGACGCCGCGATGGGCGTCAAGAAGACCGTGCTGCCGTACATCGTGTTTCTTGCCGGACTCACCGGGACCGCGGCGGGCATTCTTCTCCAGTGGTGGACCAATGCCGTCGACTACCCATTTCTGATCAGCGGCAAGCCTCTATTCAGCTTGCCGGCCAACATTCCGGTCGCCTTTGAAACGACGATCCTCTTCGCTGCAATCAGCGCTCTTGTCGGCATGCTCGTACTCAACGGGTTGCCGCAGCTCTCGCATCCCCTGTTTTCCAATCGGTCCTTCAAACGGGTGACTGACGATCGGTTTTTCATCTCGATCGAATCCCGGGACCCGCTTTTCGATGCTGCGAAGACCCGCGAATTATTGGCGTCTGTCTCAGATCAGCCGGTGGAAGAAATCGAGGACCTGTCATGAAGCTTCCTCGCTGGCTCCTCTACACGGTCGCCGTTCTCGTGGTCCTGTCGTGGGTGCCGCTGGCGCTCATCATGCGTGCGCGCGTTTCTACCTCGCCCCTGCCGCGAATCCACATCGTTCCCGACATGGACAACCAGCCGAAATACAAGCCCCAGTCGCGCAACCCGATGTTTGCCGACCGTCGTGCCATGCGGCCGCCGGTCGCCGGCGCCGTTGCTCGCGGTACGGTCCTCGGAGATCCTGCCCTGACGAGCGGTCAGGCCGGTGAGGACTGGGTGGAGACCATCCCGATCGAGATCGATCGGGGCATTCTCCAGCGCGGTCGAGAGCGCTACGACGTTTTCTGCTCGCCGTGTCACGGGCTTGCAGGATTTGGCGACGGGATGGTCGCCAAGCGTGCCGACGAGCTCCTCGAAGGGACCTGGACGCCGCCGACGTCATTCCATTCCGACCTCTTGCGAGAGCGACCTGCTGGTCATCTCTTCAACACGATCTCCAATGGCATCCGCAATATGCCGGCCTACGGCCCGCAGATCCCGGTCGAGGATCGCTGGGCCATCGTCGCCTATGTGAGGGCCCTGCAGCGGAGCCAGAACGCCACCGTCGACGATGTCCCGCCCGACATCAGGGCGCAATTGCGATAGCGAGGATTCAATGCAGGGCAACGCACTCGACATCACCTCCGAAACCCGGCATCTGAACGGGCTCTTGCGGCCCGGATTGGTTGTTTGCGGCGTTCTCGCAGCGATCGGCATCGGCGGTTCGCTTCTGCTTGCGAGGGGCAGCGAAGGTGGTATGGACCACCTGCTCGAAACCTACCTGGTGAGCTTCGCGTTCTTTCTCAGCATTTCGCTCGGCGCTCTGTTCTTCGTTCTCCTCCAGCATTGCACCCGTGCGGGCTGGAGCGTTGTCGTACGCCGGGTGGCGGAGGTGCTGGCCGGCAACGTGTGGCTGATGGCTGTGCTCGCGATTCCGATCGTCCTCGGGATGGATCATCTCTACCATTGGACCGACACGGCTGCCGCTGCCCACGATCCGCTGCTCGCCGGCAAACTCGGTTTTCTCAATCCAACCTTCTTTGTGGTGCGCCTGATTGCATACTTCCTGATCTGGGGTGTCATGGCGAGCTTTCTCCATCGCACCTCGATCGCCCAGGACAGGAGCGGAGATCCGACCCTGACCTTGCGGATGGAGAGAATCAGTGCCCCTGGGATGGTGCTCTTCGCCCTCAGTCTCAATTTCGCCGCTTTCGACCTGCTCATGTCCCTCGATCCCCACTGGTTCAGCACGATCTTCGGCGTCTACTACTTTGCGGCGTCGGTGGTCGCGTTTCTGGCCGTGATGCCGAAGATCCTGTTCGGATTACAGACGCGGGGAATCCTGAAGAACGCCGTCACTGTCGAGCATTACCACGACTTCGGAAAGTTACTCTTCGGATTCACCGTGTTTTGGGCCTACATCGCATTCTCTCAGTATATGTTGATCTGGTATGGCAATCTGCCGGAGGAGACAGAGTGGTTCCTCAAGAGGCAGACGGGTGAGTGGACGACGGTAAGCCTGATCCTGATTTTTGGCCACTTCGTGGTGCCGTTCCTTTTGCTCGTTTCGCGGGTGGTCAAGCGTAGACCTCTGCTCCTCGCCTTGACCGGCGGCTATGTTGCTCTGATGTGCTGGATCGATATCTACTGGCTCGTGATCCCCGAGTTCAGCCCCGGCGTGGCGCGTTTCGGCCTCCTCGATGTTCTGTGCCTTCTGGGAATGAATGGAGTCTTCTCGGCTGTGGTGTTGTTCCGCCTCAGCAGACACTCGGTCATCGCCGAGAAGGACCCCCGCCTCGAAGAATCCTTGGTCTTCGAAAATGCATAAGATGAATTTTGAATTTTCAATTTTGAATTTTGAATTTCCTTTCACCAACATTGGCTCGGACGTTGGAGTGACGGAATTCAAAATTAAAAATTCAAAATTTAGAATTGGAGTTCCTTGTGCGTTATGACGATCCAAATGTCGCCGCCTCTGCCGTAGTCGGGATCATTTCAGCGATCCTTCTTTTTGTGATAATCGTCGTTCTGCAAGCATATTTTTACGGCGCTGAGAAGAGCGAACTCGAGAGAAAAGTCTGGTCGCAGCCGTACCAGGCCTTGCAGCAGCTCGATGCCAATCAGCTCGAACTCCTCAACAGCTATGGGTGGGTGAGTGAGGCCGAAGGCACCGTCCACGTCCCGATCGAGAGGGCTATCGAACTTGTGGCAGCAGAGAGCGAGTGATCCCGCCCGCCTGCCGGATACTCGATTCTCGATACTAGATCCCCGGCCCACTTAATGTTCTCAGCGCGTGGTGAGAACAGCGCATTCAAGCCAGAAGGGCCAGGTGCCATCTTTTGCATTGTTGGAGGCCTGTAGGCGAAGTCACCCCATCGCCGAGGCCAACAATGCTAAAGGTGGCTCCTCATACTCAGTGGCGTCACCGAGAACCGATACTCGGTAGCGCCAACGACTCTGTGAATAACCTGTGTCCGCCGGTGCTCGCATCCTGCATCTTGCATCCTGCATCTTGTAACCAGGATTACTGTCAGCACCTGGTTTCAAGGACTTCAGGCGTTGACTCTCTGCTGGTTTGATCATCCCATCCCGGCACGTTTGTTCCGTATCGGGAAGTTTGTCGATATACTGTTGTAGTGAACGTCGAATCTCAATCTGGTACCGATCTTGCGTATACCATTGCGGGGGCGGCTGCTCAACCGGCAAAGGGCGAGAGTCGATACCGGGTATCTGAGCTAATACAGCGAACCCCCACGGATCGGAAACGGAGGGTCGATCGTGTTGTGCAAGGGCGGAAAATTCGTCGGTAAAGACCCTTCAGGATCGGAGTGAGTCATGGCACTCGTCGGTCGGCTTGAAGATCTTCGACTCGCAGAGCTCTTCCAGCTCATCGCGTTGTTCCGGAAGTCGGGTAAGCTGACCCTCAGCCGCGGTGATTCGACGGGCATCTTCCTGTTCAACGATGGCAAGGTCTTCCACGCAAGCAACGGTTATTCATCGCCCTCGTTGGGTGAATTCCTGGTCGACCGAAAACTGATCACCCAGGAAACCCTGAACGCGGCTGTGGCCACCCAACGCCTGTCCGAAGAGAGAAAGAAACTGGGCGCAATCCTTGTAGAAATGGGCGCCATTTCATACGAGACTCTCCAGGATGTGCTCAGCGACCAACTGCGAGACATTGCCCGTGAGTTCCTCCGGTGGGACTCGGGGTTCTTCAACTTCAAGTCGGTCGAAGATCGTGATGAAGACCCGGAACAGAACTATCACGACGATGAAGCGAAACTGACCGAGTTCATCAACGTCGATCCGTTTATTCTCGACCTCCTGGCCAAGGTAGACGCAGTCGGTGGAGACGGCACTGTGAGACCAGTACCTCGGCTGATGAAGGACTCCGATATCGGAGACCGGTCCCTGAGCAGCGTATACGAATTGTTGGACTATATTGTCGAACCGGCTCACAGTGTTTTGCGGAGCGATCCAGCCTACGTGATCGCGGATTGGCCGTCAGATTTTTCTGAGCTTCGCAAATTGATGGCCGAGATCCAGGTCCGACCAGCAGCGACAGTCGGTGAGGTCGCGCTCCTGATTTTGCGCTACGCGACGGGAGTCGTGAACCGTGGCGTGCTCTTTGGAGTTTCTGAGGAAGGCATTTCGGGGATCGGCCAGTTCGGGATCGGTCGGGGTGACGATCAGGCCCCGATGGTGGACCGGCGCGTGCGAAAGATCCATATTCCGGCCGATGAACAGTCGGTGTTTTCAAGCGTGATCGAGAAAATATCGACATTTCATGGTCATTTAGAGAGATGTCCATGGAACAACTATCTTGTGGACCAGCTTGGCGGATTGATGCCGCCGGAGGTGGTGGTTACTCCTATCGTCGTCAGTGGTGCCGTTTCGGCCGTGTTTTATGGCGATAACCTACCGGGAGGGCATCCAATCACCTCGATCCATGGGCTCGAGTTGCTGATGATTGAAGCTGGATTGGCGATTGAACGAAATGTTCTCGCGGAGAAGCTGAACTGGATTGAACAGACAATGTCGGCGATTTCGGGAGTGAACGACGAGAGCTGAGGTGGGGCGGATGGCCAAGTGGCGAGTCATGACAATCGATGATTCGGCCGCGATATTGACGATGATCGCGGCCTATTTGGAGGATTCCGAGTTCGAGGTCATCGCCGCTGAACGAGATGGCATCATGGCGGTCGAACGCTTTGCTCAGGAGCGGCCGGATATCGTTTTGTTGGATCTGATCATGCCCGGCCAGTCGGGCGTGGAAACCCTCGAGCGAATTCTCGCCATCGACCCCGATGCGTTTGTCGTGATCGTGTCGTCTCTCGGGACCGAAGAAGCGGTCCACGAGTGTCTGACATCGGGTGCGAGGAGTTTTCTCCAGAAACCGTTCACCAGAGATGATTTTATCGATTTCATGCGTGACCTGACGCAGGTAGCGTGAGGATTCCATGTTTTTTGGTCAATATTCGCTCTCCAGCGGTCGGCGGCGGTACGCACAAAAGCTCGTCGGTGATCGTGAGCTTTTCTGCGCTCTCGATCTGCCGTCAGAGGTCGCAACGTTGGTTGCGAAGGGCTTCATCGGAATCCCGATTGAAGATGGCAGCGAGGTGGCTATCGATGCAGTTTGCGAGTGTTTGAACATCATCGGCGGCCATGCCTGCACGGAACTCGAAACGAGAGGATTCAGGCTGCGGCCCGAACCTCCTTTTTCGACCGAGGGCGATGAGCCGGCGGGCGAACTGGGGTCCTCCACTCGCGCACGCGCGATGGCTGACGAATTTGAAGTCGACGTGAGGGTCTTCGTGTGAGGCGCCTGATACCCTACCGCCCGCGGCAACGGGGACGATGATGGCTGCTGGCGACATCGTTTACGTTGTGCACCCCGAGTCCAGCGTGGCGGCCAAACTGCGGGGCGGTCTGCAGGATGCGGACTACCAGGTCGTCGCAATGTCCACGGTCAGTGACGCTGAGGCCATCACCGCCGAAAGTCAGTTCACGCTTCCGGACGCCATTCTGACGCCTCTTGGCGGCGGCGGTACCGGTGATTCCATTCTCGTCACCCTTTTTGAGTCAAATCCGCTGATGGAGCAGATCCCGCTCGTCGTTGTGGCGAACGAGGAGAAAGAAGATCGACGCCGCGCGCTGAGGATGGGCCTTTTGAGCGTCGTCTTCCCACCTTATGACGGTGAAGAAGTGGTGCTGACTACCAAGCTTGCCATCGAGAAACATCGTTCGGATCAGCTCCTTTTCGGATCGCTGGAACAGTTGACTGTTCCCGATCTGCTGCAGACTGCTGAAGCGGGGCGGCGCACCGGTACGGTGAGCTTCAATCACGAAGGCTCAAGGGGTACCGTTTGGATGCGAGAGGGCTTCGTGATCGATGCCGAGGTCGAAGGGGAATGCCAAGGCAAGAAGGCGGTGTACTCCATTGCCCTTTGGTCGACTGGGACGTTCGAGGCTGATTTTGGCGATGTTGACAGGGGGGAACGGTTCAGGATCCCGCCTTCGAGCCTGCTCCTCGAGGCGATGCGGCGCCTCGACGAGGAGAGCGCCAGTGGCATGATGATCCCGGGGATGGCTGAAAAGGATGCAGGCCGGAAGTCGGCGCTCGATTACGCGGCGGTCGATTTGTCGCTGGTAGTCCTCAACGTTGTCGGTTCATACGCTCTCAACCATTTGCATCCTTCTCTGATCCGGCAGCGGTTCGAGGAGCTTCGCTCGGAGCTCATGGAACGACACCCGTTCCTCGGCATTTTCAACGTCACCGATGAGGGCGCCGTAACCGTATCGGATGTGGAACTCAGTGAATTCGACGACGACCAGCTGGTGCGAGGCGTTTCCCTGTGGGTCAATGCGATCTTCGAACGACTCGAAAGCGCGTTGGCCTGGCGTTTCAGTTCGAATCGTCTTGGCCGTTTGCTGGCGCCTTGGATCGACCGGCTTGATGAGGCCGGGTTTTCCGAAATCCTCGGTATCGGAGAAGCAGGAGGAGAAATCGAGGAGGAGACACACGAATCCGACGGGATCCTGGAGTCGCCAGTTCCGGTCGGCTGTTTCGTACTGGACGACGAGGGCGTGGTTGAGGCGGTGTCGATCTACGGCCCCAGAGTCGGGCGCGTCGACCCGGTGTTCATATCAGGAAAGATGCTGGATGAGGTCCTTCCATCGGAAATCGCGTTACTCGTTGATCGTTTAACTGATCGTCTCAAAACCGGTGCCCGCGAGCTCGAGGGGGTTGCGATCGGCCGCGAGGTGATTGGCTGCGGCCACCAGGAGTATCTCCTACGTATCGCCGTGGTGAAACAGGCGTCTGAACACGGCCGCATCGTGACGATTAACCGGCTCAGAGATCAGCGTCGATCCCTATCGCCGGAGATCGAGCGAGACCCGTTGACCGGTTCACTTCGCGACGGGAAGGCTGACCGCCTCCTGGTGGCGAATGAGGACTTTTTGCAGGCCTTCGAGGGCCTGTTCGAGCGCAGCCTGTTGCACCGTCATCACGAGCTTCTCCAACGATTTGGCAAGAAGTGGGGATTGCGCCACGCCATGCGCCTCGAACAAGTGGTGCAGAGAGACTACCGAAAGACCCTTCGCGAAATGGAATCACAGATGGCGTTGGAGCTGCTTTCCGCGTCAGTGGGCGTCTTCGGTCTCGGCAGCTTCGAAGCGGACCTCAACTACCGAGACAACGGCCTTGTCATCATCCGCCACCAGACCAGTCCGTTCCCCGGCATCTTCGCTGGAGCAGGTGGTGCATGCCCGATTCTTTCAGGTTTCCACGCCGCGATCTTGTCCTATCTCGCGGGGCGGCAACTGGCTGCACGTGAGGTTCACTGCAGTCGAGAACCTGGGGATGAGTGTCTTTTCGTGGTTGCTACCGAGGATCGTCTGACCAAACTCCTGATCGCCACCCCGGGTTCGGCCGACCACGATCTGCTGGCCGAGATCATGTCGTCTGAAGATACGGACAATGAGCAATGAGCGGCGAAAAGAAGAAACGCCGTTCAACGCTCGCGGACGCGCTCGACGCTACTGAATGGGATTACAGGCCAGGCAAGGACCCCAAGCTCCTGTTGCGGCCGATTGGGAAGGTATTTGGCGATCTTCCTTGGGAGGTCCAACCACAGTACCTCGGGCCGGCGCCGATCGCCGATCCCGAGGTCGAGCCTGAAAGCGATCCCGTCAAGGACGCCGAAACTCAGCCCATCGACCCGTCAATAAAATAGAGCGGCCAGCCCGTCCCCCTGCCCGGATTCCCGCCCACCGCGATCGTCAAAAGCACGTCGTCTCGTGCCCGCATCGTCCGGCCGACACAACGTAGAAAACGCAAAGACGCAAAGAGCGCAAAGACGCCGCAAAGATCAGCCTTTGCATATCTTCGCGCTCTCCGCGTCATACGGGTTTCATAGCGGCTTCAGCCGTAGGAGGGTGTGCATCGATCGAGATGGTCGATGAGGGCTGGAGTAGCTGAAGAGTGACGAGCGCGAATAGCCGAATAGCCGTTGGGCCGTATAGCCGTCGGGCCCTAAGACATCAACTGCCATTCCCATCCTCAACCTGATAGAAGACGGTTCGCCCGGAGCGGACGCGGACGAAGCTCGGGTCGAGGTTGAGGGTGGTTTCTGCTGATCCCAGCACCAGGTATCCACCCGGACGGAGCAGCCGCCCCCGCAATGGTATACGCGAGATCGGTACCAGATTGAGATTCGACGTTCACTACAAAAGAATATCGACAAACTTCCCGATACGGAACAAACGTGCCGGAGTGAGATGACCTCGAATTAGGAATTGGAAATGAGGAATTCGGAATTCGGAATTTCTACCCAACCACCTCATCTCGTTTGTTATGAGTTTGGGCAGCGCACAAATCCGAAATCCGAACCCGCCGGCGGCTGCTGAGGCGGATCAGGCCTCATCTGAAGGAGGAGGCTATGATCCGCCCGCAGGCGACGGTGCGACGCGTCGGCCGGAGGCCGACAGCAAATCCGAAATTTCCTCGGGTTGGACTATTCGTGTCGGAGCGCGTCAATTGGGTCGAGCGCTGCAGCCTTGGCCGCTGGATACGTACCAAAGAAAATTCCGACCAGCGCGGCGAAACCGAACCCGAGAGCGATCGCCCACAACGGTACGTGAGCCGGCGGAAAGCCAGGGATCGCCTTGGCGCCGAGGATCCCGAGACCCCACCCGCCGAGGACGCCGATCAGGCCGCCAAAGAGCGAGATGGTAACTGCCTCGATGAGAAACTGCACCAGGATGTCCGATTTTCGGGCGCCGACCGCTTTGCGCACTCCGATCTCGCGGGTCCGCTCGGTGACCGAAACCAACATGATATTCATGATGCCGATGCCGCCCACCA
>Ga0316197_10004096_pt1 | contig 10358 bp, 9 predicted proteins | sample OudBiesiAoxic_MG_FD_204939 | JGI IMG/M metagenome (GOLD analysis project Ga0316197, IMG submission 204939) | Coastal sediment microbial communities from Oude Bieten Haven, Netherlands - site A oxic | ecosystem: Environmental > Aquatic > Marine > Coastal > Sediment | place: Netherlands... | reverse complement strand
CCCGACGCAGATCGCTGTGCAGAACATCAGTCAGCACCTGGTCGTTGGTGTAGGCGTGAATGGTCGTCATCAAACCATGTTCGATACCAATAGCATCATGCAAAACCTTGGCAACCGGGGCCAGGCAATTGGTCGTACAGGAGGCATTTGAAATAACCAGGTCACTGGACTTCAGAGAATCATGGTTCACACCGTATACGACGGTATTGTCAACATTCTGACCGGGGGCGGAAACGATTACTTTCTTGGCGCCGGCGGTGATGTGCGCGCCTGCGGTTTCGCGACTACGGAAGAAGCCTGTGCATTCCATTACCAGGTCAACACCCAGTTCTGCCCATGGCAATTTTGAAGGATCACGCTCAGCGAATACTTTGACACGGTCACCGTTTACTATCAGATCACCGTCTTCTACAACTACCGTACCCGGAAATTTACCGTGCGCTGTGTCGTACTTTGTCAGGTGAGCATTACTGTTGGCATCACCCAGGTCATTAATGGCTACGATACTGATCTCGTCGGTGCGGTCCAGTTCATACAAGGCACGCATGATATTGCGGCCAATACGTCCATAGCCGTTAATTGCAACTTTAACTGTCATTTCTAACTTCTCCTAGTTGTTGTTTAGTCAGTTTCCAACAGTTCTTTCACTGTCTTGCTGACGTTAGTTACTGTTAAACCAAAAAACTCGAATAATTCGGATGCTGGTGCGGATGCGCCGAAACGGTCAACACCGATGATACGGCCATGGTCACCAACAAAGGGATACCAATAATGTCCGACCCCGGCCTCTACTGCCAACCGGGCCTTACACTCGACGGGCAGGACAGACTCGCGGTAGACCCGCTCCTGTGCCATAAATCGCCCGGGGTTAGGCATGGAAACAACCCGAACGTTAATTTCCTGCCCGGCCAGTTCTTCTGCTGCAGCCATCGCCAACCCGACTTCGGAGCCGGTGGCAATGATAATTGCATCACACTTACCTGCGGCTTCACGCAGAACGTAACCACCGCGACCGATAGCCTCAACCTGTTCATCATCACGTTGCTGATGGGGCAGATTCTGACGTGTGAAAATCAGGGCACTGGGACCGGCGCTCTCTTCAATCGCGCATTTCCATGCAACAGCTGATTCAACGGTATCACAGGGTCGCCAGACACTCAGGTTGGGTATCAGGCGCAAGCTGGATACGTGCTCAACCGGCTGATGGGTTGGACCATCTTCACCGAGGCCGATCGAATCATGTGTGTACACATGAATGTTATGTGCCGGAATCAGTGCTGACATGCGAATTGCATTGCGCGCGTAATCTGAGAAGACCAGGAAAGTGGCGTTATAAGGAACAAAACCACCATGAAGACCCAGACCATTACAAATGGCGGTCATGCCAAATTCGCGCACTCCAAAATAGATATAGTTACCATCTGCGGTGTCATCCCGGACGTTTACACTCTGCTTCCAGATTGTATTATTTGAAGGTGCAAGGTCAGCTGACCCTCCTATTAACTCCGGTAACAGCGGGCCAAATGCGTCCAGCGCCATCTGTGAAGCTTTTCGTGTAGCCACATTCGCGCCTTCCTCCTGTAATTGCGCAATAACCTGATTGGTCGTCTGCTGCCAGTCATCAGGCAGGTCACCACTCATTCTGCGGCTGAACTCAGCAGCCAGTTCGGGATAGGCGTTCTGATAGGATGCAAATAATTGATCCCAGGATGTTTCGACTTCAGACCCGCGAGGCTTCGCATTCCAGCCTGCATAGATATCATCCGGAATTTCAAAAGCCGGATGACTCCAGCCAAGTGCTTTCCGGGTCGCAGCTACCTCCTCTGCACCCAACGGCGAACCGTGAGTAGCCGAGGTACCCTGTTTGTTGGGTGAACCCAGACCAATCACTGTTTTGCAACATATCAAGGTTGGGCGCTCGGTTTCTCCACGCGCGGTTTCTATCGCCTGTTTGATCTCTACGGGATCATGTCCGTCGACATCACGTATCACCTGCCAGCCATAGGCGTCAAAGCGTGCCGGCGTGTCATCGGTAAACCACCCCTGAACCTCGCCATCGATAGAGATACCATTGTCATCCCAAAAAGCGATGAGCTTGCCCAGCCCCAGTGTGCCCGCCAGTGAACAGGCTTCATGGGAAACACCTTCCATCAAACAACCATCGCCCAGGAATACCCAGGTGTGGTGATCAACGATCTTGTGACCGCCCTTGTTAAAACGTCGGGCAAGCACTTTTTCAGCCAGCGCCATACCCACGGCATTCGCCACACCCTGACCCAATGGGCCGGTTGTGGTTTCTACACCGGGTGTTTCATGGTATTCGGGGTGTCCTGCTGTTTTAGAGTGTAATTGCCGGAAATTTCGTAATTCGGACATCGGCAGGTCATACCCACTTAAATGCAGCACGGAGTACAACAGCATGGACGCATGTCCATTGGAAAGCACAAATCGATCACGATCCCACCAACCGGGGTTGACCGGGTTATGCTTCAAATAGTCATTCCACAGGACTTCTGCAATATCGGCCATACCCATGGGCGCGCCCGGGTGGCCTGAGTTAGCCTGTTGTATTGCATCCATGGATAAAGCACGGATGGCGTTTGCGAGTTCAGTTCGTGAGGACATTGGGACTTCCTGAGCCTGGGTTATCGGATAGTCGGAGGATATATTCAAGGCCCCCCGACCAGAATTGAATTCAATCTATGATTTTCGCTGATGAGACCCTGTTGAAGCAAGAGCCTACACGTAAATGCAGGCTCTTTCTTGCGGTTTATTGACTAAGATCAGGACACCCTCGTCTTGACCAGTTTGCCAGACTTGTAATCTGCCCAGTATTCGTTCAATTCTTTTTTTACTACCGGTAACAGGAAGTAACAACCTAACAGGTTGGGAAAGGCCATGGCGAAAATCATTGCGTCCGAGAAATCGATCACCGAACCCAGTTGCATGGATGAACCAATTACAACAAAAAACAGGAAAAGCAGCTTGTATGTGGCATCGGTTACCTTATTTTCCCCAAACAGGAAAGTCCACGACTTCAAACCGTAGTATGACCAGGAAATCATGGTGGAAAATGCAAATAGCAGTACTGCGATCGTCAGCACATACGGAAACCAGGAAAAAGCCGACTCAAAGGCGGAAGAGGTAAGTTGTACACCGGCGCTCGGATCAACGGATGGATCCCAGGTGCCCGTGATAATGATAACCAAAGCGGTAATTGTGCATACAACAATGGTATCAACGAATGGTTCATATAACGCTACAAAACCCTCGGTGACAGGTCGGTTGGTTTGCACCGCCGAATGCGCGATAGCCGCAGAACCAACGCCAGCTTCGTTTGAAAACGCTGCCCGTTTGAATCCCTGGAAAAGCACACCAATTACACCGCCTGAAATACCCTCAGCAGTAAAAGCACCATCAATAATCTGACCGATTGCCGATGGAACCAGAGTGATATTCATAAGAATGATCGTCAGGCCCGCCAACACATAAACGACTGCCATGAATGGCACAATTTTTGATGTCACCCGGGCAATACCCTTGATACCACCCATGATAACCAGGCCAACCAGTGCGGCAATGATCAATCCAAACAACCAGCCCTTGTCAGCCAGCCAACTAGCGTCACCGCCGGTTACATTAACCAACTGCGAGAAACTCTGGTTGGCCTGAAACATATTGCCGCCGCCAAACGAGCCACCTACACAAAAAATCGCAAACATTACCGCAAGTACTTTGCCAAGCCTGGCAAAATTGGCGCCCTTTTCAGCCAGACCCTTGGTCAGATAGTACATCGGTCCGCCGGACACCGAACCGTCCGGGAGTTCATCACGGTACTTCACACCCAATGTGCATTCGGTAAATTTGGAAGACATACCCAGAAAACCTGCCAGTATCATCCAGAAAGTCGCACCGGGCCCACCCAATGAAACTGCAACGGCGACACCGGCAATATTACCCAGGCCAACCGTGCCCGATAATGCGGTCGCAAGCGCCTGAAAATGCGTCACCTCACCCGCAGCTTTAGGGTCGTGGTAATCGCCCCGCACCAGTTCAAAGCCGTGCTTGAGCGCCCGCAGGTTTATAAAATTGAAATAAAACGTGAATATCGTGGCCGCAACGATCAACCAGACCAGTACAAATGGAATTTGTACACCGGCAACAGGAAATGAAGAAAAAACGGCCCCGGCAACAGCATCTGCAAAAGGTTTGATGGCCAGGTTGATTTTTTCATCAATCCCTACTTCTTGTGCAAACGCAGAGAAACTGGCGAATAAGCCAATGAGGGTGGTGATACCCACTCTTAGTTTTGTCATTAACGATCTCCGATTAGTTGGATGGGTTAAGGGACGACTGTCACGGGACATTTGGCCATTTGTACCAGGTGACTGCCTACGCTGCCAAACACATGTGCCTTGAGTTTTGATTTGCCCTGGCGCCCCAGGATGATGTTGGTAGCACCATTTTCCATGGCAAGTTCATGTAGCGTTTCGGCCACATTGCCATGCCGGACCAGGCCTTCAGCGCTGAGCCCTTCATCTTTCAGGCGAGAAATAACAGGGTCAATGACTTCGGAGTATGCACGCTTAAGTTCTTCCTCACGGCGTTTATGGCGTTCGAAATTTTCTTCAACGGTCGAAAAAGAAAACGGTGACCATTCGATGATGTGCGATACAAATACCTTAGCGCCTGACCTTTTAGCATAATCAATTGCGTATTCAATCGCCCTGTCCCCACACTCACTGCAGTCGATCCCAACCATTAATACCGCACTCATCTCTGATTCTCCATATTGCAATATCCCTTTAGTCTAACTCAAAGACAGAAAATTCAGCGGCGACTATAGCACCATATTTAAAGTAAAGATGACCACACGGTGAAATTTGAGTGGTCAAAACTCCTCACGCCATTTGATTGAGCAACCCATCGAGGGAATCTGCTGCTCGGGTCCGCGACCGGTTTCTGCAACTTGCTTCATGGCTTCGAACAGTTCCCTGACCTGGGTGTCATCATCAGATTTCGGTCCGGCCGCATCAAGACGGCCACGATACTGAAGCTCCAACTTCGCGTTATAGCCAAAAAAATCAGGTGTGCACACCGCATCATAGGCCCGCGCAACCTCCTGAGTCTCATCAAGCAGGTAGGGAAAGGGGAAACTAAACTCATTTGATATTCGTAACATGTTGTCAAATGAATCATCAGGGTAAGCCACCGTGTCGTTCGGCATGATGGCGACGCTGTTGATTCCCAATGACATCAGCTCGCGGGTGTCACGTACCAGTTTTTTACGTATTGCCTTCACATATGGACAATGATTACTGATAAAAATGACCAGTAATCCGCGTTCGCCAGCGCATTTTGTCAGGGTCCATTGTTGTTGATCCACGCCTGGCAATGTAAATTCCGGTGCCTTTTTTCCAAATTCACATACCGGTGTTTGCAAACTAACCATGGGTGTTACTCCAAATCGGTGATAGTGCCATTGATTACGATGCAGTATATCAGGCGGCCCGGTCAATCTGTTTGAGCAAAATGCTGATAATTTTGCTATGCTTTAGATAGAACTTATTCGCCGGTGGGGACTCTATTACTTACGTTACCCAGAAGTGAAGTACTGGTGAGGGCCAAAGTGAAACAACAACGGAAACTTGCATTCGGATTTTATAGCAGCCTGGTGGCTGTTATCGTATGCCTGTCGCCTTTGTTTGCGGTCGCAGACAGCACAACCGTACCTGCTGCACCGTTAGTCGGCCTTTCCCAAAATGAACGCGCGAATCAGTCGCTGGTGTTACTACCGATACAAAAAGAAAGCTCCCGGGGAAATCTCTCTTTTGATGTGGGCGGCTCGGACTCGCGCAAGCTTGAATTGCAACTGTCAGAACCGATCATGCTGAACCTCGAAAGCAACCAGCGGAAATCATCCTCCGGCGTTGGCTCTGTTTTTCTCGATAGCGCCCTGAGTCTGCAGTTAACCGATAGCCTGGACATTACATCCAGCCTTGGCGCGGGAAGAACCCAGTCTTCATTTCAGCCATTAGGTAGTATCCACTGCCAGAATGGTGTACTTGATCAAGGCTCCTTCCGTGCTTCGGACTGCCACTTTATCAACCAGGCGAATGTATTAAAGCAGGATCAGGTCGCACTTGGTTTACGTTATGGCAAAGGCAACGTTAGCACAGCTGTTAGCATGTTCCGGCGCGAGGCCGGCAGTGGACAAAAGGGTGTTGTAAATTACACAGCACCAATGACCGGTACGAATCTGGGTGCCGGAATGCTGAACTCCGGGAACAGTAACCCGATACTTCCAACAATGGGTGCCGGGCTGCCACTAAACTATATGAGTGGTGAGACTTCCGGTCTTGATATTGAGTTCCAGGTCGGTTTCGCCATGGATAGTGCAGGCGATATACGGCTCGGACTCCAGTTAACCCATGTTATGGATGCATCTTATGAAGCGTCATCAACATTGGTCCCGGGCCTTCAAAACTGGACAATATCCAATCCGTTCGAAAGTGCAAAAATGAACCTGGACTGGAGCAGGGGCAACTTCAGCGGAGGCCTCCAGGGTTATTATCGTGAACAGATACAATTTCTGAATAATCAGGAGCTCGATAGCTCAACCACCTTTGATGTCCACTTTACCTGGCGCGCACCCTGGAATGCCAACCTCAGTGTTGGAACCACTAATGTACTGGGCGCCGGTAGCGGGGATAAGAGCAACACCGAAACCGGCTTGCGTGATCCATTCGAAGCCGTTTACGGCCGCATCCCCTATGTCAGGTATCAGCAAGACCTCTGATTTATTCACCTTTAGCCAAGCTGCATTTTTCAATTGATTGTTAGCGTGTATACTTGCGCCCTATATAAGATACCTGTCCTTATAATCGAGATCGTTAAATGAAAATACTGTTGTTTTTTGCCCTCACTTTTTTTCTGCACCTCACAGCGTATGCCGAAGAAGCGTTTTCCACGGTGGAAGAGCGCATGTCCGGTAAGGAATTCAAAGAAACAGGGCTTAGCAAGCTGACGGATGACGAACTCGCCAACCTCAATGACTGGTTAAGACGTCACTCAGTAGCCACTCTCGGAAACGCATCAGCCCGTCCCTCATCACAACAAATAATCGTTCAATCGAACGGTGGTGAAATACCCCTGACTACAACTGACAAACGGGGTCTGGGATACCTGGGAGTTCCATCTAACCATGACCCGGATGACAAAGTCATTTATGGCACCCTGAACGGAACATTTAGCGGGAGCAGCAAAGGAACCCTGTTCAAACTGACCAACGGTATGGTCTGGGAACAGACTGAAAAAGATAATTTCTCCATGGGCTCGGTCGTAAACCCTGATATAACGATCAGAAAAAACCTGATTGGAAACTGGCAGTTGTCGGTGGCGGGCAATGACACGGAATTGCGGGTCAAGCGCATTCGCTAGGCTCCGTTTAAAATCACCATAATACGGTTAGCGATTTAGCTTTCTCAAGGCCGCCTTGAATTGATATAAATAGATCCTGATGCCGAGATAACTTACACCCCCCAAGGCAAACAGTATAAAAGGGCCAATGGACGAAAGGGACTGAAACCCGGACGTATCCACCAAGTACCAGCCAAACGCCACTATTAACAACAGCAGGGCTGCGTAACTGGCCATCTTCAGGTGATATATACGGTCTCTTAACTTACGACGGCGAAACTCGACTAACTGCTCCTCGGCAACCTCACCCCGCTGAAACCCGCAGTACGGGCACAACATCGAGTGACTGGAGATATTTTTGTCACAATCGGGACATGAAATTATGGCCATTACCTGATCCTCACCACTGCAAACCAGTCAATCAGTTATTCCTCAGACCTGGCCAAAAAACCGTATTTCAGCACTAAGCCCACCTGTCTTCCGGTTCTCGAAATAAATCGACCAGCCGTATAATTCGCACAGACGCTGAACAATCGCCAACCCCAGTCCCGAACCCTTACCGGAAACCCCTTCACCCCGGTAGTGCCTGTCCATTACTCTTGACAATTCAGCTTCCGGAATACCCGGCCCGGTATCTTCAACCAGGATGCGGCCACTGCCGATGGTACACACCACCTCACCCGACGGCGTGTAGCGGATGGCGTTGCTGATCAGGTTTCCGACGGTAACCGCTATAACGGACTCAGGGGCGATCACACTGACCTTATCCTCACCAATTATTTTAAGTTCCAGCGGTTTTTTATCAAGCAGAGGTTCATGAAGATGTATCAGCTTCTCAACGATATCGCGAACATCATGGGCTTCACTGTCCTGGTTGGTACCCTGTTCAGCGCGAACCAGGTGAAGCAAAGCGGTGGTGATATCCGTCGATTGCCGGGCCGCCCTCGCTATACGTAAAATTCGTGTCTTGGTTTTTTCCGGCAAATCTTTTTGTGCCAGTAACAATTCAGTCGCACCGGTAATAACCGCCAGTGGTGTCCTCAGTTCATGACTGACATCCGCATTGAATTCGCGGTCACGCTCTACCAGGTGATGTACACGTGCGGCGTAGGCATCCAGCGCTGCAGCCAACTGTCCGACTTCGTCATCCGGGAACCACCTTGCCAGGCCCGGTGACGGTGTCTCTTCGGCCAGTTGACTTAACCGTTCCGCAAGGTCACTAACGGGTTTCATTACCGTACTGGAAGACCACAAACCCAATGCCAGGGATAACAGCGAAAACACCAGTACAGCTGCAACCAGTGACCAGATCAGCCGATTGGTTAAGCGTTGATTCTCCGTAATGTCATATATAAGGAATGCCCATAAATCGTCATCTTTGCGCACCGCAGCCTTGAAGTAACCATCGGCTGTTTCAACTTCATGTACACCCGTATCAAGCTCTCTGATCTGTGCCGTGACGCTGTGATTAGGGTCTCCGGGCCGGGTTATAAAGCCCTGGATACGGGTATGAAATGGTTCTACGAGTGTCGGGTCCTTGCGCAACTGCACCAGGTAGTCATCAAGTTCCTGCTTTAACGTTGAACCGATGAGTTCATCTTCGAGATTGCTTTGCAAAAAAAGCGTACTGATTGCAAAAAGACCGCTGAGCAGTGTGCCAAATAGTAAAAAAGAAAATATAATTCGGCTTCGAAGCCTACGTCTGTATAGCATTTGACTCCAATAGTCGGTACCCGATACCGTGCCTGGTTTGAATCATTTTACTGCCAAATGGCTTATCAATGGCTGAACGTAAAGAGTGAATGTGTACCCGCAGACTGTCGCTGTCAGGCATCTCCTCACCCCATACCTCCTTTTCCAGCTCCGCCCGGGTCACGACATTAGGTGAGGCATCCATCAGGCAGCGTAATAGTTTCAAACCGATGGGATTGAGGTCAATTTCATTGCCCTGACGACTGACAATCAATGTATCAACATTAAATAGCAGATCACCGATTTGAATCTCTTTGCTCGCCCGCCTGATTCCCCTTGTGGTGAGAACTCTCAACCTTGCTTCAACTTCCTGTAACTCGAAAGGTTTAACCAGGTAGTCATCCGCTCCGGTCTCAAAACCAGCCAGTTTGTCTTCGAGACGATCCCTCGCTGTCAGCATCAAAATCGGCGTATTCTTGCCCGCTTCCTGTCGTAGTTTGCGACAGACTTCAAGACCGTCCATACCCGGAAGTGCAAGATCCAGAACAATGGCATCAAAATCATTGACAATGGCCAGATGCAGACCGGTTATGCCGTCTCCTGCGAAATCTACCGTATGTCCTAGTTCATCCAGGTAATCACCAAGATTAGCAGCAATATCCGGGTTGTCTTCGATAATCAAAATCCGCACATTCAGTACCTTTATTCAATCGGCCAGAAACAGAAAAGGCCCAGGCAGGTGATTTTACCAACATGCCTGGGCCCGAAACGCCCCGTTAACGCGTTCACAGCAGGAGTAGCTGTACTCTAATACGAACAAGTTTTCACCTGAGGTATCACGTGGTGAATAAGTGTATGCCTGCACACGTTAAAAATCAGTTAACCAAAATAGAATTTTCCGTTAAATTAATTATCAACAACTAAAGGTCCAAAAGCTCCACGTCCTTGAGATTCTCTGCAAGGGAATCAGCATCACCACCTTCCGCCATTTTCACCGCCAGGCGCACCTCATTAGCCGAGTCGGCATGCCTGATTGCCTCGTCATAGGTAATCTTGCCTTCCTTGTACATCCCGAACAGACACTGATCGAATGTGATCATGCCGTGGTGCCTGGATTCCTTCATGATTTTCTTCAGTTCAGTGACCTCACCATTTCGAATTCTTTCCTGTACCAATGGTGTGGCCAGTAATACCTCGACCGCGGCCCAGCGCCGGGTTTGGTCTGCAGAAGGAATGAGTTGTTGCGC
>Ga0316197_10004095_pt1 | contig 10359 bp, 8 predicted proteins | sample OudBiesiAoxic_MG_FD_204939 | JGI IMG/M metagenome (GOLD analysis project Ga0316197, IMG submission 204939) | Coastal sediment microbial communities from Oude Bieten Haven, Netherlands - site A oxic | ecosystem: Environmental > Aquatic > Marine > Coastal > Sediment | place: Netherlands... | reverse complement strand
ATGCCGACGCCCCAGGCAACACCGGCCAGGCCCGAAAGCGTCAGCGCATAGCGTCGCACCAAATTGACGTTACCGGGATCCCTATTCATCTGCCCCCGCGCCACAGCCACGCTTTCTTGCCGTGAAATCAAGGCGTCACCGAGGTGACATTCCAACATTTGTGTATCCGCCAGCCAGGCCAGTGTTTCTCCATACTCACTTTGATAGCTCGAATTTTCGGGTACCAATTCCATGGCCTGGCGGTTGAGCACTACTGCCCGTTCAATTTCCCGCAGCGCCTGGTCCGTATTGTCCTGGCCCTGGCGGATTATCATTATGGCCATGTTGCTGTGAGCGTAGGATTTTTCCATGATCCATGCCGGGTTTGACGGGTCGATTAACACGAGTGCATCGGCGTAACCCTGGTACTTGTCCATGGATATTTGGGCCGGCTCAAATTCCCCTTTTTCAAGGTAGACATAACCTACCCAGAACTCAGCGTTGCCCAGTTCGAAAATATAGTCCGTATCATCCGGGTTTCGCCTGCTCAGTTCCGCGATAATCTCCCTGGATGTAGTAAACGATTTCAAGGCGTCATCCAATTGCCCCTGCTCCATCGCAACCTCTCCCAGCTGACGCCAGACCTGTGCCTGCTGCTTCAGAGATTCGTCAGTCACTTCGTTGGGGTCCAGTGATTCCAGGTATTCACTGACACGGCCGCCCATGCCTTCCAGGATGTCCAGACGTCCGACCTCATCCAACTTGGTTTTAAGGTCGCCCACCATGTAGCCGACCAGTTCTTCCGCGTGCTCCCGCCGGTTTTCCGCTGCATTGCGCGCGGTGATCGCAGTGATCGCCAGCACCGCCATGACAACGGCGATCAGCAGGGTCCCCACCATCGCCGTCACCCACCGGCGTTGACGGCGCTGCATGTCACGCCGCCGCAGAGCATCCAGTGGAATGCCCAGGACGCCGGACACGATCTTGAGTTTGGACAACAGCCTGCCGTCCGCCCATTTGCGGGCATCGGTGGCCAGGGGTTCATTGACCGCCCCGTTTTCATCCTCGAGCAGTGCCGGCGGGAAACAGCGTAGACCAGGGTCACGGGACTGGGGGTCGCCGTCCACGATCAGCGCGTGGATCCGGTCAGCCCGGCCGAGCCGCTGGAACTGGCGAATCTCCTCGTTTACCCACTCCGAAGCAGCTGCAGCGGGTGAACAGACCACGATCAGGGTTTCCGATTGTTCCAGGGCCTGCCTGATCTTGCCACTGAGATCGGAGGAGGAAGACAGGTCCTCACGGTCACGGAACACCGGCGCGATCCGCCTGGCAACCGGCCCGAATTCCCCGGGGCTACCCACCAGGTGTTTTGGCACACGATAGCCTTCCAGCGCATTTTGCAACCAGGCGCTCCAGCCCTGGTCTGCATGGCTGTAGCTGATAAAGGCCTTGAATTTGAATTCGTTCACGAAATAAGGATATCCCAAACTCGTTATACTTTGATAATTACCCAGCTGACAGGAATAAGCATGGCAACCTGCCTCGTATACCGGTCCGATAAAAAGGCCGAGACCTACCTTTACCTGCCAGTCGGCACGACATTTTCAGACTTGCCGGAGCCATTGCAACTGACTTTCGGGGAGCCCTCACTGGTGATGCGGCTGGATGTCGAGGCAGATATGAAACTGGCGCAGGCCAACCCCGTCCAAGTACTCAGGGCAATCGACGAACAGGGGTATTTTTTACAACTACCACCAAAACTGCCGGTCGAGGAATTGATTTCGCGCCGCTTCAGTTGATCACTGGGAACTGGTCGCCACGCTGACCGACTCGATTCCAACCGCCCTGGCCGCATCCAATACGGTCACCAGGGACTCGGTATCTGCGCCAGGGTGTGCTGCGATAATCAGTGGTGACTCGGGTTTTTCTGCTTTTTCCCTCTCAAGGACCGCCTCGGTCGCCCCCGGCTTGAGCACCCTGCCCTTGACGCTGATCAGGCTGCTGCTGTCAATTTTCACGACGATCGGGCCCTTGTCCTGCTTGACTTCCTTGGGCGGAGAATTGGATGGACGCGAAACCTCGAGACCTTTCTCCTTTACAAAAGACGTGGTCACGATAAAGAAGATCAGCATGATGAATACGATATCCAACATCGGCGTGATGTTGATCTCGGCTTCGTCATCGGTATGGCGTCTTCTTTTCATCTTGCTCTTTTCCAGGGTCCAGTCCCCGGCAGGGGACGAAATACTACTCCACCGTGACCGATTTCGCCAAGTTGCGCGGTTGGTCGACATCGGTTCCACGCAGCACGGCCACGTGATAGGCCAGTAGTTGTAACGGTATGGTCAATACCACGGGCGCCAGGAAACTTCCGCCGGTGTCCAGTTCGATGACCATCCCGTGCCGTTCCTTGAAACTGGACAGGGCTGCTGCATCAGCAATGACAAACATCTCTCCGCCGCGTGCACGGACCTCCTCGATATTGCTGATCAGCTTTTCAAGCAACTCGTTGTTGGGCGCCACCGCAACGACCGGCATATCGTGGTCTACCAGGGCCAACGGGCCATGTTTCAATTCACCAGCCGGGTAAGCCTCGGCGTGAATATAGGATATCTCCTTGAGTTTCAGCGCACCTTCCATGGCAATCGGGTAGTGACTGCCGCGGCCCAGGAACAGGGCATGGTGTTTCTCCACAAAGTGTTCCGCCAGTTGCTCGATTCGCTCATCCAGTTGCAACGCTTTCTCCAGCTTGCCCGGTGCGGCAGCCAACTCACGGACCCACCCTGCCAGCCGTTCTTCGTCAACACGGCCTGAAAGCTGCGCCAGCTTCAGAACCAGCAACTGCAGAGCGACCAACTGGGTGGTGAATGCCTTGGTTGAGGCGACACCGATCTCCAAACCGGCCCGGGTCATCAAGACCAGGCCGGCTTCACGTACGATGGAGCTTTCCGGTACATTGCAAACCACCATGGTCGCCAGGTAGCCCGACTTTCGGGCGTGGCGCAGCGCCGCCAGGGTATCCGCCGTTTCACCGGACTGTGAAATGGCCACGAACAGGCTGTTTTCCGGCACCACCGGGTTGCGGTAGCGATATTCACTGGCCACGTCCACCATGCAGGGGATTCCCGCCAGCGCCTCCAGTTGGTATCGGGCCACCAGGCCGGCGTGGAAACTGGTTCCACAGGCGACGATGTGCACCTGCTGAACCTGCCGCAGCATTTCGTCCGCGCCCACGCCAAAAATATTCGGCAGGATACGGCCACCACTGATCCGGCCTTCGAGCGTTTCGGCAACAGCCTGCGGTTGCTCGAAAATTTCTTTTTGCATGTAGTGGCGGTAATGCCCGCGTTGTGCGGCATCGGCCGCCAGGTCGGCTTCCCTGACCGGCCGGCTGGCCGCTTCGTCCGACCCGTTTCGAATCTCGTAAGCTCGGGCATCGAGACGCACGGCATCCCCTTCTTCGAGGTAGATAAAGCGGTTGGTTACGGCCAGCAGGGGATGCACGTCTGAAGCCAGGAAATGTTCACGGAAACCGATGCCCAGGACCAGCGGGCTGCCGGCGCGCGCGCCCACTACCACACCCGGTTCCCGGTCGCTGACCACCGCAATAGCATAAGCGCCACGCAGTTTCCGGACGGCTTTGCGGACTGCCGCGAACAGATCGTCACCCGCTTCCATCAGACGGTGTACCAGGTGGGCTATGACCTCGGTGTCCGTGTCAGACTCAAAGGAATACCCGGCTCCGGCCAGTTCTTCGCGCAGTTCATCGTGGTTCTCGATGATGCCGTTGTGAACCAGCGCGACCGAGTCCCTTGAAAGGTGTGGGTGTGCGTTCCGTGTATTGGGTGCGCCATGCGTCGCCCAGCGCGTATGGGCAATACCACATTGACCCCGCAGTGGATTTTCAGCGAGCAGGGCTTCGAGGTCACTGACTTTGCCGCGGGTCCGCAGGCGCTCCAGTCCGCCATCCGTCTGCATGGCGATACCGGCCGAATCATACCCCCGGTATTCCAGCGTATGCAGCCCGGAAACCAGGATTTCACTCACGTCACGGTGAGCGGAAGCTGCGACTATTCCGCACATATTTACTTGCCCCTGTCTTTGCGGGGCCGTTTCCAGCCCTTGATGGTAGTCTGCCGTGACCTGCTGACCGTCAGGGAATCTGCCGGCGCGTCCTTTGTCACCGTCGAGCCGGCGCCGACCGTGGCGCCACGACCCACCGTTACGGGAGCAACCAGCTGTGTATCGGAACCGATAAAAACATCGTCTTCGATCACGGTCCGGTGCTTGTTGGCGCCGTCATAATTACAGGTAATGGTGCCCGCTCCGATGTTTACTTCGCCGCCGATGAGCGTATCTCCCAGATAACTGAGGTGGCTGGCCTTGCTGCCTTCCCCCAGCTGTGCGTTTTTGGTTTCGACAAAATTTCCAACCTTGCAGCCTGCAGACAGCACGGTTCCAGGACGCAGGCGGGCAAACGGACCGATGTCACAAGCGCCGGTGGTCGCCACACCTTGTAAAATGCTGTGGGCGTATACCCGGGTTCCCGCAGCGAGGTCACAGTCCTTCAGCACGACACCCGGGCCAAGCTCAACACCATCGCCCAGCCGTACCGTGCCTTCCAGGACCACGTTGATGTCAATCAATACATCACTTCCAGCTTCCACTTCCCCGCGCACTTCAACACGTTCGGGATCAATGACCTGGATCCCGGATGCCATCAGGCCGGTCGCCATGCGGCGCTGGTAACGCCGTTCCAGGGCAGCCAGTTGCAGCCGGTCGTTGGCGCCCTGGAGGTCTGCAGCATCGGGGGCGATAACGCCCTCGATTTCCCCGTTTTCAGCCCGCGCCATCGGAAAGACATCTGGCAGGTAATATTCGCCTTTTGCATTGTCACAACCGATGCGGTCCAGCCAGGTACGTAATTTTTCCGACTCCGCCAGGATGATGCCGGTGTTCACTTCGCGGATTTTGTGCTGTTCCGGTGCGGCGTCATGGTGCTCGATCACAGCGATGATATTGCCACCCGGATCACGCAGAATACGGCCGTAACCGCTTGGGTCCTGCAGCTCCATCGTGAGCAGTGAGAGTGGGCCGCGGAACTCCTGCACCATGCTGGAGAGCAAGGAGGCTGGAATCAGGGGTGTATCTCCCAGCAGTACCAGTACAGTGACGCCATCCGGTACGCCGGGCATCGCCTGCATCACGGCATGACCGGTACCCCGTCGCTCGGCCTGGTGAACCCAGTTCACGTCGTAAGAGGCGCAGGCATCCATAACGGCTTGTGAACCACTGCCCACGACCACGTGCACCTGCTCAGGCTCCAGTGAAACAGCCGTATCCAGCAGGTGTGTCAGCATGGGGCGGCCGCCTACCGTCTGCAGCATCTTGGGGCGTGACGATTTCATGCGTGTACCCTCGCCCGCAGCGAGAACAAGGATGTGAAGGGCCTTTTCCATTGAAGCAGAATTCCTCGGAGTCAATAGCAAAACAGTATAGCCTCATCGCCCCGAACCCTCTATTTATCGATAACGGCTTGATAGACTATAGTGGTTGTCCTATTGATACAGCCGACACGGTTACCTCGCTCCGAACAGTTAAAAACAAGGGCTCCCCGATCCAGCACATGAAACTTTTTCCGCTTTGCCTGATCCTCAGTTTTCTGCCACTGGCGACTGCCGCAGAACCCCTGCTTGAATGGACCGCCAACGATGGGCAGTTGGTTCTGCAGGGCGTTCCGGACATTTCGCCTGACCTGGTCCAGCGCCTGAACCGCTACCAGAACGTCCGTTCAGCGGCGATCCTCGACTGGACGGACGATGGCAAAAGCCTCTTTATCCGGACACGATTCGGGGAAATCAGCCAACTCCACCGCGTTGACAGCCCGGGCGGCATGCGGAAACAGCTCACCTGGTACCCGGAACCCATCGGGCAGGTCGTCCGTCGCGGTGACAGACGCTCACTATCCATCACGATGGACGAAGGCGGTGGTGAACAGGATCAGATTTTCCTGTTCGACCCACGGACCGCGGCCAGCCAGAGGCTGACGGACGGCACCTCACGCAATCGACTGGTGCGCTGGAGCCATGACGGTCAAAAAATGGCCTTCCAGTCCACCCGGCGAAACGGCCGCAACAACGATCTCTGGTGGATGGAACCCGGCAAACCGGGCAGTGAAGAACTGTTGCTCGAAGCACCGGACGGGTCGTGGTTCGGACCAACTGATTTCAGCGACAACGGACGTTTCCTGCTGGTCCAGCAGTTCATCAGCGTCGATGACTCCAGGGTTTACGTTCTCGACCTGGAACAGCGTGTGCTCTACCTGGTAGCCGGTAATCCCGAGTTCCCTTCCGCGAACAAGGCCATTTCCTTCGACCGCCAGGGCAGTGGCTTCTATTTCATCACCAACCAGCGCGGTCGGTCTGCCGAACTGGCCTGGCGAGCGCTTCAGGAAAACTCGGAAACCGAATTCCTGACCCGGGGCAGCCCCTGGGACGTCTCCGAATTCGCGGTCAGCGACGATGGCAAACGCGGTGCGTTCGTTACCAACGAAGAAGGCATCAGCGCCCTGTACCTGATGAATACCGGCAGCAGGCGCTTCAACCGCGTTTCAAAAATCCCTGTCGGCCTGATTTCGGGCCTGAAATTCAACCCGGACAACCGGCATTTGGCATTTAACCTGAGTACGGCCCAGACACCCAGCGACGTTTATGTCCTGGAGTTGGGACGCAGGGCGGATACAGCAGGCGCCCTGGAACGCTGGACCTTCAGCGAGGTCGGCGGCCTGGATACCTCGAATTTTGTTGAACCTCAACTGATCCACTACCCGACCTTCGACCTGCACCGGGAAAAACAGCGAACCGTACCGGCATTTGTCTACAAACCGGCGGGGCGGGGGCCACACCCCGTCATCATCCACGTGCACGGTGGACCGGAGAGCCAGTACCGGCCAGCCTTCAGCAAAAAGACCCAGATGTGGCTGGCTGAACTCGGCGTCGCGGTCATCGCCCCGAATATCCGCGGGTCTACCGGTTACGACAGCGAATATTTGGCGCTCGACAACGGACTGCTGCGCGAAAACGCGATAAAAGACATCGGTGCCCTGCTCGACTGGATCGCGGAGCAGAAAGACCTGGATGAAAACCGGGTCGCTATTTACGGATCGAGCTACGGTGGCTATGTCGTGCTGGCCTCAGCCGTGCACTTCAGCGACCGGCTCAAGGCAGGGGTCGACGTGGTGGGTATCAGCAACTTCGTGACCTTCCTGGAAAACACCGAGGAATACCGCCGCGATTTTCGCCGCCTGGAATACGGCGATGAACGTGACCCGGAGACCCGAGCTTTCCTGGAGAGCATCAGCCCGCTCAACCATGCCAGCCGTATCGACATTCCCCTGCTGGTGGTGCAGGGACGCAATGACCCGCGGGTACCCGCCAGCGAATCCGAGCAAATGGTGCAAGCGTTGCGGGAGCGTGGCCGACCGGTGTGGTACATCGAAGCCCTGAATGAAGGCCACGGTTACGACCGCAAGGAAAACCGGGACATTTACGAGCAGGCCACCATCCTGTTTCTGCAGAAATACCTGCTACCCTGAGGGCTCCGCGTCCGTTTCCCTGTCGGATCCGGGGATTTCCTTGATGTGCACGTCCTGCTGGGGGAAGGGAATCTCGACGCCTTCCTCCCGGAAACGCCTGTCAATTTCGATCAACAGCCGGTGCGTGGCCAGCCCGCGCTGTTCCGGGAACCTGATCCAGCCCATAAGCTGAAAATCCAGGGAACTCGCACCAAAGCCCCGCATGCGAACACGGGGCGCTGGCAGACTGAGGATCATCTCGTTGTCGTGGGCAACTTCCTCCAGAATTTCAACGACCTTTGCCGGGTCCGTCCCGTAAGCCACGCCAATGGGAATCCGGATCCGATGCTCCACCGTCGGCCCACCACTTTCATTGGTGATCTTGGCATTGCCCATAACCGCATTCGGTATCGATATTTCGACGTCGTCGCGAGTCAACAGACGCGTCGAGCGCATGCCAAGTTCGGTGACCACGCCCCGCTCACCGGTATCCAGGACAATGTAATCGCCCAGTTTATATGGCGCGTCGGCGATAATGGAAACACCCGAAATCAGGTTGGCCAGTGTATCCTTGGCCGCAAAACCTATCGCGATGCCGAGCACCCCGGCAGAGGCCAGCCAGGCCGTGCCATCGATGTTCCAGAGCAGCATGAAAATCCACATCAAGACGGTGAACAGGAAAATCTTGATGCCCATTTCGAACAGGGGGCGGGTACGCGGCTGGAACAGCTTGAAGCGGTCAGCATCCTTCGACAAGGTGGAAATCAACAGGGTGGTCGCCTTGAAACCCGACCTGCCCCAGAAAAACAGCAATAGGGTGAGCAATGCACGCACCAGGAGCCAGTCGACCCCGTCACTGAAGCCAAAGGACTTCACAACCGCCATCAGGGCAAGGACCACGGTGGTGGGGACCACCGGTGCGGTCAGGTAATCCACCAACTGGTCGTCCAGCGTGGTCGTGGTGCGGCTCGTTGCCTGTTTCAATATGGTGTGCAGGAACCAATGCAGGGCTTTTCCAACGCCGTAGCCGAAAGCAAACATCAGGACCACGAGCACGGCGGGATAGTCCTGCAGGAAATCCCACACCGGCAGGAGCGGTTCAGGCATCATTGGGCCCAGGTCAATGTCCAGGTTGAACATATCCTCTACCGGGGGCGATTCGCCAACGGGGACCGCGGTGGGTTCCGCCGGCACAGCCTGTTCCATTGTTTCTGCCTGCATATTCTTCGCCTGTTCAGAAGTCCAGTTTCAAATCCTGGTCTGCAATGACCACACCATTGGCATCAGCGTACAGGAACTGGCCAGGCAGGATCTGCACGCCGCCAAACTCGATGGCTAAATCCAGTTGCCCTTCACCACGTTTGTCCGTTTTGACCGGATGGCTGTTGAGCGCCTTGATGCCAAGATCGATGTTCTGCAGTATCTCCACATCCCTGACACAGCCGTTGATCAACAGGCCCTGCCAGCCGTTTTTTGCAGCTTTTGCAGCCAGCAGGTCACCCAGGAGCGCACGGCGCATCGATCCACCACCGTCCACCACGATAACCCTGTCCCGGCCATCCGTACCCACCAGGTCCTTGACCAGCGAATTGTCTTCAAAACACTTGACCGTGACAATTTCACCTGAGAATTTCTGTTTCGCCCCGAAATCGGTGAACCAGGGCTCAAGCACGCGGATTTGATCAAAATATTCGTCGCAGATATCGGGAACGGAAATGGCCATGTACTCAGCTCCAGGAAAATTTTCTATCCGATTTGTCTGGATAGTATATGACGCTGTGTTGCGCAGCACGACCTGTCACGGTTTTCGGTACCATGTCAGGATCAATAACCATTGCGGAGTGCACTGATGTTTGCAGGAAAGGTCGTCTGGATAACGGGTGCTTCATCGGGCATAGGGGAAGCGCTGGCCAAGGCTTTTGCCTGCGAAGGCGCGCAGGTCGTATTGTCTGCACGCCGGGAAGCCGAGCTTCAGCGTGTGCTTTCCGCCTGTGAAGAGATCAACCCCGCTGTCTCAGGCCACATGGTCTTACCCCTGGATGTGACCGATCACGCTGCCCTTCCCGGCGCGGTGCAGGCAGTGCTTGACGGTCCAGGCCGCATTGACCTGCTGATCAACAACGCCGGCATCTCGCAGCGCTCCCTGTGCGTGGATACGGACATGGCGGTTTACCGGCAGATCATGGAAGTCGATGTGCTCGGTCAGATCGCCCTGACCCGGGCCGCCCTGCCGGTCATGCTGGAACAGGGTAATGGCCATATCGCGATGACCTCATCGGTCGCGGGCAAGATCGGAGTGCCCTACAGAACGGGTTATTGCGCGGCCAAGCACGCCGTCATGGGTTTTTGCGACGCCCTGCGCAGTGAAGTTGCCCACCGCGGCATCCAGGTCAGCACAATCGTGGCCGGTTACATCCGGACCAACATTTCCGTGCACGCCCTCAAGGGTGATGGCGAGGAGTTTGGGCACGTCGATGAGAAAATCGCCGGCGGCATGGATGTCGACCGCTGTGCAGCGGTCATCCTGAAAGGCCTCGGCAAGGGAAAACCCGAAATCCCGGTTGGTGAAGGTTTCGAGATGAAGGCGTTATGGATCAAGCGGCTTTTCCCGGGCTTCGTATTTAAGAAAGCTGCGGAAATGGTTAAGAAAGACTAGTGGGCGCTGTGTAAACCAGCGGTTGCTGTCTCGGCAGTTTGAACCCGGTCGCGGTGGTGTATACCCCTTTTCCGGGCACGCTCAAGCCATCCCTGGCCGCTCGTCGGGCTGTTCCCGACATCCGATGGCCCTGAAAAGGGGTATACACCAC
>Ga0316197_10004093_pt1 | contig 10359 bp, 8 predicted proteins | sample OudBiesiAoxic_MG_FD_204939 | JGI IMG/M metagenome (GOLD analysis project Ga0316197, IMG submission 204939) | Coastal sediment microbial communities from Oude Bieten Haven, Netherlands - site A oxic | ecosystem: Environmental > Aquatic > Marine > Coastal > Sediment | place: Netherlands... | reverse complement strand
GTTCCTCCTTTCCTGAAGACCCGTCGCATCAGTGGCGGGTTTTCTCTTGTCGAAACCGGATCGTCCCTCGCGATTCCCCTCACGCCGCGGAGTCTGTGGCAGAATTGGCGCTCCGTGGAGCGGCCGAATCCGGCCAGGAGGCCCGTCATGGACGGACATCATCTGAGCCTGGGAGCCCACCTGCTGCTGTGGGTCTTCCCTGTCGTGCTGACGGCCGCGGCGGTGCTGTCCCATCTGCGCGGCCGGCGCGCGAAGGACGACGCGTGAACGGTCTCGAGGCGACCACCCTGGCGACCGTCGGTTCCGTGCTCCTCTTCTACCTCGCCGTGCTGATCTTCATCGGGTGGCGCGCCGCGCGCCGAACCCACGGTGGCGTCGACTTCCACCTGGCCGGCCGCTCGCTCGGGGCCTGGGCCGCGGGGGTCTCGTCCACGGCCAGTTCCGAATCGGGCTGGGTCACGCTGGGCGCGGTCGGCATGACCTACACCTACGGGATCTCGGGCCTGTGGTACGCGCCGGGGTGCCTGCTCGGATACCTGGTCAACCTCTACTACGTGGCCCCGCGCGTCCAGCGTCTCTCCCGCGAGCAAGGTTCTCTGACACTGACCGACATCATCGCGCGCCGCTGGGGCGACCCGCGCAACGTCCTGCGCACCACGAGCGTCGTCATCATCCTGCTTTCGATGATGGGATACGTCGCGGCGCAGATGACCGCCGCAGGCAAGGCGTTCTCTTCGACGCTGGGACTCGACGAGACCCTGGGCACCGTCTCGATCCTCGGTAAGGAGATCGGTGGCGGCTACGTCCTGGGCGTCCTGCTCGGAGCGGCCGTGATCACTCTCGTCACGTCGCTCGGTGGGTTTCGCGGGGTGGCCTGGACCGATCTGTTCCAGGGCCTGCTGATGGCCTTCGCGTTGATCGCCTTGCCCGTGTACGCGCTCTACCGGATCGGCGGCTTCGGTACGCTGGTCTCGGGTCTCGGCGGCATCGACCCCGACCTCCTGACCGCGACGGGAGGCCGTGTCAGTTCGGCCGCGTTGGGCTTCATCGTCGGCAATCTCGGCATCGGCCTGGGTTATCCCGGCATGCCGCACGTCATCACACGCTACATGGCCACAAAGAACCGAGAGCAGATCCGCCGCCTGCGACTGATCGGAATCCTGTGGGGCGTGACCGTCTTTTACGGCGCCGGCGTCGTCGGCCTGATCGCACGGGTCATGTCGCCGGACCTCGCCGACGGCGAGCGCGCGTTGATGGTCACCGCGCTGAAGCTGCTGCCCCCGGTGCTGGCCGGTCTGATGCTCGCGGCCGTCATCTCGGCCATCCTCTCGACCGTCTCTTCGCAGTTGCTGGTTGCCGCGTCAGCGGTCTCGTACGACGTGGTCGAAGGCGTCGCCGGCCGACACCCCGACGACCGGCGCAGCCTCGTGCTCGGACGCTGGACGGTCGCAGCGGTCGGACTGCTGGGGGTGTTGCTGGCGCTGAGCGAGGTGCGCCTGGTCTTCTGGTTCGTGCTGTTCGCCTGGTCGATCCTCGGCGCCGCCTTCGGGCCGCTGATCCTGCTCGCCATCGGCCGCAGCGGCGTCAACCGCCACGGGGCGCTGGCCTGCATGCTCGTGGGCCTCGGCGTCTCGGTGGCCTGGAAACTCGGAAGAGGGATCGACGACAACCCGGTCGCGTTCGGCTGGGTTCCCTGGGTCACGCTGGTGGTGGCCGCGCTGGTCCTGATCGGCGGGTGGCTCGGCGGAAGGGTGCGTCGCGAGGAAACGATCGCCATCGTCGTGGCCACCCTGATCACGCTGGCCTCGTGGGCGGTGGTCCAACAGGGTGCCTTTCGGCAACTCTACGAACTCGTCCCCGCGTTCTTGCTGGCGGCTGTCACGGCCGTGGCGGTCAGCCGATTCGTACCGGTCCGCGACTGACCGGGATCAGAACAGGTTGCGGATGATCTGCGCGCCGCCGACGTAGGTGCCGACGATGCTACCGAGAGTCGGCAGCAGGAAGGCCAGGAAGACCTTCAGCAGCCGGTTGCGCCACCATTGACCGATCACGAAGACGTCCTCCGAGACGGCCTGGAAATCGCGGACGCGGGGCGGTCGGAAGTAAGCCTGGACGAAGGCCGTCACGTACCCGGCGCCGATCACGGGGCTGAGACTGGTGATCGGTGCGGCGACGAACGCGGCGAGGATCGTCAACGGATGGGCCGCCGCGATGATCGCCCCGATGCCGGCGGGGATACCGTTGACCAGCACCCAGAACCGGAGATTCTCGCCGGCCACGGCAGGTCCCTTGGTCAGCGCCAACGCGACCAGCCCTCCCACGATGACGAACGGGATCGTCCAGCCGACGATCTTCATCACCGGCACGACCTCGGGGATCTCCTCCAGCTTGGCCAGATCTTCCTGACGGCCTTCCGCGAGGGCCCGCTCGATCCCGTCCAGGTGCCCGGCGCCGACGATGGCCACCACCCGCTGGCCCTCGGACTCGCGGATCTTCTGTGCGAGGTAGGTATCCCGCTCGTCGATCAGGACCTCCTTCAGCGCCGGCATCTCTCGCGCCAGATCCTGGATCAACTCCGACAGCACGTCGCGCTGCCTCAGCTGGCGCAGGTCTTCCTCGGACAGCTCTTCCTTACCGAAGACACCTGTCAGCAGCGCGGCGAGCAAGGTGTTCTTTTTCCACCAGGACATCGAACGCCAGGCACGCAGGATCGTCAGGCGCACGTTCCGGTCGCACAGGGTCACGGGCACCTGCCGTTCCTCGGCGACCTGGACGGCCTCGAGCAACTCGGTCCCCGGCATCACGCCGAGCTTCAAGCCCAGCCGTTTCTGGTAAGAGGCCAGCAGCAAATTGACCATCAACGTCGTCAACTGCTTGGTGCGGATCAACTGCTTCAGGTCCAGCGACTCCCAGTTGGTCTTCTGGGTCAGCGCCTTGAAGCGTTGCTCGTCCAGTTCGACGCAGACGCGGTCGGGCCGCTCCTCTTCGATGACGCGGCGCACGAGATCGGCCGACTCGCGCGAAACGTGGGCGGTGCCGACGAGGATGAACTCCCTCCCGTCGACCTCGAGGATACGGACCTCATCTGGATAGTCTCGTTCTGAGCGTTCCGGGGCGTCGCCTGTGATGACCGTTCTCCTCTCGTGCCGTCCTGGGCCTCGCGGCAGCGCGCAATTATGCCCCCTTTCGGCCGGCCGCGCATGTGAACACCGGACAGGCTTCGGTGAGCGCGATCCGCCCCCGGTCTGCGTCACGGAGGGCGCGGTGGATTCCTCCCCCGGTATGGCCCTATCATTCGCAGCGGAATCGGCTCGTATTTCGCGGGGCGTTTCGCACCGGCTCGCCCGTGACGCCGGTAGGTGGAGGCGATGCAGCCAATCTCGGGGTGGGGCCGGTATCCCGTCGTCCTGGCCGACGAGCGGATCGGGGAGGACCTGGAGAAGGTCACCCGCGACGCCGTGCTGTCCAGGGGGCTCGGCCGTTCCTATGGAGACGCCTCGCTGCCGGCCACCGAGGGCGCCGTCGTCGCCGGAACCTGGATGGCCGATCGCATCCTGAGCTTCGACTCCCAGACGGGCGTGCTGCGGGCCGAGGCCGGCCTGTCCCTCGAGCGGCTGAATGCCCTTTTTCTTCATCGAGGCTGGAGCAGCCCGGTGCTGCCCGGCACACAGTTCGTTACTCTCGGTGGGATGGTCGCGGCCGACGTCCACGGCAAGAACCACCACGTCGCCGGTTCGTTCGGTCAGCACGTCCAGTCGCTGCGCATTCGCGTGGCCGACGGCCGGATCCTGGAGGTCAACGAGCGACACGAACCCGAGTTGCTACGTGCGACGATCGGCGGGATGGGGCTGACCGGCCACATCCTCGAGGTCGAAATGCGGCTCGAGCGGGTCGCCTCGCCATGGATCTGGCAACAGACCGAGCGCGTCGCCAACATCGACGAGTTGATCACACGACTGAGGCGTGCCAGCGACGAGTGGCCCTACACGGTGGCCTGGATCGACGGCCTGACCCGTGGTCGCAACATGGGCCGCGGCGTCCTGATCAAGGGTCGCTGGGCCCGACCCGACGAGGCTCCCGCAGGCCTGCCGCACAAGGGGCGGACGTTGGCGGTGCCGTTCGAGCTACCGTCCTGGTTCCTCGGGCGCCCGGTCATTCGCACCTTCAACGCCGCCTACTATCGTTTTCTCGGCCCGCGAGAGCCGGGCGGCTTGGTCGACCCCCAAAAGTTCTTCTACCCGCTGGACTCGATCCGGCACTGGAACCTGCTCTACGGCCGGAGGGGTTTCTCGCAGTACCAGTGCGTGCTGCCTCCGGGCGACGACTCGGCACCCCGCCGACTGCTCGACAAGCTGACGCGGGGCAACGGGGCTTCGTTCTTGTCGGTCGTCAAGGACCTGGGCCGGGCCGGTCGAGGGATGTTGTCCTTCCCCATGCCGGGCATCACCTTCTCGCTCGACCTGCCGTTGAGGGGTGCAAAGACGCAGAAGCTCGTCGACGACCTGAATCGGATCGTCATCGACTGCGGAGGAAGAATCTACCTCGCGAAGGACACCCTGACTCGGCCCGAGGATTACCGGGCGATGGAGCCCAGGCTCGACGCGTGGAACGAGATCCGACGCCGCTGGGACCCGTCCGGGCGTATGATGACGGCCCTGTCGTCGAGACTGCTGGGGGACGACGCGTGAAGGTAGTGTTCCTGGGAGCTTCCCGTGGGATGGGGCGGGCGCTGGCCCGGAAGATGGCCGCGCGTGGCGATCAGCTCTTCGTGCTGGGGCGCAACATGGACGATCTTGCGCGCAGCATTCGCGATCTCGAGACTCACGCCGGAAGCGGAGAGATCTCCCACGCCTACTGTGATTTGACGGACACGAGTTCGTTCGTCCCTGCCCTCGACCGCGCAAACGAGGTCCTGGGCGGTTTCGACACGGTCATCCTGACCGCCGGACTGTTTGCCACACAGGAGCAACTGGAGACGGACCCGGAACTGTGCCGACGCATGCTGATCGTGAATCACGCGCACAGCGTCGTCTTCCTCGAGGAGGCCCGCAGGCGACTGCTCGAGCGGGGTGGGGGTACGATCTGCGCCTTCTCGTCGGTGGCCGGCGACCGGGCGCGAAAACCGGTCGTACTCTACGGGTCGGCAAAGGCCGGGCTGTCCTACTACCTCGAGGGACTCGACCACCGATTTCGCGCTCGCGGACTACGCGTGGTCTGCGTCAAACCCGGCTTCGTCAGGACCGGGATGACCGCCGGACTGAAGGCACCTCCGTTTGCCGGCGAGCCCGACGCCGTGGCGACGGTCGTGCTGAGAGCAATCGACTCGGGGCGGCCGGTGGTTTACGCTCCCCCGGTCTGGCGCTGGATCATGGCCGTCATCCGCCGACTGCCGCGGGCCGCGATGCGCAAGCTGGGTTTTTGAGACGTGATGGGTAGACTCTCCGACTATCTGAGACTGTGGCGGCCCAAGCACTGGGCCAAGAACGCATTCGTCTTCATGCCCGTACCGTTCGCGCTCGCCGCCGGTGGCGAACTGGACGTCACGCGCTTCGCGCTGGGTCTGCTCGGATTCTGTCTCACCAATTCGGCCGTCTACGCATTCAACGACGTGCTCGACGTCGAGCACGACCGCAAGCACCCCGAAAAACGAGATCGGCCGGTCGCGGCCGGACGAATTCGCCCACCCGCGGCCGTGGCCTCAGCCGTGGTCCTGGTGCTGGCCGGGATGGCGCTGACCTGGGCCTCGGGAAGCCGCATGGCGGTGGTGCTGCAGGTCGTCTACGTCGTGTTCAACGGCGTCTACAGCCTGGGCGGGAAGAACGTCCCCCTGCTGGACGTCTTCATCCTCTCGTCCGGGTTCGTGTTGCGTGTACTGCTGGGGTGCGCCCTGATCGCCGTCACGCCTTCCAGCTGGCTGCTGATGTGCTCGTCGGCGCTGGCGCTGTTCCTCGCGCTGGTGAAGCGCAGGGGCGATCTGGCACGAGGACTGGGCAGCGAGCAGCGGCCGGCTCTGCGGGGCTACAACGTCGAGTTCCTCAACCAGGCCATCGCCATCAGCGCCGCCATGACGCTGATCGCCTATGCGCTCTACTGCACCGAGGCCGCGGTCCTGATCCCCGGCCGAGAATTCGCTTCGCTGCCCTTCGTCCTGTTCGGCGTGCTCGACTATCTGCGCGTGGCCTACCTGCGCAACACGGGCGGGTCACCCGTGGACGTCATCCTCTCGTCGCCGGCGCTGCTGATCAGCGGCATCGGGTGGGCCCTGGCCACGCTGTGGAGTGTCGGGATCTTCTGAGCCGGGAGGCGGAAGGGTGCGACTCTCGCGACTGCTGCTTCTCTGCGCGGTGGTGATCTGGGGCTGGACCTTCGTCGCCACGAAGATCTGTCTGGCCTACATGACCCCGATCGAGTTGCTGGGTCTGCGACTGCTGATCGCCGTTCCCGTGCTCGTCGTCCTGGCTGCCCTGCGCGGGTCGATACGACCGCGCCGACTTCCGCTGAGACCCGTGCTGATCGGTTCGACACTGATCGGGATCCACTTCTTCATCCAGATCACGGGACTCCAATTCACCACCGCGACGAACACGGGGTGGATCATCGCCGTGACGCCGGTCGTGCTGGCGCTGATGTCTCACCTGATTCTCGGCGAGCGAATTTCGCGTGGGTTGGCCTATGGGATCCTGGTCGCAACGCTCGGCATCGTCGTGCTCATCTCCGGTGGGCGGCTGACCGGCCTGGGCTGGCTGGGGTCCGTCGGCGACTGGCTGATCCTGGCGTCGGCCCACACCTGGGCGCTGTACACCATCTCCGTGCGGGACCTGACCCGTTCGGTCGATCCACTGGCCGTCACGATCGCCGTGCTGCTGCCGCCGGCGTTGGTCAGCGCGGTGGTTCTGTACTTCTTTTCCGACGTGACGAAGTTCCTGCGGCTACCTGCCGACGCCCTGGTCGCACTGCTGTTCCTGGGTGTGTTCGGCATGGCGCTGGCGCACTGGTTCTGGCAGATCGGCGTGTCGCGGGTCGGTGCGGCGCGAGCGGGCGTGTTCCTTTACCTGGAACCGCTGGCAACGACGGGCTTGGCGGTGCCGTACCTCGGCGAGCCGTTCGGTATGGCCACCCTGATCGGCGGTCTGCTGGTCTTGCTGGGCGTGTGGGTCGCGCAGTCGCGGGGCGGCTAGTCAGTCGAGCATCTCCAGCAGCAAATCGTCGAGGATCTCGATTTCCTCCCGTTGCTCGGCGAGATCGTCCTCGAGGACCCGGACGCGCATCCGCTCGTCACCGAGCTGGGCCTCCTCGGTACGGATGACCCGCTCGAGGCTGACGATCATGCGGCGCGTTTCGCTGCCCGGCTGATCGTTCCCGTCGCGGATCTCGTCGTCGAGCACGTCTTGGCGTTCGGCCAGCATCGCCTTCATGCGTTTGACCTCGGCGTCGCGTCCCTCGAGATTGCCCTGGGCGTCGCGGAGTCGCCGTTCGGCTGGCTCCAGCCGACGTTCCTTGAGTGCGATGCGTTTGAGCAGCAGGTCCACGCGCTGCTGTTCGAGTTGCGCCTCGAACAGCTCGACCAGGCGGTCGAGTGATCGCTGGATACCGGCCAGATCGGGTGCCGCAGCCCCGGCGGCGGCGCCCCCGTCTTGCTGCTGGGCCCATGTGAACGTCGATGCCATCAACAACCCCAGCGCGGCCAGTACGATTCGAACCCGCATTCCGCACATCCCGAATCTCCTTTGTTTGACGGTCTACTCGACGGGCGCCCGGCTGCTTCTCCCCGTGACCCAGCGCACGAGCAGGATGGCCACGATCGATGGCAACAGGACGCCGGCAAAGATGGGGAAGGCAAGTTGAAGACCGAGGTGCTTGCTGACCCATCCGCCGATGCTCGCGCCGAACGAGCCCGCGCCGAAGGTCATCATGAAGTAAACGCCGTAGCCCAGGCCACGTAGACGAGGCGGTGTGAAATCGGCGACGAGGTGGTTGCCTGCGGGCTGAGTAAAGAAGTGAAAGAACGCGACGCCCATGAACAACGGAACCAGCGCTCCGCCCGCCGTCACGCCGATGATCAGAAGGAACGGGATCTGGAAGAACGCTCCGATGACGAAGACGATTGCCGAGTGGAAGCCGCGATCGATCAGTTTGCCGGCCACGAACATGCCGGCCAGACCCACCAGCAAGGCGACGGTCGTCAAGGTCCCGCCGATGGCCGTACCCACCGTGGCGTCCTCGGCGTAGCTCACGGCGAAGAACTTGGGCAGGAACGTGGTGATGCCGCGATAGACCATCCCCATGAAGGTCGTGGCCACCAGCAGCAGCAGGAACCCGGGCCAGTTGCCCCCGCCGCGCCGGGCCTTGATCTCGTGAAGTTCGGGCGCCGGTAGCAGCAGCCCCCGCGCGCCGAGCAACAACCCGATCACGGCGAGCATGCCGATCGCCATCCGCCAGCCGAAGGCCGCGCCGAGAAGACCGGCGAGGATGCTGGCGGTAGCCACTCCCAGGTTGCCGGCCATGCCGTGGTAGGCAAAGACCCTCCCCGAGAGCGGCATGGCGTGCGTGATCAACGCGGTCCCGGCAGGATGGTAGATGCTGAGGGACAGTCCCATCGAAGCGGCAGCGACGGCGAACCAGAATATGGACGGGCTGAGTGCCATTCCGATCAAGGACAGCGACCCGCCCCACAGGCAGACGACGAGCAGAGGCTTCGAGCCCAGACGATCGACCAGGAAACCCGCGGGCAACGCGCCCATGCCGAACAGCAACGCGTAGACCGTGGCGATCGTCCCCATCTGCAGGTCGTCGGTTCCGAACTCCGACTGGATCAGCCACAGCAGAGCCGGGATGGACAACTCGTAGATGTGGATCAGCGCGTGGCTCATGCAGGTCGTCGTCAGGACCCTGCGCTGATCCCGCGTCATCGGTTCGCGTTTGCCAGAGTTAGCCAAGGGTGTGCGGGATTCTATCAGTACGGCCGGCCGGCGGCAGGGGCCGGCTCAGCCGGATCGGGCGATCTCGAGGAAATCGTCGTCGCGCTGCGAGACCTGACGCTGGGTCAGGGCGGAGACGACGACCAGCAGCATCAGGTTGACGGCCAGGCCGTAGATTCCAGGGTGCAGGGGGAAGGGTTTCAGGTCCGGACGCAGACCGAAGAAGATCGTCACCGCGGAGCCCACCAGCAGGCCCGTCAACACGCCACGGCCCGTGGCGCGTCGAACGTAGAGCGTGACCAGGATGACCGGAGCGAACTGACCGATCGGCCCGTAGGCATACAACAGGAGGGTGACCAGATCACCCCTGTAGGTGACGGCCAGCACGTACGAGGCAATCATCAGTACGAAGACCGTGATGCGGATCAGCGACCGTTGTCGCACCTCGTCGTATCGCCGGCCCAGCGCCTCCACCAGCCCGTCTCGAACGGCGATCGACGCCGCCGCGTGGGCCATGGCGTCGCCGGAGGACATCGAAGCCGCCAGCGCGCCCGCGCAGAACAGGCCCACCAGCACCGCGGGGATCTCCATGTGCATCAGCATGTGGGGCAGGATCTGATCGGCCCTTTCCGGCGCGGATCCAAAGAGGATGCCAGAAAAGCCGATGAGGTAAAGCGGGACGAGGAAGATCTGGAACGTGGGATAGAGGACGACGGTCCGGCGGATCGTTCGATCGTCCCGAGCGGTGAACGCTTTCATGAAGATGTGGGGCCACACCGAGAACCCGATGATCGAGATCAGCACCGCAGTCGAGTATTCGCCCCAACTCCACGGATCGCCCGTGGCCGTCAGGCCCGGCGCCACGAGCATCTCGGCTCTGGAATCGGCGATCAGCCGGAACATCGGCTCGACGCCGCCATAGAGCTTGTACGGCAGGTAGAGACCCAGTCCCCAGGCCAGGACCATCATGAACATGCCCTGAAAGGTGTTGGTCCAACCGACGCCCAGCACCCCGCTGCGGCTGACGTAGATCAGGACGATTCCGTAAACCAACGCCGCGCCGGCCCATTCCGGGATGTTGCCGCGCGTGACCGCCGCCAGGACGTAACCCGCCCCCTTCATCTGTAGAGCGAGGTACGGAACGAAGCCCAGCACGCTGACCAGCGCCATCACCCCCGCGATCGAGCGCATGCCGAACCGCTCGGCGACCATCTCGGCCTGCGTGACGAAACCGAAGTGCCGGCCGAGCCTCGCGGCTCGGGGACCGAAGAAATAGAACGGAAGGAGGCCCAGGGATCCGTAGGCCAGAATATAGAAGGCCGCTGCTCCCTTGGAGTACGCCCAACCGGGGCCACCGAGGAAGGCAAATGCGCTGAAGATCGTCGCGCCGGTGATGAAATACATCACGAGCAGACCCAGGGTACGGTCCCCGGCGACGAAG
>Ga0316197_10004092_pt1 | contig 10360 bp, 7 predicted proteins | sample OudBiesiAoxic_MG_FD_204939 | JGI IMG/M metagenome (GOLD analysis project Ga0316197, IMG submission 204939) | Coastal sediment microbial communities from Oude Bieten Haven, Netherlands - site A oxic | ecosystem: Environmental > Aquatic > Marine > Coastal > Sediment | place: Netherlands... | reverse complement strand
CCTGTGGTGCACCGGGTGTCAGACACCCGTTGCACCTCTGATGAACGACTGACAACGCAAGAGCAATTCAAAAGGGATCCATTACATGCTCGACGTCAACATGTTCGACCAGCTCAAGATCGGATTGGCCACGGCCGACCAGATCCGCACCTGGTCACACGGTGAAGTGAAGAAGCCCGAGACCATCAACTACCGCACGCTGCGGCCCGAGAAGGAGGGCCTCTTCTGCGAGAAGATCTTCGGCCCCACCCGGGACTGGGAGTGCTACTGCGGCAAGTACAAGCGCGTCCGCTTCAAGGGCATCATCTGTGAGCGCTGCGGCGTCGAGGTGACTCGCTCGAAGGTCCGTCGTGACCGGATGGGCCACATCGAGCTCGCAGCACCGGCTGTGCACATCTGGTACCTGCGCGGCACCCGTTCGTGGCTCGCGTACCTCCTTGCCGGCATCGAGCCGAAGGAAGAGCTCAAGGCAAAGATGCTCGAGAAGGTCATCTACTTTGCCGCGCACCTCGTCAGCTGGGTCGACGAAGAGGGTCGCCACGAAGCCCTCGAGAACCTCGAAGCCGAGTACCTCGAAGAGCGTGACGTCATCCAGAAGGAGCTCGAACTCGAAGTCGACGAGCGCTTCAAGCAGCTCGAAGACGACGTTGCCGCCGCCGAGAAGGAAGGCGCGAAAGCGGCCGACCTGAAGAAGCTGCAGCGCGAGTCCGACAAGGAGATCGAGGCCATCCGCGAGCGCTACGACATGGAGCTCGACCTCATCGCCCGTACGTGGGACGAGTTCAAGAGCCTCCACGCCCGCAAGATCATCGAAGACGAGCTGCTGTGGCGCGAAATGCGCGACAAGTACGGCGAGTACTTCGAAGGCGGTACCGGCGCCGAAGCGATCAAGTCGCTCATCGACCGCATCGACTTCGACGAAGAAGAGGTCAAGCTGCGCGACGCGATCGACCCGGGTGACTCCGGCCGCAAGCCGCTCAGCGCACAGCGCAAGCAGAAGGCGATCAAGCGCCTGAAGATCGTCACGTCGTTCAACCGCCGTGACGACAACGGCCGCCGGATCAACGATCCGAAGGCGATGATCCTCGACGCGGTCCCGGTGATCCCGCCGGAGCTGCGTCCGATGGTCCAGCTCGATGGTGGCCGCTTCGCCACGTCTGACCTCAACGACCTCTACCGCCGTGTGATCAACCGCAACAACCGACTCGAGCGGTTGCTCAACCTCGGTGCGCCGGAGATCATCGTCAACAACGAGAAGCGGATGCTGCAGGAGGCCGTCGACGCGCTGTTCGACAACGGTCGCCGCGGTCGGCCGGTGACCGGGCCGGGCAACCGCCCGCTCAAGTCGCTGTCCGACATGCTCAAGGGCAAGCAGGGCCGCTTCCGTCAGAACCTGCTCGGCAAGCGCGTCGACTACTCCGGCCGTTCGGTCATCGTGGTCGGCCCGACGCTGCGCCTGCACCAGTGTGGCCTGCCGAAGCTGATGGCGCTCGAGCTGTTCAAGCCGTTCGTCATGAAGCGCCTCGTCGATCTCGAGCTCGCTCAGAACATCAAGACAGCGAAGCGCATGGTCGAGCGCCGTCGTCCGCAGGTGTGGGACGTTCTCGAAGACGTCATCAAGGAGCATCCGGTGATGCTGAACCGTGCACCCACGCTGCACCGTCTCGGCATCCAGGCCTTCGAGCCGGTCCTCGTCGAGGGCAAGGCGCTCCAGATCCACCCGTTGGTCTGCACTGCGTTCAACGCTGACTTCGACGGTGACCAGATGGCCATCCACGTGCCGCTGTCGGCAGAAGCTCAAGCTGAGGCCCGCGTGCTGATGCTGTCGGCGAACAACATCCTGTCGCCGGCGTCTGGCCGCCCGATCACGGTCCCGTCGCAGGACATGATCATCGGTGGCTACTACCTCACCGAGGGCATCGAGGGTGCCGAGGGCTCCGGCCGTGTGTTCCGTCACCTGTGGGAGGTGCTGCGTGCGTACGACGAGGGCACCCTTGACCTGCACGCCACCATCGAGGTTCGCCCCGGACCGGGCGAGAAGTTCGCCACGACCCCGGGTCGCGCACTGTTCGAAGAGGCGCTGCCTGCCGAGTACACCGATCTGTTCGGCCACATCGACACGCTGATCACCAAGAAGGAGATGGGTGTCATCGTCGAGCGGCTGTCGGACAACTTCGACAAGGCCACCGTCGCTCGCACGCTCGACAACATCAAGAACCTCTGCTATCGGTTCGCCACGCAGTCCGGCATCACCGTGTCGATCGACGACGTGCGCACGCCCAAGGCCAAGAAGTCGATGATGGAGGAGTACGAGTTGCAGGCCGAGAAGGTCGAGAACCAGTTCAAGCGCGGCATCATCACCGACGGCGAACGGCGTCAGCAAGAGGTTCGCATCTGGACCGATGCGACCGCCGAAGTGCAGGCCGAGATGGAGCTGGAGTTCAAGAAGGTTCAGTTCAACCCGATCGACATGATGGTCGGCTCGGGCGCTCGAGGAAACATGACGCAGATGCGTCAGATCGCCGGGATGCGTGGCCTCGTGGCCAACCCTCGTGGTGACATGATCCCGCGTCCGATCAAGTCGAACTTCCGTGAGGGTCTCGAAACCCTCGAGTACTTCATCGCGACGCCGGGTGCTCGTAAGGGTCTCGTCGACACCGCGCTGCGTACTGCCGACTCCGGCTACCTGACGCGCCGTCTCGTCGACGTTGCCCAGGAGCTGATTGTCCGCGAGATGGACTGTGGCTCGACGCTTGGTGTCTGGATCGAGAACGTCGGCGTCGACACGGCAAACCGTCGCTCGTACCTGGAGACCAAGCTGTACGGCCGTGCGCTGCTGAACGACACCGAGCTCGCCATCCCGATGGAGAAGGACGGCGAGTCGTTCTCGATGCTGCCGCGCAACACCATCGTCGGCGACGAGGAGATGGAGGCGCTCCGCGACGACTCGAACATCGAGCGGTTGCGTGTTCGTTCGGTGCTCACGTGTGATGCCGAGCTCGGTGTCTGCGCGATGTGCCACGGGCGTTCGCTGGCGACCGGTCAGATGATCGAACTCGGCGAGGCGGTCGGCGTCATCGCCGCTCAGTCGATCGGTGAGCCCGGTACCCAGCTGACGATGCGAACCTTCCACACCGGTGGTGTGGCCGGCAAGGACATCGCCGGCGGCCTGCCTCGCGTTGTCGAGCTCTTCGAGGCTCGCACTCCCAAGGGTTCGGCCCGTCTTGCCAAGGCGACCGGCGTGCTGCACCTGCGTGAGGACGAGGGCAAGGGTATTCCGGTGGTCGTCACCGACGATGCCGGCGAGGAGCACGAAACATTGCTTCCGCTCGGTGCTCGTCCGATCGTCACCGACGGACAGGACGTCAAGGCCGGCGATCCGCTGGTCGATGGTCCCTTCGACCCGAAGGAGATCATGGAGATCAAGGGCATCCGCGAGACGCAGCTGTACCTGGTCGAAGAGGTCCAGCGGGTCTACCGCGACCAGGGCGTTTCGATCCACGACAAGCACATCGAGCTGATCGTGCGTCAGATGACGCGTCGGGTTGGCGTTCAGGAGCCCGGCGGCACCGGTTTCCTGCCCGGCGAGCGAGTCGACTCGAAGCGGTTCCGTGACACGAACCGTCGCATGGTCGAAGAAGATCAGCGCCCAGCTGAAGGGCGTCCGGAGCTGATGGGGATCACGAAGGCCTCGCTGGCCACCGAGTCGTGGTTGTCGGCAGCTTCGTTCCAGGAGACCACCCGTGTCCTGACCGAAGCGGCGATCGATGGGCGCGGCGACGATCTGATCGGCCTGAAGGAAAACATCATCCTCGGCAAGCTGATCCCAGCAGGTACCGGTATGGCGAAGTACCGCGAATTCGGGATCGAAGCGCCCGACTACGAGCCGATGTCGTACTTCACCTCCGACGGTACCGGTGGGGAAGAGGACCCGGCGGCGTTCCTGGCGGGCCTCCACGGCACCTACTCCAGCGATGCTGCGACCGTCGGAAACGAACCGATCGGCTGATCCTGTGTGCGATGAGAGATGAGCGTGGCCTTCACGCTCATCGCTCATCGGTGAATTGACGGAACGACCCGGGTCGAGTCACCCGGGTCGTTTCGCGTCCACGGTCCGACAATTGTCAGGCTGATCGGCACTTCTGGATGGCGTCAAGTTCTGCCCCGGCGGGTCAAGTCGACAGCCGCAGCTGACGACACCACCTTCATCGATACGGATGCCCGGATCTCGGGGCCGAACCAACTTCAGGACGACGCGTGATCAACACTTCCGAAGCAGAATCTGCGTGGCTCGCTGCGATGTGCAGCAAGGCCGTCCTCGAGGTCATCGACGAGGTGCTGGAGCTGTCGAGTGATTTGGACGACGGCGCGGCGACGCGCCTTCGGCATCAGCTCCATGCGTCGCTGGAGCCCGCTGTGTTCGACGTGGTCGCCAAGGTGGCCGCTCCAGCCGTGGCGCTCCAGCCCATTTATCACGTGGAGGGCGGAACGATCATCGGCTACGAAGCGCTCGCGCGTTTCGGCGGTCGAGGCGACACCGCCGACACCTTCCGCGCCGCCTCAGAACGCGGGCTCGGTGTGGAGATCGAGATCGTGGCGCTCACCGCGGCACTCCGCCGGCTCGACGAGCTTCCGGGTCGTATCCCGCTCGGCGTGAACCTGTCGGCCGCCGCGCTGTCCGACGAACGAGTGCGTCAGTTGCTCGGCGGCGCCGACACGGGGCGCCTGGTGATCGAACTGACCCAGCAGAGCGAGGTGACCAATGTCGCTGAACTCCGCGCGTCGTGCGGCGTCCTGCAAGCAGCCGGTGCGGTGTTCTGTATCGATGGGGCCGGACGGGGGTTCTTCCACCACGAGCGGATCGTCGAACTGGAACCCGAGATGATCAAGATCGATCGCAGCCTCGTGTCCGGGTGCGACCGTGACGACGAGCTACGCCAGCAGATCCTCGGCCTCGTGTCGCTGTGTCGACGCATCGGCGCGCTCAGCGTCGGGATGGGTGTCGAGCGGCCGGAGGAATTCACCACGCTGGCCAAACTCGGCGTCGATGCAGTCCAGGGTCACCTGCTCGGTAGGCCGTCGATCGACCTGGGCGCGTTCGCGGTCACGGCCGATCCACTCTTCGTGTTGACCTGATCGGGGACGGGGTCGAGCCCGCACGCTGGCCCAGCGTTGCGCGATCGGCGGCGGCTCCGTAGCATTGCGTGGTCCTCTCAGCGGGGGTTCCGTACGTCGGCCGCTGTATGGCGGACGCACATCCCGTGCGTCCAACTCACCACATGACTCGTGGCGCTGCTGCGCCTCGCTGTCCGACCTGAACGAACGAGGTTTCGTACATGCCAACCATCCAGCAGCTCGTCCGTCAGGGGCGCAGCTCGAAGGTCACCAAGTCGAAGACGCCGGCGCTCAAGGGTTCGCCGCAGCGTCGCGGTGTATGCACTCGCGTGTACACCACCACGCCGAAGAAGCCGAACTCCGCGCTCCGCAAGGTCGCCCGCGTTCGCTTGAACTCGGGGATCGAAGTCACCGCCTACATCCCCGGCGAAGGCCACAACCTGCAGGAGCACTCGATCGTGCTCGTCCGTGGCGGTCGTGTCCGTGACCTCCCCGGTGTGCGCTACAAGATCATCCGCGGCACGCTCGACGCTGTCGGCGTCAAGAACCGCAAGCAGGCCCGCAGCCGTTACGGCGCCAAGAAGGAGAAGTGATCAGCGATGCCTCGTAAAGGTCCCGCTCCCCGCCGCGATCTGGTCGCCGACCCGATCTACAAGTCCGTCGTCATCACCCAGCTGATCAACAAGGTCATGCTGCACGGCAAGCGCACCATCGCTGAGAAGATCGTGTACGACGCGATGGAGATCATCCAGAGCAAGCTCGAAGGTGACGATCTCGCGATCGACACCGTCAAGCGTGCGGTCGACAACGTCAAGCCGCCGCTCGAAGTGCGCAGCCGGCGCGTCGGTGGCGCTACCTACCAGGTGCCCGTCGAAGTACGCCCGCGCCGTGCGACCACGCTGTCCATCCGCTGGCTCGTCGACTTCAGCCGCAACCGTCGCGAGAAGTCGATGGCGCTGTGCCTCGCCAACGAGCTGCTGGATGCGTCCAACGGACTCGGCGCAGCGATGAAGCGTCGCGACGACATGCAGAAGATGGCCGAATCCAACAAGGCGTTCGCCCACTACCGCTGGTGACGCTCGTCGTCGGGTGACCGACGTGATTCAGAATCGAACGAATGCCCGGGCACCCGCCCGGGCATTCGTCGTTTTTGTCGGCTGATTCGGGGCCACCTGGTGTTGGTGGCGGAGGTTTCACGAGTGCACTACGTTGGGACTCCGACGAGAGGAGCCGAACGATGAACGTCCAGACCATCCTGTCCGCGAAGGGAACGGAGGTGGCGACGATCGCGCCCTCCGCCACGTTGGCCGAGGCCACCGAAATGCTACGAGCCCGCGGGTTCGGTGCGCTCGTGGTGTCGGCCGACGGTACGGCGCTCGACGGGATCGTGTCCGAACGGGACATCGTCCGGGCGCTCGCTGCCGACGGTGTCGCGACGCTCGAGCGAAAGATCGCCACCTGCATGTCGAGCGAGGTCTTCACGTGTGGTCCGAGCGACTCGATCGACGCGCTGATGTCAATGATGACCGAGCGTCGGATCCGACACCTTCCGGTGGTCGACGGCGACGGGCTCGCAGGGATGATTTCGATCGGTGACGTCGTGAAGTATCGGCTCGGTGAACTGGAACGTGAGAACGACCAGTTGCACGACTACATCCAGGGGAACGTCGGCTGATCGCCGGCCGTACAGTCGGTGCATGGGACGCCTCCGCCGCATCGTCGATCTGCTCGCTGAGCGTTCCGAGGAGGGCAGGCGCGTCCCCGAACTCGGGCCGCTGAGCGGCACGACGCGTGACGGTGCTGCGAGCACGATCGGGGTGCTCGTCTACCGCGGTGTGTCGAGCAGCGAGGTCGACGAACCGGTCGAGCGGCTCGCGGCGCGGCTCCATGCCGACGTGGTGTACGTCGGCTCCGCGCTCGAGCGGGTGCACGCGGTCGAACCGTCGCGGGCCATCGAGGTCGGGTTCACCCCTGCGACGGCCCCACCGATCGACGTCCTCGTCGTCCCGGGTGGGCTCGGGTGGAAACAGGTGATCGACGACCCGTCGATTCGTGCATGGCTGCACCGAGTCGCGGCCGACGCCCGCGGGATCCTCGCGATGTCGACGGGCACGCTGCTGCTCGCATCGGTCGGCCGTCTCGAAGGTCGCGAGGCAACCGGTCACTGGCTGGCCGAGAGTGAACTCGCCGCGCTGGGCGCGACGGTCACGTCGACGCGGACGGCATCGGATGACGCCGGGCGGGTGGTCACGGCCTCCGGCGCGCTCGCCGCGGTCCAAGTCGTCGACGAGCTCGCCGACCAGGCCCGCTGGGCCGAGTGGATGCCCTGATCCAAGGGTTCCGGCGCCTGGTGAATGACGTGATGCTCGAAGCGCGCCGCGAGATTCCCGCAATCTGACCTCGACGCGCAGCACCCACCTCGCCACGGCGATGAGGTGGGTGCAACGGACTCGGTCCGACGTCAGGTGTGGCCGACGACGTCGACGATGACGCTGGTGGTGGTGCTGGCGAAGATGCCGACCGTGCCCTCGGCGGAGAGCTTGGTGATCAGTTCGTCGGCCACCGGGTGGTCGGTCCCGTTCAGCGACCGAAACCTGCACCGCCGAGGGCATTTCCGTACCTCCACGCTGCGCCGTCGCTGTGGCGGAAATCAGGGGAAAGGTCCCAACCGGGCACGCTCGATCGACGCCGTCCGATCCCGAAGGAAACACCCGTCACGCCAGGTTGCGGCCAGAATTCCGCCGGTACACTCGAACGCCGTGCTTGTGCGCAGATGCACATGCTCGACGAGGTCCGGATCGCCCGGACCAGCAGCCCTTTGAGAGTCCCCAGACGTAGCGGAAGTAGTGAGAAGTATGGCCAAGCGAGAGTTTCCCCTGGAGCGCACCCGGAACATCGGGATCATGGCGCACATCGATGCCGGTAAGACCACCACGACCGAGCGCATCCTCTACTACACGGGCAAGAGCTACAAGATCGGTGAGGTCCACGACGGCGCCGCGACCATGGACCACATGGCGCAGGAGCAGGAGCGCGGCATCACGATCACGTCCGCTGCCACCACCTGCGTGTGGGACGACCACCGCATCAACATCATCGACACCCCCGGCCACGTCGACTTCACGATCGAGGTGGAGCGTTCGCTCCGCGTGCTCGACGGCGCCGTCACCGTGTTCGACTCCGTCGCCGGCGTCGAGCCCCAGACCGAGACCGTCTGGCGTCAGGCCAACAAGTACAACGTGCCCCGCATGTGCTTCGTCAACAAGATGGACCGCATCGGCGCCGATTTCTACCGCACCGTCGAGATGGTCAAGGACCGCCTCCAGGCGAATGCGCTCGTCATCCAGCTGCCCGTCGGCGCCGGTGGCCCAGAAGCCGTGAAGGCCTACGAGGGACTCATCGACCTCGTCAAGATGAAGGCCCTTCTGTGGCGCAATGTCGACGAGAAGGACCTCGGCGCCAAGTACGAAGAGGTCGACATCCCCGACGACATGCTCGACGAGGCAAACCGTTACCGCGAGGAGATGATGGAGACCATCGCCACGCAGGACGAGGCGCTGATGGATGCATACCTCGATGGCGAGGAGCTGTCGCAGGACGCCATCAAGGCGGCGATCCGCAAGGGCACACTGGCGAACGAGTTCGTCCCGATCCTCTGCGGCTCGGCGTTCAAGAACAAGGGTGTCCAGCCGATGCTCGACGCCGTCGTCGACTTCCTCCCGAGCCCGCTCGACATCGAGCCGGCCCACGGCATCGTCACCAAGGGCGGCGAGGACCACGACGTCACCCGCGGCCCCGAAGACTCCGAGTTCGCCGCGCTGGCGTTCAAGATCGTGGCCGACCCATTCGGCAAGCTCACCTACTTCCGGGTCTACTCGGGTGAGATCAACAAGGGTGATGAGGTCTACAACTCGGTCAAGGAAGACCGCGAGCGCCTCGGCCGCATCTTGCTGATGCACGCCAACCAGCGTGAGGATCTCGACGTCGCCATGGCCGGTGACATCGTGGCCGGACTCGGCTTCAAGAACGTCACCACCGGTGACACGCTCTGCGACAAGAGTCATCCGGTCATCCTCGAGCGGATGGAGTTCCCCGAGCCCGTCATCCACGTCGCGATCGAGCCGAAGACGAAGTCCGACCAGGAGAAGCTCGGCAAGGCCCTCAAGTCGTTGTCCGACGAGGACCCGACCTTCCGCATCCGCACCGACCACGAGACCGGCCAGACCGTCATCTCCGGCATGGGCGAGCTGCACCTCGAGGTGCTCGTCGACCGAATGCAGCGTGAGTTCAGCGTCGAGGCGACCGTCGGGAAGCCGCAGGTGGCCTACCGCGAGACCATCACCAAGGAAGTCAAGAGCGTCGAATACCGCCACATCAAGCAGTCCGGCGGCTCGGGTCAGTTCGCCGTCGTCAAGATCAACATGCTCCCGAACCCAGGTGGTGGTTTCGAGTTCGAGGACAAGATCACGGGCGGCAAGATCCCGAAGGAGTACATCAACCCGACGGCGCAGGGCCTCGAGTCGAGCATGGACAACGGCGTGCTCGCGGGATACCCCACCGTGGACGTCAAAGTCCAGCTCGTCGACGGTCAGTACCACGACGTCGACTCCTCGGAAATGGCCTTCAAGCTGGCCGGTCAGATGGCGTTCCGGAAGGCCGCCGAGCAGGCCAAGCCGGTGTTGATGGAGCCGATCATGGCCGTCGAGGTCGTGACGCCCGAGGAGTACATGGGCGACGTCATGGGCGACCTCTCCAGCCGCCGTGGCCGGGTCGGGGGCATGGAAGCCCGCGGCAACACCCAGGTGGTCAACGCCGAGGTCCCGCTCTCGGAGATGTTCGGATACAGTACCGACCTCCGCTCGCGCACCCAGGGGCGTGCGACCTACACGATGCAGTTCGACAAGTACCAAGAGGTACCGAACGCCATCGCCGAAGAAATCGTGAAGCGAGTCCGCGGCGAGTGAGCCGCAACCGCTTCAAACGCAAGATCCTTGAAAACCCACGAGACGTCATCACGACAAAGAGAGAAGTAGTGCAATGAGCAAAGAGAAGTTCGAGCGGAACAAGCCGCACGTCAATGTCGGCACCATGGGTCACATCGACCATGGCAAGACCACCCTCACGGCTGCGATCTCGAAGACGCTGTCGGAACGCGGTTTGGCTGATTTCACCGACTTCGCGGGCATCGACAAGGCGCCTGAGGAGAAGGCTCGTGGGATCACGATCTCGATTTCGCACATCGAGT
>Ga0316197_10004091_pt1 | contig 10361 bp, 6 predicted proteins | sample OudBiesiAoxic_MG_FD_204939 | JGI IMG/M metagenome (GOLD analysis project Ga0316197, IMG submission 204939) | Coastal sediment microbial communities from Oude Bieten Haven, Netherlands - site A oxic | ecosystem: Environmental > Aquatic > Marine > Coastal > Sediment | place: Netherlands... | reverse complement strand
GGCGAGCGCGTCGAGACCGTCCTCATCCCGCAGTCCGCTGACGACAGCACCGTGACTCAGTGCATTTCCAGCCAGGTGGGCTGCGCGATGGGGTGCGTGTTTTGCGCGTCCGGTGTTGCGGGCCTCAAGCGGCAGATGAGCGACGCGGAGATTGTCGCGCAGGTCCTCCTCGGCCGTCGCGAGTTGGGGCCGGACCGCCGCGTCCGGAACGTCGTTTTCATGGGCATGGGAGAGCCGCTGCACAACTACGACGCTGTCGCGCGCGCGCTCGTTCTGCTCACGCATCCGGACGGGCTCGACCTCTCCAAACGCCGCGTTACGGTTTCAACGAGCGGCTTGGTCAAGCAGATCGATCAGCTTGGCCGGGACTTCGACGGGCAGGTGCAGCTCGCGATTTCGCTCCACTCGGTCCGCGACGAAGACCGGAGCAAGATCATGCCCGTGAACCGAAAGCACGGGCTCGCGGAGCTGACCGACGCCTTGCGCCGGTACCCTCTTTCCAAGCGACAACGCATCACGATCGAGTACACCCTGATCGAGGGCGTCAACGATTCGGTGCGCGATGCAAGGGAAATGGTCACATTGCTGAAAGGGATTCCGATCAAGGTGAACTTGATCCCGATGAATCCCATCTCGGCCTCGGACCTGCGCGCGCCCGACGCGGGTCACGTCGTCCGCTTCCAAGAGGAGCTCTCGCGTCGGGGGCTTTCGGTGTTCGTTCGCAAGACGCGCGGCGACGACGTCGCGGCTGCCTGTGGTCAGCTCGCCTTCCACGGCGAGTCGCGCCGAACCAGCTCGCGGGCCTAGCGGCCGCCTCTCAAAGGCAGCCGCGTGCCTCGAGCGCGGTGACGATCGCGGGCAGCTCCTTGTCCACGTCGCTTGGTGTTTTGATTGGCTGAAAGCGGGCGTCTGGCCCGTGCCGTTCGACCCGCAGGAAGGCCGGGTCGAGGAACGCGGTCAGCTCGCCGACCAGGCGCTCGAACTGGACGGCGGGCTTGTCGTCGACCGTCTTGTTGACCGCAAACCAGGTGAGCGGGAAGTCCGCGTCGATCGCTTCGGCATCGAGCACGAACGTGTTCGTGTTGAACACCGGAATCCGCTCTTGGTCGAAGTCCTCGGGGAAGCGGAAGGCCTCGACGATCTGAGGCTTGCCGTCGACTCGCGCCGGTGCTCCCCCCTTGTCGCCAGGTTCCTTGGGCGCCATCTCCGCGGTGAGCGCGCGCCCGGCTTCCAAATGCGCTCCGATGATCGCCGGATCCAAGGTGGCGGTGAGGTTGTCGACGTTGGACATCATCAGCGTGCGTCCACCGGCTTCACGGAAGCGCTTGAGGATGCCGGAGCGCCGAAGCGCGAAGGTGAGATCTCCGTGGCCGGGGGCGTGCGCCGACAGCTCCCCTGCGCGATCGCGAAAGAGCTCCCCCTCGGGCGTCACACGAAGTGAGATGAACTGAGGAAAGCATGTGATTGGACACTGCTCTGTGCTGAGCGGCTCCGCCATCTCTTGAATCGCCTCGTGTGTCGCGAAGCTGGTCATCAGGTAGACGGGGATCCGGGCGTCCGCGCGTTCCGCGACCGCCGCAATGTCTTTGAGCTTCAGCTCGAGGAACGACTGACCGTCGAGGACCTCGACCGCGGCCTTGACGACCCCTCCGAAGCGGGTCGCCATACCACCGGCCAAGATGACCGAGGCGACCTCGCCTCGGCGCATGGCCTGCTGCCCGCGGTCGGCAAGTGCGTTCCGCACGTCGCCGCCAAGCGGGGGAAGAGCCCGGAGGTCGCCCTCGTCGGGGGGCTCGACCCGCCCCTTGATGCGGTTTTGATCCGCTCCTACCCGGCCCTCGAGGAGGCGTTTCTTGAGAGATTCGAAGGGAATGTCCTCGAATCCGTAGCGGTGAAGAAGTTCGGCGGTCTCGGCGTCTATGTCGTGTGAGCTCATTCGATCGGTCGCAAACCAAGCACTTTCAGGTCGCCTTGTCGAGCGGGCCGCGCTCGCGCATCGGCCTTGGCGTGACGAGGACGCCCGACAGGCGTATCTGTATAGGAGGACCCATGACTACCCTCGCTCGACTCGCGGCACGGTCCGCATGGACGCTCGTCACAGTACTCAGCGTGTCGGCGGCCGCCGACTACGAGGGCGCGTCCGGCTATGACTCGTCGACATCGACGTCGACGTACGAGCTCGAAGTGTCACACGATGGTTACCCTCGGGGTGGCGAGACCCCCGGCAGTGAGGCCGAGGCGGCGACCGAGCCGCCGAGCTACGTCGTGATCGAGGTCCAAGAGGGGGCTCCCCAAGAGGTCGAAGGCGAGACCGTGATCGTCGTGCAGGAGCCCGAGCCGATCGCCGCGAGCGAGGTGGCGCCGCCGCCTCCGCGTGTCGTCGCGGTTGATAAGCCCGTCGTCCGCTGTTCGGACGGCATTTGGGTGGATGGCTACTGGACGTACGGCGATGGCCAGTACCTTTGGGTCGAAGGGCACTGCGTGGTCGAGCGCGTGAACTACGTGTTCGTGCATCCGCGCTGGGACTTCTACTCCAGCGTATGGTGGTTCGTGCCTGGCTACTACCGGCCTTGCGGCGTGTGGGTTGGCTACGGATACTACCGCCCGCATTATTGGTTTCCCCCGTACCACCGGCCCTACTACCGCGGTTACCGCGGCGTCCCGGTTCATCGAGGTGTTCCGCGTCGACCCACGGTCCGCGGGGTCACGCCCACGAACCGAGTTCGAACCGTGGGCAGGCGGACGCCCGGCGGTTACGGACGCACTCCGACCGTGAACCGTGCGCCGACCCGAACGGTCACGGTAGATCGAACACCGACGCGCACAGGCGCGGTCAACCGAGTGCCGGCGACGCGTGGGCCGACGGTGAACCGAGTGCCGCCGACGCGCACAGGCGCGGTCAACCGAGTGCCGGCGACGCGTGGGCCGACGGTGAACCGAGCACCGCCGACGCGAACCGGTGCTGTGACTCGCTTGCCGCCCACACGGGGTCCCGCTGTGCACCGCACAGGACGAGGTCCGACGCTCACGAGCACCGTTCCACGCTCGCCTTCCGGCGTCGTGAGTCAGCCTCGGGTCAATCCGACCCGAACCACGAGCGTCTCGCGCAGCGCGGCGCCCCGGCGTCCCAGCAGCGGGCCGCGCTTGGGCGGATTCAGCAGCCGGCCTAGCACGAGTCCATCCCGGACAGGCACAGTGCAGCGCCCGGCCTCCAGCCGCCCCTCGAGCTCAGGGATATTCGGCCGGTCCCGTACGGCCCCCTCGCGTCCGAGCATGAGTCCCCGCCCGAGCTTCGGCCGGTCTGGAGGCTTTGCCAGGCCATCCTCAGGCGGTTTCGGGGGGGCGCGGAGTGTGCCCACCGCGCGGGGCCGCTGAACCCGCCTCTTTGCCCTTGTGCGGGGCCGGGGTAACCTTATCAAGGGTTGGTGTACCTAACCCTGTAGGGTGTTCGTGCGTCGTCGTTACCGAGAACCAGTTGCCATTGTCTTTGCGGTCGCACTGATCGCGTCGCTATCGGTGCATCTTCCCGTCTACGACGTGCTCGGCAATCTGGCAGACCGATTGGCGGCCGAGGCTGAAGAGGCACGCAAGAACCGCAAGTACGAGCCCGTCGAGGTCGACTTCGAGGTGCCCGATTCAGGAAAGTCCCAGCGGGCACGCAAGCAGGCCCGCAAGGAACGGCAGAAGCAGCAACAACAGCAAGTTGCCCAGGCTGCCAAACAGCAGCCTCAGCCCCAGGTCACGCAGCAGCAGAAGCAGCAACAGCAAGTCCAGCCGCCTCCGAACGCGCCGCAGGCCGTACAGCAACACAGCACCAATCCCGACGTGGAGCCCGACAACGCGCGCTTCATCGCCGAGCAGAACAATCGGGTCGAAGAGGAGTCCGTCGCCAACGTTCGCAACATGGTTCGCGATGACCAAACGCCGGCGACGGGGCGCCAACAGAAGCCGTCCGACACGCTCGAGGAGTCAGGGAACTCCGCTGAGCGAGAGATCGCGGAGATGCGCAACAAGGAGGGCAGCGACGCTCGAAAGGCGACTCCAGACGAGGCGCGTCGAGAGCGACCGGACAAGGCGATCAAGGCGGACCCGATCAAGGCGGAGCGCGTCTCCTCGCAGGCGCCGGCCGGCAAGACCGCCGACACTTCGGGTGATCGCGCCAACGAAGACGCGACGGAAACCATCACCATTACCGATCCCTCGGGGACGTTCAGTGTTCGGCGTCCGAGCAAGGCAAGCCAGGGCGGGGGAAAGCAGGCCAAGGGTCGAGGCCCGGGCAGCCAGATCGCCTGGTCTCAATTCGAAGCTGCGGTTGGCGCGGACGAGCTCGAACAGGATCGGCGCGCGTACCTCGCGGAGCAGAAATCATCGCAACGCGGGATCTCCCGCGAGCAGTCGTGGAACGAGTTTCGTGCTGCGATCGAGAACTACGTTCCCGGGGTGAAGCCCGGCAACACCACCTCTCTGAATGCCGCGGCCTCGCCGTTTGCGACTTACATCGCCGCGGTGCACAGACGCATCCATCAAGAGTTTGCGGACCGGTTCCTGCGGAGCCTGCCGATCGGCAGCCCCTATCAGGACCCGACCCTCATGACCAAGCTCGAGATCGTGCTCAATCGGGACGGATCTGTCTATCGAGTGGGTGTCGTTCGATCGAGCGGGCTTTTGCCGTTCGACTTTGGGGCGTTCAACTCGGTCTTGCGTGGGCAGCCGTATCCTCCGGCGCCTTCGTCGATCCTGAGCGGTGACGATCGGGTATATTTCCATTGGGGCTTCTATCGAAACCAGCGCCAATGCGGCACGTTCAATGCGGAGCCCTACATCGTTCCCAATCCGCGCGGATCGGGTCGCAAGAAGGGCCTGACCGACGCGCCTGACTGGGACACCGTCGTCCCGGCCGGTTCCCAGCCGACCTGGCGCACCCGCGGTGAGGAATCGAACGAGGAGCCCGAGCCGAAGAAGCCCCCTTCGAAGTCGCCGCCCGCGCAGCCGAGAGAGCAGGAAGAAAACAGGCCCAAGGGACCGCCTGCGCCGCCCGGCGCCGGCCTCGGATGACGCACGCGCGGACGTTGACCGCGCGGGTCCGCGCGGTTGCGATGGAAGCAGGGTTCCCGCGCGTCGGGTTTGCCGAAGCCAATCGGCTCGAGGAGGAAGCCATTCGTCTCGACGCGTGGCTCGCGGCTGGCCACCAGGGGCAGATGTCCTGGATGGCGGAAACCGCCGAGGTCCGGAAAGACCCCCGCGACCCCAATATGCTCGACGCCGCCAAGAGTGTGATCGTGATGGCCGCGCCGTACCTTCATGAGCGCCAGTGCGAGGGGCCTGCGCCCGCGCGCGTCGCGAAGTACGCGCTCGGTCGCGACTACCACAACGTGCTGACCAAGAAGGCGCGCCGGGTGGCGAAGTTGCTCCAAGAGGCGGGTTACGTCGCCCGCGTCGCGGTGGACTCGAAGCCCGTGTTCGAGCGCGCCTGGGCCGAGCGGGCAGGGGTGGGTTTCGTGGGCAAAAACTGCTGCCTGATCGTGCCTGGGATCGGCTCGCACCTGTTCTTGGCGTGCATCGTGACGACGGCGCCACTCGAGCCCAGCGAGCCCATCGCCCGGCGTTGCGGGACCTGCACCGCGTGCCTCGACGCCTGTCCCACCCAGGCGTTTGTGGAGGCGCGAGCGCTCGATGCGCGCCGCTGCATTTCCTATCTGACCATCGAACACCGCGGACCCATCCCAGAAGCCCTGCGTCCAGGGATCGGGCCGTGGCTCTTTGGCTGCGACGTCTGCCAGGATGTCTGTCCCTACAACCAGGCAGCCGGCGCCACATCCCAGTCGATGGCGGCCTTCGAGCCCGGGGACCGCTGGTCTCGGGCAGAGGTTGGCGGGTTCCTCACCATGGAAGAGGAAGCGTTCCGCTCATGGTCGGAGGGCTCCCCGGTGAAGCGGGCTCGGCATGAAGGTTTTGCTCGCAACGCGGCGATCGTGCTTGGGAATCGAGGGAAGGCAGTCCATTTGCCGATCCTCGATCAGGCCCAGCGCGACCATCCGTCGGAAGTCGTCCGGGACGCCGCGGACTGGGCGGGCCGAACCCTCAGGCGTCGGCTGGCTGACGCAGAATAGCCTCGAGCGCTTCGAGCAGCGCCGTCACGCCTTCGCCTGTCGCCGAGCTGATCGGAAACACCTGCAGGCCCCGCGGCTCGAGCACTCGCTTGACCTCCTGGTAGGCCTCGCGGGCTTCCGGGAGGTCGCACTTGCTCACCGCGACGACCATCGGACGCTTGGGGAGCTCCGAGTCGAAGCGCTCGAGCTCCACCATCAGGCGGTCGAAATCCGGTGCCGGGTCGCGCTCCGGGTCGGGGTCGACGCTCAGCATATGAAGAAGGACCCTCGTCCGCTCGACGTGCTTTAGAAAGCGCAGCCCGAGGCCGGCGCCTTCCGATGCGCCTTCGATGATGCCCGGGATGTCGGCAATGACGAACTGGCGGTCGACGCCGAGCGAGACGACGCCGAGGTTCGGGACGAGCGTCGTGAACGGATAGTCTGCAACCTTGGGGCGCGCGCGAGAGACGGTGGCGATGAACGTGCTCTTGCCGACGTTGGGGAAGCCGACGATACCGACGTCGGCGAGCAGCTTGAGCACCAGCCGAATCTTTCGCTTCTCGCCGGGTGTGCCGGGCTGTGCTCTTCGGGGTGCGCGGTCATGCGGGGTGGCAAACTTGATGTTGCCACGGCCGCCTCGGCCGCCCTGTGCGACGACGAGCTCGGCGCCCGACTCATGAAGATCCGCGAGAAGCTCGTCGCTTCCCTGGTCGTACACCTGGGTCCCGACAGGGACTTCGATTCGGATGTCGGCCCCCGCCGCGCCGAACTGATCTTTCCCGCGGCCGTCTTCGCCGCGCTCGGCCCGGACGACCTTTCTGTAGCGGAGGTCGAACAGTGTCGAGAACCGCTCATGGGCGACGAGGATCACGCTGCCGCCACGACCGCCGTCGCCGCCGGCTGGGCCGCCCAGGGGGACGTACTTCTCCCGCCTGAAGGCCACGCAACCGTTGCCGCCGTCGCCCGCCGCGACCGCCAGCGTCACCTCATCGACGAAGTCCACGCTCGTGCCTACGTCGCGCGCCCCGCCTGAGCAACCGACTTGGTGCTCGAACAAATCTCCAAGATGCGTACACTGCGCGGGTGCGGTGCGTCCCGGGTTCCCTCGGCACAAGCCTCGAGACCGCCCTGCATTCCGAGTTTTGATGAGCAAGAGCCTCGAAATGACACCGCTTTCGGACGCGGCTCTTCATGGTCAGCGCGTGCTGGTGGCCGACGACGTCGCCGAGACACGCTGGTCGTACGTTGGGCTCTTGCGCGGTGCGGGGGCCAGGGTGACCGAAGCGCGCGACGGCCTCGAGGCGTTGGATCTGGCGCGGGCCGACCGCCCTGACCTGATTCTGGCCGACATGACGATGCCGCGGCTGGACGGCCTCGGCCTGTGCGCCGCGCTCCGCGAGGAGCCTACCCTCGATGGGGTGCCCGTGGTGCTGCTGAGCGACGGCGCCCCGCCGCAAGCGGTACTGGGGGGGGCCAATCTCGCCTCGCGGCCGTTGGTGGATGCCGTGATGGCAACCCTGACTTCAGGGCCAGCGGAGCCCCCGCCGTCGCGCTCCCAGCGGCGCCCGCCTGCCTTGCGCGCTCCGGACGCGGAGCGCAAAGCCGAACCGCTTGAGGACGAGGTGGAGCGGGAAAACATCAGAGCGCAATCGGCGGTCGCGATGCATCGGGAGCCGGCAAACCATCTACCCAAGGGTGCGCACGCGGTGTGGCGATTGCGGGCCAGCGCGGCGCCCGAGGCGGATGGAAGCGCGTCTGGGTTCGGGGCGGAGCTGAGCGTGATGTCACGCATTTTCGGCTTGGGCTTTCTGACGCTGCTCGTCGCTACGATCGGCTTGCTCGCCTGGCGGACGGTGATGACACCCGAGAGTGCGCCCAGCGCGGAGCGAGTGGAGCCGCCGAGCTCGACAGAGCTTTCATTCCCAGAGCCTCGGCCTGAGGCGGTGGCCGCACCCAGTGCAACGCGAGGCGTCGCGGCGTTCTCCGGAGAGCTTCGTTCCGGCATCGATCCCACGATCGGGGCGCTCGCAGGGCAGGGCGCGCTCGAGCTCGACGGCCCATCGGCGGTCGAGGTCACGGTCGACGGCGAGGACCTTGGGGCGCTGCCGCTTGCGCTTCCACTCGATGAAGGACGACACCGCGTGCGGTACCGCGTCGAAGGCACCAGCACCGATCGCTTCTACTACGTGAAGTCGGGGACCACGCGTGCGTTGACGGTCGTCACCCGGCCGGGTGGTTTTGTTGACGCTCGCTAAAATCGCGTGCTAACCGCAGCAAGGTTCTCCGGGGGCGGAAACGCAAGCGAAAACGACCTCCTCGGGCACGGGAGGAAAGCGGTCGATGCGATTGTTCTTGGTGGTGATCACGACCCTCGCGGTTTCGCTGGGGTGCAGCTCGAAGGGTGCCAAGCCGGACCCGTTTGCAGGGTTTCAGACCCACACGGACCTGACCGAGCTTCGGCATCTGGCGGAGGTGCGCGACGGCGGCTGGTACATCGATTTCGGCACTCCGGCTCAGTCGAAGTACACGGTCGGCGATTGGCGGAGCGGTTGGGTCGGCAAGGGAGCAGACGGCGACGCCACTTACGCGCATGTCGGGATGCGAGGCCGGGTGTACTTCGGCGCGGATCGCCCTGAGGCCCTGGTCGCCCGAGTGCGTCTGCGTCCACACGGAAGCAAGGCGCTCACCCCGTATCTCAACAACGCGCAACTCAAGTCGATTCACCTCGGCAAGGGCGACGGGTTCGCCGAGTACGACATCGAGCTCCCGCGGGAGCATGTGAAGGCCGGCGAGAACTATCTGCTCCTCACGTTCGGGGGCACGACGCCCGTCGATGGGCAGGATGTCTCGGTGGCGGTCGATTCGATTTGGATTCGCACCGAGGCCGAGCTCGCATCGAGTGCGCGTGCGCCGGCGTACGACACGATGGCTGCAAATGTTCGCCTCGGTGAAGAGGAGCGACCGGCGCTTGCGTTGTCTCGAAGCTCGACGCTTCGCTACCACTTGGTCGTCCCGAAAGACGGGATGCTGGGGTTTGGGGTTGGTGTCGAAGGGGAAGGCGAGGCGCCCTTCACCGTCGAAGTGAGTGCCGACGGGCAGCCGAGCGTCCAAGTGCTCACCGGCGTCGCAACCTCCGCGTGGAACGATCACAAGGCCGACCTAACGGCTTTCGCTGGGCAAACCGTCCGGGTCGACCTCCGGGCCGAGGGCGAGGGGGCGGGTCGCCTGGCTTGGAGCTCGCCTCGCGTGTTGGTGCCGGAGCGTCCGGCGCCAAGTCTCGATCCCGCGAAGAACGTGGTGGTTTTGGTGGTCGACACGCTTCGGGCGGACAAGCTTCGCCCGTTCAATCCGTCGACGCGGGTCAAGACGCCTTCGGTCGATCGCTTTGCGTCGGAAGGCGTCGTGTTCGAGCTCGCGCAATCGGCGGAGAACTGGACCAAACCTGCGGTCGCTTCGATTCTGACTGGTCTGCACCCGCAGACTCATCAGCAGAAGACCGGCGACGCAGCGCTCCCTGATTCTGCGGTGCTCCTGAGCGAGCATCTGAAGGACAACGGGTTTTCCACCGGGAGCTTCATCGCGAACGGCTACGTCTCCGATCGCTTCGGCTTCGACCAGGGCTGGGACGACTACAGCAACTACATTCGCGACGGCGGAAGCACCGAAGCGAAGGACGTGTTCGACGCCGCTGGCAATTGGATCGAGGCACACAAGGGCGAGCGCTTCTTTGCGTACATCCAAACGATCGATCCGCATGTGCCGTACGACCCGCCGGGGGCGTACCTGCAGATGTACGACCCGAGCGAGTACGACGGCCAGGTACGGCCTCGCATGACCGGTGACCTGCTCGAGAAGGCAAAACGCAATCCCCCCCAAGTTGTGTTCGATGCGCGCGACAAGCGGCGCATCGAAGCGCTCCATGATGGCGAGATCACTCAGCACGATCATTTCTTTGGGGCGTTCCTCGACCGGCTCTCGGCACTCGGTCTGTCCGAGGACACGTTGGTGGTGGTGACGTCGGACCATGGGGAGGAGTTCGACGACCACGGCTCGTGGGGACACGGGCATTCGGTGTACCAAGAGCTCCTGCACGTACCTCTCATGTTCCGGCTTCCCAACAGGATTCCGGCGGGCGCCAAGGTCAGCGATGCGGTCAGCACGATGGACATCTCGTCGACGGTCACCGAGCTCCTCGGCGTCGAAGCGATGGAGCACAACGAGGGGCACGCGCTCGTCGGATTGATGCTCGGGGAGCCGTCGTCGCGTCCGGCC
>Ga0316197_10004090_pt1 | contig 10363 bp, 12 predicted proteins | sample OudBiesiAoxic_MG_FD_204939 | JGI IMG/M metagenome (GOLD analysis project Ga0316197, IMG submission 204939) | Coastal sediment microbial communities from Oude Bieten Haven, Netherlands - site A oxic | ecosystem: Environmental > Aquatic > Marine > Coastal > Sediment | place: Netherlands... | reverse complement strand
CCCAGAGACGGAAGCTCGTCGCTGTGGATCACCGATCAGTGACCGGTCTGAAGCGCGCGTAGGCCGCGTCGTTCGCCGCTCCGGCCACCCCGCGAGCTCGACACCCCAAGACCGAGCTCCAATGCCGCCTATTCGGCAGCGGTTGATACGGCGGGCTGTTCTTCGCGGAGATCGATTTCGATGGTCGTCATCGCTTCGATCGCGTGTTCCGCGCAGAGATACTGGCCCTTGAGCTCGACGACAGCGATGCCCTCGCAGATGTAACAGATGAACCCTGTGGGGTGTTGTATAGACATGCCCTCCATTCCCAAGCACAGCTTGGTCGAAGGTGGTTGCGTAGTACAGATGGATTCAAAGGACTTCCAACGTGACTAGCCCTCGGCCCTATCAGACGTTCCGGCGCGTCGGATAGCCTCAGCCGGCTGCCACCGAGTCGGCGAGTTCCATTTCGGCGGTCCTCTCCCAGGATTCGCACAGACCGCGCACATCGGTATCGAGGTCCTGGTAATTGTCGGGAAGGGCACATGCCTCATGTGACGCTCTGTCGGGCCATTCCTCGAATACGACGTAGGTTCCATCCGGTTGGGCGAACAGCCGCGATCCGAGGCTTCCGCAGTGATCTCGCTTGGCCTCGGCGATCGTTCTCCAGCACACAGAGAACGCCTGTCGCTGGTCGGGTCGCACCTGCACTGCATACGTCACCACGTACATGGAAACCTCCTTGAATCCAACCCTAGATGCCGACTGGGCGAGTTGGAGCGGTTCACGTCCCGGGGACCGACCTGATATCGGGAAGACCGCGGTAGCGCTCCGCGTAGTCGATGCCGTATCCGACAACGAACCCCTGTGGGATCCAGAGTCCCATGTAGTCCGGGGGAGTGGCGCCCTCTCGAACAAGCAGAGAACACGCCTTGACTTCATTCGGATGGCCGGCTCGAACCCGGTCCGCCACGAAGTCGAGGGTCAGGCCGGTGTCGAGAATGTCCTCCACGAGTACGACAGAGCGGTTCGTAACGTCGTGCTCGATGTCTTTGGTGATTTCGACGGCACCCGACGAAACGGTCCCCTTGCCATACGAGCGTGCCCGTATGAAGTCGATCTCGACCGGAACGCTCATCGCCCGCACCAGGTCGGCGAGGAAGACGAAAGATCCGGTGAGGATGCCAACGAGCAGCGGGACCTCGTTCTGATAGTCGGCGGAGACCTCATCGGCGACACGCGCCACAGCCTCGGCGATCTCGTCCGTACTGAAGCGGGATTCGAGTTCCATGGCGATAATCCTACGCCACAGGGCCCCTCCGATGCGATATCATGTTTGCGGGTACAGGAGGAGTCCGTATGAGTGAATACGAACTGGTGGAATTCGTCGAACCCGCCTTCGGGGAGGGTGGTTCCTTCGCTGGGACACGTGAGCGAGTGCTCGGTGTCTTCGATGTCGAAGCTGCAGCGATCGAGGCAGGTCGCGGCGCGTGGAAGGCCTTTCGGGCATCAGGAAGCACCGACGTGGCGTGGTGGATCGTCCGCGTCCCTGGTGAGGCACTGGCACGATGGATCGCCGATGCAGGAAGCCCGGTCGAGCGGGTCCTTGATCTCAGAACGAACGAGCTCATCGAAGTTCGGTGATCCAAACGGATTCGTTCGAAGCTGAGGTCCGTGAGCTTCACGCGTTCTTCCAGCGATGGTATTCAGGCGCGGCCGATCCGATCGAGATCTTGCGACTGGACGTCCTCGCTGACTCGTTCGTCATGATCGGACCCGATGGCGAGTCGAGCGACGTGGACGAGGTGCGCGCGTTTGTCGAAGCGGCATATGGGCGTCGGCCAACGGAGTTCAAGATTCTGAACGTCGCGTTCCATCCGGACACTCTGATCGGGACCTACGAGGACTGACAGATTGCCGACGGCGCTACAACCGGGAGAATCTCAACGGCCGTGATGGCGCCCGAGCCGGGTGCGCCGAACGGTCTCCGGTGGCTCCACCTTCACGAAACCTGGCTGCCCGATGCGCGCCCGTAGCGCTGGTTCAGGTCGATGAGCTGTGCGGGGATTCGCTCGTCGGTGATCTGGTCTGGCGTGGCGCGCCATCGCCAGTTCGCGTCGGTCGTCCCGGGGATATTCATCCGCGCCGATGAATCGAGTCGGAGGAGATCCTGGAGAGGGGCGATTGCGACCATGGCGCGCGAGGACCAGAGGGCGTCGAGGAATCCCGCCACCGGATCACTCTCATCGAGTGCCAGGTAGCGGGCTGCGAATTCCCTCTCGCCGTCTGGTGCCGTCTTCCACCAGCCGAGTGTCGTGTCGTTGTCGTGGGTTCCCGTATACACGATGGCCTCGATCGGGTAGTTGTGGGGCAGGAACGAGTCGGACTCGTCGGTCGTGAAAGCGAACGTGAGCACGCGCATCCCCGGGAAGCCGACGTGATCAAGCAGGAGGGGGACCTTGGGTGATAGGTCGCCGAGGTCTTCGGCAATCAAGGGCAAGTCACCGAGTTGGGCCCGTACGGCCTCGAAGAACGTGATGCCCGGCCCATCTCGCCACTCGCCGTCGACGGCGGTTTCGGCTCCCGCCGGAATCACCCAGTAGTCGGCAAAGGCGCGGAAGTGGTCAACCCGAGCCACATCCGCGATGGTGAACGTCGAGCGAAGCCGTTCGATCCACCACGCAAATCCGGTCTCCTCATGGCGATTCCAGTTGTAGTGGGGATTGCCCCATAGCTGCCCCGTCGGCGAGAAGTAGTCGGGCGGAACGCCTGCGACCACCGTCGGGCGACGCATCTCGTCGAGCAGAAATAGATCGGGATTCGACCACACGTCGGCCGAGTCGCCGGCGACAAAGATTGGGACGTCGCCGATGATCTGCACGCCGCGGCTCGTTGTATACCTGTGGAGCTTGTCCCATTGGCGAAAGAAGAGGAACTGAGAGAACCGGGTGCGGTCGATCGCGTACGAGAGGCGTTGTCGAGCTGAGGCGAGCGCCCCCGGCTCCCGGAGGCGGAGTTCGTCCGGCCAGTCCTGCCAGCTGCCCCCGCCGTGTGCAGCCTTTATGGCCATGAATTGGGCGTAGTCATCGAGCCAGAGTTGCTCGGACTTGAAGCGCTCGAATTCCTCGGCAATGAGCGGATCGCCGCGCCGGCGTCGGAACCGGGAGTATGCCGAGGCGAGGAGACTCGTCTTCCACGGAATCACCGATCCGTAGTCGACGTACTCGGCGGGGAAGTCGGGCAGCTCCGGCGGCTCAATGAGCCCGTCGCTGACGAGGAGGTCCGGGGCGATGAGGTTGACGTTGCCGGCGAAGGCCGAGAAACATTGGTAGGGCGAGTCGCCGTACCCGGTTGGGCCGACGGGGAGCATTTGCCAGAGACCGGTGCCCGTTGCCCCAAGAAGATCGACCCATTGGTAGGCGGCGTTGCCGAGGTCACCGATACCGAAGGGTCCGGGCAGGGAGGTCGGATGTAGGATGACGCCCGAAGATCGATCGTCGCTGCGGAGTCCTTGCATGGCCCCATTGTGTACATGCGGCGGTCGCAGTTCCGACTCGAGGAGAAGCTGTGCACACGATCCCGCATCTCGTGCTGGCCAACGCGCAGCGAATCCCGGACAAGCCGGCTCTGCAGCGGCGCGTTGACGGAGCGTGGGTTTCGACGTCGTGGAGCGACTACGCCGAGGCAGTGACCCGCGTCGCAAATGCCATGATCGCCTCAGGGATCGAAGTCGGGGACCGCGTCGCGATCCTGTCCTACAACACGCCGGAGTGGGTGATCTTCGACGTTGCCGCGATGGCCGTCGGTGCCGTTCCCGTTGGTCTCTACTTCTCGAGTTCTGAGGAAGAGATCGCAGACCTACTCGATCAGTCGGATTCGAGGATCGTTCTCGCCGGCTCAAGAGCGCTCGCTGACAAAGTCAACGCCGCTTCACATCCATCCCTCGACGTGGTTGTTGGCGTCGAAGAAGCCCCCGCCGGTGGGTTGTCTTGGCAGTCGTTCCTCGAACGCGGCGATGGTGTTCCGGAGGGCATGCTCGAGGAGCGCCTCGCCGGTCTTCATCCAGATGATCCTGCGACCCTGATCTTCACGGCCGCTGGATTCGGGGGTGCTCTCGGGGTTGTGTTGACGCACGACAATCTCGTGTTCGCATCGGGGGTTTCGGTCGACGTGTTCGAGCCGACGAGCGACGATCGGGTCCTGTCGTACCTCCCCCTGTCCCACGTGGCCGAGCAGATGTTCACGATCCACATTGCCGCCCATGCCGGATACTCCGTGGCGTTTGCCCAGTCGATTGGGCGGATCCGGGTCGACCTTCCCGAGATCCAACCGACGATCTTCTTCAGCGTTCCGCTCGTATGGTCCGGATTCGAACGAGCAATCCGGGCACGAATCGATGCGCTCGAGGGATGGCAGAAGAGGGTCGCCGAGTGGTCGATGCGGGTGTCGCGCTCAGACATCGCGGCCAGGAACGCGAGCCGGAGGAGGTCGCTCGTTGGGCGAGCCTCGGTCGCTGTTGCGCGTCGGCTCTACACCGACAAGGTACGCAGAGCAGTCGGTTTCGGGGATCTCCGGCTGGCGTTCAGCGGTGCAGTTTCAGCGGACCCGGAGACGCTTGAGTACTTCTCGGGTCTCGATCTGGTGATTCGCGAGGTCTACGGGCTCTCCGAAGCCTCAGGCCCTTCGATCATCACCCAGGAGGGAGCGACTCGATACGGATCGGTCGGGTTCCCATTCCCAGGCATCGAAGCCGGCCTTGCCGAAGACGACGAGATCATCCTGCGTGGTCGCAGCGTATTCGCCGGCTACCTCAACAACCCGGAAGCGACACGGCATGCGTTGCGCGATGGTTGGCTCCACACGGGGGATCTCGGGTCCATTGGCTCAGACGGACTCTTTTCGATCACCGGTCGCAAGAAGGACATCGTGATCACAACCGGCGGGAAGAACATATGTCCTCAACCGATCGAAGCACTATTGCGGCAGGATCCGGTCGTCGTTGACGCGGTGATCGTCGGCGATGGGTACGACCAACTGGGAGTCCTCGTCTCGGTGGCGGATGGTCTGGACGATGAAGCAGCGCTGGAGCAGATCGAGCGGCGAGTGCAAGCGGTCAATCAGCGTTTTGCGCGGGCCGAGCAGATCAGGAAGATCGGGCTCCTTCCGCGACCGCTCTCGGTCGATGAGGGCGAGCGTTCTAGATCCGGAATTGTCGCTCGAAGTGTTGTGATCGACCGCTTCAAGGCCGAGATCGCGGACCTGTACCGCTAGCCGGGTAGCCACCGGTAGCATCCGCGCTTCCATGAGTGAAACCGAAACACCTGTCATAGAGATCACCGAAGAGGCACTCGCGACGATCCTCGAATTGCGGGAGGGCGAATCGATCGACGACCTCCATCTTGCGCTGCGGATCAGCGGCGTCGGGGCGAACGGCTATGTCTACGAGACCGCCTTCCTGCGGCCCGAAGATGTGATGCCGGCCGACCATGTCGAGCGTCACAACGGTCTCCCGGTCGCCATTGCGGAGGGTTCCGTCGATGACCTTCGGGGTGCGGTTCTCGACCTTTCTGCCACCGGTCCTGCGGCGGGTCTCGTCATACGAAACCCGAACACGCCGAGCCCCGGTTTGGGCCTCGGAGACGACATCGAGTTGACGGGGACACCCGAGGAGAAGGTGCGCCAGCTGCTCACAGAGCAGATCAATCCTGCGATCGCATCACACGGCGGCATCGCCAATCTCGTGGCAGTTGATGGGTCCCGCGCCATGCTCGAACTCGGCGGCGGGTGTCAGGGTTGCGGTCTTGCAGCCGTGACGCTGCAGCAGGGGATCGAGAAAGCAATCCTCTCGGCTGTACCCGAGATCACCGAAGTCGTTGATGTAACCGACCATTCACTCGGAGCGAACCCCTACTTCTAGGTTCCGGTGAAGCATTGACGGGGACGGCGCCGGTTGGGCGTCGGTCCGGGCGGGCAGCCGAGCGTCGGTGCCGCCCCCGCCAAATCTGTTCAGACCGCCTCGAACGCCGGTTTGTCCTCGGGGTCGGCATCCACTGTCGCGTCGGCAGCCACGAAGTTGGTGCGCAGGCCGGCAATGGTCGCCATCGTGTCGCGTCCGCCCTCCGCTCCGATGCGTGGGAGCCGAGCTGAGCGGCGTGAGTAGAACGATCGGCGCACGGCTTCGGGCGTCCGAGCGTCCGTAATGCTGCCTGCGGATTTCTGAGCGTCCTCCGCGTCCGTGGATCCGGGATCGGCCTCGACGGTGATGGCGACATCATCGACCGAGATCTCTGTGTCGTCTTCAGCAGGATCGACCGGCTGAGCGTCGTTCACCACGATCTCAATGTCCTGGTCGTGGTCCTCGGCCGCCGGGGTCGGTGGAGCGGCATCCGGAGGCGTTGGAGAATCCTCAACGTTATCGGCGCTGTCGGCGGCCGCTGCGTCCGCCGCGCTCGCTTTGGCGATCGCCGCCTCGAATTCCGCTGCCGTTGGTCGGTTGCTGAGTTCGAGTTCCATCGCTGCGACCACGTGCTGCATCTCGTCGATACGATCCTGCAGCGCTTTCTCGCGTTCGGTTGGGCCGTCAGGCGAGACTTCAGACTCGTCGTCGACGCGAGCGACCGCAGCCGCCTCGGAGCGGGCCTCGACGACGATCGTCTCGGCCTCCTTTCTGGCTCCGGTCACCAGCTGGAAGGCTTGCATCCGGGCGTCGGTGACGATGCGGTCGCCTTCCTTGCGGCCGCTATCTGTGAGCTCACCGGCCTGGTGTCGGGCGGCCTCGAGCATGTCATCCTTGGCAGCTGTTGCCGCCAGAATCGTGAGATGGACGGCCTCTTCTTGTCGCTTCGCCTCTTCGAGTTCCGATTCGAGCGCTGCAATCCGAGTCGCCGCTTCGTTGAGCATCCGATCGTTCTCGGCTGCCGCTACATCGAGGAACGCCTCGACGGCGTGGGGGTCGTACCCGCGCTTCGCGATCGGAAAGCGGTCGTTCTGGTTGTCTTTGCGCATAGGCGAGCTCCCGAAGATCCTGTTCCGGGTGCCCTCTTCCGCCGCCGACTGCCCACGGGGAGTGTATCACTAACCACCAAGCGTGGTCAACTAGTCATTTCGTGCGGGGATGGAATGGCCACTCGAGCCTGTGCGGTGATCTGAACGAGCCTGAGATCGGCGAGGGCGTCGTCGATATCGGCGAGGAATTCGTCTCGTGCCTCCTGGTCTCCGCGTCCGAGGAGTCCTGCGTTGTCGGCCAAAGCGATCCCCGATTTGAACAACTCCGTCGACAGCGACTCTGGAGTTGTGGTCTTGCCTTGTGCAGCAGCTTGGCGCCCAAGGAGCAACGAACGGTGAGCAATGGTCTGTGCGTCCAGCGTCTCGTTGGGGTCCGCTTGCGCAATCACGGCAGCAACGATGCGATATGCCTCGAGGAACGGCAGTAGCACGGCCGGGCTCACCGGTGGATCGAAGGCATCGGCCACCGTTTCCAAGTCGCCGCCATCCACGAGATCAACACCATCGGGGCATGCGAGCAGCAGCTCTTCGATGATCGAATCCCGGAAATGGGCACGGCCCTCGAAGAAGAAGTCGAACTTGAGAATGGCGCGCCAGCCGAATGCCCGCGCCAGGAGTTCTTCGATCCCTGTCGATCCGCTGCGCGACATTCCTGCGATCGCTGCCTCAACGATCGACCGGTTGACGAAGAAATGGATGATCGTGTTGCGGTAGTACGCCGCCGCGAGGTGCTGATCGCTCTTGATGACGTACACCACGTTCGTGAGGCCTTCGACACGCGACACCACCTTGCTCATCGCCAATTCATCCAATGCCGAGCGAACGATGTCGGGGTTGAGTTCCGTCCCAGGAGTCGTCGTGACCGGCAGGTCTCGTCGTCGCACGTATTCGACAAACGGCTCGAGCGCAACGGTGGTCTCATCGACCGTCAGACCTTCCGACGGGTGACTGAGGAGTGCGAGTGTCACCAGGCTGATCGGAGTGATCGGTGTGACGTCGTTGATGCGGTTGGAGATCTCGAACGCCATCTTCGGGATGATGTAGCGGCCGCGTTCGCTGGTGAGGCTGGTGCCCATCGGAAGTGTCTCATGGAGAGACAGTGGTTCGCCGAAGCGAACGTGGATCGAGCCATATCGCCGACGCAGATTGCCGACGAACTTCAGCGCCCACCCGAACCCTTCCTTCTCCTTGTCCCCGCCGCGCTGCTCGGCTGCGTAGGAGCCAAGGTCGGAGATCTGGTCATAGGCGATCGACACCGGGATGAAGACGATGTCGTCGACAAGACCACGCAAGTAGGCGTCCACGACATAGGACAACATGCCGAGGCGAGGAGATCGAAGCTTCCCGGTTCTCGACCGCCCGCCTTCGAGATACCACTCGAGCGGGAACCGCTTCTCGAGGAGGTAGTCGACGTATTGGCGGACCGTGAACTTGTATGGGGCGTTGTCTTTGAACTCCCTCCGAATGAAGAAGATGCCGGACCTCCGCAACAGAGGACCGATCGGGAAGAAGTTCATGTTGATCCCGCCGGCGGTGTGGTTGGGCGGGAACTCGTTCTGGTACAGCACGTACTGCAAGACGAGGTGGTCGGAGTTCGACTTGTGAGACGGCAGGAATACGAGGGGGTGGTCTTCTCCGATCTGGTAGAGCTCGCGCAGATCGGCGGCTGAGTACACCAGTTGCCGGTAACCGAGGCTGAGCAGCCACGCCATGACACCGGTCACGACGTCGATCACAAACGGAGTGTGGGTCGCAGCGATCTCCTTGAGATATCGTCCGGTCCGCTTCTGCATCGAGCCGAGGGATTCGCCCTCTTCGATCGCAAGGCGAGCGACACCCTTCTGGAACCCACGCGACCAGAACAGATCCTCCGCGAGGAACTTCGGCACCTTGTACCGGGCGCCTCTCAAGGTGCGCTCGGCCCGCTCGAGCGCGATCCAGGCTTTGAGTGCGACGAACTCCGCCAGCGACGTCCCTTCTGCCGGACCACGACCGCTTGGATCCTGCCATCGAATCTCGAGATCCGACTTGGTGCCAGGTTCGGCGACGATGATGCGAATCCGATCCGGATGCATCGTGCGGATCCACCGTTGTCTCAGGAGGTTTGGATCACGCGGGTCGCCGAACATGAGGACGTCCTTCAGCGAGACACGACGACCTTCACCTTGTTCACCGGCGAGCCACACAACTCGGAGCGGGATCATGACCGGGTCGTCATCCTGGTCGAGACGAGCCGCGAGGCGCGGGTCGGTGCGGGCTCGACGGCGCATCATGCGGCCGGCCGGGATGTAGGCCTTGTCGACGCGGACGCCTTCGGGCTGGTTGCGTTCGATCCAACCCTTGATCAGCTCGCGCTCGATCGTCGACTCGGCATCGATGAGGAGCAAGAACGGCCCTTCACCGAGCACCGGCCACGGCGGCTCATCGGCGAGCGGAGGATCCCAGGCGGCAGGCATATCGGGTTACTGGTCGTCGTTCGGAACGAGACCAGAAACGGTGCCCTTTGCCTTGCCCCAGAGATCGCCGGCCTTCCCGGTTGCTGCGGCGGCAGCACCCGAGGCTGCCTCGGTCGCGGCGGCGGCAGCGCCTGTTGCAGCTTCCGTCGCAGTGCCGGCCATTTCGCCGGCGCCGGAGAGGATCGAACCGATCTGGTCGGCCACGTCGTCGGGGACGCGTTCCTTCATCCATTCGGCAGTGACTCCGAGCATCTCCTTGGCCTTGTCGGCCGTGACGCCGGTCTTCTCCATGATCTGCGCGATGAGCTCGTCCATGACCCTCCTTCGTCGTGCTCTGCGAGTGTACCGCGATGGCTGGACGCGCTCCGGTTCAGTCCCAACCGAGTTCGTGGAGGCGATCATCGTCGATGCCGAGGTGGTGGGCCATCTCGTGCAGGACGGTCACGCGAATCTCGGAGCGAAGCTCCGAGTCACCGAGCCCGAGTTCGAGGTGGGGTTGGTAGAAGATGACGATCCGGTCCGGAGCGAATCCGAAGTAGTCGACTCCGCGATCGGCAAGCGAGACACCCTCGTAGATGCCGAGTATCCCTTGCCCCGAGGGGTCTTGCTCCGCTGTGGGCCAGTCCTCGATATCAACAACGAGGTTGTCGACCCGCTCAACCACCCACTCCGGCAACTCAGCAAGCGTCTCGTCGACAGCACGTGAGAACTCGCGTCGGTTCACGAGCGGCTCGCTTCGGGGTCCATTCGAGGTGCTTCCATCTGCCCGAGCCTAGATCCGACCACCGCTACACTCTCCGCTCCCGGGCGCTTAGCTCAGCGGGAGAGCGCTGCCTTCACACGGCAGAGGTCACTGGTTCGATCCCAGTAGCGCCCACTCTTGAAACCCTTGCACCGCAGGGGTTTCTGCTATTTGGTTGGAA
>Ga0316197_10004089_pt1 | contig 10364 bp, 9 predicted proteins | sample OudBiesiAoxic_MG_FD_204939 | JGI IMG/M metagenome (GOLD analysis project Ga0316197, IMG submission 204939) | Coastal sediment microbial communities from Oude Bieten Haven, Netherlands - site A oxic | ecosystem: Environmental > Aquatic > Marine > Coastal > Sediment | place: Netherlands... | reverse complement strand
GCATGGCGCCGGATTTGGCCTCACCTATGGCACGGCGTACTACGCCCTCAAGCAGCAAGGTCGCCTGGAGCGCGGTGAGGTGCTGTTGGTGCTCGGCGCCGCCGGAGGAGTCGGCAGCGCCGCCGTCCAGATCGGCAAGGCATTGGGAGCCACCGTCATCGCAGCGGCCGGGTCGGATGAGAAGCTGGCGTTTGCAGCCGACTGTGGCGCCGACCTGACCGTCAACTATGTGCTCGAGGACCTGAAGGCCCGGATCCGCGAACTCACGGCCGGTCATGGGGTCGACGTTGTCTTCGACCCGGTGGGAGGAGGCATGTCGGAACCGGCGTTGCGAGCGACGGCGTGGGACGGCCGCTTCCTCGTCATTGGATTTGCTGCGGGCGACATCCCGAAGATTCCGCTCAACCTGGCGCTGCTCAAGGGCCTCCACATCATCGGTGTCTTCTGGGGGAGCTGGGTCGGTCGTGAGCCGCTGGCTTCACGGCGCAACTACGAGGAACTGTTCGAGATGGTGGCGAGTGGCGTCATCGATCTGCCTGCAGTGGAGACGCATGCATTTGAGAACCATGCATCAGCATTTGCCGCACTGACGGAGCGCCGGGCCAAGGGCAAGGTCGTCCTACAAATCCGGCAGTGATGGGGCGTTGCGACGGCGGCCGCGGCAGGACCTACCCGTCGCGTCACAACCCGGGCGCCGGCACGCCGGCCACCAGGTACCCAGCCATATCTGCCATCCGCGTCGGATGGTGCGTTGGAGCGAACTCATGAGCGGTATCAGCCCCCGATCGTTTCCCGGATGCCGGCAAGCACCTGGGTCGTGTCGATGAGGGCGTGGCGTTCGATGGCGAACTGGGGCCACGGGGCGTCGGTGGCGGTCAACCGGCGGATCGGCGCCTCGAGGGAGTAGCCGCACCGCTCGGCCACCTCGGCGGCGACCTCGGCGGCGACGCCTCCGGTGCGCTGCGGTTCCTGGACGATCAAGAGCCGTCCCGTCTTGTCGACGGAGGCCGTGACCGTGTCGACGTCCCACGGGTAGATGGTGCGCAGATCGATCACCTCGACATCGAAGCCTTCCTCGGCCGCAGCGGCGACGGCCCGCAGCGAGACCGGGACCATGCCGCCATAGGTCACCAGCGTCAGGTCGGCCCCGGTGCGCCGCACCCGCGCCTTGCCGAGTGGGATCTCGTAGCGGGTCGAAGGGACCGATTCCTTGCCCGCCCGATAGAGAACCTTCGGCTCGAGGAAGATGACCGGATCGGTGCCGGCAAGTGCAGCGGCGAGTAGGCCCTTGGCGTCGTACGGCGTGGACGGAACCACAACGACCACTCCTGGGATGTGGGCAAACAGCGCCTCCGGGCTGTCGCAGTGGTGTTCGTGGGCGCCGATCCCAGCTCCGTTGGGTGAACGGACGACGAGGGGCAGCGTGGTGTGCCCCCGGGTGCGGAAGCGGATCCGTCCGAGGTGGCTGGCGATTTGATCGAACGCCGGGTACATGAATCCCTCGAACTGGATCTCGGCCACGGCGCGGCTCCCCGAGATCGCCATGCCGATTCCGGCTCCGACGATGCCCGATTCATTGATCGGGGTGTCGATCACGCGCTCTTCGCCGTAGCGCTCGTAGAGGCCCTCGGTGATACGGAAGACTCCACCGGCCACGCCAACGTCTTCGCCGAGAATCAGCATGGACGGGTCGGCTGCCATGGCTTCGTCGAGTGCCAGGGTGATCGCCTCAGCCATCGTGATGGGCTCGGTATCCGCGACCACGGCTGGTTCGGGACCCGGCGTCCAGACCTCGGCCGGCTCGAACGGCGTCTCGGATTCGCCGGCGCGTCGCTCGATGGCGTTGAGTTGCTCCACCAGCAGGTTGGGGATGCGGGCGTAGGCGTGACGGACGATGTCGTCGCGGTCGGGCGGGGGAGCCTCGTCGAGGATGCTCATCGCCTTGTCGAATTCGACGGTGGCCTCGTCGCTGAGGGCGAGTTCCCGTTCCTCGTCCCACAGGCCCCGCTGCTCGAGAAAGGTGCGGTAGCGATCGATCGGGTCGCGGGTGCGCCACTCCAGCTCCTCGGCTTCGCTGCGATAGAGCCGGGCGTCGTCTGCGGTGGCGTGCGGGCCATATCGGTAGCAGACGGCCTCGATCAAGGTTGGCCCTTCACCGCGGCGGGCGCGAGCAACCGCTTCCCTGGTGGCGGCATACACGGCGAGCACGTCCATGCCGTCGACGCGTATCCCCGGCATGCCGTAGGCGATGGCCTTCTGGGCGATGGTGGCCGCCGCGGTTTGCTTGGCATATGGCACCGAAATCGCCCAGAAGTTGTTCTCGCAGATGAATACCGTTGGCGTCTTCCACACCCCGGCGAAGTTGAGTCCGGAGTGGAAATCGTTCTCCGAGGTTGCCCCATCGCCGAAATAGGCGGCGGTCACGATCTGCTCGCCACGTTGCCGGGCGGCATAGGCGTGACCCACAGCGTGGGGAAGATGGCTGGCGATCGGGACGGAAACGGACATCATCCGATACTTGTGGACGTCCCAATCGGCGTTGGGTAACCCGCGCCAGTAGGCGAGGACGACGTCGAGCGGCATGCCTCGCATCAGCTGCACGACGTGCTGGCGGTAGGCGGGGTAGATGAAGTCCTCCGCTCCGAACGCTGCAGCCGATCCAACGTGGACGGCTTCATGACCCTCGCTCATGGCGTACGTACCGAGCCGGCCCTGACGTTGGGCGCCCATTGCTTTGCGGTCGTATTGCCGACTCAAGCCCATGAACCGGTAGAGATCGACGAGTTCACGGTCTTCCAGATGCGGCGGGTCGGCGACGACTCGACCAGTGGGATCGACGATCTGCTCCATGGCGGTGGTGGCGTCTTCGATCACTGCGCTCCTCCCTGGGGCCTCGGTGTTGTCCGGCGTGGCGCGCTGGTGCGGGCCCGCAGAGCATAGGGAACCGGCCAATCGCCGCGCGCCGCCCGGGTCGTTCCCTCGGCCTCCGATACTCCTGGTTTCGCTCTAGGCTTTCGCCCGCCTTCCGAACCAGGAGTTCCCCTCATGACCCGCTTCCGTTTTGCCGTGCTGCTTGCAGCCGCCGCTCTAGTTGGTGCTGCCTGTGGCGGCGATGACGCTGACGCTGATGTGGCGTCAACCGTTGCCGCACGGGCTGAGGTGACGACCACCACGGAAGGTGAAGCCGCGGCCACCAAGGAAGGTGAAGCGGCGGCGACAACGACGACGGTCGAGCGAACCCAACAGGAGGGCATTGTGGTTGAGGCCGGAGACCAGTTGGAAGTTCACTACGTCGGGACTCTCGACAGCGGTGAGCAGTTCGACTCGTCTCGCGATCGAGGGGAAACCCTTGGTTTTGAGGTAGGGGCAGGCCAGATGATCGCCGGATTCGACCAGGCCGTGCGTGGCATGGCCGAAGGTGAAGTCAAGACCGTTCGGCTCGAGCCGGCCGACGCCTACGGAGAACGGAGCGATGAGTTCCTCCTCGATGTGCCACTGGCGGATCTACCCGAAGGCGTTGCGATCGGCGACCCCCTGTTCACCCAGGAGGGCCAGCAGGTCACGGTGATCGAAATCAATGGTGACGTCGCGGTGATCGACTTCAATCATCGGCTCGCCGGCGAAGCACTCACCTTCGAGATCGAGATCGTCACGATCAGCCGCTAGCACTGCGGCGAAAGCATCCGGCGAGGCCGAGATCGAGCAGTGTCAGCTCAGGGAATTGCCGACCACGACGGTCAGAGGGATCACGAACGCCGCGGCTGCGAGGGCCCCGGCAACGACGCCTACGTAGAACAATTGGTTTTCTGAGAGCTTGGCCACGTGATCCTCGCTGCTGCTTGTCGACGGCTGGATTGATGATTGCACAAAGAAGGGTCGTTGGTCACTTCGACGGCGCGTGGCAGTCTACCTAGGATGCGTCCCGACAATCGGTCAGGTGGAACATCACAACACCATCACATCACGAGGAAGGGCCTGAGGGCGTGGACACAGACGGCTCTGAAGGAACGACCCCGGCTCCCGAGAACCGCTGGGATCGATTTGTCAAAGGGTTTGCGCTCGGGGCGGCTGGTCTCCTCCTGCTCTGGGGTGTGCTGGCGGCCTTGGTCTACTGGACCTCGAGCGACGACTATGACGAAGCCGCTTCAGGTGATGGCCTCTCGAATCAGACCACCACGACCGGAGGCCCCAGCCAAACCTCACCGGCAGGTGATGTCGACGGCGCCGCCTTGGCCGACTCGGCCGGATGCACGGCATGTCACTCGAGCGACGGTAGCGATGGAGTCGGGCCGACCTGGGCGGGGATCGCCGGTACGGAGCGTCCGCTCGAGGATGGTTCTTCGGTGCTCGCCGACTCTCCGTATCTCCTCGAATCGATTGTGGATCCCGAGGTCAAGATCGTTGCCGGCTACGCCAGCGGTCTGATGCCGCAGAACTTCGGCGACAGTCTCAGCGACCAGGAACTCGCCGCCCTGGTCATCTACATCAGCTCATTGGGCGGATAGACCGTCAGTTCCCGGCGGCGATGTCGACGACTTCGGCGGCGACGACCTCCCGGTAATCCGTGAGCGCCATGGTGATGGTTTGCGTGTGGCTTCCGCCCCGGAAGGTGATCCGTTCGCCCGAGAGGCGGTTATCGAGGATCGTTCGCATCGCGTAGAGGCTGCCCAACGGTGGCTCGGCCCCCGCCTCACAGTCGCCAAAAGCGGTCGCAAATTCGTCTTCGCGGGCCATCCGTAGCTCACTGCAACTCAGCACGGCTTGTGCCTTGTCGAGATCGACGTGCTTGTGGCCGGGGACGACGGCCATGACGAACCGATCATCGGCCAGCAAGATCACCGGTTTAGCGATCTGTTTGCCGGAGATGTGCTCAGACTCGGCCACTCGCTGGGCGGTGTAGGCGAGTGGATGGTCGGTCATCTCGTAGGCCACTCCGTGGGTGAGGAGGTACTCCCGAACTCGCTCGGCACCCATGTCCATTGCTCCTTCCCGTGTTCCTGGCACGAGACTGCCGAAAGACCCGTCCCCTCGCCATGGGCAATAGTCACAACTAGCGGCCACTGGATACTCTCCGCTGGGCACTCCGACCCTGTTCCGCCTTCCTACCCCCTGGCAGGCTGGGTTCGTCGCTCGATCACAACTCGACCACAAGGAGTGCTTCTGTGACCAGCAAGCAGGCGGACTTGGCCGGACCGGGGATGGGGGACTATTCGGAACTCGAAAGGGTGCTTCCGGACGACTACCGGTCGCTACTCACCCGCAAGGAGACCATGGCGGCGCTGTTCGCCGCGAAGTCGTACATCGAGGAAAACCTCTGTGCGGAGCTGAACCTGTTCATGGTGCAGGTACCGCTGATCGTCGATGTGCGCAGCGGCGTGAACGACATGCTCGATCGTGACGGGTCGCGCACCCCGGTTGGCTTTCCCATCGCCAACGACGGGATCAACTCGATCGAAGCTCAGGTGGTGCAGGCCGCCACGAAGTGGAAGCGGCCCGCGCTTGCCCAGTTCGACTGCGAGGTGGGCGAAGGGATCTGTACCGACATGAAGGCGGTCCGCAAGGACTATTTCCTCGACCATGACCACAGCGCCTATGTCGACCAGTGGGATTGGGAACGGGTCATCTCGCCGCAGGAGCGCAGTCTGGAGTTCCTCACCGAGATCGTTCAGAAGATCTGGGAGGTCATCCACGGTGCGGCGTTGCACGTCCAGGAACTCTTTCCCCAGCTCGCCACCGACAAGTACCCACCGATTCCGGCAGAACTGAAGTTCATACACGCCGAGGACATCCTGGCGATGTTTCCGGATCTGCCCCGCAAGCAGCGCGAAACGGCATTGCTGCAGGAGTACCCAGCGGTGTTCATCTATGGGATCGGTTGGCCGCTCGACGATGGCTACCCCCATGAGTTGCGTGCTGCCGACTACGACGACTGGGTCACCGAGACGCTGTCGATCGACGGGCGCCCCATGCACGGGCTCAACGGCGACATCCTGGTGTGGAACCCTGTGACCCAGCGGCGCCATGAGCTGACGTCCATGGGAGTGCGGGTCACCAAGGAGACCCTGCGGATCCAGCTCGAAATGGCCGGGCAACTCGACTTCCTCGAATTGCCATACCACCAGGGAATCATCAACGATGAGATCCCGCTGTCGATCGGCGGTGGCATCGGGCAGTCGCGCACCTACATGTACCTGCTCCGCAAGGCCCACCTCGGTGAGGTCTCGGTGACGGTCTGGCCGCAAATCCTCAAGGACATGTGCGCCGCCAAGGAGATCTACGTCCTGGAGTAGTCGCGTCGGCGCCCGGTCTCGGTTCGGCCACATTCTGGTTGGGAAAGTGGTGGTCGCGTCCGATAGTCTCCACAGAACCAAATCGAAGCGGAGGGCGCGAAAGATGACCGAGCACGCGTGGGAGCACGGAACGCATCTCAGTCCCGAGGAGCGGCGAGCGATCGGCAAAGCGGCGCGCAAGGCTGTGCCGCGCTCCAGCCATGCCGAGTGGTCACCCGGCCCCAATCGTCCCGACCCGGTGGCGCTGATCGAAGGGCAGGACACCGATCGGCTCCAGTGGCTGGTGCCGGTGCGACGCGGCCGTATGTCGGTCTCGGAGTTCACGTTCTACCGCGGCGCCGCCCGCGTCATGGCGACCGACCTGGCGACTACACCGGATTCGGGGCTCACCGTTCAGGCGTGCGGCGATGCCCACCTGTCGAACTTCGGCTTCTACGGCTCCCCGGAACGGACACTGGTCTTTGACATCAACGACTTCGACGAGACCCTGCCTGGTCCGTGGGAGTGGGACGTGAAGCGTCTCGCCGCCAGTTTCATGATCGCCGGGCGTGACCGAGGCTTCTCCGACGCGGACAACCGCAAGATCACCGCCGCATCCGTGGCCAGTTACCGCCAAACCATGGCCCAGATGGCCGGGACACGAACCCTCAATGTCTGGTACGCCCATATGTCGATGGATGAGCTCAACAACGTCTTCTTGAGCCAAGGCGCAACCAAGGCATCAAAACGAGCTCAGAAGGCGGCCAAGAAGGCGAAGAGCAAGGACAGCCTCCAGGCGCTGCGCAAGCTCGCCGAGCGGGTCGATGGGCAATATCGGATCAAGTCAGACCACCCGGTTCTGGTGCCGCTTCGAGACCTCGTCGACGAGGCAGAGCGAGGCCGGATCCTGGAGGGGGCCCGGAAGAGCTTCGACGAGTACCGATCAACGATGCGACCTGATCGACAGTTGCTACTGGATCGCTTCCGCCCTGTTGACATTGCGGTCAAGGTAGTTGGAGTGGGCAGCGTCGGCACCCGCTGCTACATCCTCCTGCTCGAGGGTCGTGACGAGGCCGACCCGCTGTTCCTCCAGATCAAGGAGGCAACAAAATCGGTGCTCGAGGAGCATCTACCGGCGAGTCGTTGGCGCAACTCCGGCCGGCGCGTGGTCCAGGGCCAGCGGTTGATGCAGTCTTCCAGCGACGTGTTTCTCGGTTGGTCTCGCAGCGTTTTGGGCCACGAGTACTACTGGCGTCAGCTCCGTGACTGGAAGGGCTCTGCAGACATCGACTCGGCCGGTCGCAAGACCCTCACTCGCTATGCCGGCGTCTGCGGATGGACCTTGGCACGCAGCCATGCGCGCTCGGGTGACCCAATCGCAATCTCCGCCTACCTGGGTAGCGGCACGGTCTTCGACAAAGCGATCACCGAGTTCTCGGAGAAGTACGCCGATCAGAACGAGAGCGACTACGCCGAGTTTGACGGCGCCATCAAGGACGGGACGCTTGTAGCGGACACCGACGGGTAGGGCCGGTCCGACCGCCCTTGCCTATCCCGCTTCGAGATGAGCGACTGCAACGGCACCGTAGAGGGCGATGCCGGTCGCCATGGCGTCCTCGTCGAAGCGCACCCGGTTGGAGTGGTTGTTGGGAGCCTCGCCGGGCACCAGTTCGGCAGGGCAGGCACCGAGGAAGGCCATGGCACCGGGTACCTGCTGCAACACGTAGCTCCAGTCTTCGGCGCCCATGATCGGGAAGGGCAGCGGGGTGACGGCGGCTTCGCCGACGAGGTCGATCGCAACATCGGTGACGAGTTGCGAGAAGGCTGCGTCGTTGACGGTCACCGGGTAGCCGGGGCGAATCCTGACGTGGGCTTCGACGCCGTGGGCGGCGGCGACGTTGGTCGCCACTCGCTCGATCATCTCGTGTACCTGCAGGCGCGTTTCTTCGGACAACGCACGGATCGTTCCGGACAGTTCAGCCGTTTCGGGGATCACGTTGTGGGTCGTGCCGGCCACCATCCTGGCGAACGTCACGACGGCGGGATCAAGCACGTTGATGCGGCGGGTGAGTGCGGTCTCGATGGCCAGCACGATCTCGGCCGCCACCGGAATCGGGTCGTGGGCGAGGAAAGGCGCCGAGGCGTGGCCGCCCCTACCGGTGATCGTGACGTACACCTCGTCGGCCGATGCCATTTGGGGCCCGGGCCGGTGATGCACGGTGCCCGCTTCGTATAGAGCGGTGACGTGGATGGCGAATGCCCCGGTCGGGGTGGGGTCGACCACGTCGAGCAGTCCCTCGTCGAGCATGATCTGGGCGCCGTGGTGGCCCTCTTCGCCGGGCTGGAACATGAACACGACGCGTCCCGGGAGTTGGTCGCGTATCCCGCTGAGTAATCGCGCTGCTCCCACCATCATTGCGGTGTGCAGATCGTGGCCGCAGGCGTGCATGGTGCCGTGGATCTCGCTGGCGAAGGGAAGTCCGGTGTCCTCCGGCATCGGCAAGCCATCCATGTCGCCGCGCAGCACAATGGCCGGGCCGGGCCGTCCGCCCTCGAGGACAGCAACGATTCCGCTGGTCGTTTCATGGAGGTGGAGTTCGAGTGGCAAGCCCTCGAGGGCCGTCAGCACTGTTTCTCGCGTGAGAGGGAGGTCGTTGCCGGTCTCGGGGTGGCGGTGCAGCGTGCGACGCAATGCAACGACTTCCGGTAGAAGGTCTCGGGCTGAGGCAAGCAGGGTGTTGTCGTTCATCCGGCCATGCTACGGGACCGGTCGGCGGGTGCCGCTACTTGGCGGCCCCGACACGGCTCGAGACCCATTCGCGGCTCATCGCCAGCAACTTCAGCGTTTCGGCGTGATTGGGTAGGAGCGCAGGCCACACGTGGTACATGTCGTCGGCGATGTGGAGCGTCACTGCGCAACCATCGGATTGCGCCTTGGCGGCGAGGCGGACCGAGTCGTCGAGGATCATCTCCCTCCCGCCGGCGAACACCAGCAGCGGGGGGATCCCGGTGTAGTCGCCGTACATCGGCGAGGCGTAGGGGTCCTTGGGATCGTGATCTCCGAGGTACTCGTGGAGCGGGCGGATTGGGTGCAGGAGCGGCAGGTAGTCGGTGGCTATGTTGCGATAGATGGAGTTGCCGGTGTGTTCGAGATCGGCATACGGGGAGAAGACGATGGCGCCGGCTGGGAGCGGGTCGCCGTCGTCGCGGAGCCGCAGCAGTGTGGCCAGGGAGAGTCCGCCACCGGCGGAGTCTCCTGCGATGACAATCCGGTCCGGATCGGTGCCGGCCGCGACCAGTGCCCGGTACACCGCAACGGCATCGTCGACGGCGGCCGGGAAAGGATTTGCCGGAGCGAGCCGATAGTCGGGCACGATGGCAGACCCGCCGACGGCCCACGTGAGATTGGCGACGAAGCGGCGATGCGTCGCTGGGCTTCCGGCAAGGTAGCCGCCGCCGTGGAAGTAGAGGATGGTCGACGTGTCGGTGAGTTCTCTTCCCGAGCCATTCCTGATGTGCCGCTCCACCGGAACCTCGGCCACCGTGTCGTGCTCGAATCGCATGGCGCCGCGCAGCCGAGATGGGAGCGGCGGATCCAGCTTGCCTTCCAGCTTGGCGCGGGCGAGGGGATCGGGGTGAGTGGCGGCCGACATGATGAAGGATCGCAGCGCAACGGCCTTGAGCTCGACGTCCCAACCCCATCCGGGGACGGCCGGACCGGAGAAGACGCGGCGGGCGACCCGGCCGACAACGGCGAAGACCATGGCCACCAGCAGCTGGAATACGAGGACCAGAGTTCTGATCATGTGAGTTGCTGCTCCAGGGCGGCGATTCGAGCTTCGAGGTCACCGAGCTCCCCCTCGATCTCTGCTGCCAATTGATCGGTGGGCGGGCGAGCCAGCTGATCCTGCACCGTTCCGTAGAGGTTTGAGGCGTCGCGGAATTCTGCGGCGAGTTGAGGACGGCCGTCGAGCTGCACCTTGGTCGACAGCTCGAGGACGGGATCCGACAGGGCATCGGCTCGAGTCTTGAGTTGGGACCAGTGGTTGCCCAGGGCGCGTTCCCTCCGGCTTGCTGCGGCGCGTTGCTCAAAAT
>Ga0316197_10004087_pt1 | contig 10365 bp, 7 predicted proteins | sample OudBiesiAoxic_MG_FD_204939 | JGI IMG/M metagenome (GOLD analysis project Ga0316197, IMG submission 204939) | Coastal sediment microbial communities from Oude Bieten Haven, Netherlands - site A oxic | ecosystem: Environmental > Aquatic > Marine > Coastal > Sediment | place: Netherlands... | reverse complement strand
GGCGACGTCGTGCTCGTTACCTCGAAGATCGTCTCGAAGGCGGAGGGCTGTACGGTCGAACTCGACGAAATCGAGCCGTCCGAGTTCGCGACGCGCTGGTCCGAGAAGTGGGAGAAGGACCCCCGCGTCACCGAGGTTGTCCTGCGGGAGTCGAAGCGGATCATCCGTCAGATCGGCCCGGTGCTGATCACCGAAACCCATCACGGGTTCTGCTGTGCGAACTCGGGCGTCGATCAGTCGTCGAGTGGAGCGCATGGTCGCATCCTGACGCTGCCCGCCGATCCCGACGCAACATGTCGGGCACAGCGCGCACGCTTCGCCGAGCTGGGTGCCGACGTCGCCGTGATCATGACCGACACCTTCGGCCGCCCGTGGCGTGAAGGCCAGACCGACGTTGCGATCGGGATCGCCGGCATGGATCCGCTGTTCAGCTACATCGGTCAGCAGGATCCTCACGGACACGAATTCCGAGTCCAGGAGATCTGCACCGCCGATGAACTCGCTGCGGCCGGAGAGCTCGTCAAGGGCAACACGAGTCGCGTCCCGGTTGCGATCGTCCGCGGATTCTCGTGGGATCGTGACGACGAGGCCTCGCTGGCACCGGTGCTGCGGGACTCCGAGCGGGACCTGTTCCGCTGAACCGGGGTCGTTGAGTATGCCTCGTCACACCGAGTGGCCGCCCGTGACCTTCGAGCGGCTGACCTGGCTGATCGAGCAGGGAGGCGATGCCCGCCGATCCGGACGGGGTCGGCGCTACGACTCTGCCGTCGTCCCCGAGATCGCGAACGCGGAGATGATGTTGCCGTCGGAGTGCGCGTTGGTGTCGGAGGACGTCCGCACGGCAATCGCAGCGTTCGACCTGCGGGTCGGCGACGTGTTGGCGCCGTTGGAGTCGTTGCTCGTCCGAATCGAAGCGTCGGCTTCGTCACGCATCGAGAACGTGGCGGCGCCGGTCCCTGATCTGTTGATCGCCGAAACGGGCGAGCATCAGGCCCGATCCGTTGCGGACGTGATGGGCAACGTCGAAGCGACGACTGCGGCGATCGTGCTCGCCGACGACATCTCGGCGGAAACGATCCTCGATGTGCATCGGGCGCTCCTGGGCTCGACGCACCCGGTGCTCGCCGGGCGATGGCGCAGCGAGGCTGTGTGGATCGGGGGCTATTCCGGCGGCCCGCCCGAGGCCGAGTTCGTCCCACCGTCGGTGGAGCGGATTCCTGCGGCGATCGACGACCTGTGCGACTTCATGGCGCGCACTGACATGCCTGTCTTCATTCAGGCGATGGTGATGCACGCTCAGTTCGAGACGATTCATCCGTTCCCCGACGGCAACGGCCGTGTGGGTCGGGCACTGATCCACGCACTGCTGCGTCGTGACGGTCTGACCAAGTCGGCGACGCTCCCGATCTCGGCGGGCATCGTGTCGCAGAAACACCGCTACATCGAAGCCCTCACCGAGTATCGCATGGGCGACTTCGTGCCGATCGTCGAGTTGGGCGCCGATGCTACGTTCGCCGCGCTGCGCAACGCCACTCACCTCTTCGACGATGTGGTCCAGATGCAGCAGCAGTGGCGCGACAGCGCGTCATCGCTGCGATCGGATGCGCTTGCGCATCCGATCATCGACAAGCTGCTCAGCCACCCCGTCGTCGATACCGAGGTCCTCGAACCGATTCTCGACGCGAGTCCGGCGTCGATCCGTCGGGCGCTGAACGACCTTGCCGAACGCGGGGTGATCGAACCGATTCCGCGTCCGTCACCGGGGCCACAGCGTTTCGTGTGCAATGACATCGTGCGCGCACTCAACTCGTTCACCGAGCGTTCGATCAATCCGTTCGGTCGCCACTGAGGATCGGGCGCACGCCCGGGCGTGCCCGAGAGTCAGTTGAGCAGATCGATCGCGATGCCGCGGAAGTACTCGGCTGAGAGACCGAGCGACTCGACGTCGATGCGTTCGTTGTGACCGTGGAAGCGGGAACCGAATGTGGCGAAATCCATACTCGGGGAGAACAACCCGGTGCCGTACGCGGTGCGGCCGCGCTCACGGTAGAAGCGCGCATCGGTGCCGCCGACGATCAGGCCGGGAACGAGCGTCGCCCCCGGGTAGGCGATCTGCGTGTGCTTGACGACCGAGTTCCACAGCGCGTTGTCGGCACCGAACGGTGAGGAAGTCGGCGGCGAGTTCTGGATGTCGCTCACCTCGACGTGTTCGTAGAGATCGCCGAGCGCGGCACGCAAGTGGCCCTCCGCGTTCTCACGGTCGCCCGGAACGGTTCGAATGTCGATCTCGAGATCGATCACGTCCGGGATGATGTTGGTCTTCTGGCCACCGTGCACGACGTTCGGTGAGAACGTGGTGTGGGTCTGGGCGTGGCATGTGCGGGCCAGCGGTGTCGGGAGCGTGGCGATCGTGTCCCAGATTGCGGCGGGGTCGAGCAGACCCTCGCGTACATTCTCGCTCAGCGCCATCGAATCGACCTGTGCGCGCCAGATCTCGTCGAGATTGGGCACCGGGCGATACTCCGTGAGACGTCGGACGATCTCGGCGGCCTTGATCAGCGCGTTGTCGGCGGCGAACGGCATCGATCCGTGCCCGGGTGTGCCTCTGACGCGGAGACGCCGCCAGGCCATGCCCTTTTCGTTCACGTTGACGGTCACCTGACGGGATCCGTCCGCGGCTTCGTGCGACCAACCGCCGAGTTCGGTCAGGACGTAGTCGGCGTCGATGTCGTCCCAGTGGTGTTCGGCCATCCACTCCGCGCCCCAGACACCGCCGGCTTCCTCATCGGCCACGCCGAAGAAGATCAGGTCGCCGCGAGGCCGGAAGCCCGATTCGGCGAGGTGACGAAATGCCACCGCCATCGACGACGTGAGGTTGAGCATGTCGATCGCACCTCGACCCCAGACCTCGCCGTCGATCAGTTCGCCTCCGAACGGATCATGGCTCCAACCGTCGGGATTGACCGGCACCACGTCGGTATGGCCCATCAGGCACAGGGACGGGGCTCCGGGGTCGGACCCCTCGATGCGAGCGACGATCGAGTCGCGTCCCGCGCGGGGCGTGTAGGTCTGGAGGTCGAGTCCGGCACCTTCGAGGTAGTGGCGCAGAGTGTCGGAGCTCCGTGATTCGTCGCCGGAATCAGGTGTACCGTCGTTCACGCATTCGTTGCGGATCAGTGTCTGCAACAGCTCGGTGGTCGGACCCTCGAACTCTCGGGCAGATGCCATGTGGGCAACCTAGCGGCGGCGTCCTTGCGGTGCGAGCGTCAGCGTGCGCTCAGGCGAGTGGGTCGGGGCGGGCGATGCCGGTCGTGACCACGTGCCAGGTCTGGTCGACTTGGGACGGCGACAACGGACCCGGTGGGAGGCCGACCAGCCAGTCGATCAGGCGGTGCCCGTCGACGGCCATCAGTCCGGTCGCCACTTCGATCGCGGCGGGACGGTCGGGTTGTGCGGTCCCCCAATAGACCTTGGCGAGCACGTTGCACGGAACGCCGATCGTGCGGGTGAGGTCGTCGACGTCGCCCCGCTCGATCGCTGCGGTGGCGATGAGTTGTGCATCGCTGTTGCCCTCGACGCTGTCGGGCCGATCGAGCATCAGCGTCTCGATCGCGATCACGCCCGTCGGGCCGACGACCACGTGGTCGACGGCGCCGAGGTGCCGGTCGCTGATTTCGTACACCACGCGCCATGGGGGGCTGGCGAGCAGGCGGAGTCGTTCGGCGGTCAGCCGCGCTCCGGGTAGCGCACGCGTATTGGCGTCGGGCTTCATGTCGGCGAGCTTGCGCCGATACCAGACGTAGAAGAGGACGAGCGCGGCCGTCAGTGCGGCGAGAGGGATCAGGACGCTCAACTTCACGGTGTCCCCATTCCAGCATTTCTCGTGGCCTGGAGGGCGGATGTCAACCGATCGTCGGAGGTGGTCGTTTCGACGCCGCGTGATGATGGACTACCCGAGTCGGCGGATGGGGCCGTCGTCGTCGGGTCTGTCGACGAGGCGGACCGAGGCATCGGTGACGAGCGCCTGGCCGTCCGACACGATCACCGGGTTGAGGTCGAGGTCGTCGACGTCGTGCTGGTCGGCGCACAATTGCGCGGCAAGCACGATCACGTCGACGAGCGGCGACGAGTCGAGGCCGGCGGCGCTGAGCGCGCCTCCCACCTTGGTCTCACCGAGCATCGCGGCGGCGCTGGCCGGCGACAGGGGTGCCAAACGACTCGTCCGGTCGCCGATCAGGTCGGCGTCGACGCCGCCGTATCCGACGTTGACGATGACGCCAAGCCGCTCGTCACGATGACAGTGGATGCGGACGTCGACGCCGGGAGGGGTCATCTCCTGGACCACGAGCGTGCTGGCGTCGTCGCCGAGTGCATCGACCATGGTGGCGACGGCCTCGTCGACCTCGTCGGTGGAGCTGAGGTCGAGCGCGACACCCGCGCGTGCCGACCGACCCGTCGTGCGTTTGGTCGACTTGACCGCCACCGGGAATCCGATCTGGCGGGCCACGCGTCCTGCTGACTGTGGCCTGGCCTTTTTCGCGGCGGCGACGGTCACGCCGTAGGCCGACAGCAGATCGGTGGTCGCCTCGATGTCGAGGTGAACGCCGGCGTCCGGGTCGACCTGGGCTCGTTCGAGCCACGATCGCACAAGGCTGCGAGCGCGCCCGGGGTCGACCGCTCGCGGCTCGACGGATGCCCCGGCCGCTTCGGTCTCGAGCCATCGGCCGTAGGCATGCGACGACGCAAGGGTCGCCACAGCCTGCTCGGGAAAAGCAAAACTCGGCACGCTCGATTCGCCGGCAACCCAGCCGTCTCCCGAGCCGATCATCACGGCCACGACCGGCTTCGAGGCACCGGCGGCCGCTTCGGTGACCGCCGGACCCACGGCGGCTTCGAAGGCCGGCACCGGGGGAGCGAAGATCACGAGGAGTCCGTCGATGTCGTCGTCGTCGAGCGCCGCCTCGATCGCCGTCCGGTAGTCGTCGGGTCCTGATCGCCAGTTGAGCGCTGGTGCCGTATCGCACGGGGTGAGGCCGGCGGCTGTCATTGCTGCTCGGGCGAGCGTGCCCGGGCTGGCAGAGTTCGTGATCACAGCGACGGCGGAGCCCCGGAGCACGGGCTGGGATTCGAGGACGCGGCAGGTATCGAGCAGCGCATGAACCGTCGGTACCTCGATCAGACCGGCCTGTTGATAGAGCGCACCGCCGAGTTGACCGTCGGCGGCAGCGCCGGTACGCACTGCAACGATGGGTTTGGTGCGGCCGACTCGGCGCGCGATTCGCGCGAACTTGCGGGGGTTGCCGAACGTCTCGGTGTACAACCCGATGACTCGGGTGAACTGGTCGTCCTCCCAGAACTGCAGGAGGTCGTTTGCCGATACGTCGGACTTCTCGCCGAGCGAAACGAACCAGCTCAGCCCGAGGTCGAGGTCGCGGGAGCGTCGCAGGAGCGATGCGCCGAGCGAACCCGACTGCATGGAGATCGCCACGCCGCCGCTTGGCAAGGCCACGTCGATCAGTGCGGCTTGCAGTTGTGAATCCGGCTGCAACGACGCCACACCCATGCTCGACGGGCCGATGAGCCGCAATCCATTCCGTCGAGCGCGTCCCACGATCGTCGTGAGGTCGAACGTGCCCGAGCCATCGACGGGCTCCGGCGTCGTGATGATCACGGCGCCGCGCATCCGCTTGTCGATGCAGGCATCGATCGTCGACTCCAACGAGCGGGAGGGGACGGCAACGATGGCGAGCGACACCCCGTCAGGAAGGTCGTTGACCGACCCATAGCAGCGGACTCCGTCGAGATCCTCCAGCCGTGGATTGACCGGGTAGACGGGGACGCTCACGCTGGCCCGGACGTTGTTCCACAGCAGGTTCCCAGCCGAGCCCTCACGATCGGAGGCGCCGATGATCGCGATCGCGCGTGGCAGCAGGATTCGTGCCACCGCTCGTGAGTCGGCGCGCTGCTCGCGGCGTTCGACGGTGTCGATGAATTCGTCGGTCGTCGCGAGTTCCCAGTCGAGGTCGACCACGCCGGAGTCGAAACGTCGGCTCAGTGGCCATCCCGCCTTCGCGAACACTGCAAGCATTCCCCGGTTGTCGCTCAGCACCTCAGCGGTGAAACGATCGATCCCGTTCGTGCGGGCGATCGCGGCGAGGTGTTCGAGCATCAGCGTGGCGATGCCGAGGCCGTGGTAGTCGTCGTCCACCATGAACGCTGCCTCGGCCTCGTCGCGGCCTGGCCACCGCTCGTAGCTGCACCAACCAACGAACTCGTCGTGGACCTCGACGGCAAGCGCGACGCGGTCGACCATGTCGACGGTGGTGAAGTGTTCGAGCTCGCTCGTGCTGAGGGTTGGCTTCGGTGAGAAGTACCGTTTGTAGATGCTTTCCCGCGACTGCGTCTGATGGAAGGCGAGAAGAGTGTCCTGGTCGGCGGGGACGAGGGGCCGGATGAACGCGGTCGACCCGTCGCCGAGGACGACGGTCGTGGCCCATCGTGAATCGGGGGTTTCTGACGGGGTCACGACTCCAGCATGGCACCACCGGCCGCTAAGCGTACGCTGGGACCGTGGATCAGCCGATCGCCGTGTTCTCCGCCGCAGAGCTCGATGAGCATCACGCGCCCGACGGCCACCCTGAACGCCCCGGTCGGCTGGACGCGTCACTCGCAGGGATTCCGGCGGCGGGACTCGGCGAGGCGGTGCGGATGGTCGAACCCCGACTCGCAACCGTCGAGGAACTGGAACGGGCGCACGACCCGCGACTCGTCGCGCAGATCCGGGAGTTCTGTGCGGCAGGTGGCGGGAGCATCGACGGCGACACCTACGCCGCACCGGGCTCGTGGGACACGGCGCGTCGGGCTGCGGGCGCGCTGCTCGACGCAGTGGACGATCTCGAGTCGGGACGGTGCGACATCGCCTTCGCGGCAAGTCGTCCGCCGGGGCACCATGCCGAGTTCGACCAGTCGATGGGATTCTGCCTGTTCAACAACGTCGCGGTTGCGGCGCGCGACCTGACCGAGCGTGGCGAGCGGGTGGCGATCGTCGACTGGGACGTGCACCACGGCAACGGAACCCAGGACATCTTCTACGACGACCCGTCGGTTCTCTACGTCTCGACGCACCAGGCGCCGCTCTACCCCGGCACCGGGCGATTGACCGAAACCGGCGGGGAGGGGGCACCGCACACGAACCTCAACCTTCCGTTCCCACCGGGCACCCGCGGCGACGTTTTCCGCCAGGCGTTCGACGAAGTGATCGCCCCCGTGATCGAGCGGTTCGACCCGACATGGCTCATCATCTCCGCGGGCTACGACGCGCATCGGAACGACCCGCTTGCGGGGTTGCAGCTCACGTCGGCCGACTACGCCGATCTCGCGGACCGGCTGAGCCGACTCGTCGCCCCGCGCCGTCTTGCTGTTGTCCTGGAGGGGGGCTACGACTTCGAGGCGCTGAGCATGTCGACGGGCGCAACACTGAGTGCGTTGGTGGGCGAGCAGTATCGACCGGAGTCGGCGTCGACCGGCGAGATCGGCGTGCCGGTGATCACCGCGGCGCGCCAGCTCTGGGACCTCTGACCGTTCGTGTTGCGCTTCGCGTCACGGTGTCCGGTCGGGCTTCGCGGAACCGAATCCCAGATCGGAGGCGACGGCAGGAACGACGATGTCGCAGACGCCGCCCCCGGAGCTCACCGAGTTGCCGGCGATTGTCGCTGACACCACGGTGACGCCGTATTCGAGTACCCAGATGCAGGCCTTCGCGCCGTCGACCGTCCCCGTATGGCCGAAGCCGTACTGATCGGTGAACACGCCGGGTGGCTGGAGAATCGCTTGGTCGGCAGGGGTCATCCGTCCGAGCGCCATCGCGGTGTCGTCGGTCGACACGATCAGCGTGCCGGCGCCGCCGAGCCGGGACAGCCGCTCGACCCCGTCGGTGTGCGGCTGATCACCGGGCCGCAAACCGCCGTCGGTGAGATGGACCCCGTCTGCGCCGATCGGGTCGAAAACCAGCTGTTGGAGCGCCACGTCGAGCGGTTCTCCCGTGCGCTGCTCGACGAGCAGGCCGAGGAGGCAGTAGTTGCCGTTGGAGTAGACCCAGCGCCCGCGGTCGCCGTTGGGTGGTGACGTGAGCAGCGACGGAACGTAGTCCCGACATGTGCCTTCACCCGTGAACCAGGAGTACCGCGCCTTGCTCAAGCCGCTCCGATGATCGAGGAGCTCGCGGATCGTCACGTCGTCCCACCCGTCGTTCGGGTCGAGGCCGAGGTCTGCCCAGGGGAGCGGGCCGAACACGTCGATGCGCCCCTGCTCGTGCAGGCGAGCGATCGCGACCGCCACCACGATCTTGCTCACGCTGGCCACCACCATCGGTGTGTCGCCGGTGGCCGGCTGCCCGTCGATCGTGGTACCGGACGCGCCGCTGAACACGACCTCGCCCCCGCGCACCACGGTGAGCGACGCCCCCGGATTGGCCCGGGCGAGGCGATCGAACGCAGCGGCGGTGGCCCCGAACGCGGGGTCGGTGAGGATTCGTTCCGGCATGCCGGGCGGGGGCAGCGTCGTTGGCGGCAAGGTCGTCGGTGCGACGGTCGTGGTGGTCGATGGTGCGACGGTCGTGGTGGTCGATGGTGCGACGGTCGTGGTGGTCGATGGTGCGACGGTCGTGGTGGTCGATGTCGTCGTCGGCGCATCCGTCGACGCGGGGACGACGATGTCGCTCGTGTCCGGTTCGCCGGCACCGACCTCGCCGCTACGATCTCGCGTTTCATCGTCCGTTGCCACGGCGCCCGGCGGATCGGTCGGCGTGAGCACGGGTTCGCCAGGCAGGGTCGGCGAGGCGGGCAGGCTCGACGCGGTGAGGCGTGCGATCGGAACGGCCACCTCGGTTTGCGAGGTACCGCACCCGGACAACGACACAGCCGCTGCAAGTCCGCACAGTGCAGCTGTTCGGCCACCGACCCGGGCCGTTGTCCACCTGCTCCTCACCGCCGAGAGGGTACTGGCGCCGGAGTGCCCGGCGGGCGCGGTCAGGACCGACGGCAGCGTGCCGTCATCGGGCAGAATGGGGCCAATGACATCCATCGTCGTCGACTGCATCGACCTCGGCGGAGAAGTCGATTTCTTCACTCGCGATGCGGGATTCCGTGTCCACCTCGTGACACCAGCCGACGACCCGCGTCGCGTCGTGATCGAACGAGACGGGACGTCGCTCGAGCTGCGCCGCGCACGACGCGATGCCCCGGTTCGTGTCCGGATCGAGGACGACGACGGGCTCGAGTTGCGCTCACCCGGGGGTTCGGTCGTCGAGTTCGGACGACGATCGGGTTCGGTCGACGTCCCCGAGAGCGTCCCGTCCCTGACCGTGGTCGATGCGGAGTCCGGGGGCTTCGGGGTCGGACGCGCCGGGATGGAGTACCGAGACCTGCTTCCCGATCGCTGGGGTGGCCGGTTCATTGCGAGTCACATCCGGATCGAGGGCGGTGGCGACGTTGCCGATTGGGTGCATTTCCACCGCATTCGCTTCCAGATGATCTTCGTCGCCGCCGGATGGGTCGAGGTCGTCTACGAGGATCAGGGCGATCCGTTTCGGATGGTTGCCGGAGACTGCGTGCTCCAGCCGCCCGAGATCCGCCATCGCGTGCTGCGGAGCTCGCCAGGTCTCGAAGTGATCGAGGTCGGCTGCCCCGCTGAGCATGACACCCTGGCGGACCCTGACCTCGACCTGCCCACCGGGTTGGTGCAGCCCGAGCGGAAGTTCGGGGGGCAGCGCTTTGTGCGTCACATCGCCGAGGAGGGGTCGACGACGGCATGGGTGGACGGGTCGTTGACGGCGCGGGACACGGGTATCGGGGAGGCAACCCACGGCTTGGCGGGTGTCGTGGTCGTGTCGAATGGCGCCGAACCGGCATCGACGATGCTCACGCATGAGGGCGAGTTCGCACTCCTCGTCGGACTTGTCGGTGATGCGGTGCTCGAGGTTGGTGGACATACGGTCGCATTCAGGCCGCGGACATCGCTCGCGATTCCGGCGGGCACGAGATGGTGCTGGTCCGCGCACGGGCCCGGTCACGAGGCGCTCGTGGTCAGCCTCCCCGCGGGTGCGGTGCGGGCCGGCTGACGTCAGCATCGCCGGCGTTTCCGTCGGAGGTCGACCTCGTCGAATTGCGCTGGCACGGTTGCCTCGACGTCAGTTCAGATGGGAACCGGTCCGAGACGGCGGCACTGGCGTGAGCTTCGCTGAGGACGACGCACACGCGGTGCGATCACATCGCCCAGGCTCGGGCGTCGACATCGTCCCAGCGCTTGGTCGGGTGCGGCAGCCGAACGATCATCACCGGGCACGTCGCATGGCGGACGAACCCCGAT
>Ga0316197_10004085_pt1 | contig 10365 bp, 2 predicted proteins | sample OudBiesiAoxic_MG_FD_204939 | JGI IMG/M metagenome (GOLD analysis project Ga0316197, IMG submission 204939) | Coastal sediment microbial communities from Oude Bieten Haven, Netherlands - site A oxic | ecosystem: Environmental > Aquatic > Marine > Coastal > Sediment | place: Netherlands... | reverse complement strand
ACCTAATTGTTCATCAGATGCATCGGTATGGATTTCGAATACCTCAGAATAGTCAGGGTAAGACAACATGGTCTCCCTAGCAACTATATTCTTTATGCCATCAAAAGCTTGCATATGAATAGTATCCCAATGCCAAGGCTTCTTTTTAGTACCTAAGGCTTTGGACACTTTCGAATACCCACATTCACCAACTAAATTGGTAAGTGGAGCAAGCAAATGACTTCGTCGCACCCACATGTCACGGTAGTATTGAACTATACCGAGGAACGTTCGCAGTTCTCTGACATTTTTGGGTGGAGATATTGCAAGAATAGCTGATACTTTCTCGGGCATCGGTTTGATGCCTTCTCGACTGAGAATGTATCCCAAATATTCTACTTCCTGCATACCGAATGTAGATTTTGGCGCATTTATGCGTAGCTTAGCTTCATGCAAGCGACGTAGCACCTTGCGCAACTTTGCAAGATGGTCGTCGAAATCAGACTTTGTAATGACTAATAAATCATCTATATATGTTTTAACATATTCTAAAGTCTCCATAAGAGTAGACATTTTCTCTTGGAAAATATCTGGGGCACAAGATATCCCCATTGGTAGCCTAAGATAGCTATACTTTCCCCATGGGAATATGATAGTACATATCTTTTGTGCATCCGGATCTAGTCTTATTGTATAATAACCCATATTTAGGTCAAGTTGGGTTGCAAAGGTAAAGCCTTCCATCTCTTGGAGGACGGAGCTGATCTTTGGTATCGGGTAAGGATTGCGTTTAATGCGCTTATTTACCTGTCGAAAATCAGAAAGTACCCTCGGGGTACCTTGCTTTTTGGCAACAATGTATGTTGGAGAAGCCCACTCCGATTGTGGTTGTTTCTTCAATACTCCAATCATACATAACCTCTTTATTTCCTTCTTGAGCGTATCAAGATGGATATGTGGTATAGGATAAGGGCGGCCATGATAAGGCTTGGCGTCTGGTAAGAGCTCTAGACTTACTGGCGCTGTTTGGAAGTCACCTAAAGTACCATCGAATAGTTCTTCGAACTCGCGTAGCAGCGATATTAGCTTCGATTGTTGATAACTTGTTAGGTGAGTACATGACTTATGTACTACTTCCTCCAAATTAGCTTTTTCATACTTGGAGTCCAAAATCTTTACAGCGCGATTTGTTGCTTCTCGCATACTGATAGGTTCTAAAAACTCCTTAAATTGAGTTCGTAGTGTTTTTGGGTCCATAAAGCTATCTTGGGGTCTCATAGGTAGTTGTACACTATCTATGGTAAGTGATTTAGAAGCGAAATCTAAGATACAGCCAAGGTTGGCTAAAGATTGTACTCCTATAATTAGGTCGTAAACTGGCTTTGGGCTATTTTTAGGTAATCTGATTACATCAGGTCTAAAGCTAGCTCTCTTTGAGTTACTGAATTCAGGAAAAGTAACTTTCAGATCGCCCACCTCCGTAGTTTTAAAGGTGCCATTAGAAGTGCGCCACTTTTGCGGTGAAATGCGCTTCTTGGTCGGAGTTAACTTATCTCCATCATAGAGAAATAGTAGATCTCCATCAGATCCACTATCCAGCAATACTCGCAAGACTCTTTTTGCATGATTACTGTTGCTGCTATAAGTAATGGCCACAATCGCGGTGATAAGGCCAGAGCCGATAACTACTTTTTGCTGCAAATTGTACAGGAATTTGTCTACGATTTTATTCGGCATAGTATTATTACTTGGTAGTTCGGAATAAATGTCAACAGAATTTATTACAGACATATTATCTACCAAGCTATCATCAACAGATACAATACTACGATCGTAGGACCCACGCCTTCAGGCGTCAGAGTCACTATCTTCGTCAGAAGAGGTATCGTAACGGGACCTCTTACTCTTTTTGGAACGTTTGCTCTTGCCTTTGAGCTTTTTCACGTCCTTACGCAACTGGAGGAAGCATTCCTTCCACGCAGGCTCCTCATCATCATCTTTGCTGTGAGCATTGCTGCGTTTGGTAGGGCCTCCAGCGTTCGACCTCTTAGTCAAACTATTCCCCTGTGCATCCCACTTCCTGCAATCCTTAGTATTGTGGGTATGCTGAATCAGGGGAGAGAAGCGAGCACAGTTCTGGCATAGGCGTTTGGTACGCTTACCACCGCCGCCACCATTGTTCTTGCCCTTCTTCTCTTCCGCCTTATCCTGAAGACGTTTCTTCGGGATAGACTGGCCCATCGAATCCATTTTAGCACCATTCGTACCTGCTTTCTTAGCACGGGCCTGATCCAAAATGGCCTGCATACGGGTGTGCTGGATTTCGAGGGCTGATAGATCCTTCGTCAACTGCTTGACGTCCGTCTCTACATGCTCGAGGCCCATCTTACCCCAATAAGAGGCGGATAGTCCTTGAGGCACTGCGGCAAGTAGGATCTCGCATTTCTGCTGCGCGTTGATAGGTTTATCTCCGCGCTCCATATCGGCTGGTGCTCCCTCAGCATCCTTACGCGTAGGAAGGTATGTGGAGCTTTTGTCTACCTGTTCGAAGCGGTTGATGAACTGCTTGACAGTAACACCCCGCTTGGGCATGACGACGATATGGCTTAGATACTGACGCTGCTTTTCCGCGGCGTTGCACTTGAACTCGTTCTGGAGCCACTTACTACGGGCGGCTTCGTATCCATCGAGATCCTTGGGCCGAGCGCCTGGCGTGGCAATACCGCCCTTGGCGATATACTGCTTAGCGTCGGGGTCGAAGGTCGTCTCGAGGATCGAGTTCCACTCTCCTGCGAGCTTCTGCCCGAGGGAGCGTTCGAAGAGGTTTGTCATGGAGTCGATCGTCGCCACGATGACGGCGCGAGCATCCGCGGCATCCTTCTTGGCCTGGTCGAACGCGTCCTTGCAGTCCTTCTTATGGACCAATTTCTTCTTACCATTCTTCTGAGTAATTAACTCTGAGTTGATAGTCATATCGGCCTGAGCTTCTTCAAGGGCTGCCTCGGACACAGTAAGGTCCTTGACATAGCCGAGCTTCTGATAGAGGGTATCGAGGAAGGCACAATGCTGTACTCCTCCTTCTGCGGTACCACCGACGAACTTTTCGTACGTCTGCTTGACGCCTCCCTTATGGAGAACCTGGAAGTACGAGGCTTTATCGGCTTCGACATCCGTCGCCTTCTCTTCAGGTTTGAAGGGAATGGGCGGCTGTATGCCAAGCTTAGCCGGATCGCAGCGATGATAGTCCTTCGCCTTTACGTCGGGCGGAAGGTGCGTAGACCAGATAAGTCCGCTCATATTGCAAGCAAGTATGAGGTACTGGTGAAAATATTCCCTTTTTACGAAGTTGGGATAACTCTTGGGCTATCGATTGCTGCAAAGGCGGCAAGTCGACGATAGCGTGCGAACGGCTGGCAGATGATGCAGGCCGTGTTGCAACAGAGAAGATGCGGTCTTCTCTCCTAATCGTTTTATACTCGGATGCTCAGACACGCTGTGGTATCTGAGTGATCGTCGGTTGAGTCTCTTGGAGACGACGAACTTTCTTGGGGGTCACAAGGATGATATCGTTGCTTAATTTTGCGTTGAGTGGTCCGATTCGCGTTGGAAATGGTCACTCGTCGTGTTGGATTTGTATACAAAGTGCCATAAGCTGGTTGTGAATGAAGATATATTTGAATAAAGTAATTATGAGAGGATTAATAATGTTATCTGAATGGCTACAGGCTGGGTGGATCGATAGTAATGCTGTCGTGTGGGCGTATTGGCCACATTGATTGTTCCGAGAGGCAATCGTGTCACAGCATTGGAGCGGCCATGCCATCCGTGATACGAGTGGATTATGGTTTAGCGATAATCTAGCGAAGTAGCCTTACTGGGTACTTCGTACGATAGATGTGTAGAGCAGCCTTATAAGGATAACCTTAAGGCTGTTCATAGTCCATCATGTGCGCGTCTAGCTTAGCTATCATGATGTCACATGCGACATAGGTTCTTATGTAAACTGATCGCTTATAGCATTAGTTTACTTATCATTATCTGGGTTGTATTAGTGAATACTACGCGACGCGAACCTTTATGTAGGCCGCCTATGTCACTCGCCCCCACGAACAGAACTGTTAGGCGAAACATTGGAAGATGGTGCTCAACACCTTCTAATATTGATTCCGCCTTGAACCGAATGTATAAATAGACGTTATACCTAAAAAAGTGCTTAAAAAATTGGTACAACGTAACTACCGTTACAATCACAGGTCTGCAACATTTGAAAAACCCTATGGGAAAAGTTAATGTTGTGAGAGCTGGGGAGGGTCTGTAAAAAGACGCCCCCAAGCGATAATGTCTCAAATGAGGAAATACGTAAGTATTGGGAAAGGAGAAGAAAATCTAAAGGGAGAAGACGGATAATTATCCAAGTTGAACTTTAAATTTACATAACTAATTATATAGAACACCGAAATTATTCGAAAAATGGTTCTATTCTCCTAATATTGAGTCTCTCTGACCATGTTCCGCGTTGAATCCTAACAGTACCGTTCGTAAAGACGTCAGTAATGACATAAGGCCCTTTTTTCCTGTCTTGGGCTTTGCGGAGTATACCATCGAGTCGAAGTAAAACTTTCTGACCTATACGGTAATCGTAATCAATTCTGCGTGCGTTTTCTCTAGCACTATTACGATCTACGAGCTCTTGTCTACGTCTCCCTACAGCGGCCCAGTCTGTTTGAAAAGGAATGTCAAATAACATATCCCTGCCAAAGACTGCAGCAGCTGGCGTAGATTGTAGTACCGTGTGATGGGTAGAGCGAATGGCCCAGGCGGCGTTAGTTAAAAAGTCATCGACGTCATCATTTGTGACCGTCTCAGACATATCTAAACCGCTGGTGCGTAGCATGTCACCAAAGACACCATGTACGCGTTCGAGAATAGCATTCGCTTGTGGATTCTTTACAGTGGTTGGCTTACGTTCGATAGAATATGTAATACATAATTCTGAGAAGTGACTTTTGAACTCACTTCCGTTATCATAGATACAGTATTTTGGTCTAGGATATCGACACAACCATTGTTTATTAAATAGCCGAGATACCTGAGCGGCAGTTTTATCTATCACTATCTCAGTTATCTCATCCCCGTCTCGCTTAACTACGACACTAGCGAGGGGGAGCTCTATGATTTCGAACCAAGCCGTAGCTGGATCAATCATAGTTAGACACATAAAGTCAAGAATAGTACCATCCTTTCCTTTTAAGGTATAGGGGCCGATGAGGTCTACACAGACGCATCGCCAAGGAGTGGTTTCTGCTATTTTTGCTGGAAGTTTACCATACTTCTGCTTGCGTTTCTTGCCTTTCTGGCAACGAATGCAGGTCTTTACATGTCTACGTACATCAGAACGTAATGATTTCCAGTACATAGTTGCGGCGACGGTCTCCTCTAAACGAGTATGACCTGGATGTAATAAGTAGTGATGATACCATTGCAATATTTTATTTTGCAAAGGCTTGGGGATAACTAAACGTTTCTCATTGTAGACTATTACGTCTATATCATCGAATACTCTTAGAGACATCTTATCCTTAGGATCATATTGATGGGTTCCATTCAATATGGGCTTTAACTTCTTATCTTTGCGTTGAGCTTCAGCTATTTCAGAAATTGTGACCGGATAAATCTCTTCTTCAGAGTCGCCGTAGTTTGCAAAGACATGTGTCATTATGTTCTTTGCAATATTATCATTGTGACATTCCTCAAGACTCACAGAGTGATTGTAAATCTCCGATTGTCCGGAGTTCGCATTTTGTGACAGCTGCGTTGAAGTTGGAACTTCTCCGACAGCGGGAGGTCGCCGTGCGCTGGAATTGGTATTCGAGCGAGGCACATATGTCTCACGATTCTCTGCCGCCGCAGGCGAATCGGCTGGATAATATGCTAGAAACTGAGCAAAGAAGCTACATTTAACATGGAAACTAAGATCCTTAACATTAATATCAGGATTATATTCCAGTCGGCTTAGTGCATCAGCAACTGTATTGTCGATACCTTTGATATATACTATCTCAGGTCCGTATTCTTCAAGGAGCAATCGCCAGCGTTGTACGCGAGATGACGATGAGCCAATGGCATCACGAATAAGATTTTGATGATCTGTATAGACCTTTATTCGTTGTCCCCAGAGCATTCCATGAAATTCTTTCAGGACCTCACATATAGAGAGGAGCTCTTTATCTGTAACCGTATAATTTCTTTGCGGTTTAGAAAATTTGCGGCTAAAGAATGCTAGCGGCTTACCTTTCTGAGATATCACAGCACCTAATTGTTCATCAGATGCATCGGTATGAATTTCAAATACCTCAGAATAGTCAGGGTAAGACAACATGGTCTCCCTAGCAACTATATTCTTTATGCCATCAAAAGCTTGCATATGAATAGTATCCCAATGCCAAGGTTTCTTTTTAGTACCTAAGGCTTTGGACACTTTCGAATATCCACATTCACCAACTAAATTGGTAAGTGGAGCAAGCAAATGACTTCGTCGCACCCACATGTCACGGTAGTATTGAACTATACCGAGGAACCTTCGCAGTTCTCTGACATTTTTGGGTGGAGATATTGCAAGAATAGCTGATACTTTCTCGGGCATCGGTTTGATGCCTACTCGACTGAGAATGTATCCCAAATATTCTACTTCCTGCATAGCGAATGTAGATTTTGGCGCATTTATGCGTAGCTTAGCTTCATGCAAGCGACGTAGCACCTTGCGCAACTTTGCAAGATGGTCGTCGAAATCAGACTTTGTAATGACTAATAAATCATCTATATATGTTTTAACATATTCTAAAGTCTCCATAAGAGTAGACATTTTCTCTTGGAAAATATCTGGGGCACAAGATATCCCCATTGGTAGCCTAAGATAGCTATACTTTCCCCATGGGAATATGATAGTACATATCTTTTGTGCATCCGGATCTAGTCTTATTGTATAATAACCCATATTTAGGTCAAGTTGGGTTGCAAAGGTAAAGCCTTCCATCTCTTGGAGGACGGAGCTGATCTTTGGTATCGGGTAAGGATTGCGTTTAATGCGCTTATTTACCTGTCGAAAATCAGAAAGTACCCTCGGGGTACCTTGCTTTTTGGCAACAATGTATGTTGGAGAAGCCCACTCCGATTGTGGTTGTTTCTTCAATACTCCAATCATACATAACCTCTTTATTTCCTTCTTGAGCGTATCAAGATGGATATGTGGTATAGGATAAGGGCGGCCATGATAAGGCTTGGCGTCTGGTAAGAGCTCTAGACTTACTGGCGCTGTTTGGAAGTCACCTAAAGTACCATCGAATAGTTCTTCGAACTCGCGTAGCAGCGATATTAGCTTCGATTGTTGATAACTTGTTAGGTGAGTACATGACTTATGTACTACTTCCTCCAAATTAGCTTTTTCATACTTGGAGTCCAAAATCTTTACAGCGCGATTTGTTGCTTCTCGCATACTGATAGGTTCTAAAAACTCCTTAAATTGAGTTCGTAGTGTTTTTGGGTCCATAAAGCTATCTTGGGGTCTCATAGGTAGTTGTACACTATCTATGGTAAGTGATTTAGAAGCGAAATCTAAGATACAGCCAAGGTTGGCTAAAGATTGTACTCCTATAATTAGGTCGTAAACTGGCTTTGGGCTATTTTTAGGTAATCTGATTACATCAGGTCTAAAGCTAGCTCTCTTTGAGTTACTGAATTCAGGAAAAGTAACTTTCAGATCGCCCACCTCCGTAGTTTTAAAGGTGCCATTAGAAGTGCGCCACTTTTGCGGTGAAATGCGCTTCTTGGTCGGAGTTAACTTATCTCCATCATAGAGAAATAGTAGATCTCCATCAGATCCACTATCCAGCAATACTCGCAAGACTCTTTTTGCATGATTACTGTTGCTGCTATAAGTAATGGCCACAATCGCGGTGATAAGGCCAGAGCCGATAACTACTTTTTGCTGCAAATTGTACAGGAATTTGTCTACGATTTTATTCGGCATAGTATTATTACTTGGTAGTTCGGAATAAATGTCAACAGAATTTATTACAGACATATTATCTACCAAGCTATCATCAACAGATACAATACTACGATCGTAGGACCCACGCCTTCAGGCGTCAGAGTCACTATCTTCGTCAGAAGAGGTATCGTAACGGGACCTCTTACTCTTTTTGGAACGTTTGCTCTTGCCTTTGAGCTTTTTCACGTCCTTACGCAACTGGAGGAAGCATTCCTTCCACGCAGGCTCCTCATCATCATCTTTGCTGTGAGCATTGCTGCGTTTGGTAGGGCCTCCAGCGTTCGACCTCTTAGTCAAACTATTCCCCTGTGCATCCCACTTCCTGCAATCCTTAGTATTGTGGGTATGCTGAATCAGGGGAGAGAAGCGAGCACAGTTCTGGCATAGGCGTTTGGTACGCTTACCACCGCCGCCACCATTGTTCTTGCCCTTCTTCTCTTCCGCCTTATCCTGAAGACGTTTCTTCGGGATAGACTGGCCCATCGAATCCATTTTAGCACCATTCGTACCTGCTTTCTTAGCACGGGCCTGATCCAAAATGGCCTGCATACGGGTGTGCTGGATTTCGAGGGCTGATAGATCCTTCGTCAACTGCTTGACGTCCGTCTCTACATGCTCGAGGCCCATCTTACCCCAATAAGAGGCGGATAGTCCTTGAGGCACTGCGGCAAGTAGGATCTCGCATTTCTGCTGCGCGTTGATAGGTTTATCTCCGCGCTCCATATCGGCTGGTGCTCCCTCAGCATCCTTACGCGTAGGAAGGTATGTGGAGCTTTTGTCTACCTGTTCGAAGCGGTTGATGAACTGCTTGACAGTAACACCCCGCTTGGGCATGACGACGATATGGCTTAGATACTGACGCTGCTTTTCCGCGGCGTTGCACTTGAACTCGTTCTGGAGCCACTTACTACGGGCGGCTTCGTATCCATCGAGATCCTTGGGCCGAGCGCCTGGCGTGGCAATACCGCCCTTGGCGATATACTGCTTAGCGTCGGGGTCGAAGGTCGTCTCGAGGATCGAGTTCCACTCTCCTGCGAGCTTCTGCCCGAGGGAGCGTTCGAAGAGGTTTGTCATGGAGTCGATCGTCGCCACGATGACGGCGCGAGCATCCGCGGCATCCTTCTTGGCCTGGTCGAACGCGTCCTTGCAGTCCTTCTTATGGACCAATTTCTTCTTACCATTCTTCTGAGTAATTAACTCTGAGTTGATAGTCATATCGGCCTGAGCTTCTTCAAGGGCTGCCTCGGACACAGTAAGGTCCTTGACATAGCCGAGCTTCTGATAGAGGGTATCGAGGAAGGCACAATGCTGTACTCCTCCTTCTGCGGTACCACCGACGAACTTTTCGTACGTCTGCTTGACGCCTCCCTTATGGAGAACCTGGAAGTACGAGGCTTTATCGGCTTCGACATCCGTCGCCTTCTCTTCAGGTTTGAAGGGAATGGGCGGCTGTATGCCAAGCTTAGCCGGATCGCAGCGATGATAGTCCTTCGCCTTTACGTCGGGCGGAAGGTGCGTAGACCAGATAAGTCCGCTCATATTGCAAGCAAGTATGAGGTACTGGTGAAAATATTCCCTTTTTACGAAGTTGGGATAACTCTTGGGCTATCGATTGCTGCAAAGGCGGCAAGTCGACGATAGCGTGCGAACGGCTGGCAGATGATGCAGGCCGTGTTGCAACAGAGAAGATGCGGTCTTCTCTCCTAATCGTTTTATACTCGGATGCTCAGACACGCTGTGGTATCTGAGTGATCGTCGGTTGAGTCTCTTGGAGACGACGAACTTTCTTGGGGGTCACAAGGATGATATCGTTGCTTAATTTTGCGTTGAGTGGTCCGATTCGCGTTGGAAATGGTCACTCGTCGTGTTGGATTTGTATACAAAGTGCCATAAGCTGGTTGTGAATGAAGATATATTTGAATAAAGTAATTATGAGAGGATTAATAATGTTATCTGAATGGCTACAGGCTGGGTGGATCGATAGTAATGCTGTCGTGTGGGCGTATTGGCCACATTGATTGTTCCGAGAGGCAATCGTGTCACAGCATTGGAGCGGCCATGCCATCCGTGATACGAGTGGATTATGGTTTAGCGATAATCTAGCGAAGTAGCCTTACTGGGTACTTCGTACGATAGATGTGTAGAGCAGCCTTATAAGGATAACCTTAAGGCTGTTCATAGTCCATCATGTGCGCGTCTAGCTTAGCTATCATGATGTCACATGCGACATAGGTTCTTATGTAAACTGATCGCTTATAGCATTAGTTTACTTATCATTATCTGGGTTGTATTAGTGAATACTACGCGACGCGAACCTTTATGTAGGCCGCCTATGTCAG